>Ga0079226_10001183_pt1 | contig 19843 bp, 15 predicted proteins | sample Poulit2014_FD_76345 | JGI IMG/M metagenome (GOLD analysis project Ga0079226, IMG submission 76345) | Agricultural soil microbial communities from Georgia to study Nitrogen management - Poultry litter 2014 | ecosystem: Environmental > Terrestrial > Soil > Agricultural land | place: USA: Georgia... | reverse complement strand
GGCCGCATGGCCTGTATCGCCCGCCTCGTCGTCTGCGACCAGCTCGGAGATGGGCAGCATGTAGACGTTGGTGTCCTGGCTGGCCACCACGAGCGTGTCGTTGACGATGATCGGCCCAGCCGGCGCCAGTGGCCCCTTGGAGAGCTGGAGTTCACCCTGCTTCCCGCCGGTTTCGGCATCGAGTGCGCACAGTGCCCCCATGGTGGTGGAGAAGAACACGGTGCCGTCCTTGGCGACCGGTGCCCCCTTGATGGGGCCGCTGTCGTAGCTCCACAGCTGCTCACCGCTATGCAGGTCGTAGGCGTAGGCACGCTTGGTGGTGGGGCTTCCGAAGAACACGGTGCCCTCGTAGATGATCGGTGCACCGGAGCGGTTGTTCGTCGGCCTCTCGCCGATGCCCACATCCTTCTGCCAGAGCACCTCGCCGGTCTCGGCATCCATGGCGATGACCACGTGCTCCGCACGGGTCTCCCCCGAGCTCGTGTTCGGCATGCCGCGATTGGCGGTGGTGACCACGATGCCGTCGGCCACCGCCGGAGGCACGTCATCGAGCCCGGCGCGGAAATCGTCGAACGCGGTACTCCAGGCGAATTCTGCGGCAGAGGTGTCGTAGGCGAAGAACGTGTACGGCTGCGGCGCACCGCTGCCGAAGTAGAGCATGTCACCGACGGCGGCCGGTGCGGACATGCTCACGGTGTGTCCGATCTCGGTGACGCTGCGTTCTTCCCCGGACTGCGGGTCCAGCTGGTAGAGGTGGCGGTCGCCGGTGACCACGTATAGGGAGCCGTCCACGACGGCGGGGGTGGGCATCACTTCACCGGGGGTGTCGTACCGCCATGCCACCTCTCCGGTCTCGGCGTCCAGGCAGAGCACCCCGCTCTCGCCCGTTCCGCGCAGTCCGTTGTCCTGGAAGAACCTGTTGCCATAGCCCACGTAGACGCGGCCGTCGTGATAGATCATCTCCGAATGCACCCAGTTCGGCGCCTGGGCGTGCCACAGCTGCTCGCCGCTGCTCAGGTCGAACGCTTGCAGATCACCGCTGTCATGGTTTCCCACGAAGACTTTGCCATCGGCGACCACGGGGGTGGCACGCACCTGATTGGGTGTGGACAACGTGCCGGTGAACACCTCCGAATCGGCGGTGATCACGGCATTTTTGGTGGCCACATGTCGGTACTGCAGCCATTCACCATCACTCTGCGTCTCAGCTGCTGCCGGCGAGATGAAGACTGCCGCCACCAGGCCCAGCAGCAGCATGACGCCCATTGTCAGCTTCGGGCGAGATAGCTGCCAGGAGTCACGTCTCACTCCGAGACTACACACAGACCACACGATTCCTCTCCCACCGCGACTCCGCGACTCCGCAACTCTGCGACTCTGCTCACGGATGTACCCATTGCAGATCTGCTGTCGATCTAGGCTCCTGCAGCATAGTCCATCTCGGCCGCAGCAGAGGCGGTGCTCACGCCCGTGTGGCCCACCACCACCTGGCGTGCCGCAGTGCGGAAGATTTCCTCGTACCCCTCGTCACCGAAGTCACCGAGATAGTAGGCGCGCTTCTCCGCTCGCACCGGGGCCAGCGGGTCCCCCGCGTCGATCTTGGCGAACGCGGCATCGAGCTGTTCAACTGAACCGTCCACCACGTAGGCCGCCTTCGCCACGGGGAACTCATGAACGAAGCTCTCCGATGAGACCGGTCGCATCAGAATCAGTGGTTTCTCCGAGTACAGGTAGTCCACCACGACGCTCGAAATGTCCGTCACCATCAGGTCCGAGAGGTTGAAGCACTCCGTGATCGACATCTGTTTCTCCGCAGCATCTGCGAAGATGTGCCGCCGGTCGCTGGCCTGCTGGTCCTCCCGCAGCATCTGGTGGACCGAGCGGATAATACGAGCGAACTCTGGGTCCTTATAGGCATACGGATGCGGCCGAAATATCACGTGGCATCCACGTTGAAGGGCAGCCGCGATGATGTCACGGGCGGACCCCAACGAGCTGTACGAGGCGTCGTCGTGGTATCCGCGCCAAGTCGGAGCGTAGAGCAGGGTCCGACCGGAGGTTCCGCTTGCGCCGTCCGAGGGCCGGATGATCCCGGAGACCTGCGGCCGCCCGACGATCTCGAAGCGATCGCGCGGTATGTCGATCCCATGGGAGATATAGCGGTCGATTCCTGCTTGTCCGGCAACGAAAATCTTGTCGAACATCCGAGTGACGGGGTTGAAACTGGAGGCCTTGTCACTGTCTCCGTGCAGCAGCTGCACGTGTTCCAGGTGGCTGTATCGCACGAAGTGCGAGTTCCGGGCGGCGTTGTTCACATAGAAGACCGCGCGCAGGGAAGGGACGCAGTATCGATCCAGATCGGCCATGGTACGGCCATGGACGACGGGCACTCCGTCACAGACGGAGACAGCCTGTTCGAAGGACTCACTGTTGCGGACCAGGACGAAGAAGGGAAGACCAAGCCCGCGCAGATGGGGGATCCACATCGCGAGCTGGTACTGAGAGTTCTTCGGCGCATCCCAATAGACCATGAACGCGGGCTGCAACGCCATCACGCGGTACGGCAAAGTCGCATCCACCAGCAGGGACATTCGTCCCGCGGCCACCAGATCCGCACCGATGAGAATGTAGATCAGGCAGCAGGCAGCACAAAGGATCAGCCACAGTCCTCCCGGCGCCTCGAAGAGTACGAGGACGAGGAACCCCGGCAGGGTCACGCACTGGAACAGTCCGTAGGCGGCCGACAGTTTCCGGAACCGGTTCGGTATGCGAGCGTGCTCGAACCCGGAGACTCGCGGGCGGGGGAAGGTTCCGAGCTTGCGCAAGAAGCCCTCGCTGCGGATCACAAACACCGTCATCGCCAACGCGATCCAAGCGAGCCAGACGTTGGGGACGGCGTAGTCCGCCAGCAAGACACCGATAGCCACCAGCAGCAAGATACGGTTCGTAGGCTGAACTCCGAGTACGTTGCTGACTACTTGGCGACGATAGCGAACCGCTGCCGGCGCTAAGAACCCCGCGAAAGCAATGACCCACGCGAAAACCCCTATTTCAATCTGGTCAATGAACAACAAGACCATGCTCAGCAGGGCTGCTACCGATACAGCCGCGTTCTCCAGATCGCGACTTATTTTCCGCTGCACTTATCGGATCCCATCTTTCGACCCACGCCCCCGCACGCTTTGACACGCAAAGTCTACGCCTGCTTCAGCAGAAAGTTGTCCGATAGTATAACTTTTTGGTTGCGATGGCACCCGAGCCACGCAGAGGTCGCCGCGATGCGAGCTCCGGGGAGAAGGTATCGCTCAGCACCTCGGCGTGACGAACTGCCTCAGCCTTCCTTGGTGTACTGCTCCAGGATCTCGTCGATCGGGCCATCTGCTTGCAGCTGACCGCTACGAAGATACAAGCCTCGATCGCAGAACTTCTTCAGGTCGCCGTCCGAATGTGACACGAGAAAGAGGGTGCGGCCGGTCGAGAGCAGGTCTTCGATCCGGTCGTGGCACTTCTTCCGGAAGGCCTTATCGCCCACCGCGAGGACTTCGTCCACGAGCAGGATGGGATCTTCCAGCCGGGAGATCACGGCGAACGCAAGGCGCACCTGCATCCCGGAGGAGTAGTGCCGGAAGGGGGTGTCAAGGAAGTCTTCCAGTTCGGAGAAGGCCACGATCTCATCGAATCGATCGTCGATCTCCCCCTTCGTCATCCCGTGCAGGCCGGCAGCCAGGTAGATGTTTTCGCGGCCGGTCAGGTCGGGAGCGAAACCTCCTGTGATCTCGATCAGCGGGGCAACCCCCTGGTTCACCCGCACCTGCCCCTTATCCGGCAGAAGCACACCCGCGACGATCTTCAGCAGCGTGGACTTCCCCTGACCATTCCGACCGACCACACCGATGGCCTCCCCCTGGGACACATCGAAGGAAACATCCCGTAGCGCCCAGAAGCTATCGCCCAGCATGCGGCCAGATCTCTTGAACACCAGATCGCGCAGGTTGATGTTGCGCCGAGTGCGCGAGAACTCGACGCCCAGGTCCTTGATAGAGATCACGGGTTCTGTCGTGCTCACTAGATCTCCTTGAGTACCGAACGTTCCATCCGTGCGAACACGACCCATCCGACGATCAGAACGATCACGCTGATGACGGCCGAGATACCGATGACTCCATAACGCGTCGGCTCGGCAAAGAAACCAGAGCGGTAGGCCTCCAGAATGCCCGTGATCGGGTTGAATTGGTAGAGCACTTCCACAAAGCGCGGCAGTCCGACCGAAAACACCGTATTGATTCCATAGATGATGGGAGATGCGTAGAACAGGACACGGATCACGATCCGGATCATCGGCTCGATGTCTCCGTAGAGCATCGCGACGGGCGAGAGCAGCAGGCCCAGTCCGAGCAGCAGCACAAACTGAATGAGCATCCCGACGAGCACCAGTGGCACGGAGCCATTGAAGTCAGGCGTGTAGAAGATCAGGAAGGCGATGAAGACGGGGACGGAGAAGATGAACTCCATCCCCTTACCGCAGACCGACCGAAACACCCAGATCTGCCGGGGCAACGCCGTCGAGGCAATCAGCTTGCGTTGCGAGCGCAGGGCTTTGGCGCCCTCGGTCAGACCTGCGGTGAACCACATCCACGGCAGCATGCCCGCCAACAGAAAGATGATGTAGGGATCCCCGCCCAGCTTCCGCTGGAATATCAGCACGAACACGAACCAGTAGATTGCTGACATCATGAGCGGTTCGAGGACCGACCAGATGTAGCCCAGCTCCGAATCCGCGTAGCGTACCTTCAAGTCGCGTTTGATCAACACCCACAAGATGCTGCGGGCTCCCCACAGCTCCCGAAGGATCTCCCTGGTGGTGCGCTTCTCCCCTGCGACGTAACCGGACTGGGCGCTCACCGGTAGAGACCCTCGTCATTCTGATTTGCTCGGATCACGTCATCACTTTCGTACTGAGTTCTGGGTGTGCTGGGGTCATCGTAGCGACCGGAGCCCGCCATCGAGCGCACCGTGCCCAGCATCACGGTTTCGGTGGTTCCGGGTTCTCGGCCGCACTGATGCGTTCCCACTCACGATCGCGCGTAGCTATCAGTTCCCGGCATGCGGCCAGGAACCGCTGCAAGGAGGCCCCTGGGGTGGTGTCACCGAGGTAGTAGTGGATCAGGTCGGCGCGCTGGTCTCGGTGTGGGTCATCTGTGATCTGTTCGACAGCCAGATCACCCGCCCGCGCGGCGTCCTCGGCACTCAATCGAGGCGCGACTCGCAGCAAGCGGGTACCGGCTGCACGGGTGGTACTGGTGCTCGTGCGAGTGATGATCAGTGGTTTTCCGGTGACGAGCCAGTCGTTGGCCACGGCGGAGACGTCACAGATCAGCAGGTCTGCTGCAGCAAAGTCGGTGCGCAGGTCCCGACCTTCGGAGATCCAGTCTCGATCCTTGTCGAGGAGTTCACGTAATCGCGCGTCTGCTTCGCCGTAGGCGGAGTCACGCACTCCGGTCAAAGGATGCGGTCGGTAGATGACGCGCATTCCGGCCTGCTTCAGCGAGGCGACCATCGCGGGGCCGTGGGTTGATAGTGAGCCATACGCCACGCTGCTCTGTCCGCCCTCCCACGTGGGGGCATACAGCACGGTCGGGGGTGCGCCCCCGACCGTCGGTACGGGCCGTTCGTCTGTGTCCAACGCCGGCCGACCCACCTGAATGCAACGCCTCTCGGCATCGAAGAGAGCGGTGTACCTCGCGTACCTGTCCACGGCTGCCTGCCCGGCGACGAAAGAGAAGTCATAAGCCTTGACCTGGTTGGAGACCGAGACACTCTTATCGGAGTCCCCGTGCAGAAGCGAGACGTGTATGACGGACCTGAGCCGCAGCGCAAGGAAATTCAGCGGGTTGTAATTGACGTAGCAGATCAGTTTGATCTGGCTGCGGGAGAGCAAGTCGTCAAGTGTCGACTCCTGGGCGATGGTCATGACTCGTAGGGGAACCTCGCTGCGAATCCGAGCCGCCAGCCGGGAATCCATGCACACGATCGTCACGCCCTGTTCCTCGTGCAGCGCCCGCAGGGGCCCGTACCAGCTGCGGAGCTGGTAGAGGCTGTCGCCCGTGTCCGGGAAGAATACGAGGACATGCCCGGCGATACTCGCGCCCAGGAGTTTGTCATCATCGCCCAGCCCGTCCGGCATACCGCCGGGCAGCATGCCAAATCGACGCAGCAGTTTGCCACCGGCGCTGCGGAGCCGGCGGCTGAAGGAGGCTGTGCGCGGCGCCATCAGTCCCCGGGCCTCTGTTCGGCCTCAGCGCGGGCGATCATCAGTCTCCAAGCCTCCGGAGTCGTCACGGTGGGCAGGGCGCGCCCGTACATGCTTCGTAGCACACGCCAGCGCCGCAGCATGTGCCAGTGTTGATTCACTGTGCGTGCGAGCAACGCCCGCGCTGTGGCGGTATTGGCCGTTAGCGTACCTGCGTTCGAACCATCTGGGTGGGTCATCACGACGAGGTCAGCTCCCAGCGTGGTGCGCCAGGAAACCTCGCTCACACCGACGTGCAGGACGACACGACGGCGCAGTCGCGCCTCGAGGAGGCCCGTCACGGCCCGAACAACCGCACGCCGCAGCGGCAGTGGTGCGCAATGCGTGGCTGTAGGTGGCTGCTCCGGTGAGCTGTAGCGGTGGTTCCAGCGCTCGGCGATAGCTTGCCCGTCGCTACGGGCGTGGGTGAGGTCACTGCCGAGCCATTGGTGCGGTCCCGACAAGAACTGGTCGATACCCGCCGCCCAAAGGGTCGCGGTCAGGTAATGGCCAGCGAGGATGTGCTTGAGCTGGTGGGCCAAGGACGAAACGATCACTCCTTCCCCGGCGCGATAAGCAGCAGCCGTGGCAAGGCGGTTGCGGTGCAGTATGCGTGCGGTCCAGTCCATCTGGGTCTTATAGGCCCCCCAGGTCGGGTGGGTCACCCGTGCCTGCGGCAGCACGACCGTGTCGTAACCACGTTGGGTGGCCCGTAATCCATACTCGGCGTCATCCCATTTCAGGAAGTACGGGGCCGGAAGGCCCAACTCGGTGACAGCTCCCGGCGGCAGCAATGTGCCCCACCAGCCGGTGTAGTTCGGCTGGGTGCGCAGGCGCAGTACGTCGTCCTGGACTTCGGCAGGCTCGGTCAGATCCAGTGGTTCGGCAAGCCCGTCGGCCGGTCCCCACATGAAGTCTCGTGGCCACACAGTTTCGGCTTGGGAAACCAACAGGTGTGGGTCTTCCGCCGAGATCATGCCGGTCCCCATGATCGTTGGGCGCGGCGCTGCCTGCTGGTACAGCACCATCGTCTCGAGCGCTTCCTCACTCAAGACTGCGTCATCATCCGACAGCAGCACGGCTTCACCCGGAAAGGCCAATGCCTCCAGCATCCCGCGGGCATAACCACCGGAACCGCCCAGATTCGGTTGCACAATCAAGCGAACCTTCGGTTCCTCATTGAGCACACCCGAGAAGTGTTCATCAGCAGAGAGGGTGTCTGCTTGGTCGATGACCAGAACGCGTGCCACGGACCGCATCCGAGCAAAACGCCGTGCCTGGCGTGCGGCATCGCACTCCCGTTGGTACGTGGGAATCACCACGCAGACACGTCTCATCATGGTCGGGGCGTCTCCGGTCTCCGGTAGCGACGAGACGGTCACGGTCACTGGGCCAGTGCCGATTGCTCGTTCTCGGCTACCACGCGGCGGACGGCGCTCAGGAAGTGTTCGGCGTACCCTTCGGCTTCGAAGTCGCCCAAGTAGTACGAGCGCATGCTGGAACGCTTCGGAGCCAGCGGATCTGCCGAGAGCATCTGCTCAACCAAGCGGAAGAGTTCCTCGGGCCGTTCACTGTCCCACACATAGGACGCCTTCACGAGGGGAAACTCCGACGCGAACTCTTCGTCGTCCATCTCCGGAAGCGTCTTGACGGTGATGAACGGCTTATCGCTGAAGAGATAGTCTCCGGGGACCGAGGAGACGTCAGTGATCAGGGCATCCGAGGCGTTCATACAGTCGACCAGGTCCACCTCTGACTGGGCGCGCTGGCCGAAAATGTGGTCGGTTCCGGTGTCGGCGGCCAGGAGTTCGTGAATGCGCTCGATCGTGGCAACCGATTCCGTCTGCCGCATGGAGGAGGGGTGCGCACGGAATATGACCCGGCATCCCGCCTCCATGAGGGTCCGTACGATGATCTCCCCTACCGGCAGGGAAGAGAAGTTCGCGTCCTGTTGAAAGCCATGCCAAGTCGGCGCATACAACACGACAGGAGGGTGCGAGGGCCCCTGCTCGGCTCGTTGGATCCCCTCGACCTGAGGGCGCCCCACGATCCGAAACTTCTCCTCCGGGATCGCTATGCCATGCCGCCAGTAGCGGTCTCGACCGGCCGCGCCGGCGACGAAGACGCGGTCGTACATCGCCGTCACGGGGCTGAAGCTGGAGACTTTGTCACTGTCTCCGTGCAACAACTGCACATGAGTGCGATCGGCGAACCGGACCGCATGCGAATTCTTGAAGCTGTTGTTGACATAGAACACCGCTCGAACCGAGGAGGTCATGACCTGGTCGATGCTGCCGAGGGACGAGGCAACGACCACCGGCACGTCGGTGAGTTGAGAGAACTCGCGAAGATATCGACGTTCCCTGAGCACGATCATCCACGGCAGGCCGACGCGCTCCAGAAAGGGCACCCACATCTTGATCTGGTATGCCGATCCAGCCGGTGCTGAGAAGTACACGATGAACTGCGGTGCGTAGTTCGCCACGCTTTGCCATTTGGCGTCCTGGATGGGGTGCTTCCTGCGCCGCGCATAGGCGGTGGTACCCACGGCCAGCAGTGCTGCTGCGCCGTTCAGCGTCAACGCGATCCATGCGCCCAGCACACCGATGGCAGGAACAGTGAACAGAGCCAGCGTGGCAAGCAGGCTCAGCAGTATGAATGCCGTGCTGACAGTACGAATCCACCGGTGTACCTCGGCTCCGGGCAAGTTCCGTACCGAGGGGTACAAGCTTCCCCATGACGGCGCAAGGTTCGTTTCTGCGAACACCAGTGCGATACCGAGCACGGTGGCAACCGCAATCACCACAGTGTTCGAGCCGGTCAGCACTGCGGTGGATCCACCGATCAGGAGCCACCCTGCACGGTAATCGCGCTGAAGGGTCATCGGCCGAGTGACCGTACGGAAGTGCTTCCGCAGCCAGGAATTGAGCAGGAACGCCACCACGCCGGCGAAGGCTGTACCTCCGGTGAGCCACCAGGGCGCGCCCATCAACGCGAAGAGCGCGGCCAGGATCACGCTCACCAGAGTGAGCAGCGTGCACAGCTTCTTCAAGTACTTCTTCATGGGCGTGGGCGGCGTACCTTACTGGCGAACGACGAGGTTCTCGGAGTCGATGAACTTTCCGACCGGAGAGGCCAGGGTCTCGATCACCTGTGCGACGTGCTGGGGCTGCATGATGGTGCTCGGATCCTCTTCCGGGGCCAGAGTTCGGCGCAATGCGGTCGCCGTCCGTCCCGGCGAGATGCACACCACTCGGGTGCCATAGATCGCCAGTTCTTCACGCATGACCTGACTCATGTTGATCACTGCGGCTTTGGAGGCCGAGTAGGTCAGCCAGCCGGATCGACCATTGATACCGGCCGTGGAGGCGACGTTGACGATGAGCTCAAACTTATTGCCTCGGTGCAGCAGATCCTGGACAAGGACGAACGGTGCATACACGTTGACCGACATGGTGCGTTCGAAATCGTCGAACTCGATCTGCTGTAGCGGAACAGGGTTCGTGTAGCCCGCATTATTGACCAGCAAGTCGACATTGCCGACCTCGGCATAGATCCGGCCGATGGCCAGCTGCAGTGCTGTGCGATTCCCCACGTCCACCGTCGAGGTGAGGATCTTCTTCTCGTGCGGGTTGTGGTTACGCAGTTCCTGCACGTTCCGGGTGAAGTCGTCAGAGTCGCGGGCCATCATCACGACCGTGGTGATGTCGTTGTCTGCTGCCAACAGGCGGCGAATGGTCTCGAGGCCGATTCCCTTCGAGGCGCCGGTCACCAATGCCGTCTTACTCATCTTCGCCCTCGTCTTCCTGAAGAAGGTACGTGGCCAGCCGGACATCCACCGGAGTGGTGACCTTGAAGTTCTGGCTGGCTCCCTCGATGAAGTGCACCGGCTTGCCGGCCACTGCCACGAGCGTGGCGTCCTCGGTGAACACCTTGTCATTGGCCACCGCGTACTCGTGGGCCTCTTGCAGATGCGCCTTGTTGAACTTCTGCGGCAATTGCACGTTGCGCAAGCGATCGCGCTCCAGTGAACCGGTGACCTCGTGCGTGTTCGGATCCACCGGAGCAACGGTGAACGGAATCGACAGCATCAACGAGACGTTCTCTTGCGGAGCGGCAATGAGGTTCTCGAAGTCGTCCTTTGTGGCTAAAGGACGCGCCGCCTCATGGATGATCACCTTGTCGTTCTCGGCGTGAGGGAGCATCGCAGCGACCGAGGAGTGCCGGGAGTCACCGGCCTCGACGAAGGTGACGGTCGTCTTGATGGCATAGGCCTGGAGTACCTGCTCCACCTGTTCACGCCATCCCGGCGGGTAGTTCAAGATGATCTGAGTGACTTCCTCAATCTCATCGACGGCGACGAGGGAATATACCAAGATCGGGATACCCCTGACCTTCAGAAGTTGCTTGGGTTGGCCGGCACCGACGCGGGCGCCGACGCCTCCATTGAGCAGCAGTAGTGAGTACACGCACCATACCTCCGGTTACGAACCGCAATCGTAGAGTATCGACCGGCAACATTCCGCCCGAGCCCAGGCTTCCTCATATGTCCGGACTGTTCGGTCGCAAAGTTGCCGCGCCCTCCATCTTGTCAGGTCATCGGGACGTCGAGCGCCGTACACGCCTGGCAATCGACAGGAGCCTGCTTCGCACCGGTCGCGGTGCCAGGCGTAATGCCCGACGCACTACCCTGGCCGCAACCACACCAGATGCAGATGTCGCTGTCGTTGCACCGGTGGGCTGCGCCGTTGGCTCGGCAGGCTGCTCCGTGCCGACTTTCAGGTCTGGCTCACGCACGAGGACCGGCGTGTGCCTACCCGCCTCTTCCAGCAGTTTCTCCCACTGGGCGGCAACTGCATCACGGCCGAAGCGCTCCTTCATACGCTCAGCTCCACGGCGCCCCATTTCCCCCGCGGCCTCGGGATCTTCCAGCACCTCGCTGATGGCTTCACCGAGGCGCTTAGCGTCGCCGCTCGCCACGAGATACCCGTCGTGACCATGGCGAATCAGATCGCGGGGGCCGTAGCAAATGTCGTAAGCGACCACCGGAGTCCCCACGGCGAGCGACTCCGCGACGGACAACCCGAACGATTCGCGTAACGAAGTCGATACCGTCACCGCACACCGAGCCATCTCGTCGCCGACGTCACCGATTCGGCCGTGGAAGCGTACTTGTTCTTTGACGCCCGACTCGGCTGCCAGTCTCTCAAGATCCGGGCGCGCAGGCCCCTGCCCGAAGACCTCTAGGTGAGCCGTCGGGATGCTCTGCCTGATCGTGCCCAGCTGACCGATGAGGTGGTCGATGCGTTTTTCCTCGACCAAGCGGGAGAAGACGCCGATCCGCCCCGGAACGGTCTCCACAGGTTCTCCGGAACGCTTGTCCCGAACGAGATTGGGCACGACATGCAGGTTCCGATAATCGCCGTACGTGTCCCTGATGTCTTGTGCTTGCTGATCCGTCATGACGACAACTGACGACATCTGAGCAAACTTGCGAAAGCTGGCATCGTATTCGGGCCGCGTCCTGGCGCCGCGTCGATACGGTGTGTCGAGGTGGCTTTCGTGAAACACATAGATCGGATCGGCCGTGTCCTCGGGGAGCAGGGTCACCTTATGAACCGTGCTGGGTGACTCCGCGATGAGGATCGGCTTGACGGACGATTCGGAGCAGATCGTACGTAACCATTCGTTATGCCATTGCACATTATCTCGGTACTTACGACTGGAGCGCGAGGTCCGGTCATTTTGATAAACACCTTGGAGGCCACCTGACTCAGGATCGAACCATGCATGGGCGTAGCAAAATCCGTCCGGCGTATAGTACCGCTCTTCATTCCGGTTGCCCGTTCGGATATCATAGCGGATCTCTTTTCCACAGAATCCTGCGTCATCGTACTCACGTCGCACGACTGCCCGCCGATTCTCGAAGTACGTCGTCTGTACCAGAGATCCTGAGGAGGAGAAACGCTGAAACTTGATATACGTCCCTCGCTCATCAAAGTATCGGACGTACCCTTTGGTGGAGAGCTCGTCATCTTGTGCAAGCAGATCGTCGACTCGCCGATCCTCGTGGCGCGACCAGTCCGCAGATGGGTCGATGGTGCTCGCACGCCTCAAGTCGTCGTGTACGTTCCGGATCGCCACATCGTCGGAAATTCCCGACTCCGCGCGCAGACGTCGAACAGTGCTAGCGAGTGTCGGATCGTAGTTGAGGGTGAGGATCGTAGGTGAGTATCCGAGGGATAGGAACATCGAGCACTGATCCATCACCGCTGCCGTTTTTCCAGCAGTCCCGATCCGATGGATAACTATGTATACAGCTCGTCTCATTTTCCATCACTCGCAGTGGTCTTGAAGTTTTACGCGATCGCCGGCTCTTCGATCATCTTCTGCCCTCCGACGACAATCGATCCACATGCCGAAGACTACGACTGCTACCTACCGCCCTACTCGACGATCTGACCATCATGCAGGATGGCACTCCAACGTCGCGCGACCGACTCGCGCCCGAACTCTTCTCGGATCCGCTCTCTTGCCCCCACCGCCATGGGGCGCCCGTCCCTGGCGGACTCCAGGACGGCTATGATCGCCTGAGCCAAAGCGCGGATGTCACCATCTGGGACCAAGTAACCATCGATACCGTCGCGCACGACGTCGCTCGGTCCATAGGTGATGTCGTAACTGACCACCGGGGTCCCCACCGCCAGGGACTCGCCTACGGACAAGCCGAACGACTCCACTTCCGAGGCAGAGACGGTGACGTCGCACCGCGCCATCTCATCACTCACCGCTTGAGTTCGTCCATGGAACTCGATACTGGATGCACACCTGGATTCATGGGCAAGACTTTGGATGTGCTCCCGCTCGGGCCCGCTGCCATAGATGTGGAGCGTTGCCGCAGGAAATTCATCCACTACATGTGACATTGCTTCGATCACGTGCGGGATACGTTTACCCGGCGCAAGACGCGCAAATACGCCGATCCTGCCCGATTCGCGCATGATCGGCGGACCAGTTCGTTTGTCGTCGACAATCGGCGGTATCACGCGAATGTTGTCGGCGCCAGGGTATCGAGCTCGCAGTTCGTCCGCCTGCGCCTGGGTAGCGACGACCACTACTGGCATGTCCCGAAACCGATCGAACACCTCACGGTAGTCCTCCCTGATGCGCCCACCGGATCGGTACGGGCGATCGATATGGTTCTCATGCCACACAAAGATCCGCCTCGCGGCCGACGAGGGCACGCGCAGCACCTTACGGGCACTCCCCGCCGAGTGGGCCACCAACGTAGGTTTCGAATCAAATTCGCCCAATATATCGTTGAGCCATGAGACATGCCACGACGTGTTTCCGTCGAACCTCGTAACACGTCGTGTCTTACGGTCAGTTTGAAACAGTCCCGCATGCCGCCCCGTACTTGCATTGATCTACCTCACGAGGTAGCAGAATCCGTCCGGAGTGTAGTAGTTCTCTTGGTTCACCGTCCCGGTGATATCATCATATCGATACTCCAGGCTGCAGAATCCACTCGAGTCATATATTCGGCGATATTTGATGTTACGCCCGCGATAGTAGCGGACCTCGTGAAGATTTCCTTGGCGATCTCGAGTATGACACTTAATAACATCGTCAGCGAATTTGATAGACGCTTCGTCGGCACCTTTCTCTGCTAAGCTCATCTGCGCATCATTGATCATAAGGTAGTCACCGACGGATTCGTCTTCATCGCGAGACCACCGTGCCTCGAAGTCTCGGGTGTTCCGATGGAGCAGGTCAGCGTAAATATTGCGCACCGGCACTCCATCCGGAATCCCGTACACACTTTGCACGTATTCTTGCAACGTCAGCAAGTGGGACACGTGCGTATATGTGACCACCACCGGATGGTGCCCCAACTCCATGAACATCGCGCACTGGTCGGCAATAGCAACTGTCCGTCCGCCATGACCCAATTGATGCGGCGCGAGGAGCACGTCAGCCATGACACGACGTTAGCCGATCGTGCTGGCGCACCGAGCACACCAGCCACCTGGTCATGGGAGTGTCGCCTTGACGGAGGACCGGTTCGTGGCGCCGGCCCACAAGTAACCGCGGTCGGACCGTCCTCGAGCCCTGAGCACTGTTATCAGGTTGTTATGCTGCACAGGCCCTGCTTCGCCGTCACGTCTGTTGTACCGGCGAGGCCGTGTACTTCTCCCGCCGCTGCCACAGCCTCAGGAAGGTAACCGGTGTCAACCACAGAGTCCGCCCCTCAGGTACGGGTCCGCAACCCCTACCTCGATAATGCGAAGGCCATCCTGATCACGCTGGTGGTCATCGGACACCCCCTGAACAGTGTCAGTGCCTACCTGGGCGGCGCGTTGGAGACGTGGATCTACGCCTTCCACATGCCGGCATTCGTGATGATCTCCGGGTACCTCTCACGCTCGTTCCGTAACGACCCCAAGCAGATTTCCCGTCTGCTCACCAGCCTCCTCGCCCCCTACCTGATCTTCCAGCTCATCCACGCGGTACTGCGCGTGCTGATCAACGGTTCGGAATTCAGCTACAACCTGCTCAAGCCGTCGTGGACCTTGTGGTTCCTTCTGGCGCTCTTCATTTGGCGCCTGTGCACCCCATTGCTTCAATCGCTGCGGCACCCCCTGGCGATCGCGGTGACGATCTCGATCCTGGCTCCGCTTGCTCCCGAGTTGGATTCGACGCTCACGATCGGTCGGGTCCTGAGCTTCCTGCCGTTCTTCGTCATCGGTTTGTTGGGGACGCCGGAGCGCCTGGAGAGGATTCGCGATTTCCGCCATAAGTGGGTAGCTGCTGCCGTACTGGCCGGCGGTTTCGTGCTCTCACTGCTGACGCATGACCTCTTCCCCGTCTCGATATTCCACATGTCTGCCAGCTATGAGATCTATGGCGCATCCAACATCGACGGCATGCTCGGCCGGATCGTGGTTCTGATCGTCAGCACGGCAGCCTGCTTCGCACTCCTGACGCTCACACCAAAAAAGCAGTACTGGTGGACCAACATCGGCGTGAACTCACTGACGGTCTATTTGCTGCACGCACCAATTCTGCTGGCGTTCCGCTACTCGGACGCGGGCGAGGGCATCGGCAACCTCGGCACTCTTGGCCTGGTGGCGGGATCGATCGTCCTGACGTTGATCCTCTCGCGGCAGTGGGTGGTCAAGCTCACGACGTGGCTCACCAACCCGCCCATCGGGCATTGGTTGGTCAAGACCTCGGACTGAGAAGCCGGAAAGCGCCCGCAACACCCTGTTGCGCTTCGGAATACAACGCTGGCACCGGGGCCGCGGGTGGATTATCGGCTAAGGTTCAATGATGCGATCGACGACGAGCACACGTGCCGCGGCTGCCGTGGCATTCGCTGCTGTACTCAGCATCGCTGCTCTGCCCGCGCTTGCCGCCGACGGCTCCAACTCATGGACACAGTACCGCAACGGGCCCACCAATAACGCGGTGATCAGCTCCGAGGTCGAGGACATCTACACCGGGAGTCTGGAGACCCCGGACGCCATCCGGGCAACGCCGGTGATCGCCGATGGGAAGGTCTTCATAGGCAACCATGGAGTCGGCGATATGCAGGCCTTCGACCTGAGTACCGGCGAGAAGCTGTGGCACGTGGATGGGATGAACTGGATCCACTCGGAGATGATCTACTCCGAGGGTCGCCTCTATGTGGGTCTTGGGCACCGTTTCAACCCTCCCGAGGGCGAGCATGCCACCGACGAGAGCGGTGTGCTGGCTTTGGATGCCAAGTCGGGTGAGAAGTTGTGGTGGTTCGAGACCGAACTTGAGGTCATGCCCACACCTGCCCTGGTCGGGGACTCGCTGTACTTCGTCACCGGGGACAAGCACCTCTTCGAAGTGGATCCCGCCTCCGGTGAACAGCGCAGCGTTACCGATCTGGCAGGCATCGTGAGCATGTCGTCACCCTCCGTCGAGAACGGCATGTTGTACTTTGGCACAGGCTCCCCCGCCCCGTATACTTTCTACGCCTACGACACCGAGACGGACGAGGTTGCCTGGACCACCGAGTTGGACCAGGTCATCACCGGTCTGGACGACGTCTCCCCTGCCGTTTCGAACGGGATCATTGTCACCACCGCCAATACGGCCGGCCCCGCCGACGAAACGGGCGAGCAGGTCGATGAGCACCGAATCTTCGGTCTCGACTCCGACACCGGTGAGGTGCTCTGGCAGGACTCGCTGGGCACCGGGCCCAAACCGAGCAACAATCGCTCCGGCGCCCCGACGATCGCCGACGGCCGAATATTCGTGGGCAGCCCCACTACCAACACGGCCTACGCCTACGATCTGGAGACGGGCAAGCGGCTCTGGTCCTTCCCCACCGGCGGTATCAAGGGCGCACCGGTCGCCAAGGACGGCACGGTCTACTTCGGGACCAAATCCGGCTGGATCTACGCTTTCGACATCGAAACCGGAAAGAAGATCGGCGAGAAGCACCTCGGTGGCACCCTCGCCCCGGCCGGACCGATCCTGGTCAACGACGTGCTCATCGCCGGCAGCCAGGACCACAACGTGTATCTGACGCCGATGTCGGACGTCCTCGGTGAGAGCGATGCGCCCACCTGGCCGGTAGTAGTCATCGTGACACTCGGCATCCTGGTAATCCTGCTCGCCGTCATCGTAGTTCTGCAGGCGCGGCGGCTACGCACTTTGCGTTGAGGTGCGTCCGCGCCGTTGCACCGCCTGCTCCTGGCCGGTAGTGCAATAGCAGCGTTCCGCGACGTCAGTTTCGGATCATTCCGGCGGCGACCGTAATGCCGGTGGCTGGGTCGATGAGGATGAAGGATCCGGTGGTGCGGTTCTGCTCGTAGGGGTCGGCCATGAGCGGGCGTTGGACACGCATGGTGATGCGCCCCATCTCGTTCAGGCCGAGTTCGGTTGCTTCCTGGTCGCGATGCAGCGTGTTGACATCGAGCCGGTAGTCGATCTCTCGCACGACGGCCTTGACCTGGCGCGTGGTGTGCTTGACCAGGAGTTTCTGACCAGGCTTGAGAGCCCCTGGGGCCATCCAGCACACCATTGCGTCGATATCCTGGATCGGCTCGGGCTGGTTCTTCACCCGAGCGATCATGTCGCCACGGCTGACGTCGAGATCATCGCTCAAGCGCACGGTGATGGCCATCGGCGGAAAGGCCTCGTCCAGTTCCTTGTCGAACAGGTCGATCCCAGCGATCGTAGTAGTCATCCCACTGGGCAGGACGACGACTTCGTCGCCCTTCTTCAGCACACCGCCGGCGACCTGGCCGGCATAACCGCGGTAGTCGTGGAACTCCTCGGACTTGGGCCGGATCACATACTGCACCGGCAGACGCACATCGCGCATATCCCGGTCTGAACCGGTGTAGACGTACTCCAGATGGTGCAGCAGGCTGGTCCCGGCATACCAGGGCATGTTCTGGCTACGGTTGACCACATTGTCACCCTTGAGGGCCGATAAGGGGATGACCGTCAGGTCCGGTATGTCGAGCTTGCCGGCGAAGGCCACGAAGTCGGACTCGATCTTGCGGAAGACTTCCTCGGAGTAGTCCACCAGATCCATCTTGTTCACCGCCAGCACCAGGTGCGGCACCCGCAACATCGACAGAATCACCGCATGCCGGCGGGACTGCTCAGTCAGTCCATTGCGGGCATCGACCAGCACCAGCCCCAAATCAGCGGTGGAGGCACCGGTGACCATATTGCGCGTGTACTGCACATGACCGGGCGTGTCGGCGATGATGAACTTACGCTTCGGAGTCGCGAAATACCGGTAGGCCACATCGATGGTGATGCCCTGCTCGCGCTCACTGCGCAACCCATCGGTCAACAGCGCTAAATCCGTGTAATCAAACCCCCGCTGCACCGAGGTCTTTTCCACCGACTCGAGCTGATCTTCGAAGATCGACTTGCTATCGAACAGCAACCGCCCGATCAACGTCGACTTGCCATCATCGACCGACCCGGCCGTAGCCAAGCGCAGCAGATCCATCGTCTCTGCAGGCATCAGAAGTACCCTTCCTTCTTCCGGTCCTCCATCGCCGCCTCGGAGAACTTGTCATCCCCCCGGGTAGCCCCACGCTCGGTAATCCGCGAGGCCGAGACCTCCTCGATGATCTTTTCCACCGTGTCCGCCTCGGACTCCAAACAGCCAGTCAACGTCAGATCACCCACGGTACGAAACCGCACCATCCGTTCGGTGACGACCTCACCCTCTCGGCACGGGTTGAACTCACTCTCGGTGAACAACATCCCGTCGCGTTCGAACACCCGGCGCCGATGCGCATAGTAGATCGAGGGGATATCCATCTCCTCCTGGGCGATATAGTCCCAAATGTCCAGCTCGGTCCAGTTGCTCAACGGGAAGATCCGCATGTGCTCACCGGCATGGATCCGCCCGTTGTACAGGCTCCACAACTCCGGCCGCTGATTCCTGGGATCCCACCCCCCGAACTCATCCCGGTGCGAATACACCCGCTCCTTGGCCCGCGCCTTCTCCTCATCGCGCCGGGCACCACCAAAAGCCGCCGTATACCCCTGCTCCTCGATCGCATGCAGCAGCGTACCGATCTGCAGACGATTACGAGGCGTCTTACCATCATCGATCACCACACCATCAGCAATCGCCTGCTCCACCGATGCGATATGCAGCCGCAGCCCCAAACGGTCCACCCACCGGTCTCGCGTCGCCACTACCTCGGGGAAGTCATACCCCGTAGCAACCTGCAACACCGGGAACGGGATCCGTGCCGGATAGAAAGCCTTCTCCGCCAGGCGCAGCATCGTGATGGAGTCCTTACCACCGGAGAACATCAGCACCGGCCTCTCGAACTCCGCCGCAGCCTCACGGAAAATATGAATCGATTCGGCCTCAAGCTCATCCAACTGCGACAAGCGGTAGTCCACGGCGGTCATACGGTCCTTCCAGACGCATCATCACTGCACCGCCACACGCCACTCCCCCAGACAGGCTTTGTGACCGGCGGCATCGCTAGGTCACACTATCCCGGTGACGAAGAATCCCCAAACCACCATCCGCCACAGCGCCACCATCGCCCAAATGGACATCCTGGAACTCCTGCGTTCCGGCACGCTGAGCAACTACCCAGGCACTCTCGAACCGGGCACGATCCGCATGGAGCTCGGCGACCTCCACGCTCCCGGGCAGGTGCACGCGGTAGAGTTGACGGACCAGGAAGGCGTACCGCTGGCCCGGTTGCCGCTGCAACGCGGACCGGAGGGATCATGGCTTGCGCTGGGAGAGCCCACGTGGTTGTCACGCAGGTCGAGCCGACCGTTCGAGCGGTGGCATCGACCGCCGCAGGAGGTCTCCGATCACAGCGGAGTCGTGGTCCTGCGCCATGCTGTCTCGAGCGGGGACCTGGACGCCGCTGTCACTGAGGTGGGTCCACACCCCCTGATCCTTGCCCTGGCGTCCCTCGACGGCGACCCACCGCCCGAGACACTGGCCGCGGTGCGCCAGTTGGCTGACGCGGCTCAGCGTCATCCCGATGCACAGGTCGCCATCGCACCCGG
>Ga0079226_10001181_pt1 | contig 19846 bp, 19 predicted proteins | sample Poulit2014_FD_76345 | JGI IMG/M metagenome (GOLD analysis project Ga0079226, IMG submission 76345) | Agricultural soil microbial communities from Georgia to study Nitrogen management - Poultry litter 2014 | ecosystem: Environmental > Terrestrial > Soil > Agricultural land | place: USA: Georgia... | reverse complement strand
TGGGGATCGCCACCCAAAGCGCCAAATACGCCTGCGGTAATGACCAGGGGGACCAAAAACTGCATGACCGATACCCCAAGGTTGCCCAGCCCAGCATTAAGCGCCAAAGCGTTGCCCTTTTCCTTGCGAGGGAAAAAGAAACTGATATTAGCCATCGAAGAGGCAAAATTACCCCCGCCCAAGCCACATAACAGGGCTAGGACCACAAAAATCAAATAAGGGGTACTTGGGTCTTGTACTGCGTAACCAATACCCAAAGCGGGGATAAGCAACGATGCCGTAGACAAGGTCGTCCACAACCGACCCCCAAAGATGGGTACGACAAAACTATAGAAAATGCGCAACGTAGCCCCGGACAAGGCAGGTAGCGCTGCCAGCCAAAACAATTGGCCTTGGTCAAAGTCAAAACCAATGGCGGGTAGCTGCGCGACGACGACAGACCACACCATCCAGACGGCAAAGGCAAGTAACAGAGCCGGAATGGAAATCCATAAATTGCGCTGTGCAATGCGGCGACCCTGCTGAGCCCAAAAGATGGGATCTTCGGGATTCCAGTCTTGGATGGCACGAGGCATTGCTGTGGTTTTAGGATCATGAATTTCCTTAAGCTCGGGCAGGCTGGGCAAGGTATCCAGCTCTTCGCCGTGAGCACGGCGCTCCATGGCGCGGATAGAGAAGTGCATCCAGAGCAGCGAGACAGCGACCAAAAGGAATAGCAGCGCGAAGGCGGCGGTCCAGATACCTGTGATTTCCAGCAAAGCGCCAAAAATGATGGGCAACACAAACCCGCCGAGACCGCCAATCATGCCAACCAGGCCACCTACCGAACCCACATGTTTCGGATAATAAACTGGAATATGGCGGTAGACAGCGGCTTTGCCCAGGCTCATGAAAAACCCAAGCGCAAACATGGTAATGACAAATGGCCAGAGCCCCATTTGGGTTGAAAATGAGATAGGGCCATGAACGCCATGAATGACATAATCCGTGGGCGGATAAGACAGCATGAACAGGAATAACAGCGAGAAGCCGAACGTCCAGTACATGACTGCGCGGGCGCCAAAGCGATCAGAAAGCACCCCACCGTACATGCGAAATACGCTGGCAGATAAGCCAAAGCTGGCGGCAGCAATACCGGCAACCCGTACATCGACATCGTAGACCTGGACTAAATAATGGGGCAGCCAAAGTGCCAGGGCGACAAAACCACCAAAAACGTAAAAATAGTATAGCGAGAAGCGCCAGGCCTGAAGGTTTTTCAAGGGGGCAAATTGTTCGGCCAAAGAAGGTGCCTTGATGCCCTTGGCTTTGCGTTCGGCAAAAGCAGGGTCATCTTTGGCGAACAGATAAAAAATGATGCCCATGATGATGATGGCCAGTGCCCAGATGTTGGCAACAAATTTCCAACCACCGATCAACATGAAAAAGGGAGCAGCAAAAGTAGTTAGGGCTGCCCCCACGTTACCCATGCCAAAAATGCCCAGGGCTGTCCCCTGCCGGGACTCTGGAAACCATTTGGATACATAGGCCACGCCAATAATAAACGAACCGCCCGCCAAGCCTACCCCTAATGCCGCCAAAAGAAAGGTGGCATAGGAATGCGCATAACCCAGACCCAAGGTTGCTATCCCGGTCAGGATCATTTGCAGGCTATAGATGAGACGACCGCCGTAGCGTTCAGTCCAAACCCCTAAAATGATTCGAACAATAGAGCCTGTGAGTACAGGCGTGGCGATCAATATTCCATATTCAAATTCGCTTAGGTTGAGCTCCTGGCGAATTTCAATACCGATGATGGAAAAAATAGTCCAGACCGCAAAACAGAGCGTGAAGGCTATGGTGCTAAGCCAGAGCATCCGTTGTGCCGTTTTCTTGGATAGATCAGTCGTAGACTGTGCAGGTGCCATAGTCTTTGATGTGCGCCTTCAAGAGCATGCCTTCCCAGGACATTGTCATTTGGCCCACACCCCTGTTTGAGGTTAATGAAACGGTTGGCTACTGTTTAGTGCCAACCACCTGTAAAAGGGGAACAACTACAACATTAGCAGCCTTTGACCAGGGGCAACAGCGCTCTATCGCCGAATCAGCGCAACCGTTGATTTAAGTCAAAGAGGTGGCAGCAGAAAAGAAACAGATAAAATATATTTTTATATTCTATCAGCCCAAACAGGGGCATTGTCAGCCTAGGGAAAACCAGCGTTCCAGAATTAATTAATAAAAACTAAAGCACTGCCATAAATTATGGAAAAGTTAATTAAACTTTTGTATCAGCATGGATATTGTTGTTTGACTTGACCCCAGTATGAGTCAGCAGCCCAGCTTCTGGCAGGCAACAAAGACGCGGGCAAGCCTGACTTATTCGACATTTAGAGAAAAAAAAGCCAGAATAAACAAGACTAATTGGTGGCTAGTATCACGTAATAGCCGAATGAGAAAAGAATATGCAGCCCGCTTTAAAAACGATTTATATTTAGCCGCATTTAATTATTATTGATAATAGGCCGGTTATTATATGGCTAGTTATGCAAGTTATACTAAAATAACCCTAATAATTTTATGGCATTTATTTAATTGCATAAAAAATTTAACTTTTATTAATTCTAACGGCCTTTTGCAACGCACAGCCCGCTAATTTTTAAACCCTTTTGACTAACCAAGCTGCATTCAGCATTTCTTTGAAAGGAAGAACCCATACCGATCATGACTTATTTATTGGTTGCCATTGCTGCCTTCATGTTTGGCATGTACAACGTATTCATTAAATTATCCTCATCTCATATAGAGGCCGTACTCGGGGCGGTTGTGCTGCAAGTAGTAGCAGCCCTGATCGGTGTGGCATTGCTAATCTATTTAAAATTCACAGGCGCCCACATTTTTAGCACCCCCAAGGGGGTTAGCCTTGCGGTTGGCGCTGGCCTGGCAATTGGCATTGTCGAAATATTAACTTTTTTTATTTATGGCCGAGGTCTTGAAGTGGCCGTGGGTAACCCATTGATTATCGGCGGCTCCTTGGTTGTGACCACCGGTGCTGGCATTTTGTTTATGCGCGAGGCTATCTCGGGCTGGCAGCTGCTTGCCATCATTTTGATAGCAAGTGGCGTGGCCTTGATGGCATGGGCGGCTGGGCGTTAGGCCTAGCAAAAACGTTCATTGTGGCTGCAGCCCGACACTGATTACAACATGCCGAGCTGCAAACGGGCCGACTCGCTCATCATTTCGCGGCTCCATGGGGGATCCCAGACCAATTCAACATGGCAGTTGGTTACCCCCTGAATGCTTAAGATCTTAGCGCGCGCTTCTTCGGCAATAAAGGTACCCATACCGCAGCCAGGGGCGGTCAGGGTCATGTCCATGATGACTGAGAATTCCTCGGGGCCCTCTTGGGTCACATCGCAGCGATAAACAAGCCCCAGGTTGACGATGTCAACGGGAATTTCAGGGTCATAGACCTCGGTCAGTACAATCCAGCACGCATCTTCGACGGTTTTTTCAGTGGCAGGCTGTTCAGGAACAAATTTTTGCTGTTCGATAATTTCCTGGCCAATGGCATCTCCGTCGGCGCCTTCGATGCGGTACATATTGCCTTCGATGATGACCGTAAAACTGCTACCCAGCTGCTGGGTAATAATCGCCCGGCAGCCTTCTTCAATGGTAACCGGCGTACCATAGGGAACCGTGACTGCAGGGCAATCGCGATTAACAATGACTTCTTCACGATTAAAGTAGCTCATAATGCCCTCTTTATTCGGTTTTGGCGACTTCTTCGCCGCCCTCTAATGCATTGTGCAAAGTGTGCCAAGCCAAAGAGGCACACTTAACACGTACAGGAAAATCGCGCACCCCTGAAAGCACTTCAAGCTTGCCCAGGTCTCGGGGTGGGTGTTCGGTAGTGAGCATATCGTGCATGTCTTGGAACAAGGTTTCGGCTTCGGGCACGGTGACCCCAGTCACTGCCTCGGTCATGAGAGACGCAGAAGCCTTTGAAATAGCACAACCTTGGCCAATGAAATTGGCAGCCTCGATAATGCCATCATCATTGACCTTTAAGTAGATGGTCAATTGATCACCACACAGGGGGTTGTGCCCCACTGCCTGGTGGGTGGCGTCCGGCATGTACTTGAAATTTCGCGGGTTGCGATTGTGCTCGAATATGACTTCTTGGTATAGCTCACGCAAGCTACCAAAATCATCACTCATTTCCTACTCCAAATAATTTTTGTGCTTGTTTCAAGGCGTGAATTAAAGCATCCACATCGGCGGTGTTGTTATAAAGCGCAAAAGAGGCACGGGCAGTGCCTGGTATGCCCAAGCGAGTCATTAATGGCATGGCGCAGTGATGACCAGCACGAATGGCAACCCCCTCGGAATCCAGAATGGTGCCTAAATCGTGGGGATGGATCTCATCAACCATGAAAGAAACCACAGCCGCTTTATCGGGGGCCTGACCAATGATTTCAATGCCTGGCAAAGTCAGCAGTTGCTCTTGCGCATAATGCAGCAGTTTTTGCTCATAACGACCAATAAGGTCGAGCCCAACCTCTTGCACATAACGTAGCGCCGCAACCAAACCAACGACACCTGCGATATTTGGCGTGCCGGCTTCGAAACGCTGAGGCACAGGCGCATAGGTGCTTTCTTCAAAACTTACGGTGTGAATCATGTCACCACCGCCCTGCCAGGGCGGCATAGATTCGAGCACCTCTTGCTTGCCATAACAGACCCCAATACCCGTTGGCCCGTAGATCTTGTGCCCGGAAAATACGTAGAAATCGCAATCAAGCGCTTGCACGTCTACAGGTTGGTGAGCCACAGCCTGAGCCCCGTCAATTAAGACTTTGGCCCCCACCCGGCGGGCAGCGGCCGTCATTTCCTTGACGGGGTTAACCGTGCCCAGGGCGTTGGAAACATGGACAATGCCCACCAGCTTTGTACTCTCGTTAAGTGCCTGGAAGTAAGCATCCAGATCCAAAGCACCGTTATCCAGTACGGGGGCCACACGAATAATCGCCCCAGTTTGTTTGGCCACCAGCTGCCAAGGCACGATATTGGAATGGTGTTCGAGCTCTGTAAGCAGGATTTCATCGCCCGCTTTCAGGTGGTGCAAGCCCCAGCTATAAGCGATGAGGTTGATGCCCTCGGTGGTCCCGCGGACAAAAACAATTTCCTCGGCTTGCTGAGCGTTGAGAAAATTCTGCACCGTTGCCCGACCCTGATCATACAAATCGGTGGCGTGTTGCGACAACCAATGTACACCGCGGTGGATGTTGGCATTGGATTGCTCGTAATAATCGGCAATAGCCTCAATGACCGCGGTTGGCTTCTGGGTTGTAGCGCCATTATCCAAATAAACCAGCGGTTTACCATGCACCGTCCGGTTTAATATAGGAAAGTCAGCGCGTCGGTCGATAATCGGATCTGTGGTGGTACTGGATAACGCTAGGCTCATACTTGCTCCTGAGCTATGTCCAAACCGGCTGGCAGCAGGTTTTGAATACCATCGGTAGCTGCCATGCGCAGATGTTCGGGTTGAATACGCTGAATAACCTGGATGGCAAAGGCATAAATCAGGACATCACGTGCCTCGGCTTCGGAAAGCCCGCGACTACGCAGATAGAACATGCTATCTTGATCCAGCTGTCCAACCGTTGCGCCGTGGGCACATTTGACATCATCAGCAAAGATCTCGAGCTCGGGGCGCGAGTCAGCGCGCGCCAGTTTGGCTAACAACAAGCTGTCAGAGCGCTGAATGGCATCGGTGCCATCAGCCCCTTCGGCTACGCGAATGCGTCCCGTGAACACCCCACGTCCGCGATCATCCATAATACCGCGGAAATACTCATGGCTATGGCAATTGGGCTGATTATGATTCATGACGGTATTATGGTCGACATGACGTTTACCATCGACAAAATACAGACCATTCAAGAGCGCATAACCATGTTCGCCGTTGAAGTTGGTCTCGATTTCGCTACGAGCCAAACCAGCGCCTAGTGATATGGCGTGGGTTTCCAGATGCGAGCTTTGCTCCTGAAATGCTTGAAATGCCGATAAATGCACTGTTTCGATATTCTCTTGCTGTAAACGCAGATGGAACAGATGCGCATCGCGACCTAACCAGGCCCGGCAGACAGTGTTGTTTAGTGCTGTCTCGGTACTGGTGCTGATATGATGCTCGACCACGCGCAGCTGGGCGCCATCTTCAAGATCGAAAATGCAGCGGTTAAAGGTGGCGGCATTGTCTTGAGCATGCACATAAACAATATGCAAAGCAGTCTCAACGTGTACGCCGCGCGGCACCTGCACATACAGCCCCTCGTGCGCCAAGGCCAGGTTTAATGCCTGAGGCGTAAAGCCATCCTCAGGCAAGCCCCATTTATCTTTTAGGGGGGTGTCTTCCTGTTGTAATGCCTCGGCCGTGTTTAAGCACTGCCCTTTGGGATTGAAACCTTCCAAATCAGAAAGCTCAGCTTGCAAGCGACCATTAACAAACACCGCCCAATGGGCATTAGGGTCGATGGCCTTGATGGCCTTCAGGCGAGCCTGCACTGCGGCCTGATCGTAGTCCTGTGTTACCGGCTCGTAGCTGCGTTGCTCCATGCGCATCATGGAGGTATGGCGCCACTCTTCGATTTTGTTGGTAGGCCAGCCCTCTTCGGCAAAACGCTCAAGGGCCTTTTGGCGGAGCGCATTTAACCAAGGCTGGGGACGATAGCGCTGCTCTTCGCTTTGCGCATAAGTGTTCACCCATGTCGGCAATGTGCTCATACTGTTGCTCCTTTTTGTGCTTGTTGTTCGATCCAGCCATAACCATGCTCTTCGAGCTCTTTGGCCAGTGAAGCATCACCGCTGCGGATAATGCGGCCTTTGGAAATGACGTGCACCACATCGGGCACAATATAATCCAGCAGACGCTGATAGTGCGTGATGACCAGCATGGAACGATCAGGGGAACGCAGTTTGTTGACCCCTTCAGATACTACGCGCAGGGCATCAATATCGAGCCCCGAGTCGGTTTCATCAAGAACGGCCAGCTTGGGTTGGATAAGCGACATTTGCAAAATTTCATTGCGCTTTTTCTCACCACCGGAAAAGCCTTCGTTAACAGAACGGTGCAAGAATTCTTCGCGCATGCCAACCGCTTTCATTTCCTCTTTGGCCAATTTGAGGAAGTCGATAGCATCAAGTTCGGGCAAACCCTGCTCGCGGCGCACAGCGTTGACAGCAGTACGCAGGAAATAGGCATTGGATACACCAGGAATTTCTACTGGATACTGAAATGCCAGAAACAACCCGGCACGGGCGCGATCTTCGATATCCATATCGAGAAGGTCTTGGCCAAGAAACTCGACGCTGCCGCCACTGACACTGTAGTCCTCGCGGCCTGCCAGCACCTGTGCCAAAGTACTTTTACCGGAGCCATTAGGCCCCATTAAGGCATGAACCTCGCCAGGCTTTACCTCAAGGCTGAGGCCATGCAAAATTTCTTTTCCTTCGACAGATGCGTGTAAATCTTTAATCTTTAACATGTGAAAAATACTCCTTAGCCAACACTACCTTCAAGGCTGACACCCAACAGGTTCTGGGCTTCAACCGCAAATTCCATGGGTAACTCTTTAATGACTTCTTTACAGTAGCCATTGACAATCATCGATACCGCGTCCTCAGCTGAAATTCCACGCTGCATGGCATAAAACAGCTGATCTTCACCAATACGCGAAGCGGTGGCCTCGTGTTCTACGTTGGCCGTCGGGTTTTGCACCTCGATGACTGGGAAGGTATGTGCTGCACAGGTTTTACCAATAAGCAGGGAGTCACACTGGGTAAAGTTGCGGGCATTTTCTGCCGTGGGCGCCACACGAACCAAGCCGCGATAGGTGTTCAAGCCGCGACCCGCCGAGATCCCCTTGGAGATAATCGTGCTGGTGGTGTTTTTGCCCATGTGAATCATTTTGGTCCCCGTATCGGCTTGTTGACGGTGGTTGCTGAGGGCAACTGAGTAGAACTCGCCGATGGAATCATCGCCACGCAAGATGACGCTGGGGTACTTCCAGGTAATGGCCGAGCCAGTTTCCACCTGGGTCCAGGAAATATGGGAACGGGCCCCACGACATTCGCCGCGTTTGGTGACAAAGTTATAAATGCCCCCTACCCCATCTTCATCACCGGGGTACCAGTTTTGAACAGTGGAGTATTTGATTTTGGCATCATCCAGGGCGACGAGCTCGACCACGGCTGCGTGCAGCTGGTTTTCGTCACGCATCGGTGCGGTACAGCCTTCGAGGTAGCTAACGTAAGAGCCCTCTTCTGCAATGATTAGCGTGCGCTCGAACTGCCCCGTATCGGGTGAGTTGATGCGGAAATAAGTGGAGAGCTCCATCGGGCATTTGACCCCTTTGGGAATATACACAAAGGAGCCATCAGAGAACACAGCCGAATTAAGCGCCGCATAGTAGTTGTCATTAGTGGGCACCACGGTACCCAGATACTTTTGGACTAACTCGGGATGCTCGCGCACCGCCTCGGAAAATGAACAGAAAATAATGCCAATTTCCTCGAGTTGTTTTCTGAAAGTAGTAGCAACTGAAACCGAATCAAATACTGCATCAACAGCAACCCCTGCCAGACGCTCCCACTCATGCAGGGGTACCCCTAGCTTTTCATAGGTGCGCAGCAATTCGGGATCGACCTCGTCCAGGCTTTTGGGGCCGTCTTCTTTACTTTTTGGCGCGGCATAATAGCTGATGTCTTGGAAATCAATGGGTGGATACTCGACCACAGACCAAGTGGGCGGAGTCATTTCTAACCACTGGCGATAAGCAGCCAAACGCCACTCTAGCATGAATTCGGGCTCTTTTTTCTTGGCTGATAATAAGCGTATGGTGTCCTCGTTCAGACCTTTGGGAATCACCACAGACTCAATGTCAGTAACAAACCCCGCCTCGTATTCTCGATCGAGGAAAGAATCAAGGTGTTCGTTAACAGTACTCATTAGGAAAACTCCACATTTGATGGGCGGGCACCAGACGGCTTGGTTTTTAGCTCGGGCTGGTGCACGAGTGGGTGCTCAGTTGATAAAGGGGTTAACATATCGGCTACGCTGACTTCTTCAAGAGTTCGGCGTACAATATCACTGATTTTTTGCCAGTTGCTGCGGATGCCGCAATCGGGCTCAACCGCGCAAGCCCCTGGCGTTGCAACGCATTCGGTCAGACCAAAAGGCTGGTCATCTAGCGCATCAATGATTTGGGCAATGCTGATTTCTTTAGCAGGTCGTGCTAGGCTATAACCACCATGGGCACCACGGGTGCTGTTGACAATGGCGTCCTGGTTTAATAGCTTTAACACTTTGCTCACCGTAGCCTGCCCTAACCCAAGGGTTTGGGAAAGCTCTGAGGCGCTGTATACGCGTTCAGGTTCCCGGCCCATATGGGTCAAGATCAGAGTACCGTAATCGATGATTTTGCTTATGCGCAGCATAGTGATAAATCGCCGTTATCTATTGGATTAGTATGCATATAGTACCCCTTTGGTACTATTTAAGTCAAACCTTTATTTTCCCAGTATTTCCCAGACTCCTCAGCGGGTCATTCCACCTTTTGGCAGTCCACTAGTTTTTTCGCCGCATGAATCTATCGGAACCCTCCCTGCGCACGGCCCTGCAACGTTGCGGTCGTAAAGAACCCGCCGGTTTGCAAACCATTATCACTAGTGTGGGCGGTTACTTTGTTAGTTACGCCCAATGTGTACTCAATTACCAGCAGGCCCAGCAGGCCAGCCGCATGGCCCTCTCCCTGCTATGGACCTATGCCAGCAGTTACGAAGCCCAGCAAGGCCCGGCATCAGGATGGATATTTAGCATTTTTCGTCATTGCCTGGCTCAAACTATCCGCCAAAACAATCCGACGCAGTCTAAGCGTACGTTGCCTGCAGCCCAGTTGGCCACACTGGAACGATGGTCAAGCCAGCTTGTCCATTCAAATTGGGTCAAGCAAAGAATACCCACCCATAGCTCCTTAAGCCAGCACGATGCACAACTCTTGCTCGCCATTTATTTCTTTGCCCTTGATCCGAACCAGCTGGCACAACATATTGGCGGTACGGGCCAAGAGTGGCATCGCCGATTGGAAAAACTATCGGCGCAGCTGGTTAAAGCCCAGGACGCATGGGCTATCCCAGATCCATTGTGGCAAGCGCAAAATTTGCAAACCTGCCTCGAGGCATTGGCCTCGCATACTGAAAATCCAGTGGTTGCACAGCGCCGACAACAAGAGACTGCAGCTGCCCAGGACACCTTGCGTTGCGAAGCACTACTTGCCGAGCTGTGCGAAATCTTGCCACCTGTGATGCTGGCTGAGAGCACCCTTAATCAATTGCAAACCGATTTGGGGATCAGTCTGCCCCTGCTGCACCGCCCAAGCGCTGCCCAGCCCGCAAAAGCACCCCAAACTGATCAAGCCATTGGGGAAAGCCATACAGCCTCTACTCCAAAGGTTTCAGGTTCGGTTTCATCTACCCCTACTTCTGCTCGCTCGTCTGCTTCTTCGCCAACTTCTTCGTCTGCTCCTTCTTCAGCTCCTTCATCTGTTCCTTCGCAGCCGTCTTCGCTTCCATCTTCATCAGCTCAAAACTTCAGCAACGATGTAACCGCCTCGGCCAAAAAGGCCGCAGCCCCCCGTAGCAAAACAACTACAAATAACGTTGCTAAAGCAATACCCAACAGCGACCAGCCCGGCGAAGGGATACCACCTGCCCGTACTTCACCAACCAGTGGGCAAAAATGGTGGAAAATTTTTGCATTAGTTAATTTATTGATCATCCTGGGTTTACTGTTCGCCTTATGGCGGCCGACCCCCCCACCGATAGAAGTTATTCAGATGGCGCCGCGTTTAGGGGCTGTTTTGCAAGCACCAGGGCACAGCGCAACCCCTGGCTGGGTGCTTAGTGTGGATCCGCAGGGTCAGGCGCTCTTAACGCCGCTGGTAGAAACTGAACTCAACGCGGGCGAACGGGTACAGCTGTGGACTCAAGGGTCCAAGCAGGAAGAATTGCAATCTTTGGGGCTGATTGATCCGAACCAGCCAGTCACTTTGACCACCGAGCATGTTGGTACGATCAAAGAAGGGCAAATTTTTGAAATGACCCTGGAGTCAGCGCAACAACAGAGTACGGCGCAACCTCAAGGGCCCATTTTGTTCATGGGGCGTGTGGTTAATTTTGGCCACTACGAGGCCGATGATCAGCCGCATGCTGAGCCCTGAAATAATCGATTTCCACCTCGCTAAAGCCGGCCAGACGGCGTGCCTCAACATTCAGAGGCCCACGAAAACGTGGCGCCCGATAATGGCGGGCCAGCTCAGGGTATAAATCTTCTGGGTTTTTGCTTACTCGGTCACAGGCCCAGCGATACCACTTGTTGCCAACGGCGACGTGCCCTATTTCATCGCGCAAAATAATGTCCAAAATGGCTGCAGCTTCTTGGTCGCCAGCCTGTGCCAACTTGTCGCGCATCACGGGGCAAGCATCTAAACCTCGCGCCTCGAGCGTGCGAGGCACCATAGCCAGCCGTGCAATCAAGTCATGCTCGGTGCGCTCGGCCATATCCCAGAGTCCGTCATGGGCAGGAAAATCTCCATAGGCATAACCCAGGCAGTGCAAATGGTCATTTAAGAGATTGAAATGATAAACCTCTTCACAGGCTACTTGTAACCAGTCACCATAAAATTGAGCGGGCAAATCAGGGTAACGCCAAATAATATCCAGCGCTAGGTTAATGGCATTAAATTCAATATGTGCCAATGCGTGCAATAAAGCGGCACGCCCATCAACCGTATGCATTGACCGTTGTTTGACCTGTGTGGGAGGAACAATGGATGGTTTGGCTGGACGCCCTGGCAGGCCTTGAGCAGGTGCTTCCAACGACAAATCAGCACCCGTTGGAATGCTGATGGCCTCATGCAACTGGCGAACCGAAGCGGATTTGGCTGCTGGATTATCTAATAACAAGGCAGCCAGCGCTTGCTCTCTTAAGGTAGACATAAAAATATATGGTAGAAAACCGCAGGTGACTATGCGCACCAGCCTGCGTGCGGCCATTACCCTGCGTATGGTTATCGTTCTGCTTGTGCTGATCGTTTTGCTTGTGACTATCGTTCTGGCCCAGGCTGCCATTCTGGCGATGACCTTCGCCTTGTTTCAGAAATAGCGTGCTCTTAATGAACAGGGCCAGTTATTCGCGATATTAATTATCGATGTCGATTTGCTTGAGGGCTTGCGTCAAACTGGACTCAACATGGCTTAGGTCTTCGCGCAAGCGTTGCAGTTCTTGGGCACTAAGCCGCACCGCAGCATCGGGATTATGCTCGACTGCGCGGGCATCACCCAGCCGGTTACGTGCCCCGCTGATGGTAAACCCCTCGTCGTACAGCAAATGGCGTATTCGACGAATCAGCAAAACCTCGTGATGCTGATAATAACTACGATTGCCACGTCTTTTTACTGGCCGCAATTGCGTGAATTCTTGTTCCCAATAGCGCAATACGTGAGGTTTGACGCCACACAGTTCGCTGACTTCACCAATGGTGAAATATCTTTTGGCAGGAATTGGTGGTAGCGATATTGGGTGTTCAGATTGGCTCATTTTTTATTTGCTGGCTAAGAGGTAACAGTTAAAAGTGGTACTTGCTGACCCTGGCTCTGGACCTTGGCTTTGCTTTGTAGCGTTCAGTATACTGATTCGCTGCCAAAGCTTAAAGCCCCGTAAAGCCAAAACCTAAAGCCCTATAAAATTAAGCAGGAAAAGCTAACCGCCGTTTTCGACTGCAAGCTTAAGCTTTTGGCTCGCTTGGAAAGAGACCACTCGACGGGCAGCAATGGGTATGACCTCGCCTGTTTTAGGGTTGCGCCCGGGCCGTGGGGGTTTATCACGCACGGTAAAATTGCCAAAACCTGATATTTTGACCTCTTCACCCTTTTCCAAAGTACTGCTGATTTCGCCAAAAAAGGCGTCCACCAATTCCTTGGCCTCTCGTTTATTGAGCCCAACACGGTCAAAAAGAATATCGGTAAGGCCGGCTTTTGTCAGTGTGTTTTGTGGTCTACTCATGGAATCTCTTAGGAACGTAAACGAGCGTGAAACTGTGTTTGCAATGCATTAAATAATAGATTCATGCATTCCTCAACCTCATGGTCAGCCAAGGTTTTTTGACTGTCTTGAAGCCAAAAGCGCATGGCAAAACTTTGCTCATCAGTATGTGTCTCGTCTTTCCAAATATCAAACAAGAGGAATGCCTGAACTACGGAAAGCCCAGGATGCTGGCGAATTTGGTGCTCAAGGCTGTCGCAGACCTGTTGATAGCTAACTTGGGTAGGCAGCCAAAAGGCCAAGTCTCGTTGTACCACAGGCTGACGTGAAATCAAGGCCGAAGGAGTGAATACAGGCTGCTGCAATAAAGCTTCGAGCTCGAGCTCGAAAACAACAGGGGCATGAGGCAGATCAAAATCTTGGGTGCATTGTGGGTGGAGCTCGCCAATTATGCCAATTTCCTGATCTTCCAGCAGGATGCGGGCACATCGGCCAGGGTGCAAGGATGGATGCTTGGCGGCCTCAAAACGCAGCAGCTTGGCGCGTTGGCCAAACAATGCCTCTAGATCAGCTTTGAGATCATAAAAATCAACTCGCTTGGCAGTAAGGCCCCACTGCTCTGCCGCTGCCGTGCCCCAAGCTGCGACAGCCAGACGTTGCGGTTGATTGACCCCAGCCACACTTAGCGGCCCATCTTTGACGTCGTCATCGCGCCAAAATACCCGGCCTATTTCAAAAATGCGTACCCGGCTTTGGCGATGGCGGGCGTTATATTGAATATTTTTTAGCAACCCCCCGATCAGCGAGCTACGCATCACTGATAATTGGCTGGCAATGGGATTGAGCAAACGAATGGGATTCTGATTGCCACAAAGCCGGGTTTCCCAGCTTTCATCGACAAAAGAGAAATTAATAACCTCTTGATAGTCCAAAGCGGCCACCCGATCGCGCAGCTCGTGCACGCCCAGTTCGTCTTCGGGCCGTACATTAATGGTGGTTTGTGCCCAAGGCAATTCATCGGGAATGCGATCAAAGCCGATAATCCGTGCTACCTCTTCAATTAGGTCTTCTTCGATGGCGATATCAAAACGGTAAGTAGGCGCCACTACGGTATAAACGCCCGCCTGGTATTCGCAACTGAAATTCAGATCTTGGAATACTTTTAAAACCTCTTCTTTAGTAAGCGATATACCCAGAATTTTTTCGCAGCGTTCGTGTCGCATGCGCACGGGCTGCGGGGTAGGCACGGAAAGCTCTTGATCATCAATAGGCCCGGCCGAGCCGCCGCAAATTTCCAAAATTAGGCGGGTGACATATTCCAGATGCGGAACAATACTTTCGGCATCTACCCCGCGCTCAAAACGGTAGCTGGCCTCTGATTGAAACTTAAAACTTCGCGCCCGCCCCATGATGGCCTCGGGCCACCAAAATGCAGCTTCGACATAAATATTGGTGGTTTGGTCATTTACAGCAGTACGGGCACCGCCCATGATGCCGGCCAGGCTTTCGGGTTGGCCGTCTGAGCAGATCACGCCGAAATAAGGATTAAGCGCCACTTCTTGCTCATTAAGTAGCACCAACTGTTCACCCTCTTGTGCCCAGCGCACTTCGAGTTCAGAACCTAGCTTATCTAGGTCAAAGACATGGGTGGGGCGCCCCAGCTCTAACATTACATAGTTAGAAATATCCACCAAGGCGGAAATAGAGCGTTGACCAGCACGAGCCAAACGGTTAACCATCCATTGAGGCGTGGGTGCGGCTGCATTGACCCCTCGGATGATACGGCCAGCAAAGCGTCCGCAAAGATCCTTGTCCTGCACCCGTACTGGCAAAATGTCGTCATGGCCTACTGTAACTGGTTCAAAGGAAGGCAAATTCAAGGGTTCGTCAGTTAGCGCTTTGACTTCGCGAGCAACGCCAATAATGGACAAGCAATCTGCCCGGTTGGGTGTCATTTTGATTTCGATGATTTGATCATCAAGATCTAACAGGTTTCTGAGGCACTGGCCCAGGGGCGCCTCGGCTGATAACTCGAGCAACCCTTCGGCATCTTCGCTAATACCTAATTCTTGAGCAGAACAGAGCATGCCTTGGGATTCCACCCCACGCATCTTAACCGGCTTGATACGAAAATCGCCAGGTAGTACCGCCCCGATCTTGGCCAACGGGGCCTTGAGACCTGCTCGTGCGTTAGGTGCCCCACAGACAATTTGGTATTCATTTTGGCCATCGTTGACTGTGCATACGCGCAGCCGATCCGCATTGGGATGGGCTTCGATGTGGGTGATCTCAGCGACCACCACCTCGCTAAATGGGGCTGCGGCCGCTTTGCTTTCCTCGACTTCGAGCCCCGCCATGGTGAGCTTGTGGCATAGGCGTTCGGTGTCAATGGGGGGGTTAATATAGGAACGGAGCCAAGACTCGGAGACAAACATGTTGGTGCTCTACAGGAAAGTTAAGTCAATAAAAGTCAGCGGTTAAAACCAATAAAAATCAACGGTTGAACTGCTTCAAAAAACGCAAGTCACCATCAAAGAACTGCCGCAGATCATTAACGCCGTAGCGTAGCATGGTCAGCCTTTCGATGCCGGAGCCAAACGCAAAACCAATATAGCGCTCGGGATCCAGACCGAAATTGCGCACTACTTTAGGGTGCACCTGGCCTGCGCCAGAAATTTCCAGCCACTGTCCCTTGTTGGGGCCAGATTGGAACATCATGTCAATTTCGGCCGATGGCTCGGTAAAGGGGAAAAAAGAAGGTCTGAAGCGGACGATTAGATCATCGCTTTCAAAAAAAGCGCGCAAGAAATGGGTATAGACCCCTTTTAAATCAGCAAAAGATATGTTTTCTGCCATCCATAAGCCCTCTACCTGATGGAACATAGGGGAATGGGTGGCATCGCTATCGACGCGAAAGGTTTTACCAGGCGCTATAACCTTGATAGGCGGTTGATGCGAGCGAGCGTAGCGCACCTGCATGGGACTGGTATGGGTGCGCAGCAACAAAGGCAAGCCCTGCTCGTCATCAAGATCGACATAAAAGGTATCTTGCATGGAACGCGCAGGATGATCTTCCGGGTTATTTAGGGCAGTAAAGTTTGTCCAATCGTCTTCGATTTCTGGTCCGTCAGCGACATCAAAGCCCATGGAGCGAAATATTGCTTCTATGCGCCGCCAGGCCAAAATGACTGGGTGCAGGCCCCCTAGCTGCGATCGGCCTCGGCCAGGCAAAGTGACATCAATGGCCTCGGCGGCCAAGCGTTGTTGCAGCTGCTGCTGTGCAAGCTCGTCGCGGCGCTCTTGTAATAATTCTTCTATGGTTCGTTTTAACTGGTTAATGGCTGCGCCGCGGGTACGTTTTTCCTCGGGTGAAAGTTGAGCCATGCCGCGTAGCAATTGGGTGATTTCCCCTTGGCGGCCTAGAAACTGGGCTTTTGCATCCTCGAGCCGGGCGCTGCTGCTAGCCTGACTAAATAGTTCTCGAGCGCGTTGAATTATATCTTGAGCCTGATCTGTCATCTTTGGACCATTTAAAAAACAAACGGAGCTATGGCAGCTCCGCTTGTCAGGATATTACTAGGCAATACACTATGTTTGTGTCACACAGATATATTAAGCTGCCAGCGCTGCCTTTGCTTGTTCGACTACAGCGGCAAAGCCAGCCTTGTCATTGACAGCCATATCGGCAAGCACCTTGCGGTCGAGCTCAATATTGGCCTTGTTGAGCCCAGCGATGAATTGGCTGTAATTGATGCCTTGCTCGCGGCAAGCAGCGTTGATACGCGTGATCCAGAGAGAGCGAAATACGCGCTTGCGATTGCGACGATCGCGGTAGGAATACTGGCCGGCCTTAAGCACAGCCTGCTTGGCTACGCGATAGACGCGACTACGGCGACCTCTGAAGCCTTTGGCTTCTTTAAGAACTTTTTTGTGGCGGGCACGGGCGGTAACACCGCGTTTAACTCTAGGCATGATAAGACTCCTTAGGCGTGGGGCAACATGGATTTGACGGATTTGACATCAGCTGCATGAACATCGACTGAGCCACGCAAGTGACGCTTTCTTTTTGTGGTTTTCTTAGTCAAAATGTGGCGCTTGAATGCCTGCCCACGTTTGATGGAGCCACTGCCGCGCACGCGAAAACGCTTGGCAGCACCTTTACGGGTTTTCTGCTTGATTTTTGCCATGATAAAACTACCTATAAAATAAAGTTATGCTTGCAGGTGACTGGGAAAGCACTTAAGCCCAATGCTTCAAACCTGCCAATAAGCACTTGTTGTTTTTGCACAAAGCGTAAAGCAATGATAGCAGTGCTTGGAAAAACTAGTAGATTATAAGCAATTCAAAAGTAGCTGTCCAGAAGAAGACTAACAGCAGCGGCTAGCCCACTACCCCTTTGACTAGCTAACCATTATGAAAACATCACCAGCCGACTGTGATGGTCTGGTTATTCCCCCATGGGGTAACGAAACTGTATGGCCGCAAGCAGGTGATCGGCGCTAATCTGCCTGCTTTGATCCATGTCAGCAATGGTTCGCGCTAGTCGGCGTAGGCGCACAATGCTGCGATGCGACCAGTGCCAACGTGCGATACCCTGCTGCAAGACCTTTTGCCCTGTACTATCCAGCGATGCCCAGTGATCCAATAGTGTGATGTCTAGCTCGCTGTTGAGGCGGCCTTGCCGCTCTAATTGTAATTTTTGTAGCTGCATGACCCGCTGGCGCACCACAGCTGAGCTTTCTGCCTGAGGCCTGCTTAAAAACTGTTCACCTTCAGGGACCAAAAATAATGCAATATCCAGGCGATCGAATAAAGGACCTGATATTTTGCTTTGATAGCGTTCGCGTATGGCTGGAGTACAGCGGCAAGTTTTGTGCGGATGCCCCCAAAAGCCACAAGGGCATGGGTTCATGGCAACGATAAGCTGGAACTGGGCCGGGAAACTAAATTTGTGCGTAGCTCGAGAAATGAGTATATGGCCTGTCTCCAAAGGTTCGCGCAGTGCCTCGATAATGGATCGGTTAAATTCAGGGAACTCGTCCAAAAACAACACCCCACGATGCGCCAGGCTTATTTCGCCAGGTTTTGGAATTAAGCCGCCACCAATGATGGCAGCGCGTGATGAAGAATGGTGAGGGGCCCTGAATGGTACACCGACAGGCCACTGCACCGGCTCACCCAAGAGCTCGCGAATAGCAGCAACCTCTAGCTGCCTGGATGCGGTCAATGGAGGCAAAAGCCCCGGCAATCGTTGGGCCAACATCGTCTTACCAACCCCGGGGGGGCCAGCCAACAGCAAATGGTGACCGCCCGATGCGGCAATTTCTAAAGCCTGGCAAGCCAGACTTTGGCCCCTGATATCAGACAGACAAGATTGCTGGCTAGTTGCGCCGCCTTTTATGATTGGAGCACAGGTTGGTGCGGTTAACGCAGCCTGCTTTTGCAGATGAGCGACGACGGCAGACAGGCTGCTCGCACCGAGCAAATAAGGCAGCTGCACCGCTGCCAGTTTTTTTGCACTGGCATAAGGCACGATTAATTGGTGTTGTGCTTGTTTAAAAGATAGCGCAATGGCCAAACACCCCGGCGTATCCAGTAGTACCCCGGTCAGGGAAAGCTCGCCAATAAAGAACAGGTGCTCTACCTGTGGGGGTCGCGGCCCCGCCTCGGTCTGCACGGCAATTTGCCCTGAGGCCAGCAAAATGCCCAAGGCGATGGGCAGGTCAAAACGGCCTGAAGCCTTGGGAAGATCTGCTGGGGCCAGATTTACCGTGATGCGCGCTGCCGGAAACTCGTAGCCACTGCTAAGGATAGCGGAACGGACACGTTCGCGGCTTTCACGGATGCCGGTATCGGGCAGGCCAACAATATGAAATGCTGGCAGGCCTGCTCCGACGTGGACCTCGACATTGATGGGTTGAACTTGTAAACCAACAAGATTACAAGAATGCACAACCGCTAGGGACATGAGCGCTAATTGTATCTAACAAAATATTTTCACCAGAAGCCGCGAGGGTTGAAAAGACCTTGTAGCCCATGCTGCTGGGCGGCAACACCTCAATAGGCCATGTTTGCTATTATGGCTTTGTTCTTGGCCTTGCACTGGCGATCGTGCGCTCTTTAGCCTACCCCATTGTTCAAGATTAGGGGTACTAAACTGGCTGCCCTATTGGCCTAGGAAGTTTAATTTGTATCACCACCCGCGGCCTTGTCACTGGTTTTGGCAGCCGAGGCCCCATCAGAAGGCTTTTGCTCATTCGCTTTGGCGGTGCTGTGCGTTGCCGCGGGCTGTTGGGCTTCGAGCAATTCGATACGTTGTTCCAGGGCCTGGATGCGTTCCAGTGCGCGATCCAGCAACGCGACCTGCGTATCGAATTCTTCGCGCGTGATCAGATCCATTTTGGCAAAGGTCTGCATCATGAGTGCGCGAATGTTTTTTTCCAAATCAGCAGCGGGGCTCTTAGCAATCAGGTCGGAAATTCCGCGTTGAATTTCACCGAAAATATCTGGGCGTGGTTCCATACGACACCTCTTTCTGTTGGCTAATAACTATAGTGTATAAAAAAAATGGCCCCTTAGGGCCATTGATGCTGCTGCTTGATTAAATTCTATTAGTCAACGGCATCTTGGATGGCCTCATCGGCCTTGGTAGCACCGCGCTTGATGGCCTCTTCGGCGCGTTTCAAGGCATCAGCTGTGCTTTTTTTGGCGTCGCTGACTTTTTCGCCAAGCTTGTCAGCCAAGGATTCACTATCTTCTTTGACC
>Ga0079226_10001180_pt1 | contig 19851 bp, 19 predicted proteins | sample Poulit2014_FD_76345 | JGI IMG/M metagenome (GOLD analysis project Ga0079226, IMG submission 76345) | Agricultural soil microbial communities from Georgia to study Nitrogen management - Poultry litter 2014 | ecosystem: Environmental > Terrestrial > Soil > Agricultural land | place: USA: Georgia... | reverse complement strand
TTGTGAGGTTCTTGGTTTTCAGAACTTCACAAAATATGCAGGCCAGCAAGCGAAGCGCGGTAGCAAGAATAAATCAATAAAAACTTAACTTATTTGTGTCCAAAATATTGACATAGATCCATAGATTGTTTACTAGTATTAAAAACTACTTATAATTTTCATGCTTTACATCCTGTGAATTATTTAAAATAATTAATGTTAAATTTAAAACAGATCACCGTTTGTAAAAAAACAGTGATCTATTTTATCTTAATTACTATCCACTAATAAACTATTGACTTACAGCTCTTTCTATTACTGCCCCATTCCTATACTCGATATTAGTAATCCTATGTAATATTTCTTCTTCTAATTGTAGTAAAGTGGGATCGGACTTTACTCTTGGACGAGGCGCATTTAGACGACGATCCATCGCAATTTCTCCATCTTCAATTAATAAAATACGATCTGCTAAACGAACTGCTTCACTTACATCATGAGTTACTAACAAGGTCGTGAATTTCGCACCTTGCCAAATTGACTCGATTAAATTTTGCATCTCTATTCGAGTTAATGCATCGAGCGCACTTAAGGGCTCATCTAACATTAATAGTGCAGGCTCATGAACGAGTGCTCTAGCTAAGGCAACACGTTGTTTTTGACCCCCCGATAACTTTAAAGGCCATTGGTCTTTAAAATCAATAAGACCTACTGATTCAAGCGCCGCTTCAGCCTGACTTTTCCAGTCTCCGCTTAATCCTAGCCCAACATTATCCATAACTGATTTCCAAGGTAACAAACGATCATCCTGATACATCATAGTTACTTTATCATTCGATTCTTTTACTGGTAAATCGTTAAAGGTAAGTTTTCCATCCGTAGGCTTTTCTAAATTTCCAATTAAACGAAGTAAAGTACTTTTTCCGCAACCACTTTTACCGATAATAGCAATAAATTCTCCTCGTTCAATCGTTAGGTCTATCTTCGTTAATACGTCGTGGTCTCCAAAAGACTTGCTAACCTTATCAAGTTTTATTTTAACAGCATCAGCTTGCTCAATTTTTCTAATAGGATTATTTTTTATTTCTTGCTTACTCATTTATTCCCATAAACCCCCTTTTATATTTTCCGTCATTAATTACAGTTGCTTATTATAACCAGCATTCCATTTTAACGCCCTGTTTTCACCAAGTTGAGCAATCATATCGGCTAATTTTCCAAGAAGTGCATAAATGACAATACTTAAAATAATGACATCTGTTTGCATAAATTCACGAGCGTTTGTAGCTAAATATCCAATGCCGACTTGGGTTGGAATCGTTTCAGCAACGATTAATGTTAACCACATTACTCCGAGTGCATAACGAAGGCCAACGAAAATTGACGGTAATGCGCCTGGAAATAATAGATCTTTAAATAGACGCCAGCCTGATAAACCGTACATCTTTCCCATTTCAACAAGACCTTGATCCACATTACGGATTCCATGAAATGTATTGACATAAATCGGGAACATCACTCCAAGAGCCACTAAAAACACTTTGGCTCCTTCCCCAATCCCTAACCAAACAATAACTAGTGGTAAAAGTGCCAAGTGTGGTACATTTCGTATCATTTGTACGGTTGAATCAATAAAGGCATACGATTTTTCAGATAAGCCATTAGCTATTCCCAGAATGAAACCAATTAGTCCACCAATGAGCATACCTAATAAGGCTCTAGCTAAACTTGCCGAAATATGGGTAAGTAACTCTCCACTTATAAGCAGTTCCCACCCTTTCAACAAAATAGATATGGGTGATGGGAATAGCGACTCGGAAACGAGCTGTAAGCGTACGATAACTTCCCAAATGGCAATTAGTGTAACTGGAATAAACCATGGTCGCCAATCAAAAGATTTATTTTTCAATGAACTTCATCCTTTATATTTAAAATTCGAATACCTTTTCTCTCACATCAATCTGTTCCGGAATGAGGCCAATTTCTTCATATTTATCCGCTTGTTTTTGCTGCTCCGTAATTATTTCTTCGGTAATTTTTGACGCACCAAATGTACGACGGTAAATTTGACGTTCAATTGTCGCTTCACTAATCCCCAATGCTTCTGACATCATTGTAACAACTTCATCTCTATTTTCGTTGGCCCATTTATCGGCTATGTCCGTCTGTTCTAAAATTAATTCAATTAAGTCCGGATGATTTTTAGCAAAATTTTCTGATGCAAAATAAAAGGTACGATTTGGATAATTATCGTAAGTTGTATCTTCAGTTAGTGTAATGACTTCCATTTCTTCTTCTGCTGAAGCAAAGAATGGATCGTATGATGCCAAAGCATCGATAGCATCTGTTTCAAATAAGGAGCGCCCGGTTGCTGCATCTTCTGGATATACCCATTCAACATCATCAACGGATAATCCTGCCGATTCAAGAGCAAGTATCGCTAAATAGTGATGATTTCCTCCTTCTAGTGCACCGATTTTCTTTCCTTCTAATTGTTTGAGTGACGTGATACCAGAATCTTTTTTCACCATGACACCGACACCTTCTGGATTCGGTTCATCTGCTCCTACATAAACAAATGGTTTACTCGTCGCTTGTGCAAAAATACCCGGACCATCTGCTGCATGACCGTAATCAATGGCATTTGCATAAATACCTTCCATTAATGTATTACCGTGAGTAAACATCTCCCATTTAATATCGTAGCCAACTTCTTCCGCTGCTTCATCCAAAAAACCAGTTTCCTTTAAAATATGTAAGGTATTTCCTTTTTGATAGCCTATCCGAATAGTTTTGTTTTTATCGGAAGTTGAACTACCTTCTCCTTCTGCTGTTCCACAGGCAAACAGAACTAATGTAAATGTAAGTAATAAAAAACTAATGATTCCTTTTCTAATATTCATTTTTCCCATCCTTATATTGTCAATTTAGCATTACTGTTTATGACTGCCTTGCCTTTCAAGCTTCTTTAGTGCGAAAGCTTTATTATTCTATTATTAATTGTTATTTATTTTAAAACGGTATATAACATCAAACAATTTGATTTCTTCATCTAGTTGTTCATTTTCTATTTCTAATAAAAATGGTTTTTCTCCTTTCGTATCAAGTACTTCTTCTACCTTGCCATCGCCTAAGGGTTCATAAAAGATGACATTACCACCAGGGACAATTAATGTATGTGCTTTGGCATTTAACGATTCATCTATAAATGATTCACCGATACTATGCTGTAAAAGTTGTGACCATTTTTTCACTGTCGCTTCTCCATTTTCACATGTTATCCCAACGGAGAGTAATTTTGTTCTACCAATCGCATGATCACCAATCGTCCCTTGTTCTGATAAGCTAGACAGTCTTTCTTCATCTGTTTCGTCCCATTGGATAAAAAATGGCAACTCCGGATATTGGCCCTCTTTTCCAGCGAATAAAAGTTTCCAAGTAACGAGTCCACCATCAGGACGTTTTCGACTAAAGTCAATCGGACCGAACACTTCTAAACCCGCTTCTTTAAATGCTTTTGCCACTCTTTCGATATTTTCCGTTCGAAAAGCAATCCGAGTCGTTCCCTCTTGATATTCATTTCTAACAATCGTATCGCGTAAAGAATGTTTTTGCTCACTAGCCTTTTCTACGAGAGTGCGGTCAAAAATCCCGAGTAATTCTACGTAACTTAAACTGTTAAAATAACTTAGCGCATTGTAAGTTCCATGATTTTCATGACGACCACCGTTAACAGCATGTAAACCAACTCTAGTAAATTGTTCAATCGCTTTTTCTGGACTATTAACAACATGAATAAAATGATCAAATTGAAAAGACATTAATTATTTCCTCCTTCGATTAAATAGTAATTTGCGATACTTAAAAATGCTTTACCTATATCAATTAATGCAGCTTCATCAAAATCAAATTTAGGATGATGATGTGAAAAATGTGTCGAAGGGTCGGATAGGTTTCGCGCACCGACATTAAAATAAGCACCTGGAACTTGTTGTAAAAAGTAAGCGAAATCCTCTGCACCTAAAACTGGATTTCTTTCGATGATGTCGTAATTGCCGATTGATGTAAATATTTCCTTCAGCTTTTCTATTTCTAATGGATCATTTACTAACACCGGATACCCATGTAAATAATCTAATTCGTAATCGATATGATTCGACATTTTTAATCCGTCTAAAATATGTCGTATTTCTTTTTCAATCATCACACGGACATCTGGATTTAAGGCTCGTACGGTCCCTTCAATATGCGCCTGATCTGCTATGATATTAAATGCATTACCTGCATAAAATTTCCCAACTGTGACAACGGCAGGTTCAATCGGATTAACCCGACGACTCACTATTTGTTGAACATGATTTACAAATTGACTAGCAGCTACAATTGAATCGTGTGTTTGGTGAGGATGGGCTCCATGTCCGCCACGACCTTTAATCTTAATCGTAAAATGATCAACAGAGGCCATCGTTGGACCTGGACGCACATTAATGGTACCTAATGGTAAATCCGTCGCTAAATGAGCACCGAAAACCTTATCTACTCCATCTAGTGCACCGTCTTCAATCATCGCTTTGGCTCCACCTGGTGGTTTTTCTTCAGCATGTTGATGAAGAAGAACGACATTCCCGTTTAAAAGATGACGGTTTTTTTGGATAACTTTTGCAAAACCGAGTAAGCTTGCAGTATGGCCGTCATGTCCACAGGCGTGCATAATTCCATCATTTTTCGAACGAAAACTATGGGATGTTTCCTCCTGGATTGGTAATGCATCAAAATCAGCACGAAAGGCAATTGTCTTTCCTCTATGATTACCTTTAATGATTCCTACAACACCATTTCCTCCAACATGTTCCCGCACTTCGATATCTAATGATTTTAATTGTTCCGCAACAAAACGAGCCGTATTCGTTTCCTCAAATGATAATTCAGGATGCATATGTAAATGGCGACGGATCTTAACAATCTCTTGTTCATTTTCTTCTAATTGTTGAAATAAACTTCCTAATAAACTCACAAACTCACCCCATTAAATATTTAGCAAACAAAAGTTTTTTAGATAATAATGACCATTTCTGCTTATTTATCTTTAAGTTTTAATTTCATTCGTTTCAATTCGCAGTATTCAGCTATGTTTTGTTTGATTGTACTAATAATATGTTCAACCAACAAATTAGTCAAGCATTTAATTCGATCATCCTTGAGCTATTAAGGGTATTGATAAGAACTAAGTTTCGTCATTGTGCCTAAAACAGCAATAATTTGCTAAAATACTAAACTATATTGATAGTTATTGTAGAATGATTTCTTTATCATTAGTAATAAAGATTTTAAAACAGCTTTAGGCTCAGATGAATTTATTTTTTATTTATTAAGATGGAAAATGGGCATAATTTTTCTTACACAAAGTAAAGGAAGGATTTAGCAAATGAAGAAAAATTGGATGTTTCTTATTATTGCTTTGCTATTAGTGGCTGGAGTAGGCGGAAAAGTATATATGGATAATAAAGAAGAAAGAAAAGAAGCAGAGAAAATCGAGGCAGAGAGAGCGTCCGTCGAAGCATTGAAGAATACCTTTGCAGATATCAAATCAGTAGAGTTTGAAAAAAGCAGTTACAATGTGATGACAGGTTACTATAATATGAATGTTAAGATGACTAATATTAAAGGAGAATATGTTCAATTTAGCTTTATGTTTGCACTAAGTCATCCCGATGAAATTGATGGTTGGGGAGTTAAAGATAAGAAAAACGTTCAAAAAGAAGGACAAACTATAGGTCAAGTTAAAGTGATTTTTACGAATGGAAATGAAGAGGAAATATAATCGCAAGTAAATTACTTTAGATATTATATGATTACATTTCTATTGTATCTTGAAATAAAAAACCAACCTTTTTCTTTAGGTTGGTTTTTGTCATGCTTTATGGAGTACATCCCTTGTTACATATATAGCAATAAGTTAAAGAAGCTGATTGATATGGTGTTACAACTCTAATTCACCCATCCGTATGAGTTCGATAACTGCCTGTGCTCGGCCTTTTACACCCAGTTTTTGGATAACGTTTGTTATACATAGTGATTGCGAACCCTTATTATAAAGTTAGGATTCGAACTTATAAGTAATATCAGTCTTACCGTCTGGATGAATAACAACATAATCAATAAGAACTTTCAATGCGTGATGAATGTCCTTATCCTTCTGCTTAATATTTTTAAATGCTTGCCTAATATCTTTAATCGCTACTTCTGATGTTTCCTCTTTCTTTAAGGTAAACAACTGATCTTTTATTTCCTTAATATTATCTTCAAATTCTTTCCGTTTAATTTCAAACTCATGCTTATTTATTAGTTCATCTAGATATAAATCTACTAGTCTTTTATTTTTAACTTCTAATTCTATTACTGTCTTCTCCAAGCTTGTTATTTGTTGCTCTTTTTTCTTACCGAAAACATTTTCAAATTCTAAAGCTACTTCCTCACCTTTTTCTGTTAATCTATCAACGATGAATTCGCGAAAATCTTCATATGTCAAAGGAACATGATTCACACATGCACTTTTACCAGCACGACGATATGCACTACATTTTAAATATTTCCATCGAGTTTTTGTTCCATCCTTTTTCTTTTTCCATGATTGGTTAATAATCATATTGTAACCACAGTTGCCACACTTCATTAATCCACGAAACTCGTTCCAGGGCGAAATCTTGGTTTTTCTATTAATAACAGGCTTACTATTAGCTTTTTCCCATTCTTCTTTTGATATGATGCTGGGGTGATGATTTTCGAATATAGTCCACTTCTCTTTCGGATTCCTTATCTGCTTTTTTCTTCCGTCAACCTTAATAGTGGTATATTGATTTAAAATGAAGGTGCCACAGAAAGTAGCATTTCTTATCATGGATTGAACAGTTGTTAATTGCCATACCCCACCAAGTTTGGGTTTGCATAATTCACCTTTGTTTACCGCATCATTCAATGCATGTGTGATATTTTTGAAACCTAAACCATCCTCGTTATACCATTTGAAAATTTGTCTCACCACACGAGCTTCTTCTTCATTGATAACTAGTTTTTTATCAACTCGATCATAGCCGAAAGGAACTCTTCCAATATGTTCCCCTCTCCTTACTTTTGCAGCTAAAGCAGAGCTGATGGCTACAGATAATGTTTTAGGATATTGTGCAGCAAACATGGAATGCATCTCGAACTTCATATCATTTTTGCCTTCTTTATAACTATCATAATCTTCTTCAATAGTCACAACACGAACTCCATGAGCAACTAATACTTCTTTTATTTCTAAAGCATCCTTCAAATCTCTTGCTAATCTATGGATTGATTTAAATACAACCATTTCAATTTTTCGATTACGTGCTTTTTGCAGTATCAGTTGCATTGCAGTTCTTTCAAGAAACAAGGTACCTGATTTATCTTCATCTTTTAATATTGCATTTTCATTCCATTCAAACCCATTTTTTTCGAGCCAATATCTACTTATATCAATTTGGTTCGTGATGGAATCTTTTTGACTGTCTTTGTCGGACGAAACACGTGCATACACCAAATAAGGATAATCATTATACTTAACTATATTCCTGTTTGTCTTTTCTAACATAGTCATCCCCTCGTTTATGATTGTTTGTAATTGGTACGAATAACTATATTATATAGTGTATGTAGCACATCCGGAAACAATAAGGGAACTTATGTTCTTGTTTTATGAATCAAGAATTAGGAAGGAAATGTAATAAGAAGATAGTAAAAAAGAATTTGAGAGGAAAACATTCAAGAAACAAAATATCCTCGTATAATTTTTATTTTTGTAAAATAGCTCGTATGATAGAGTATACTCTTATACATATCTATTAAATCAATTGAATACGATTATTTGGAGGTTTATACATGACAAAAGAAAGTTTTGAAAACGTTAGTATTGCGTTACGAGATAATTCTTATGATTTTATTGAAAAAGGATTAGAGGCAATAATTAGTGAGGATGATAATGAATACAAGTATGCAATACTTCATTTATATTCAGGAATTATTTTATTTTTGAAAGACGTTCTATATAAGGAACATTGGGTACTGATCTTCCAAGATGTAGATAAGGCAGATAAGTCAAAGTTATTTGATGGAACTATTAAATCAGTTAATCATGACACATTGATTAATAGATTAAAAAAAACAGATGTTTTTAATCTTTCAAATAATTTTCATAAAAATCTCAATTGGTTAAGAGAACAACGAAATAAAATTGAACATCTACATAATGAACTAAATCCACATGAAGTAAGATCAAGAATAGCCATTTTATTAAATAGCATTTATGAAATATATCACGACTATGAAGCTAATGATCATGATTTAAAAAGTATTGAAAATAAAAATATTGTAGAAGAATATAATTCTTTATTTGAATTAATAAGGAATTATTCGTTTGAGTTTGATGATTTCATTGAAAATAGAAAATCTTTGATTAAAGAAAAAATAATAAATAGTTATTTAGTGTTACTGTGTCCTAATTGCTCTCAAAAAACATTGGAAGTTATACCAGATGACCATAGATGCATCTGCCATTTTTGTTCAACAACTTCAAGCACAGATGAATTTTACTTTAGTAATTCAAAAGATTATTTTATTGATATAGAATTTGGATACGATAGACCCAATTGCCCTAATTGCCAAAGCGAAAAAGTATTAATACTTTCCACCGACATTGCATGCTTTGAGTGTTTCGAATCTTATGACTTTAATGATATTACTGATTGTGCAAGATGTGGGACTAGGTTTATCTGTGAAAACCATAATTATGATGCAGTTTTTTGTGATTATTGCACAAAGTTTATACAAGACCAATAATAATTATTTAAGAGGGCAATTAAGCCCTCTTTTGGTTTCGGCTTATCTGCCGTAATTGTTGAGAAAACGTTGCAACTCTTTAACCATAATACTTGTGCTTGAGATTACGCCGTCAACTGGAGTTCCAAAAAACTTTTGAGTTGCTTTAATTGTTGCCGGGCCCTCAACACCATCTACTTTTAATTTAGCAATAGCATACTTATTTAAAAAGCGCTGCCATGCCTTAATAGCCGTACTAACCTTCGACAACTCACCATCTTGTGGAGTGCCTAAAAACTGTTGCCACCGTCTAATCGTTTCCGGACCTCGTTTACCATCTACTTTTAAATTTACTACCACTCTACCACTTCCTTTGCTTGTGTTTTTCCTTAAATAATCAGTTGGATTGTATGTGCTATTTTCCGGTTTGCTTGTCCATCCGAGTGAAGGGCTCGATTTTTTACGAATCTCGTAATGTAAATGAGCGCCTGTGACATTGCCCGTTGCTCCTTGACGTCCGATCACTTGACCTTTGCTTACTTTTGCGCCATTTTTGACGGATATATTGTGTAAGTGAGCATAAACATGTGCGGCACCTTTACTGTCTTTAATGATTACTGTTTTACCGTAACCACCAACGCCACTACCACTTACACCTGTTTTAGCGTGGATGACCGTACCGCCCGTAAATGCTTCAATTGTTGCGTTCACGCCACCCTTTAATTTGACTAAATCAATTCCCGCGTGAAATTTACGTGTCTTGTGTATTGGATGCACTCGCCATCCATAAGCACTTGTCCGTCTGTATGCTTTAAATACCATTAACTATCATCTCCTTATAAATTAAAAAAGAGCCGATTACTCGCGCTCTTTTGATTGCTTGTACAATTCGTGTCCGAATACTGCTGCACCGGCCACTAAAATACCTTGAATGAACGCATCTACATTAATACCGATTAATGCAATTGCAAATGCGATACCAACAAACAATAATGTGATTGGGATGTATTTATCCTTTATAACATCTGTCTTTTTAATGATTTTCCCCAAAATTAAAAGTGCCGGAATGAGTATCAGTGCTTCTTGTATTAGATATTCGTTTAGTAATTCGTTCATTTTTTATCTCTCCTTTAATTAATAAAGACTATACCTAAAACCGCTGTTATGATTGTCAATATTACTGTGCTACCTATCGCAAACATCCACTTATCTATGCTGTCGATGCGTTTATGTGCAGATGAAGAGCTGTCACGTGCCTTGACAGCTATGTCTTTTATTTCATCTACTTTTTTGTTGTCATCTACCAATGTGTCAACCTTAGTTTCCACACTGGCTGTGCGCTCTTTAATTTCTGTGAGTGATTTATAAATTTCTTTATTATCCAATTGCTCCCTCCTGATTTGTGACATAAAAAAGACACCTCAATTGAGATGTCTTTTAAATATTACTTAATATTTCATCAACCTAATTTGTTACACAATTACGAAAACATTACTTATCTAAGACAACTAGCATTTAATTCGGTAAACCTAAAATAGTTTCTTTATATTCATTGAAGGAATCCTTGTTATTAAAACTTGATACATTAGGGCGGTAAATTTTAAATAATTTTAATTCGCTGTTTTCCTTTTCCAATGCATCTATTGATAAAACTTTAAAAACTGGATAAATTGTATTACTTTCAATGTCAAACTTTGCCAAAATCACTTTATTATCAGTAAATGTAATTACTATATTTTCTATATCATTATTTATAATAAAGAAATCCGTTTGATGTATAGCATTCATAATTCCTAATGTATAAGGCAACATGAAAAAGATAATTAATACAGAAACAATAAAAGCCTTTAAATATTTTTTCAGAATAAAATAGATCATTGAAAAAAATTTGAACATTAATAAATAAAACACATATAATTTTGAATTTGATTCTAATCCCAATAAATATATGATAACAATTGAGAAGATTAATACTAAGAATTGTAAACCTAAATTTATTTTAGGTTTGAATAAAATAAGCCCTAGTTTATCTACAATCCACTTAATATCAGTCTCATCTAGAAAAAAGATACCTAATAACACTATGCTTGCAATACCTATTCCTATAAATGATGTGCTTTTCGTGATGTTTAATATTGAAAAATCTATAAAATGCAAAGGAATAGAAAAATAATTATTATAACCCCAGCTATAAGAAAAGTTTATATAATGACCTACAACAGTACAGATAAATATATATAATGCTACATCTTTTATTTTTATTTCTTTCAAACATAACCCTCCCCATCATATTACCTACATAATACGACAAGAAGGGGATTTTAACCATTGAAAAAGACACCTACTAATGTAGATTTCTGTAAATCACTCTCTTAATTTTCTTGCTTCTTCAATCTTCTTTTCGACGGCTGCACTGTCTTTGTCCTTAATCAATTCGTTAGCTTCATATAACTTTTCGATGTACGATTCCTTGTCTGGATGCTCTTTTAGGACATTTTTAGCAAATACCTTAATGTGATTTTCGTATGATGTTTCGATGTCAGGTACTTCAATTCTAACTTCATATTCTTCACGTAAGAGTTCTATTTCATCTTCGTATTCACCAATCGCAGATTCGATTAAGCTTTCTAATTCGTCTGCATCATCTAAGGTGAAGATTTCGTAACCTTCATCAATCCACTTACCCAATACAACAATGTTAACCCTTTCTACCAACTCGAACTTACCAATGCCCATTAAATCCAATTCTTTTGTTTCTTTTTCCATAGATAAAACCTCTTTTTCGTCTGAATTACCACCACAACCAAACAATAAAAATGAACATGATAAAACTAGTAATATTCTTTTCATGGCATATCCTCCTACAACTTTGGAAAATGTTTACTTTTTTTAAAGAATACCACTAATTTTTTTATTGTTCAATTTTTTATTATTCGTCATCTGCAATCGGTTTAATATTTTTAATATCAATTCGACTGTAACTGTAATTGCCAATCGCAATGGCTTCTTGTTCTCCATTACGTAATTCGGTTATTTCTTGAACGTCGTATTCCTCCACCTCAATAATATCAGTTTCACCACTATGCGTTGTCACTTCTAATTTAATCATTTTATCGCTCCTTTATAGTGATTGTCCTAATTGACTTTGAATAAATACTCTGCATATTAAATCTGCTTCTATACGTGCCAATCCGTCTGGATGTATCGTTACTTCATGCCGTCCTCTAGTAATTTTCCCGTTAGTATCTTTGCTCATATAATCAGCTAAATTAATACGATCACCACTTGTATCGGTGTGTGGTACAACATTACTATCTACTTTAATAGTTACTTTGGACGGCATTGTGTTTAACTCAATAATCTCATGTTTTACCTCATGCGTATGGTCTGGTAACTCTATTTCATGACTGTGGTTAGGTAAATCTATCTCATGAGTGTGGTCCGGAATCGTCACATTATGGCTATGATTAGGGACCGTTACCGTGTGATTATGATTCGGTATATCGAAACTATGGCTATGACTAGGTATTCCCACACTATGTGTATGTGATGGTATCTGGACACTATGTGTGTGATTTAATAACTGACCTGGTAACGGATGCGAATGCTCACCCGAACCACTCGAAGTACCTGTCCTAACGACACATGTTTCTGTCGTGCCGCAATATTGATTAGTAGATCTAGTTGTGCCGCCACCACTCGAGCTAGTTTGTGTACTACCTCCACCACTTGCAGTTGATTTAGCAACTCCTCCACCATTACTGGATGTTGCAGTTGTACCTCCACCACTAGTTGTTGACCTAGTAGTACCTCCACCGCCCTTAGTAGACTTAACAATACCACCGCCACCACCAGTAGATTTTACTAATGCTCCACCACCATGAGTAGCTTGTGAGTATGCTCTAAACTTCTTAGTTCTAAAAGTTAACTCAATTGTGTTTACATTTACGACATCATCATCTAAATAAAACGGTATAGTAGCAGGTGTATTGGCATCGCAATTGTCTTGATAGGTAAAGTTAAGAATGTTCGTTGCACCCTGTGAATACAACTCATTTATTTGTAATCGTTTCTCCAGGTCCGCATTAGTCGCTCCTAAATCATCACTAACATTGCCAATCTCTAAATCAACATTACCAGGGTCACCTTTTATGTCGGATTTCTTTTCTTTCATAATCCTGAGATCAACTGTTGGTATATCATCAATATCCAGTCGAACAACTTTTCCTTCTTTTAACTTGTCGATTTCCAAACCCGTAATACTTGAAACTTCTGCAGCAGTAGCCTTCCATATTATCTGTGGTATTTTCCATTTGTCGAGAAGCGCTAGCGCATCAGCTTTTAAACTTTCTGCAACAGTATATCGTTGGTCTGGCCAAATTACCTCTCGTATTTCTTCACCCGGCTTCCTGTCTTCAAGATAAGGTACACCATTATTAACGTCACGAATCGTTAGTTGATTAACTCCTTCTCCAGCACCGAGTGGATATATACGATTAAATTGCGACATCGGATTTTCTTCTATTTCTAGCGTTTGTAGATTGTAACCTTCCTTGATTCTTGCCGTTGGTAATACTTCGGGCTTTACTAGATTGAGTGTCCATGGATATGACTTTGTATCCCAGGTCCAAATGTAATGCTCGTTAAATGGTTTAGGTACGCTTAGAAGTGCAGATAAAACATTTTCATTTTCCCAGCTGTAGTGAAAATAACGTGTAAACTCTACTGTCCCTAATTTCCAATGTTTATGATTCTGTTGATCTAGTAAGTAATTAAGTACATAATCAGTCGTGTAATTCGATAGTTGATGGTATTGGAACAGCGAACTGTCTAGTAATGTAGATAGCACATGCTCACATTGAAATTGCACATAGTTTGCTTCGCTATTTTTACGTGTCAATTTTGGCATAATGCGGAATAAACCAATATATTCATCGGTTAAATCGTCTACAATCTCGACATATTCCAACTGCTTAACCTTTTCAATTTTTGGATCGTTTAAAGGCAAATTAAAAGAGGCCTGCCAAATGGCATTAGCCTCTCTCTCGTAACCTATATTATATGCGTTTTCTAAGATTGCAGTTGTTTGACGGTTTAAGTTTATTGTTTTAATCAATTTATCACCTACCCTTAAGAATCAAGATACTTTTCTACAAACCCTTTAAATTCTTTTAGCTCTACATTCACATCATCCGTTAACAAATCTGGGTATTTTTCAAAAAACTCATCGACTTCTTTAATTGAAGGAAACGATGGGTAATTTTCCATATCAGTATATTTATCAAAAAAGGTCATTTTATTGGTATTAATATCGCCAGGTATCTTTAATTTTATATTTGTAAAATAAGAATTTGCTATACTACTTTTCGCATTAAAAATTAATTTATCAATATCTTTACCATTTAAATTCATTTCTTTTTTGATTTTAAGTAAATCGTTTAACATTTTTTCTTTTTCATAGACTTTCATACCGTCTATGGTTCCATCATAAATTAATAAAGATAGATTTGAATTCAATAAAGGTTCTGTTACAGACTGTAATTGTTCTATTGTCGCTGTGGCTTTAGTTATTATCTTGTCTGCTTCTCTTAGTTTAGCTTCTAATTGACCAGCTTTAAAACTTTCAAATTTATCAATATTCACTACAACTGCTGAAGCAAATCCGGCAAACAAAATTATTATCATTTGCAAAGGTTTATCTAAAATACCAAACATTAATACAGGCGCTAAAATAAATATAACAGAAAATAACTCTCTCAATTTTCGTCCCCCCTTAATATATTTACCAACATTATACAATAAAAGGTAGATTATTTCTTACGACACAGTATGTTCCTATACCTCACTTACTTTTTCCCAAGTATTCCAGTTTGACGGACTTGTTGCTGTTCTTTTCCAAATTTCTTTTTTACCTATCGGATGATATAATTGATAGCAAAAGTTGTAATCTGTGAAAAAGTTGAAGGTTTCTAAAACACCCCCTAAATTTGGTGTAGGAGCATCACTTGCTTTTGAATTTGACACATTAACCCTCGTCACTCCGCCTACCTGATATTGAGATTGTGGCGCATCGAATAGAGGTTTATCAGCCGATGCATCTGTTATGTTTCCTTGCACTAACCATCTTGACCAATTGGCCGCTCCTGTTGCGCGTCTAATATATTTATTATTACTGTCAATAACTTTATACTCTTGATATCTGTCCGGGTAATTTTCCGATATTGAGTAAGTTGTTAAATATCCTCCCTTTTCCTCAGGCATTCCTTCCGCTTCAGAGGTTGTCACAATATTATGGAAAATCCTTCCCGAGTTAATGTCCCTTGACGGGGTGTCATTTGTAATAGTGTTAGCCGGCAATACTTCGACACCTAAACCGCTAATTTCAACACTACTGTCAGCCCCCACCTTTATATATTTACCCCCAAAATCTTCGTGTTCGAATTTGTTTTTGTGTTTCTCATACGCATCTCTAAATGATGATATTTCAAAACCCTGCGAACGAATATAGTCTATTGATTGTGTTATCAAATATCTTAATTCTTGTGGCGTGTCTCGTATATGGAGCATACCAACAAACATTAAGTTATTCTCAATCGCTTCGTCAATTTTTTCTTTAATAGGCTGCCATTCTGTATATCCCCAAGAACCAATGCCAACACGCCTTATAGCGTAAGTTTCGATCGGATAAGGGTTATTTCTTGTCGATGTCTGTAATGCACAATCAAAATAGCGACTTGTTATTTTTAAGACAGTATCGTTATAAGCTCCGTTAGGATATGCAAGGGCGTTAACATAATCTATACCTAAACCATCTAAATAAGCTTTACAGGCTTCGTAATCATCGATTATTTCTTGCTCAGTAAGTGTCGTTAAATTTTTATGATGATGGGTATGTGGCATAATGTCGTAACCATCGTTGTACATTTCTAATAGGTGTGCTTCTGTCATTCGATTCGTTCCACCTATTTGACCCGTTATTGCCGCAATCGTAAATTTAGCATTTTTGCTTTCAAACATTGGGTATAGCTCTGTGTAAACGTTAATTGTACTATCATCATCAATAAAGCAAAAAGACGGACTGTCTACAGTTTTAAAGTTTCGGGTACCGTCTTTTATTTCCTGCTCAGTTTCCGCCAACTGTGTCTTAGTTTTTGTAAATCCATCATCAATTCTTTCCTTCAATGTGTCGTGAGTTATGTTTTCTTCATCCACTCTTGCGGCAGCTGCTTCAACGCTCGAATCTCCATCAATAATAATTTGATTAAATTGTTCCCGTAAACTTTCTGATAAATTCATCGAAGCAATTGCTTTTAAAAGTGCTTCAGCCGAATCAATCTTAGCTTTATCTGCATTCGTATTAGCGTTTGTTAGCGCTTGGTTTATTTTTTCCCGCCCTGTGTTTAAACTGTCCTGTCTTTTAATGTATTCAGTCATTAATCACATCCTCCTTAATTATACTTATCTCTAAATTTAATCTTCATATCAATGTTTAAATTATTCCCTGTTACTTTAACTGCATTACTTCCTGGCATAAGATAAAAATCATTAATACCTTCTAGTAATTGCTCTTGGCCATTCTTGTAAACAATGTATTTTTCAAAATCTATTACCCATTTAGCATTAGTGAAATTAGATAATGTAAAACTATATTTACCGCATGTAACTTTGAGATTGTTTGCAGTACCTTCAATTTCAAATACAGGCTGCACTGCCAATCCGTATACATCAACATTAATAGTTTTAGCTGATGTAAACTTAAACCCACTACTTGCACCGTCTCCATCATGGCCAAGTAAATAATGCCACTGGAAAGTAACTTCTTCACTACCCCAAACCACTTCATCGCCATACAAACGACTGTATTTATAAGGATCATTGGCTACCAACTCCAATGCAAACCTTCCCAAGTGTATAATTCGTTCTGGTTCTAATTGGCCCGCTAATTTTGCTGTATAAAATTTATCTGGTTCATAATCAAATACAACTTTCATATCTCTTGGTTTTCCATATTCATCACATAAAAAAGCAACAAAATCATTTAAGTTTTGTTGCAAAATTATTCTATCTTCTCCTACACATGCTACAGGTAATGAGATTTGCTTTTCTTTTATTTCACTTCCGAAATCCCATAAGCCTGCTCTTCCCGGTATTGGTATAGTTTTATTTTCGATTTTAGGAGTGATTGGATTTCCATGACCGATTTCAGCAATCAAACCAAAATCTTCTAAACGGTAATTATCATCTAGTGTAATCATCTAAATCTAACCACCCCTTGTTGACGTTCTCTTGTTCTTGATAACTCATCTAATTCTTTCGCAATACGTTGAATATCATATTCGTCACGTACATTCATATTTTCGATTTGAATTACTGTAGATGTTTCTATTTCTTCTTGCGACATATTTTGAGCGATTGCATCACCAATCATAGCTAATACATTATTACGTAAAGGTATAATCGCTTCTGCTCCTGCTTCACCTACGCCTTGTAGCCCAGCATTCGCTGTATTAAAAATAGTAGGCTTTTTAAAGATTCCTCCCATAGCGTTCCAGTTAACACCTATTTTCGGAACTGAAGGAGGTTTTAAGTTGAAGCTTCCTTTTAGAGTGAATTTTGGTAATTTAGGTACATCTATTTTTGGTAATTTTAATTTCATGTTGGTAAAGAAACCTTTGATGTCGTCAACAATATTGCTAATTTTCGTTTTCGCTTCTTCAATAGGTTTAATGATTTTCTGTTTAACTTCATCAAACTTTGATTTTGCTGTCGAAACAATTTCACTTGATTTTGATTTCACATTTGAGACCATGTCTTTGAATTTACTAACTACTTGGTCCTTGGCTTCAGTTATTTTATTTTGAATGTTATTTTTTATTTCAATAAATTTACTCGTTACATTAGAAAGAATTTCCGATGCCTTTTTACCAATTAAAACTTTTATTAAATCCCAGATGTTAGATAATAAGTTACGTGCATTTTCCATCTGATTTTGCATTGCATTTTTCATACCTTCAAAATCACCTGTGACTAAGGCTAGTAAAAATGCTAGGACATTTTCGAATGTTTGTTTTATATAATTCCAGATGGCAACGATAAATGTAGAAAAAGCTTCGAATATTTCTATCGATCTATCAGATAAATTAGTGAAAAACTCAATGACTCCCTCGACAATGTTTGTCACAATTTCAATCAACCAGTCAAAGAGATTTTTAAACCACTCTACAATCGCTTCTACCATATCAGGTACGATAGAATTTCCGACTAAAGTCATATACAAATTGTGGAAAAACTCAATAATCGATTCAACTAATGTCGAAAAGAAGTTAATGACCGTTTCCCATAAATTCTTTACAAACTCGACTGTAGATTCTGATGCTTGCTTCCAAAACTCCATTGCACCGCTAAAATCACCCATCAATAAAGCGATTAAGGCATTAAACACGTTTACAATTACGTCTACAACATTTATCACCGCATTAATCAAAGGACCTATAGCTGAAACAACTGCATTAAATACGGATGCAACAATACCAAACGCCGGAACAATTACTGCCATAGCTACTAAACCTAGCTTTTCTAGTATAGGTAAAACACTTTCCCATAAACCCTTTAAACTATCCATAATAGGCCCGACAGAATCGAATAGATTTTGAAATGCATTTTTAGCAACATCTAGGAAAGGTTCGAACTTTGTGAAAACATTTTGCGCTTTTTCTTTGATGGTATCCCAGTTTTTATATAAGAGGACTCCCACACCTATTAATGCAGTAATTATTCCAATTGTTATTCCGATAGGCCCTGTTAATATTCCAAAAACTCCACCGAGCTTAGTTACTGCTCCAGCAATTACTCCAATTCTTGTTATTAAATTACCTACACCTACAATTACTTTACCGATAATTAACAAGAAGGGACCTATTGACACTGCTCCGATACTACCAAACAGAGCTACTTTTTGTGTCAAGCTTTGCATTGCCGGCGATAGATCATCATACCATTGCTTTACTGAGCGAATCTTTTCAATTATTGAATTAAATGCTTCGCCGAATTTAACCCCTAAATCAGCAGCTACATCTCCTAGACCATCAAAATATTCAATTAAATCTGCCATTAAAGGTTTAACACTTGAAAAGAAACCTCCAGCTTCACCACCAGCATCTAAGAAGGCAGCGCCTAACCTTCCAACCGCAGCCCATACGTTTTCCATTCCAGCCGCAAATGATTCGGCTCCCATGATTCCGGCTGCTCCACCAATATTTTTTTCTATAGCTTCGAGTAACATTTTAGATGATATTTCTCCACTTGAAGCCATATCAAATATTGCATCTGCCGTGGTATTAGCTTCATCAGCTAACCATTGATAGATTGGTAAACCTCTATCCGATAACTGTTGTAATTCTCCGTTATACGCTTTATTAGAAGTTTGTACTTTATTTAAAATCGAACCCATTTCACTTAAATCTGCTCCAGCAACTGCTGCTGCATCACCTGCTAATGTTAAATATCTTGTTAATTCTTCCCCTGGTTTAACACCTGCAGCAACTGCATTTGCCGCTGTTGTTGCAGCTTCACCTAATCCAAAGGCTGTCCCTTTAACGGACGTTAAAGCAGATTCCATAATTGAATCTACACTTTTGGCATCATGACCTAATGCTTTCAGCTTGGCTTGGGCAGTATCTATGCCCATTAATCTATCCCACCCTTTTTTCAGGGTAATTCCAGCAACAGCTGTACCAGCTGCTAAAGCAGGTACTGTAATCATTTTCGTTAATTTACTTCCTAAATCTTGAAAGCCGTAACCGATAGTAGATATATTCTTACCTGTTTTTTCTAAACTTTTCGTAAATCTTAACGTCTCTTTTTGTGCTTTAGATAAAGTATCACTGTAGCCGCTTAAGTCTCCAAGAATACCAACCGTTAATTGTCCGAGCAGTGCCATTATTTCACCCCAGTTCGTTTTATGACATGGCCGTACTTATCATAAAATTGCTTTTTATCTGGATTAGGATTGTAATCACGTTGTTTTTCTTCTTC
>Ga0079226_10001179_pt1 | contig 19851 bp, 17 predicted proteins | sample Poulit2014_FD_76345 | JGI IMG/M metagenome (GOLD analysis project Ga0079226, IMG submission 76345) | Agricultural soil microbial communities from Georgia to study Nitrogen management - Poultry litter 2014 | ecosystem: Environmental > Terrestrial > Soil > Agricultural land | place: USA: Georgia... | reverse complement strand
ATTTCAGATGATAAGATTGATATTCTTATAAAGATACCTATCGTTCCTGTGACAAAAGAAAATTTGGTGTTTATGCGTAATGAGTACTCGGATCATGTACTAAACTTTATCAACGTAAATATCGATCAGTATGTGGATATTATGGACGATGAGATTTTTTCCCTTCAAGAATTATCGGAAGTGCTGAAGTGGAATGTTAGTGATGAGATAAAAATCAAACTTATGTCCTTTACAAATCAGGAAATTTCTATAATTAACGAGCACTATTCAACCAAAGTATGTATGTACATTCTTGAAAATAATTTTTTGAAATCCGATTTACCGGAATTGCTGCAGTCATATGATAATTGGGATAAAGAAATGCAGGCTAAGATATATGCTTTAGCATTAACATATATCTCCGACATAATAGCGGATCCCCAGAATGTCTCTTCTCAATTGAAGAACAGATTGCTGTACTTTAGGGAACTGAATATTGAGAGTAGAATTGACTTGCTGATAGCAATGCTGTCCGACTTAGACATGGAATATGTAAAGCCTGTACTGGCGGAATGGGGGTTCGATGATTATATTAAAATTTTCGATAACCGCAGCCGGCCTAGATTTGCAATCATCCCGATTAGTAAAAAAATCCTGGAGGCATTTAAAAAGAAGAGATGGATTCAAAATTATGAAGAGGATGGGAAAAAGCCCGGGTTTTATAAAATTATTAGAAGAAAAGCTCCTAAAGAATTACCAAAAGAATTATTGTAATGATTTTATGATATAGAAATGAGTATTGTATTCAATTGTTTTTATTAGGGAAGTGAATTTATGGATAATATTCAAAATGAAACTTTTTATAACAAAGTAATAGAATTGTTCCAAAATGCCAAGAAAAATTTGTCTACTGCAGTAAATATGACAATGGTATATTCCTATTATGAAGCAGGGAGGATGATCGTTGAAGAAGAACAAGGCGGAAAAGAACGTGCTGCATATGGAAAGTATATTTTGAAAGAATTGTCTCAGAGGTTGACGCAGAAATTTGGAAGAGGATATTCATATGATAATTTAAAACTGATGCGTAAATTTTATCTGGTTTATTCCAAAGACTCAATTGGGGAAACACCGTTTCCCCAATCTGAAAAACTTCCAGTTACACAGGAAGGAAGAAAATTTTATCTGAGTTGGTCTCATTATCTCATCCTTATGAGGATAAATAATGTTGATGAACGTCATTTTTATGAAATAGAGTCCTATAGAAATGGTTGGAGTAAAGATGAACTGGCGCGTCAGTATGGAAGTTCACTTTATGAGCGGCTTGCGTTAAGCAGAGATAAACAAGAAGTAATGCGCCTTGCAACAGAAGGTCAGATGATTGAAAAGCCAGAAGATATATTCAAAGATCCTTATATTTTAGAGTTCACAGGACTTCCTGAATTGGTTACTTATTCTGAATCAGAATTGGAGAATAAAATTATAGATAATCTGCAGAAGTTTTTACTGGAATTTGGAAGAGGATTTACTTTTGTTGGAAGACAGGTTAGATTAACATTTGAAGTAGAACATTTTCGTGTGGATTTAGTATTTTACAACCGTTTACTCCGTTGCTTTGTATTGTTTGATTTGAAGATTGGCCAGTTAAAACATCAAGACATAGGACAGATGCAGATGTATGTTAATTATTATGATCGAAAAGTCAAATTGGATGATGAAAACTCAACAATAGGTATTATTATTTGCAAAGACAAGAAAGATGCTATTGTGGAAATGACTTTACCTGAAGATAATAATCAAATATTTGCAAGTAAATACGAAACAGTACTTCCAAGTAAAGAAGAATTACAAAAATTGTTGGAAGACAAAAATTTTGAATAAAAAGTGTGTGAATATTCGACAGGGTATTTTGCATTGCGTTACAATTAATATTCTATGAATTTTTGCGTCCAAACTGTGAAAAGTCTAATATGTGGCAGTATTTTTTATTTTGACATTTTCGTTAAGAATGATTTTTTGAGTGTGGCAGATGTTGAAGATATCAAAAGTCACAAAGGAGTAGATTTTACATGGATCATTTTGAACTAATATCAGAATACAAGCCTACCGGCGACCAGCCCCATGCGATCGAGGCTTTAGTCAAAGGCTTCAAGGAAGGCAACCAGTGTGAGACCCTCCTTGGCGTCACCGGTTCGGGTAAAACTTTCACGATGGCAAATGTCATCCAGCAACTGAATAAACCGACGCTGATCATCGCCCACAACAAGACCCTGGCGGCCCAGCTCTACGGCGAGTTTAAGGAATTCTTCCCGAACAATGCAGTGGAATATTTTGTCTCCTACTATTCTAATGTCTGAAAAACGGCGTATTTCCGTGCTATTTTGTGCTGTTGAGTCTCGAAAAATGGACGAATAAACACGGTATGGATAGGATGAAAATAGATGGATGGGTGACCTTATTCGTGTAATAGATTTGAAATTATACTATTCGCCCACTTTATAAAGTATAGAATTTGACACCTGATAAGGGGGTCTTTTTTATTACTGGATTATATCATAAATAAAGTAATATTTATATAGGACGAATAGAAATACTTAAAAAAGAACACAGCAATAAATATATGAGCGTATTTTTGATTCTTGAAGTATACTATTTTTATCTATAAGGAATCCGAAAATCAAGGCGAATAATAGTAGGTGAAATCCATTTGGTGAGTATAAAGTTTAGTTGAGGCGAATGATTTCAAATTCGTTCATTTTATTCAAAAAATTCTGGTGAGCTTTTTTCACGGAAATAGCGGCAAATTCTGGAGAGTTTTTCGTCCTGGGATACGATTTTTAATGAATGAATTGAAAATTAGGGGAATTAAGCGAATTGAGATAATATCAGGAAATCTACAAGTAGGAACAAAAGTAATGGCGGAACAGGTTGATAACATCACCTGCGCAATCAATAATTACTGGAGCCGATACAGCAATCTGCTCTACCAGGCAGCCTTTCAGGATGTTATATCACTTTTAACCGAGAACTAAGGCATTTAGAGAATCGTAGACAGGAGTATCCCCAGTGAGTAACTTGTCTGTGATTTTTATTATGAGAAGTAACCATATTCTTCCACATTTTTAATAAGTGACAAAAATATTTGTAAGAAATTATGATTTGACTTGTTCCCGTAGGCAAAGAAGTGTGGTACAATTATGGCGCAGGTGAATTTTAGTTGGGTGGAAAGTACATATGTTTTCGTATAACAATAACCTAAAAGAGCGTAGATTTTTTGTGTCTATGCCAGCAGAGATCAGGTACAACTTTTCGTTTCTGAATAATATTACTGAACTGATGAGAAAGGTTGAGCTTTCTCAATGTAATAAAATATATTTTTTAAGTGGCAGTCAGATCATAAAGTTTGATAAGTTGGGAGCTGCATATTTATATAACACTTTAATTTTTTTTGCAAGGAATAAAAGTGTTTTGGTAGATAAAAACCTTTATCGGGTCTTTCATGATCAAGTAGCGCATTTTAATGCGACAAAATTTGAAAAAATCGATATTAAAGAAATTTCCACAAGTAGGATCCAGCAATGTTACAGCATCAGTGATGATAAGTCAGTTGATCAGACGGTACAAATATTGGTCGATTTTATTTCTGAGAATAATCTAGTGCTTGAAAACGCAAAGGAATTTTTAATTACAACCATAGGTGAAATTTTCACCAATGCCTTTGGGCATAGTAATGAAAAGAAAGTTTTTTATATGTACGATATAGAATGGTATGATCATAAGTTTTATCTTGTTATAAACATAACGGATTACGGGAAAACTATAGTAAGTAATGTTCAGTCATATCGAGCGGAACGGTTTGGTGAGAAAATGAAAAGCTGTGATTGCATCCGCTGGGCGATGGGAATGGGTAATACTACGCGGTTGGGCTCTGGACGATATGGATTACCAACCTTAATAGATTATGTCAGTAAGATCAAGGGAGAACTTCTTATTTTTTCCGGAGATGCTATTTACGCATTAAAAGGAACAAAAGCAAATATATTAAATGCAAAAGGTGATTTTTACGGAACAAGTATTTCTATGAAAATACCTTTGTTTGATACTTCGCAAGCTATTATGTATGATGAAGAAAGTAACAAGATAGTCAGCATAGATTTGGACAAAATATAGGAGGAATTGTAATGAAAGAAATCATGGTGAAACAGTATATCGAAGGAGATACCGCTGTTTCTTATGAGGATGGAAAGAAATGCTTAAAAGATATTCTCCAGTATTTAGATCAAGGAGAAAAAGTCAACCTGGATTTTTCGGGAATTGATTATGTAATTACTGCATTTTTAAATCCTGTTATAGGTGACCTGATACTGGAACGAGGCGATGGAATCATGAAGAACATAGGTATTAAAATCGCAAATGAATCCATAATTAAGAAGATAAAAATTGTAAGAGATGGTGCATTAGTACGAAGAGAGGATTTAGACGAATGATATTTTTAGATACATGTGTGTGGTTCGAACTCTTAGGTGTTAGGACACCCGTAAAGCCACATGAAATACAGCAGGCTACGGCTGCGTCAGAATTGCTTGGACGTATTCTCAAGAATAAAGAAAATATCATAACTTGCAAAGAACAGCTTATAGAATTGGTAAGCGCTATTGAAAAAGTCACTATGAAAACTGTCAGCAGGGAGAGGAAAGATAAGAATCTCTCCGGTGTAGGAAATTTAAAAGAATTTCGTAAACTTAGTGAATTCCAAGATACGAAAAGACTTTGCGAAACTGTAATCGGCGATGTAAAACATTTCGCAAAAATACATAATATTGGTGAATATGATATGGATTACATCATACAACAGTTAGATTTGGCAGATATTAATGACTGTTTATATTATGATTACTGTATACGAGAAAAAGTTGATTTTTATACATTTGATTCAGATGTAGAAAGTTTAGGAAGCAGCGAATGCTTACATTGCTATCAAGCCAATGCCAATAAATGGAGTTAAAAACCTATCCCCTTTTAAAATTTCTATCCAGAAAAGTATCTGCGAAACAATTAACAGATCCGGAAGAAATCAAAGCTCTGATGATGAAGGCAAAGGAGAAGAAAGTGGATGGATAAGTTTTCATATATCAACATTTGTGAATATCTCGTGCAGGATAATCCTGATGGAATCGGAGAAGCTGATTTACAGACGGCTATCTCCGATTTTTTTTGCCTAATGAAGATGGAGAAGTCGTGGAATGACAAATGTGATAGCACAGTTGGACAAGCCTACACTGGTTCTACTTCCGAATAGTGAGATATGGGTACAGAAGAATAGAGAAAAATTATATTTTTATATCGAGGATTATGGTAGATTGTAAGATACAATTATTGCGAGAAAATATAAAAATGAGTAGAGTAAGAAAGTTATGGAAATATTTGTTAGGCGATTCAAACTATGAAAAACAAATAAGTAGAAGGAAAAATTACATTTATTACCGATAAAATAACATTATAGAAAAATTGAGGTGTTTAAGGAGTATTATATAAATAGTTACAGTAACTACATAAATAAATTGCAATTTATAAAAACTAAGAAAGGAAGTAATAGGTATGAGTAAAAAAGTAATGAGAAATCCAATGGAAAGACATGATAATATGTCTGTAGCTTATGAAATTTCAGAACAGGATCTTGCAGGAAAATCTGGTGCAGGAGTTAATACAGCTGTTCAGATGACATTAGCAGGAAAATGCGGAAATTTCTTTACAATTTCCTACGAATGCTCCAGCAATCATGTTCCTTGCGCTTAAATTGTAACTGCATAAAGAAAAGATAAATAATTGTTGTATTGTAATGACCTGAGACAAGTAAATTGTTTTTCAGGTCATTACTTTTAAAAGGGAGGCAAAAAAGATGATGGATAAGAGAATAAAATATTGGTGTTCATTGTTTACTGAAATAAAAGATAAAGATAATATTTTTAAAATAGTATTACTAATTACGGGAAAATCGATGGAAGACTATGCAAAAGAGTATGATAAAATTCAAGAAGATTTGTGTAGTTGGGTAGGTAAGAATTTTTTTAATCGTTCTATTGAAATTGAAGAAAGTAAAAGATATAAAATATATATTTCTCAGTATAAATGGATAGGTTTTTTTACTCCTGTTTTGAAAAAATATTATAAGGAATATTATAAAATAATTAATGAGAATTCTTTTATAAAAGACAAGTCTAATTTTTTATTAGACTTCGAGAGAAGTTTAATAGAAAAAATGATTAATATGAGTTATAGAGTACTGGTGCTTGAGACGCAAATAGCTAAAGAAGATGGAGAATTAATTGGAAATGATGAGTATGAAAGAGGAAAATTTTTTTATACAAATTTGTTATGGAACTATAATTATGTAAGAGAGTTATATTTTGCCTACCCAGAGTTGATACGATTATTAGATCAATTAGTTAGAAATATTATTACATTTTTAAGAGAAATTTTGGAGGACTACGGAAAAATTTTTTTGAGTTATGGTAAATTGTTAAATATTAAATGGGGAAAAGGGGATTTTCACAATAACGGAAAGACAGTTATCGTTTTAATATGTGAAAATGGGAAAGTAGTCTATAAGCCAAGAAGTATGGCTCTAGAAAGAGTTTATTCTGAATTATTAGAATGGTTTTCAAAGAAAAATAAATATTTTATGAAAATTGATTCGGGTAAAGCATACGATTTAAAGTTTGGTTCATATATGGAATTTATAGAAAATACAGAGTGTTCATCGCAAGAAGATGTATCTAATTTTTACTATAGAATGGGTGAACTATTGTGTATTTTATATACACTTAATTCAAAAGATTTTCACTGTGAAAATGTGATAGCATGTGGCGATATGCCTATTTTAGTTGATTTAGAAACATTAGTACATTCCTCTATAACATTTTATCCAGATCAAAGTATTATATATTCAGCTAGAGATATGATTTCAGATTCAGTTATTGGAACTGCCTTGTTACCTACGCTATTACAGAACAATAAGACTGAGGATGCAATTGAAATTGGTGGAATGGGAAGTGGTAGGATACAAAAATCTCCTTATAAGACACAGATCATAGAGTCATCTGATTCAGAGAATATAAAAATTCGTTTTGAAAATAGGGAACTAAATCGAACGTTGAATTATCCGATATATCATGGAAAAATAGTTAATTGCTCAAGATATTTAGATACAGTTAAAAAAGGATTTGAAAATACATATAAGTGGATATGTAAAAACAAAATAGAATACTGTCAAAAAATAGAAAGATTATTAGAAACAGTGGCAGGAAGAGTAATATGTAAAAATACTAATATTTATACACAGTTACTAGAAACAGGACTTCATCCGGACTTACTTCATAATTCTTGTGATAGGCTAGTTTATTTATGTAGATTAGGAATAATAATGGAACAAAATGAGGATTATGAAAACTATAGAATTTATCAATGCGAATTTCAAGACTTGAAAGAAGGGGATGTTCCATATTTTACTTCTTTTTGCAGTACTAATACGCTTATTCATGGTGCACAGGAAATATCAATAAATGGTGGAATAAGAAAAAATATTATTGAAGTAATAAAAAATAAGATAAAAAACATGAACATGATAGATATGGATAGACAAGTAGCATTGATTAATCAAAGTTATATAGGAAGTAAGTTGCTGTTAGAAAAGCCTTCAGGAACAGGAAATGCATTCCATTACAATAATATGGAGAGCGATAACTTCTTACCTATAGAAGTAGGTGAAAAAATAGGGAAAATATGCATAGCAAGAGGGTGTACGGCTCAAATTGGAAATCATGAAGAGATGACTTGGATTGGAATGAGAGGATTTGGAGACGGATTTTACAATATTACACCTGTAGGATTTAATGTATATCAAGGAAACGCTGGCATAAGTATATTTTTGTATCATTTAGGAATAAGAAAATCTAAATATATGAGATTTTTTTACTCTTCTATGCGTTCAGTTATTTCAAATTTGTTTCTGGAACTAAAAAAGGGAATATATTTGGAAAATATGGGAGCGATTACAGGATTTGTTTCTGAAATTTATTTTATTAATTACCTATTAAAAAGGGGGATAGACTTATGTAATGATGTTGATTTAAATTATATTGTTGAAAAATCTATTATGATAGTAAAGAAAAATTTAGATGAAAATAATTCTTTAGATTTTTTGTCGGGGATAGCTGGAATTTTGGGTGTTTATTTAGGAACAATTCCATATTTAAAAAAAGAACAACAGAATAAAGTAATTAGGTTTCTTGAAGAACTGGTTCAAAGGATAAAAGAAAGAGCAGTTAAAGTAGAAGAAGGTATATATACATGGGGAGATAGAGATGATATTGGATACGCACATGGTAATAGTGGAATTATTACTCAATTATATAGATATTATCAAGTATCCAATGATAATGAAATTTTTAAATTGATTGAAGGGGCAATTAAATATGAGAGAAAGTATCATTTTAATTATCAAAAGGATCAATGGTTATTTAAAGAAAACGTACATTATTACTCTTGGTGTAATGGAATAGCAGGATTACTGTTGTGCAAACTATACTTATTCCATTGTGGATATAAAGATGATTTATTAAAAGGTGAAATATCAAAATTGATTGATCAGTTAATTGAAACAGGTTTTGGAACTGACTTGAGTATATGCCATGGAGATATGGGAACGATACAAATTCTATTATACGCTGCTAATATATTGCAGAATCATTTGTTAAAATCTAGCTGTATCAAAACATGTAAAGATGTTGCGTATAATTTAGTTAATAATAATTGGGATAGGGTGAGAAGATTGGAGGACTGGGGATTAATGGCCGGGATAACAGGAGTTGGTATGGGATTTGTAGCCGAGAATATAGATATTATTGATATTTTGTTACTAGAGTAAAATAGTATTGATGTAAGTTGGAGAGAAATTATATGAGAAAAAAAGTACCATATATTACACAAACACAAAAAACAGAATGTGGACTGTGCTGTGTTTGCATGATTAATAGGTTTTATAAAAATTATATAACAATGGAAGAGTTAAGAAGAAAACTTGAAATTGGTAGAGATGGTAGTTCTTTTCAACAACTAGTTGAATTACTAAAAGGATATAATTTTACGGTTAAAAGCTATCGTATTCCTGCAGATGAGCTAAAACAAATAACACTTCCTGCAATATTGTTTTGGAATAACAATCATTTTGTTGTACTAGAAGCAATACAGAAAAGAAAGTACATAATTGTAGATCCAGCAGTAGGGCGAATTAAAGTAGATGTTAATGAATTTGAAAAGAAGTATACGGGATATGCCGTATCACCTTATCCGAATGAGAATTTTTATGGTACACATAAAAGAACCTATAGTATTAAGTATATTCTTCCATATATTTTTCAGCATAAAAGACTATATATTGCTATTGTTGGAATTTCATTACTAGTATATTTATTTACACTTGCATTGCCTATACTAATTCAAAAAGTTGTTGATAGTATTTTAACTTTAAATAAATTGAGAGATTACCGTACATTTTTTTCTGTCATATTAGTTTTGAGTATTATGTATTGTTTGACAAATTATGGAAAAAATGTTTTGCTGATAAAACTTAGATCAAATTTAGACCGTTCCCTTAATACCAATATTTTTAGTCATTTATTAAAACTTCCGTATAAGTTTTTTTCTGTTCGAAGTAGCGGAGATATAATTTATACCTTAAATAGCACTTTGAATATTCGAGAAATGTTTGCTAACAGATTTATTAGTGCGGTTATAGATATGGGAATGGCTATAGCAATTGTAATATATATTTTTTCTCTTTCAAAAATTATAGGAATCGCAGCAATAATTCTATTTGCGATAAATATTATTGTTGTTGCAATTACTCGCCCGGTTTTATCAGACAGTAGTCGCTCAATTATAACGAGTCAAAGTAGCGCCCAAGGGATACAAATGGAAACTGTATATGGGATGCTAGGAGTAAAGATGAGTGCAATAGAAGATGATATTTTATATTCATGGAAAAACGCATATGAAAATTATTATCAAAAATATGTTGAAAATGAAAAAGTATCAAACTATATTTTATCGATAAATTCATTTTTGCTTTTCTTGTCACCAACAATTCTTTTACTAGTTGGAATTATGTTAATAAATAATGGACTATTAAGTGTAGGTGGCTTAATTGCTATATATTCATTAGGAAATACATTTTTTACAATGTCAAGTTCTGTAACCGATTTGTGGACTGGATTTATAAATAGTAATATTATTTTTGACAGATTAGCGGATATAATTATGAATGAAGAAGAAAGAGTTTTAAATAAAGAAAATGATGTGATACATGGGAAAATAAGTTTGAAAAATGTTTCATTTAGTTATACTAAAAATTCAGAGCATGTACTTAAAAATATAGATTTAGAAATAGCAAAAGGTATGAAAGTTGCAATAGTTGGAAAATCAGGTTCGGGAAAAAGCACATTAGCAAAATTGCTAGTTGGATTATTTGAACCAACAGAAGGGAAAATTTTTTTTGATAATATTGACTTTAATAATATGAATAAAAAGACTGTTCGGAAACAAATTGGAATTGTTCCGCAGGATATAACATTATTTAATAAGTCGATTTACGAAAATATAGTGATGAATAGGTCTAATTTAAATGTAGATGATGTAAAAAAAGCTTGTAATATAGCTCATATAGCAGAAGAAATTGAAGCTATGCCTATGCAATATTATACAGAAATATCTGAGATGGGATTAAATTTGTCAGGCGGACAAAGGCAAAGGATAGCTCTTGCTAGGGCTATTATTGGTAATCCTAAAATATTGTTACTAGATGAAGCAACTAGCTCTTTGGATAATATAAATGAAAGAAATGTATCTGAGAAAATAAGAGAAATGGGAACAACGCAGATTATAATAGCACATAGACTATCTACTATTATAGATGCCGATATGATCATTGTTGTAGAAGATGGTAGAATTGTTGAAAAAGGAACACATGATGAACTTATTCGGAAAAAGGGAAAATATTGTGATTTATATTCTGTACTAAGGTAATAAACGATTTAATAGTTTTAGATTTTATATCTTACAAAAATGTAAGACAAATGTAAGCGTGTGATAAAGGCAGGGATGGAGTAGAAGGAGTATAATATAGTCAAAGTTGTGAAAGGAGCTTAGATTTTATGAATGAACAAATTTTAAAAGTAGATGATATTCAAAAATATTACGGTAATAAGAATAATGTGACCAAAGCAGTGAACAATATTTCTTTTAGTGTCGATAAGGGAGAATTTGTAGGAATTATGGGAGCTTCAGGTTCAGGAAAGACTACATTGCTCAATTGCATTGCTACTATAGATACAGTTACTAAAGGGCATATCTATGTGGAAGGAAAAGAGATTACTTTTTTAAAGGGAAAACAACTTTCAAAGTTCCGACGTGAAAAATTAGGGTTCATATTTCAAGATTTTAATTTGTTGGATACATTAACTGCATTTGAAAATATAGCATTAGCACTCTCTATATCAGGTGTTAAATCAGCTGAAATTGAGAAAAGAGTAAAGGAGATAGCACAAGCTTTGGATATTACTGATGTTATAAGAAAATATCCTTATCAAATGTCGGGGGGACAGCAACAGCGCGTAGCGGCAGCAAGAGCAATGATTACTAATCCAGCAATGGTTCTGGCGGATGAGCCCACAGGCTCACTGGATTCTCATTCTTCTAAAAGGTTATTGTCTTTATTTGAAGAATTAAATCAAAAACTATCTGCAACTATTTTAATGGTTACACATGATGCATTTACGGCAAGTTATTGCCAGCGTATTTTATTTATTAAAGATGGTGAAATTTTTAATCAAATGTATCGTGGGAATAAAAAAAGAGCAGATTTTTTTAACGAGATTTTGAACGTTGTTTCTATGTTAGGAGGAGATCAAAATGAGACTGATTAAATTGGTTTCAAGAAACATAGTAAAAAATATACGAGATTATGCGATTTATTATTCGACACTGACTATTTCTGTTGCGTTATTTTATTCCTTTAATTCGATTCATTCTCAGCCGGCTTTAAACGAGTTAGATGCAACAAGACAGTTGATGTCAGAGCAGATGTCAAATTTAATTTCGTCTTTATCTGTTGTAATTGCAATAGCTTTGGCTTTTTTAATTATTTATGCAAATCAATTTCTTTTAAAACGACGTAAAAAAGAACTGGGTATATATATATTACTTGGATTAGAAAAAAACAGAATATCTGCGATTTTTGTGGGAGAAATTTTGGGTATAGGTCTCATTTCATTAATTAGTGGAATTTTATTGGGTTTAATACTTTCACAAGGATTATCAATCGTGTCATTACGTTTATTTGCAATTGATATTAATAAATTTGTAATGATCTTATCTATTGATGCGTTAAAAATGAGTGTTTTTTGTTTTGCAGTTATTTATTTGATAGTTATATTGTTTAATGTAATTACAATAACAAAAGTAAATTTAATTGATTTACTGAACGCTGTAAGGAAAAATGAAACTTTGAATGTTAATAGTAAAGTTATACAGGTTATATCATTTATAATATCAATAATTATGGTGGCTTTATCTGCTGGTATTATTAATAAAAATGGAATTATGCCAAGCCACGAAAATGTATGGTTTCAAGTCGCCTTGATATTATTAGGAATTGGGACAATATTATTTTTTTATTCTATATCTGCAGTATTATTTTCTATTATCCAGACAAATAAGAAAATGTATTTGAAGGGATTGAATGTATTTTTGGTACGCCAAATTGGAAGTAGAATCCATACAAATTATATTACAATGTCAGTTATTTGTGGATTGCTGGTTGTTTCAATGTGTGGAATATCTGTTGGTGTTAGTGCAGCAATAACTATGAATGAAACATCAAAATCAGCACTTCCATATGATCTTAATGTAGTATCAGAGGTGGATATCTCTGGAGATACTAATATTTCAGAGTGGTTACAAACAAAGCAAATTAATACAAATGAAATTGCCGAATATGCAGAACAAATTAGCATTTATGAAGCGGATTATACTTATGAACAGATGTTTGCGGGACAAAAAATTGAGTTGTGGCCTATTGATAAAGAAATACCTAAATTTGCTGTTACGATAATCTCAATTTCCGATTTTAATAAAGCGATGGAAATACAAGGGAAAGATAAAATACAACTTATGGATGATGAATTTTTGGTGAATTGTAATTATAAAGGGACTTCTATATATGTAAAAAAATTTTTGGAAAATGCTAAGTCAATAACATTGAATGGAGAAATATTAAAACCGGCATCTAGAACTATTTTAGAAGAAACATACTTAATGACTTCAGTAGGAAATAATGATCGAGGTACTTTAATAGTACCGGATAATATTGCAAAAAACTTGTGTAAAATTGAAAATGTATTATTAGTTGATTATAAACCAAATACTAATTCGGATGCTGTACTGCAAAAAATGATACCTATAGGAATGGAGTGGGAAAAGCATGGATATCGTTATACGGAAAAAAACATGTTGAATAGCATGTACTATGGTTCAAGTGCTATCTGGGTGTTTATCTGTAGTTATATCGGTTTAATATTCTTATTAATTTGTGCAGCATTATTATCATTGAAACAGTTGACGGAAACAGCTGATAATGGTTATCGTTATGGATTATTACAGAAAATAGGAGCTGATGAAAAATTAATAGATAGAACTTTATTCAAACAAATAGGAATATTTTTTGTAATACCGCTTTTTGTATCTTGTGTCTTTTCAGCCTTTGGTATTAATAAAATTATAGCAGTAGTTGAAGACTTCATGAATATGCATATTGCTACTAATATAGGTGGGACAATAATAGTATTTTTATTGATTTACGGAGGCTATTTTATTATAACGTATATCTCGTGTAGACGTATAATAAAGGAAAAGCATATAGATTACATGGAAAAGGGATAGGGGGAATATTATGATCAAGGTATATAAAGGAGAAATGAAAAGTATGCCAGACTTGTCATTTTCTATTACGCGTAATGATATAGTTGGATTCTATAATACTAGTATTAGAAAAGAGAAAGATATATGTACCTTACTAAAAGAAAAAACAGAAAAAACGTATATAAATATGCATGATTTAGCAGTTGTTGGAATATCAAAAACTGATTTGGCTACTACCTACAATGGATATACGTTATATAGATATTTGTTTGAAAAAACTAATGCAACAGAAAATAAAGATTATTTAGTAGATGGAATGCTACAGTTGGCTGAGTTGTCAGAATATAAAGCGGAGTTAATACAAAATCTCAATTTTAAAGAAAGGTATCGCTTAGAAATTATTGCAGCATTACTGCAGGAAGCAGATTTAATAATATTGCATGATTTGTTTGAAATTGCATGGGATAGTTTAATGCATACTCTGTTGAAAGAAGCTTCATTACTCTTATCTATAATAGTTTTTTCTAGAGGAGAAAGATGCACCATGCATGATTTCCCTATCCACTATTATGATTTGAAACGTTTATAAATTGGATTGTGTTTTTATGTAATTAATGTTATATCAAATATGAATATAGTTTTCATTTCATGTTATAAAAGGCTGAAAATGGTATTTAATGTAGATATGTTATGAAAGGAGAAACAATTAAAACCCTAATAAATTACTCCAGCTAATAAAAGGCTGGGGTGATTTTATATAGGCAGTATTATTTTGGGGTATTATAGTACCAATGCATGAAAATAAAGTGGTTAGAAATATGATTATTAGTGTTTTCTCCATAGAATCTTCAAAATTTATACGTATAATAAATTTAGTATGATAAGAAAGGGTTTGAGAATATGGATTTCATTTTAAAAACAACGGATCTTTGTAAAAGTTTTAAAGGGCAAATAGCGGTTAATCATGTGTCAATAAATATTCAGAGGAATTCTGTCTACGGTTTACTAGGTCCGAATGGAGCTGGAAAATCTACCATTCTAAAAATGATTACAGGTATTTTACGTCCTGATTCGGGGGAAATTTTGTTTGATAGTCATACTTGGAGCCGTAAGGACTTAAACCACATAGGAGCCTTGATAGAAACTCCTCCTTTGTATGAAAATTTGTCTGCATACGAAAATTTAAAAGTAAAAGCGTTAACATTGGAAATCTCGGAGAAACGTATTTATGACGTTTTGAAAGTTGTACAGCTTGAAAATACAGGGAGAAAAAAAGCAAAGAACTTTTCTTTAGGTATGAAACAACGTCTTGGCATTGCACTTGCACTACTTGCTCAGCCAAAACTTTTGATATTAGATGAACCGACAAATGGTCTAGATCCTATCGGAATACAGGATTTACGTAAGCTAATACGTTCTCTTCCAGAACAGGGGATTACTGTGATATTGTCCAGCCATATTTTGTCTGAAGTAGAACAAATTGCGGATCATATTGGGATTTTGGCTAATGGAAAATTAAGTTATGAAGCAGAAATTTATAAGAATATAGATCTAGAGAGTATATTTATGAAAGTCGTCAGTGAAAATAGGGAGGGGGTATAAATAATGATTAGAATGGTCCGGTCAGAACTATTAAAGTTGCGACATTCTTTTTGCAAAAAACTGATATTGTTGGCTCCATTAGTAACAGTATTGCTTGGCTATATTTTAAGCGGAAGTTATGTACAGCTCTCAACATATAATTGGTGGTATACTTTAATGCTGCCACTGCTTGTATCGGTGCTGTCGGCCAGTGTCATTATTCGTGAAAGAAATACCGGAATGCAGAATATCATATGTCTGCCGGTGTCATTTGCCAAAATATGGCTTGGAAAAATGGCCGCCGTCACATTGTTGCTATTTGTATCTAATTTGTTCTTATGGGGAATTAGTGTTGGCGTAGGAACTATAACCCAAATGTCAGTTTCTCCTGTGAATGGAATGATTGGGTGTATGCTCTTATTTCTCACGTATTTGTGGCAGATTCCATTTATTATGTTACTTACATGTTTTTTAGGATATCTCCCGGCAGTAATATTATCTATTGGTGCAAATTTGCTTTTTTCTACTGTGGCTGCAGAAAAAACTGGTTCTTTCTCGATCCATACGCAATACCAGCAAGGATTGTTTGTCCGTTTTTCAAGATGCATCCTAATGGTACTCCTTTGGAAAATGGTTCGCCTCTTTTGGATGAAAGTTATATAATTCCTGCTTTGTTAATAAGTCTGCTTTTAGTGTGTGTGATCTTGTGGATTGGTTCGTTATTATTTTTGAAGGATGTGGGAAAACATGACTGAATATTATCGTTATTTAAAAAGTGAATTTTATAAATTAAGACATTCATGGTTCTTTTTGATTCATTTATTATTTCCGATTAGTGGTGCAGTTCTCATGTTGATTTATGCCAAGATTTCTGGAAGCAGTGCAATAAATAAATTGATGGCATTTGCTCAGATTTTTGCCTTAGCCTGTCCATTTACGATTTCAGTTGCCTGTCAAATTGCAGTAGACCAGGAAATGCACGCTGGGTATTTTCAAAACATGCTTACAAAGCCCAACAGGGTGAAAACCATAGCTGCGAAGTTTACATGGATGATCCTTTCAGGATTACTGGCAATTGTTATAGGGACTGAATTATTTGCTAGCCTTTTTCCGCTTGCTACCGGTGCAAAAGTTCCCCTGGGATTTTTTATTATTACTCCTATTACTCTTTGGTTAAGTAGTATTTTTTTATATGGGATTCATATCGTTTTTTCTTTTAGATTTGGACGTAATCTGGGAATTAGTGTGGGAGTCGTTGGAAGTCTTTTATCTGCCCTATTTCAAACAGGACTTGGAGAAGGAATTTGGTATGTGATTCCTTATGGGGTAGGTATCAGACTTTCAGAGGAAACAGTTGCATGGACGTATCAAATTGCAATGGCAGGACAATCAGAAATACAATTAGGGATATGTTCATGTATTATATGGACCTCTGCAATAATATTTGCGATGTTCTTTTGGTTTAGAAGGTATACTGGTGTTTATACAGAATAAATTAAGGAGATAAGATGTAGAGATAGATGTTTGGAAAAGTGGCTTGAGGCAAAGACTTTTATGAGAATTTACCGGCGTATTATGGAGTATTAGTATTATTATTGGTGTTCCCATTGGGTACCAGTGTTTTTATTAACGATACTTACGTTTCCCCATCTGGAAAAGAGATTACAGTATGGCGGAAATGCTCTTTCTGTAATTGCTGATTTTTTTGATGATATTTAGTGGTGTCCATTAGCATATCGGTTTTTCTCAATGGGTTATTATTGTATTGCACAATTATGGAAAGCCTGTTTGGAATATAATGCTTTAAAATCAAAAAAGTAGCTTATATATAGGAGGTTATAATGGCTTTTGTTCTTGTTGTAGATGATGAACCGGCGATGCTGCAGTTGGTTCGAAGGATATTGGAAAAGGATGGGCATGTTAGCACATTGCTATCTGATGCTACCGCAGTTCTGAATATGAATTTTTCAAAGTTTGATTTGATTTTGCTGGATGTTATGATGCCAGGAGTTGATGGATTTGAAATCTGCCGTCAAATACGGTGTCGTGTAGACTGTCCCATTATATTTTTAACCGCAAAAACGCAGGAAAATGAGATTGTGCAGGGTTTAGGTATTGGTGCAGACGATTACATTACAAAACCGTTTGGTATGGCAGAATTTAGAGCGAGAGTTCAGGCACACTTGCGGCGTGATGCAAGAGAAAAGAAAAACTCTTTTTTAATTTCAGGAGTTTTATTTCATCTCAATGCAAAAGAAGCGGAGGCTGGAGAGGTGAAACTGTTGTTTACAAAGGGGGAATATGAAATTTGTGAATATCTTGCTCTTCATCATGGACAGACGTTTACAAGAGAACAAATTTATGAAGCGGTTTTTGGATTTGACGGAGACGGTGATAGTTCTGTGATTTCAAGCCATATCAAGAATATTCGAGCAAAATTGGCGGCTTATGGGTTATCTCCGATTGAAACCGTCTGGGGGGTAGGATATAAATGGGTGTAACTAAACTGCACTCCGTATTTCTTAAATACGTATTAATTTTAGCTTTGGCGGTTGTATTTGTTATTGGAGTGAATTTGTCAATTTATATTTTGTGTGTAAATGCAGATATTATCTATTCACTAAACAGTAAGAGTATGATTATAGAAATGGCAAAAGATACGCTTCAGTTTAAAGAAAAACTAAGGAAAGTAGATGTTCCTTCTTTTTGTAATTATGTACTGTTTCAGGATGATGGAAGGTATATTAGTGGATCTATCAGTAGTGAAGATAGTATAGAAATCTGGAAATTATGCATCGAAAACAATCAGTCAAGCGATAACCTTAATCTTTATACGGTGATTGAACGTAAAGGTGAAATCTTGATTTTACAGTATCGGACAGCAGCTGAATTTTCTAATTCCACATTAAACAGCATTTTTCCATCAGCTGATATATGTTTAATTATTAGTATGATATTGGAAATCTTAGTACTACTTATAATGGTTTCTTATTTATTTGGTAAATATCTTGGCAATAGGATGGGAAAGCTACTCAGTGCTGTTCAAAAGATTGAACAACAAGAATTGGATTTTAAGATTGAGAAAAGTAAAATTATTGAAATCGATAGGATATGGGATGCTTTTGACCATTTACGGATTGAATTGAAACAATCTCTGATCAAACAGTGGCGAGATGATAAGTCGCGTCAGGATCAGCTTTCTGCGTTGGCTCATGATTTAAAAACTCCATTAACGATTATACGTGGCAATACAGAACTCCTTTTAGATATGTCACTTTTACCGGAGCAGAAGGAATGTGCAGATTATATTGAATCTGGTTCGATGCAAATGCAAAATTATATACAAACTTTGATAGAAGCAACAAAATCTTGGGAAAATATGCCACTTAATTTGCAAGAGATAAATCTTGCTATTTTTTTAAAAGAATTAAAAAATCAGGTATCAGCACTTTGTTCAGTAAAAAATATTATTTTGTGCTGGAATTTTGAAATAGATAGTTTAACTTTTTTTGCAGATGCTGATTTGTTGAGGAGAGTACTTATTAACGTGTTTTCTAATGCTGTGGAATATACTCCGCAAGGAGGAAAAATAGTATTTGATGTGTTGAAAAAAGAAAATGAGATTTCTTTTATAATTACGGATACAGGAACAGGATTTTCTAAAGAAGCACTGCAACATGCAACGGAGCAATTTTATATGGAAGATAGTAGCAGAAATCGTAAATTACATTATGGTATAGGATTATACACTGTTTCAAATGTAGTAAAAAAACATGGTGGGAAAATTATATTAGATAATTCTTCTGTTTTTGGGGGTGCGAAAGTAGAAATAGTATTTCCATGTTAAAGGTTAAGATTAAATGAATTAGTAAAAGAAAGTAATTTAGATATGTGTTTGAGCAAAAACAGAGTAAAAGTTATATGAATATTTTTTGGTTTTGGCAAACTAAAATAAGGGATTATGCAAAACTTTGGAGTGTTCTATATATTACTAGCTTTATTTTAAAGTAGATAATATGTAGAGCACTTTTTGTTTATTTAAAAGAAGGAAGTTTAAAAAGGTTTGATTTTAGACTAGTTTTTAATTCTATATAGATATTTTTGTAGATAGTGTCAATAGTTTTTCGCAAAATTAAAATCCTGCCGTTTGGCAGCCGGTAGTCAGCCGGCTATGATATCAGACAGCTGATCCTCTTCTGGCTTTATAGGAAATTCCGATTTTTCCAGAAAGTAAAAGAAACACGCGTTCACCAAACTTGAGCTTGGTAAACACGTGCGTGGGAATGACAATAAGACGATGGTCAGGTTAGAAGATAT
>Ga0079226_10001178_pt1 | contig 19859 bp, 21 predicted proteins | sample Poulit2014_FD_76345 | JGI IMG/M metagenome (GOLD analysis project Ga0079226, IMG submission 76345) | Agricultural soil microbial communities from Georgia to study Nitrogen management - Poultry litter 2014 | ecosystem: Environmental > Terrestrial > Soil > Agricultural land | place: USA: Georgia... | reverse complement strand
GATATTTACTAACATTCTAACTTGAGTTAGTTTTTGAATTCTATGTATAATATGTGGTGGAAGTTAGAAAATAATAAAACCTAGGAAGAAGGCCAAGTTTGGAATCTTTACATTATTGATGGCTTTTATGCCTTTGCTTGCAGGTTGTACATCTAGTAAGGATGAAATTATTAAAGTTGGAGGAAATGAGGTTCCATCTCTTTATTTTGTCGTTGGTGAAAGGGAAATTCAGGAAAATAAAAAAGCACTAAGATAGGTCTAAGAACAGTGGAATTAGTTTATAAAGCAGGTGTAGTTAAGAAGGAAGACCTAACCGAATATACCTAACGTTTATAAAAGGATAATTGGTTAATAACTAAGAGTATTGAAGAAACTAAAGAAGGGTATTCTTGGAAAATAAGTAAGGAATCTAAAAGGGAAGGAAATATAGTACTAATTGATATATTTTGGCCAGAGCTTAGATTGGCAAAAAATATTAATGCGCAATGGAAAATATAAAAATAATTTTGAAAAGTAGCATAATATTTCAATAATATTGTTTTTTAAATATACATGTGTTATAATACACAGAGCAAGTTATAACGGGCGGTCCTCTGTCTATAGGATATGAACGTCTATGGAGAAGGGAGGTTTATCTAATGGATGTTATTAAGATGATTGAAGCTGAACAATTAAGGGAAGATCTTCCTCAATTTAGAGCAGGAGATAGTGTTCAAGTACATTATAAAGTTAAAGAAGGTTCCCGTGAAAGAATTCAAGTTTTTGAAGGGACAGTTCTAAAGAGACAAGGTGGGGGAGCTAGAGAAACTTTTACAGTAAGAAGAATATCTTATGGTGTTGGAGTTGAAAGAACATTTCCTCTTCATTCACCAAAAATTGAAAAAATTGTTGTTACTAGAAGAGGAAAAACAAAAAGATCTAAATTATATTATTTAAGAGAAAGACAAGGTAAATCTGCAAGAGTTAAAGAAAAATCAAATTACTAAAATATTGGGGCTTATTATAGTCCCAATATTTATTTATGAATAAATAAGTTGGTGATAATATTATGAAAACGAATTGGTTTCCAGGCCATATGAAAAAAACAAAAAACTCTATAAGACAAAATGTAAATTTAGTTGATATAGTCTATATAGTTATAGATGCCAGAATTCCCTATAGTAGTAATAATCCGGCAATAAAACAGTTAATTAAAAACAAACCACAGCTTATTATATTAAATAAGTCTGATTTAAGTAGTGAAAAAGGGAACTTAGAATGGATAAAATATTTTCAAGAAAACAAAATACCAGCTGTTTTAGTTAATGCAGTAGGTAATAAGGGTATTAAGGATATTATAAATTATTCTTACAAACTTACAAAGGACAAAAGAGATGCCTTAAAGAAAAAAGGGGTTAAAGCTCAGCCTATGAGAGCCATGATTATTGGTATACCTAATGTAGGGAAATCTGCTTTAATAAATAGCCTTTCTGGTAGAAAAGGTGCTAGAACAGGTAATAAACCAGGTATAACTAAAGGGAATCAATGGATAAGAATTAGAAAAGATTTGGAATTACTAGATACTCCAGGAGTTTTATGGAGTGAGATTAAAGATGAGAATATTGGATTAAATTTAGCCTTTACTGGTGCTATAAAGGATGAATTATTAGAGATGGATGATTTAGCTTTCCATTTTATAGATATGGTAAAAGGTATATATCCAGAAAATTTGGAAAAAAGATATGCTATAGAGGTGGAAAGAAATTCTACTCATGATATAATATTAGAAATAGCAAAAAAACGTGGATGTATACAAAGAGGTGGAGTAGTTGATTATATGAAAGCTGGTAACTTAATAATAGATGATTTTAGAAAAGGTAAACTTGGAAGAATGACTTTAGAGTTTCCTAGTAGGAGGAGTTAGATTTGTTAAAATTAGAGCAAGAACTTTGGGATAAGGGTTGTAATTATATAGCCTGTATTGATGAAGTTGGCAGAGGCCCTTTAGCTGGTGATGTAGTAGCCTGTGCTATAATCATGCCTAAAGATTTAATAATAGAAGGGGTAAAAGATTCAAAAAAATTAACTGAAAAGAAACGTGAAAGATTGTATGATGAAATAAAGGAAAAGGCTATTGCTATAGGTATAGGAAGTATTGAACCTAAGGTTATAGACGAAATAAATATTAAAGAAAGTACAAAACTAGCTATGAAAAAGGCTGTATTAAACTTAAAAGATGAGAATGGAAAGCCTATAACTCCTGATTATTTATTAATAGATGCAGAAAAAATTGAATTACCAATTCCCCAATCAAATATAATTAAAGGTGATGCTAAATGTCATGGTATAGCATGTGCGTCTATTATAGCAAAAGTTTATAGAGATAGACAATGTAAAGTTTGGGGAGATAAATATAAAGGTTATAAAATTGAAAAAAATAAAGGATATGGGACTAAAGAACATAGAGATGCAATAAAAAAGCTAGGGCCTTCACCAATTCATAGGTTGAGCTTTTTAAAAAATATTTTACAGACCAATCCAGATTAAGTAAGAAACTCTAAAAACCTATACTTATATTATTAAAAATAAGTAGTAATTATTAAAATATTTGTTTAATTAAAATTTTTATTATGTTAAAGTGTTAATTACAAAATAGAGAGTTAAACTTATTTAATAATTAAGAAAAAGGGGAGGAAAATGAGGACAAATATAGAAAAGGGAAAGCTAGGGGAGAAAATTGCAGAAGAATATTTAGTTGCACAGGGATATAAAATTTTAGAAAAGAACTTTAGAATTAGAACTGGTGAAATAGATATAATTGCTATTAAAAATAAAATATTGGTATTTGTAGAGGTTAAAGCAAGAACTAGCACTTATTATGGACATCCCTATGAGGCAGTAAATAGGGAAAAGCAAATGAAAATAATGAGGACAGCTTTGTATTATATGAGTTTGAAAAATATGCATTATTATCAACCTAGATTTGATATAGTGGAAGTTTATATAGGGCATGATAAGAGGATAAATCATATAGATAATGCTTTTAGTATGTAGGTAATAGAAATGCTTTTTTCCCTATTCCCCAGGTAATAGATGGTAGTTTTTTTATAAAATACAATTGGTGGAAAGGAAGAGTCTATGTATTCAAAAGTGAAAACTTGCGTATTGCAAGGTCTAAATGGCTATATAGTAGATGTAGAGACGGACTTATCTAGAGGTATGCCCTGTTTTCGTATAGTTGGACTTCCTGATATCGGTATTAGGGAATCTAAAGAAAGAGTTAGAACTGCAATAAAAAATAGTAATTATTATTTCCCTTTAAACAGAATTACTGTAAATTTAGCTCCGGCCAATTTAAGAAAAGAAGGATCTCAAATTGATTTAGCAATAGCTGTAGGAATATTGTCAGCCTTAGGCATTATTCATGAAAAAAACTATGATAATACTATTTTTATAGGTGAGCTTTCTTTGGATGGACAAATTACGGCCATTGATGGTACATTACCAATGGTTATTTCTTTGAGGGAATTGGGAATTAAAAATGTAATTCTACCTTATAATAATAAAGATGAATCCTGTATGATTGAAGGAATAAATATATTCCCTGTAAAAAATTTAAGACAATTAGTGGCCTTTTTAAATGGAAAGGAAAGTTTAAAACCATATAAAGGTGGAAAAGAAAATATTTCTTCTAATAATGATGAGATCTTAGAGGATTTTAGTGATATAAAAGGACAAGAGATTCTAAAGAGATCCTTAGAAGTCGCGGCTGGCGGATTTCATAATATAATTATAATTGGGCCGCCAGGATCCGGGAAAACTATGGCAGCTAGAAGAATTCCATCTATACTACCTAAATTAGTATTTGATGAATCTATAGAAACTACTAAAATATATAGTGTATCTGGATTATTAGAACATAACTCTTTAATCGTAAAGAGGCCTTTCCGTTCACCTCATCACACTGTAACTGAATCATCGCTAATTGGTGGAGGAAGAACTCCAAAACCTGGAGAAGTGTCTTTGGCTCATAATGGTGTTTTATTTTTAGATGAGTTACCCGAGTTCCAAAAAAAGGTATTAGATGCTTTGAGACAACCAATGGAAGATGGTATAGTAACTATTTCTCGTTTAAATGCTAGTCTTACATACCCTGCCAACTTTATGTTAGTTGGCAGTATGAATCCATGTCCCTGTGGTTACTATGGTGATCCTTTCCACCAATGCAATTGTACTGAAGGAAATATTGGAAGATATTTAAATAAAATTAGTCATCCACTTTTGGATAGAATAGATATCCATATAGAGGTGCTTCCAGTAGATTATAAGGATTTAAGCACAGATGTATATACTGAGTCATCGGCTACTATAAAGGAAAGGGTAAGTGAAGCTAGGGAAAGACAGCTATTTCGATATAAAGACGAAGGTATTTATTCTAATTCTCAATTAATACCCAAACTTTTAGAAAGATATTGTATACTAACTTCGGAAGCAGAAGTTATTATGAATCAAGCTTTTAATAAATTTAAATTTAGTGCAAGAAGTTATAATAAAATTTTAAAAGTATCTAGGACTATTGCTGATCTAGATATGAAAGAGAAAATAAGTGAAAAACATATTTTAGAAGCTATACAATATAGAAGTTTGGATAAAAAGTATTGGGGGTAATATAATGGGGGAAGTTACTAATAGAGGTATACTTATATGGTTAAATAGTATTAATATTGGGAACTCAACTATTGAATTATTAATGGATGAATATGATGATATTTCTAAGTTATGGCATATACCTAGTAAAGATATTATGGCTTTAAAGGGTATTAGAAAGAAGACGAAGGAGCGTATTATATATTATAGAAAACATGAATTTTTAGAGAATGTACTATCAAATATGGAGAAAAATAATGTTAATGTAGTCACTATATTTGATAATACATACCCTAAGAGTTTAAGATATATATATGGAAGTCCAAAAGTCCTATATTATAAGGGAGAATTTTCTCCCAAGGACAATTTGGCAATAGCTATTGTTGGATCTCGAAAGGCAACTAGTTATGGCATGTGGGCTGGTAAAAAAATAGCTAATGAACTATCTGGCTTAGACATAACTATTGTTAGTGGAATGGCTAATGGCATAGATACTAGTGCTCATAAAGGGGCATTAAAAGAAAATGGTAGGACCATAGCAGTGCTAGGTAGTGGTATTGATATAGTTTATCCAGCAAAAAACAAGGGACTTTATAATTCTATATGTGAAAATGGTATAGTTATATCAGAGTTTCCTCTGGGGACTAAACCTTTACCCTATAATTTTCCTCAAAGAAATAGGATTATTAGTGGCTTATCCTTAGGAGTAGTTGTAGTTGAGGCGGAAGAAAAAAGTGGCTCCTTAATCACTGCTAGTTTTGCAGCAGAACAAGGTAAAGAGATTTTTGCTGTTCCTGGCAATATAAATAGCCTATTTAGCAAGGGGACTAATAAGTTAATTAAAGATGGTGCAAAAATAGTTATGGATGTGCATGATATTATAGAAGAAATATATGAGCTACATGAAAAGATTGAGGAAATTAACGAGAAAAAGATAAATTTTTCTAATTTAAGTGGAACGGAAATTAAAATTGTGAAATGTATTAAGGAGGGTTCAACCCATTGCGATAGTATTGTATATAAAACTGGTTTAGATATTTCTACTGTAACTAGTACTTTAACAATTTTGGAGTTAAAGGGCGTTGTTGAAGAAATGCCAGGTAAAGTATATACTTTAATGTAGAATATTTGTGAATATTTGGAGGTGTGAATATTGCCAAAAAATTTAGTTACAGTTGAGTCACCTGCTAAAGCAAAGACTATTAAAAGATTTTTAGGAAAAAATTATAATGTGAAAGCTTCAGTAGGTCATGTTAGAGATTTACCTAAGAGTAAATTAGGTATAGATATAGAGAATGATTTTGAACCTAAATATATAACAATAAGAGGTAAAGGGCCAGTTGTTAAGGAATTAAAGTCTGAGGCAAAAAAATCTGATAAAATATATCTGGCTACGGACCCTGATAGAGAAGGTGAAGCTATATCTTGGCATTTAGCTTATATATTAGGATTAGATGAGAAAGACCCAATAAGAATAGAATTTAGTGAAATAACCAAGGATGCTGTTTTAAAAGCAGTAGATAAACCGAGACCTATAGATAGGAATCTAGTCGATGCTCAACAAGCCCGGAGAGCTCTTGACCGGCTAGTAGGTTATAAAATAAGCCCTTTATTATGGAGGAAAATAAGAAAAGGTTTGAGCGCAGGGCGTGTTCAATCTGTAGCTGTGAAGTTAATATGTGATAGGGAAAATGAAATTGAAGAATTTATTCCTAAAGAGTATTGGAGTATAACTGCTTATCATAGTAAAGATAAAGTAAGTTTTGAATCTAGTTTTTACGGAATAAGGAAAGGCAAAAAAGATGAGAAATTAGAACTTAAAAATAAAAAGGATGTTAATAAAGTACTAGATAGTATAGATAAAGATAAATTTATAGTAGATGAAGTAAAAACAGGTAAAAGACGTAGAAATCCTTATCCGCCATATACAACTAGTTCGCTTCAACAAGATGCATCTAGAAGATTAGGATTTTCTGCAAAAAAAACTATGGCAATTGCCCAACAATTATATGAAGGTATTGCTATTAAGGGTAAAGGTACTGAAGGTTTAATAACTTATATTAGAACGGACTCTACTAGAATATCTAATGAAGCAATAAAAGGTGCAAGAGGATATATTATTAGTAAATATGGGAAAGATTATTCAAATGGAGGTAGAAATTTTAGTAATAATTCTAAAAAAGAAACTCAAGATGCCCATGAAGGTATTAGACCTACTTCTATAGAGAAGGCACCTGATGATATAAAGGCCTCATTGACTTTAGATCAATATAAATTATATGATTTAATATGGAGAAGATTTATAGCTAGCCAGATGAGTCCCGCTGTATATAGGACTATGACTGTTAATATACTGTCTAATTCTTATGTATTTAGGTCATCTGGTTCTAAAATCATTTTTGATGGTTTTATGAAAGAATATAATATTTCTGATAAAAAAGATAGAAATTTAGAATTTCCTTTATTAGAAAAAGGTGAAATAGTAAAGCTGAATAAAATTACCCCAAAGCAACATTTTACTCAGCCGCCAGCTAGATATACAGAGGCTAGTTTAATAAAGACTTTAGAGGAACTGGGAATAGGTAGGCCAAGTACATATTCTCCTACTATTTCAACTATTTTAAACAGGGAATATGTAGTATTGATTAATAGAAGTTTTGAACCTACAGAACTAGGCGTATTAGTAAATGACTTATTAAATGAATATTTTGACAACATTATTAATGAAAAGTTTACTGCAGATATGGAGGAAAGGCTAGATAAAGTTGCTGAAGGTGGTCACTATTGGAAAGATGTTGTAAAGGATTTCTATGATGATTTTTATGTAGTTCTTGAAAAAGCAGAAAAAGAAATAGAAAAAATCGAAATAAAGGAACAAGAAACTGATGTTATTTGTGAAAAATGTGGTAGAAATATGGTGGTGAAACACGGAAGGTATGGTAAATTTCTAGCATGTCCAGGATATCCTGAATGTAAGAATACAAAGCCTATAGTCGACAAGATAAATGTTAAATGTCCTATATGTAATGGTGAGGTAATTAAGAGAAGATCAAAAAAAGGTAGACTTTTTTATGGCTGTAGTAATTTCCCGAAATGTAATTTTATATCTTGGAATGAACCCGTTGAAGAAAAATGTCCTGATTGTGGTAGTTATATGGTTAAGAAAAAAAATAAAAAAGGAACAAATATCATATGTAGTAATAAAGAATGTGGGTATAAAAGAGTTGAAAAGGAAGAAAAATCTTAGTTTTACCAAAAAACGATATAAGTAGTTTAGTGGGAGAATAATATTCTGAAAATATTTTTTAATCCTATTGAAGGTATAATAAAATTATGATATCATGTCATTTGTTTGGGAGAAAAATAGGAGTGTGGAACTATGCTAAGAGGAACTACAATTATTGCAATTAAAAAGGGAGACAGTGTGGCTATTGCTGGTGATGGTCAAATAACTATGGGTGATAAGACCATTATGAAAAATACTGCAAAAAAAGTTAGAAAAATATATAATGATGAGGTAATTATTGGATTTGCAGGTTCTGTTGCTGATGCTTTAACATTGGCAGAAATATTAGAGGAAAAACTAGACCAACATGATGGGAATTTAGAAAGGGCTGCTATAGAACTTGCCAGAAGGTGGCGAAGTGATAAAGTCCTTAGACAATTAGAAGCAATGCTTATAGCAGGAAATAAAGAAACTTTACTTGTTATATCAGGAAATGGTGAGGTTATAAAACCAGAAGAAAATATTGCTGCTATTGGTTCCGGTGGGAATTATGCTTTAGCAGCAGGAAAAGCTTTATCTAAATATTCAAACTTACAAGTAAATGACATAGTAAAAGAAGCTTTATTAATAGCTTCATCAATATGTGTTTATACAAATGATAATATTTCAGTAGAAGTTCTCTAAGGAGATGGTAGTATGAAGAACTTAACACCAAGTCAGGTAGTTCTAGAATTAGATAAATATATAATTGGTCAAGAAAGAGCTAAAAAGGTTGTTGCTATTGCCTTAAGAAATAGATACAGAAGAAATAAATTAGATATTGAATTTAAAGAAGAAATAAAACCAAAAAATATACTAATGATGGGTCCTACAGGAGTTGGTAAAACGGAAATTGCAAGACGATTATCTAAACTTGTAGATGCACCTTTTGTGAAGGTTGAAGCAACTAAATTTACAGAGGTTGGATATATTGGTAGAGATGTAGACTCTATGGTGAGAGATTTAGTAGAAGCCTCAATAAGAATTGTTAAAGCTGAAAAACTAGACAAAGTCTATGATAAAAGCGAAGTATTAGCTGAGGAAAAAATCATACATAAGCTTGCACCTTTACCAGCAAAAAAAGTTGACACTTCTGACCCAATTGAATATTTATTTGGAGCGTTAGAAGAAGGTAAGAAAGAAGAAAAGGAAGATATAGAAAAACGCAGAAAAGAAATGGAAAATGTAAAATTCCATCAAGAAACACTAAGAAAAAAACTTAAAAATGGGGAACTTGATAATGAAATAATTGAGATAGAAGTAGAAGAATCTTTAAATTCCACTGTAGAGTATTTTAGTGGAATAGGTATGGAAGAATTAAATATTGACATGAGTGATATTTTTGGAAGTATATTACCTAAGCAAACAAGGAAGAGGAAAACTACTGTTAAGGAAGCAAAAAAGATTATTAGTGCTCAAGAAGCTCAAAAATTGGTGGATATGGATGAGGTTATAAGAGAAGCTATTAGTAGGGCAGAGGAAAATGGTATTATTTTCATTGATGAAATAGATAAGATTGCTGGTAAAGAATATGGCTCTAATGTTGATGTTTCTAGGGAAGGAGTACAAAGAGATATACTCCCTATTATTGAGGGGAGTACTGTTGTAACTAAGTATGGACCAGTAAAAACCGACTATATGTTATTTATTGCTGCTGGAGCTTTTCATGTATCAAAAGTTAGTGATTTAATACCAGAAATTCAAGGTAGATTTCCTTTAAGAGTGGAGCTAGATAGTTTAACTAAGGGAAATTTTAAAGAGATTTTAACTAAACCTAAAAATGCTTTGACAAAACAGTACCAATTGTTAATGGAAACTGAAGGGGTTAGAGTTGACTTTACTGATGAAGCTCTCGATGAAATTGCAAATTTTGCATATATCTCTAATCAGCAATCAGAAAATATTGGTGCTAGAAGACTCCATACAGTCTTAGAAAGACTATTTGAAGATATTTCTTTTAATGCACCAGATTTGGAAAATAAAGAGGTTGTAATTGATGAAAATTATGTTAAAGAAAAACTGATGAGTGAAATTCAGCAAAAAGACATATCAAAATATATATTATAAAAGGAGGATCATAATGGGTGAAGGATTGCTACAAAAAACTAGACGATTAAATAAATCACTTCAAAGTACAGGTTCAAAACCTGTTTCTTTTCCAGAGTTAAGTGATATACTTAGTGATATTTTAGATGCAAATGTATATATTGCTAGTCGAAGAGGTAGGGTTCTTGGTTATAAACTATCAACTGGTTTCGACTGTGACATTATTCAAGAAGAAGTTGTAAGAGAGAAAAGATTTCCTAAAAAATATAATGAGGGACTACTAAAGATAGTAGAAACAAGGGAAAATGTAGAGGAAATAACTGAATGTGTATTTGATCAAGTATCTGAATGTGACTATCCAGATAAAATTGCAACTATAATACCAATAAATAGCGGTGGTGCTAGATTAGGTACTTTAGTTTTAGCTAGATTTGGTAGATTGTTTACAGAAGATGATTTAGTTTTAGCTGAATACAGTGCTACAATTGTAGGTATGGAAATACTCAGGGCTAAAAGCGAGGAAGTTGAAGAAGAGGTTAGAAAAAAAGCAGTGGTACAAATGGCTATAGGAACTTTATCTTATTCTGAATTAGAAGCTATGCAACATATATTTAATGAATTAGATGGAGATGAAGGCTTACTAGTAGCAAGTAAAATTGCTGATAGAGTAGGGATAACTAGATCTGTAATAGTAAATGCTTTGAGAAAATTTGAAAGTGCAGGTGTTATAGAATCTAGGTCTCTAGGTATGAAAGGTACCCACATAAAAATACTCAATGATAAATTATTGGATGAGTTGGAAAAGGTAGCAGAATAGTAGGTTAATAACCTACTATTTTTTATTGTATAAAATATAATTATAACTAAGTTTATATAATTTAAATAAAAAGTTTCTTTTATAATAGAAATAGTTGATATAATATATAGGCATATGGCGTAATTTATACCTAAAACGGTTATTAAATTTAAAAAATAATGGGTAAATGTCAAATATATATGCAAAAGGCTAAATTTATTAATACGGGGAGGTTATAAAATGTCTGAAGGAATATTAATTATAGATGATACAAACTTTATGAGAATGATGCTAAAAGATATTTTAACGAAAAATGGTTTCCAAGTAATTGGTGAGGCTGGAAATGGTGCTATGGCCATAGAAAAGTATAAAGAATTGAAACCAACTTTAGTCATAATGGATATTACTATGCCTGAGGTAGATGGTATTCAGGCAGTAAAAGAAATTAAAAAAATTGATGAAGATGCAAATATTATTATGTCTTCTTCAATGGGACAACAGTCTATGGTTATTGAAGCAGTTCAGGCGGGGGCAAAAGATTTTATAGTCAAACCTTTTCAGGCAGATAAGGTAGTGGAAGCAGTGAAAAAATTTATATAACTACAATTACTATAGATATATTACCACTATAAAAATGGAGGTGTCACTAGTGGATTTAGATATTAATCAATATTTAGATATATTTGTTAAAGAGTCAAAAGAACATTTACAAAATATGGAGTATTTTTTATTAGAATTAGAAAAAGATTCTTCCAATAAGAAATTATTACAGGAGTTATTTAGAATAACCCATACTTTAAAAAATATGTCTGGAACTATGGGATTTACAAATGTAGCTGGTTTAACTCAAATTATGGAGAATGTTTTAGATGATCTTAGAAATGATAAAATTAATATAGATACTAATATTATAGATGTATTATTTCAGTGTTTCTATGAATTAGAGTATTCCATAAAAAATATTGATGAAGTTGGAGAGGAAGATAGTAAGGATTATGAAAATGTAGTAATTTTACTTAGAAAAGTCCTAAATAAAAATAAGAAAAAACTAATAGATTCTCCCAAAAATAATAATGAAAAAATTAATATAGATAAGGATGTTTTAAACCTTATTAATAGTGGGACAAAGAAAGATCTAAATAGTTATAAAATATCTATAAAATTGCAAGACGATTGTATGCTAAAGTCTGCAAGGGCTTTTGTTATTTTAAATACTATAAAAAAATTTGCAAGGATTATATCTTCCAATCCTTCAGCTGAGGATATTGAAAATGAAAAATTTAATCTAGAATTTAAGATACTTATTATTACAAAATATAATGAGAAGGAAATTGAAAAAGAATTATTAAACATTGTTGAAGTAGATGAAGTGAATATTCTACCTATTAATCCAGATAAAAATGTTAAAATTGAAACTGATAATTCTAAAAATGGCGAAAAGAAAAAAGTAGCATCAAAAGAATTATATAAAGAGAAAAATGAAGTAGTAAATAAATCTAATGAAGCTGTAAAGGTAGATATTAATAGATTAGATGATTTATCAAGTTTAGTACATGAGTTGATAACCATAAAAGATAGAATGAAAGATTCAAGTAATATATTAAATAGGGGAGATATAGAGGAAATTATAGGGGATTTAGAAAAGGTAACAGCTAGTTTACATAATACTCTTATGAAAGTTAGGGTGCCATCAATTGTATCTATTATAGAAGTTTTATTAATTGGATTGGAGGATGGAATATTTGCTATTCCTTTAAGTTCTATATCTGAGATAGGTAATGTTAACATTAATGATATAAAAAGTGTACAGGGGCAGGAAACTATATTATATGGTGGAGAGACTTTGCCTCTTATAAGGTTGAACAAGTTAATGGGAATAGATAATAAATTATATTCTAAGGAAGTTAAAATAGTAGTTCTTAGAAAAGGAGATAGACAAATAGCTCTGTTAGCTGATAATTTAATTGGACAAGAGGAGGTTGTAATAAGGCCTTTAGGCAAATATTTAAGAGAAACGAAGTATTTGGCCGGAGCAACTATCCTTGGAAATGGAAAAATAGCATTAATACTAGATGTAAATTCATTATTTTAGAGAGGTGGATTATTATGGCCTTTGGCATTGAAGAAAAATATGTAATTTTTAAGCTTGACAATAGGGATTATGGGCTAAATATAGAAAATGTACTTTCTATTGAAAAGATGCAGGAATGTACTAAAGTACCAAATGCACCTTCTTTTATAAAGGGAGTTATAAATTTAAGGGGAGAGATAGTTCCTATTATAGATTTAAAAGATAAACTTGGTATTGGTAAGATTGAAATAGATTCAGATACTAGGGTAATTATAGTATCAGATGAAAAGAATACTGTTGGACTTATAGTAGAATATTCTTCCGAAATTTTGCAGATTAATGATAATGGAATAAATAGGCCATTGGTAATTGAAGAGAATAATTTTAACGAATATATTAAAGATATTGGTAAAGTTAATAATAGGGTGATTATGATAGTAGATTTAGAAAAATTGTTGAAAAATTAATGATGCCACTTTAAGTAAGAAATTTAGGATTTGTTGTTGATAATTTTTTTAGTATATGGTATACTACTAGAGTAATTACGCACACCCTTGGACTCTTGAAGATGTGCCTGTTAATGGTCCTTTTGGAGTAGGAAGAGGGTGGAGGAATAAAACACGGAGGTGAAAGTATGTCAGTAGTTACAATGAAAAGTTTACTAGAAGCGGGTGTTCATTTTGGCCATCAAACAAGAAGATGGAATCCTAAAATGGATGAATATATTTTTACGGAAAGAAATGGTATCTATATAATTGATTTGCAACAAACTGTAAAAATGATTGATGATGCTTACAATTTTATTAGAGAAATTGCAGAAAACGATGGTGAAATTTTATTTGTTGGTACTAAAAAACAAGCTCAGGAAGCCATTGAGACAGAAGCAAAAAGATGTGGTATGCACTATGTTAGTCAAAGATGGTTAGGTGGAATGTTGACTAATTATAAAACTATTAGAAAACGTGTAGACAGACTTCATGAGTTAAACAAAATGGAAGAAGAGGGAATATTTGAAGTACTACCTAAAAAAGAAGTTATGCAATTAAAACATGAGGCTGATAGACTTGAAAAGTTCTTAGGTGGTATAAAAACTATGGATAAGCTTCCAGATGCAGTTTATGTTGTAGACCCAAGAAAAGAAAGAATTGCTGTAAGAGAAGCTCAAATCTTAGGCATTCCTGTTATAGCTATTGTAGATACAAATTGTGATCCAGATGAAATTGATTACGTTATTCCTGGAAATGATGATGCTATAAGAGCAGTTAAGCTTATAACTGAAACAGTGGCTAATGCAGTATTAGAAGGTAAACAAGGGGAACAATTAGATATAGAAGAATAATCAATTTATAAAAGGTAAGGGTTTTATAAAGGGATCTTCCCTTACAACTCTTACCCTTTTTACAATATAGGAGGGAAAAGATGAAAATAAGTGCAGCTTTAGTAAAGGAATTAAGAGAAAAAACTGGTGCAGGAATGTTAGATTGTAAAAATACCTTAGTGGAAACTGATGGTGATATAGATGAAGCAATAGTTCTTCTAAGAGAAAAAGGATTATTAAAAGCAGCTAAAAAATCTGACAGAATTGCAGCTGAAGGCCTTGTGGATGCATATATACATAATGGCAGAATTGGTGTATTAGTTGAAGTAAATTCAGAAACGGATTTTGTTGCTAAAACTGATGAATTTAAAAAATTTGTTAAAGACATAGCGATGCAAGTAGCTGCATCAAATCCTACGTATGTTGCAAAAGAAGATGTACCAGAAGCAGAAATAGAAAAAGAAAAAGAAATTTTACTTCAACAAGCAATAAATGAAGGGAAACCTGAACATATTGCTGAGAAGATAGTATCTGGTAGAATTGCGAAATATTATGAAGAAGTATGTTTACTTGAACAACCTTATATAAAGGATGGCGACAAGAAGATTAAAGATTTATTAAATGAAAAAATATCAACAATAGGTGAAAATATAAAAATAAGAAGATTTGAACGATTTGTAGTTGGAGAAGGACTAGAAAAAAGGGAAGAAGATTTTGCTGCAGAAGTTGAAAAACAAATGGAAAAGTAATCAAAAAATAATTTATTGTATTAATGGAGAACAATATTGTTCTCCATTAATACAATAGAAACTAAATGAGCATTAAGGAGTGTTAATATGTCCCAACCAAAATATAAAAGAGTAATTTTAAAACTAAGTGGCGAGGCATTAGCTGGTGATAAAGGATTTGGACTGGATGAGAAAACTATTTCTACTATATCTGAAGAAGTAAAAAAAATTCATGAAATTGGAGTAGAAGTAAGTATTGTAGTTGGCGGAGGAAATTTTTGGAGAGGGCGTAGTGCTAAACAAATGGATAGAACTACATCAGATTATATGGGAATGTTAGGAACTGTCATAAATGGACTTGCTTTACAAGAGGCCCTAGAAAAAAAGGGCGTAAAAACTAGAGTTCAAACAGCTATAGAAATGAGACAAATTGCCGAACCCTATATTAGAAGAAAAGCAATTAGACATTTAGAAAAAAATAGAGTAGTAATATTTGCAGCTGGTTCAGGTAACCCTTACTTTTCAACAGATACAGCTGCCGCTCTAAGGGCTGCTGAAATCGAAGCAGAGGTAATATTATTAGCAAAAAAAGGTGTAGATGGAGTTTATGATTCAGATCCTAATGAAAATTTCTCAGCTAAAAAATTTGAAAATTTACGTTACATAGATATATTAAATATGGGATTAGGAGTAATAGATTCTACTGCTACTTCATTATGTATGGATAATAACATTCCTTTGATAGTTTTTGGCATTGATGAACCGGACAATATTGTTAATGTTGTTCTAGGTAAAAAAATTGGTACACATATTAAGGAGGAATAAATATGTATTTAGATGTTCATAAGGAAACAGAAGAAAAAATGGAAAACTCAATTAATGCTTTTAAAGATGAGCTTATGGGCATTAGGGTAGGAAGGGCTAATCCAGCCTTACTTAGTAAAATTACTGTTGAATCCTATGGTGTAATGACTCCTCTAAATCAAGTTTCTAGTATTTCTGCGCCAGAACCAAGATTATTAGTAATACAACCTTGGGACCCAAATTTAATACCTGAGATTGAAAAGGCTATTTTAAAATCAGATTTAGGTTTAAATCCTTCAAATGATGGAAAACTTGTAAGATTGCCTATCCCTCAGCTAACAGAAGAAAGAAGAAGAGATTTAGCTAAAGTAGTAGGTAAAAATGCTGAGAATGCTAAAATAGCAGTAAGAAATACTAGAAGAGAAGCTAATGATAAAATTAAAAAAATGGAAAAAAACAAAGAAATTAGCGAAGATGAACAAAAATTAGCTGAAGAAGAGGTACAAAAAATTACTGATAGGTATATTGAGGAAATTGATAAGATAACTAAGGTAAAAGAAGAAGAATTGATGGAGATTTAAAATTACCCCCTTCTTAAAAAGAAGGGGTTTTTGCTGATTGGAGGCCTTATAGTATGAAAAAGAAGGATAAATTGAGATCACAAATAGATATGAATAATTTGCCGAAGCATATAGCTATTATTATGGATGGAAATGGAAGATGGGCGAAAAAAAGGCATATGCCAAGAAACTATGGGCATCAGGTAGGTGTAGAAAGAGTTAAAGAAATAGTTGAAGTGGCTGGTAATATAGGGATAGAACATTTAACTTTATATGCTTTTTCTACTGAGAATTGGAAAAGGCCAGAGACCGAAATAGAAGGGCTTATGAAATTACTAGTTCATTATATTAAATATGAATTAAATAGAATTCATAGAAATAATGTTAAAATAATAATTTTAGGAGATTATTCTAAACTTCCAGAAGCTCCTAGAAAGGAAGTAGAAAGGGCTGTGGAAAAAACTAAAAATAATACGGGTATGATTCTTAATATTGGATTAAACTATGGCGGTAGAGATGAAATAATTTATGGTGTAAAAAATTTATTAAGAGATGTAAAAATGGGTAAAATGGATATAGATGATTTAAATGAGAATACTTTCTCTAATTATTTATATACTAAAGATCAACCAGATCCGGATTTACTTATTAGACCTAGTGGTGAATTGAGGGTTAGTAATTTTTTACTATATCAAATAGCATATACTGAATTTTTGTTTTCAAATATTTATTGGCCGGATTTTGATGAGGAAAAGTTTTACCAGGCAATTGTTGATTATCAAAATAGGGAAAGACGGTTTGGGGGAATTTAAGTGAAAGAGCTATTAATTAGAAGTATTAGTGGGATAGTAGGTCTTATTTTAATAATATTTATAACCATGAAAGGTGGAGCTTTATTAAGCGGTTTAGTTTTATTACTTTCTTTAGTAGGACTTTATGAGTTTTATACAGCATTAGAAAATGTAAAATATAAACCCATAAAAATTATAGGGTATTTATTTGCTATAGCATTGTTTTTTAGAAATTTGGCATTTAATTTATTATCTTTAGAATTTTTAATAGCAATTTTTCTTACTTTACTATTAATAATACCTGTTTTCAAAAAAGAAGTAAGTTTCCAGGATACTGCTGTTACTTTTCTTAGTATGTTTTATATACCATTTTTTTTGAATCATATTGTATATCTAGACAAAGTAAAATATATATGGCTAGTTTATATAATTGCTTGGGGAACTGATACCTTTGCCTATATATCTGGAAATTTATTCGGTACAAAAAAATTATGCCCTAGTATTAGCCCAAATAAGACAATTGGGGGCTCAATAGGCGGGGTATTAGGTAGTGTATTATTGACTGTATTGTTTTCAAAATTTATGGGGTTGAAGGAAATAGGGGCTTTAATCATACTGGGAATAGTAGTTTCAATAATAGCACAACTAGGGGATTTAGCAGCATCAAAAATAAAAAGGGCTACTAAAATAAAGGATTTTGGAAATATAATTCCTGGTCATGGTGGAGTTTTAGATAGATTTGATAGCATACTTTTAACCGCACCAGCAGTATATTATTATATAAAATACTTTTTTACTTAGGGGTGAATTTTTTGCAAACAGCAATAGCGGCAATCTTTGTATTTTTATTTGTAATTTTGTTCCATGAATTTGGACATTTTGCAGTAGCAAAATTAGTTGGAATTAAGGTACATGAATTTTCTATTGGTATGGGACCTAAATTATATCAAAAACAAACTAGTGAAACTGATTATACTATAAGGGCATTACCTATAGGTGGATATGTAAGAATGGAAGGTGAAGATGAACGTTCTAATGATCCGAGAAGTTTTAATAATAAGCCAATATGGGCAAGAATGGCTGTAATTGTAGCAGGTGCTATTATGAATTTCATATTAGCTATTATTGTATATTCAATTATTTCAGGTATAGTTGGAGTACCTACAACGGTGATTCAAGAGCCTATAGTAGACTCACCTGCCCATAGGGCTGGATTGGAATCTGGAGATTCAATTATTAGAATTAACAATAAAGACGTAAAAAGTTGGAATTCTATAGTTGTAGAAATAAGTAATGCCAAAGCAGATGAAGAAATGGAAATTACAATACTTAGAAATGGGGAAACAAAAGATATTGCTTTAATACCAACTTTTAATAAAGAAGAAGAAAGAATAATGATAGGAATAGCACCAGTAATGGAAAAAGGATTTCTGTTATCAATAAAGGCTGGTTTTCAAGAAACTGGTACAATATTAAAACTTATGTTTCAGTTTTTAGGAATGTTATTTAGGGGTGAAGTAACGTCCGATTATTTATCTGGTCCTATAGGAGTAATTCATACTATAGGTGATGCAGCTAAATATGGTTTTATAAATGTACTTTCTTTAATGGGATATATTAGTGTAAACTTAGGCTTCTTTAATTTATTACCTATTCCTGCTTTAGATGGTAGTAGAATATTATTTTTAATTATAGAGTTGTTTAGGGGCAAACCAATGGATCCAGAAAAGGAAGGTGTTATACATCTTATAGGATTTGTATTATTATTAGGTTTAATGGTATTTGTTACCTATACAGATATTGTTAGGTTTAAGCTATTGGGAAGGTGATATTGTGGAAAGAAGAAAGAGTAAAAAAATTATGGTTGGAGATGTACCAATTGGTGGTGATGCACCTATTACTGTCCAATCTATGACTAATACAAATACTAAAGATATAGATTCAACAGTTAAACAAATAAAGGATTTGGAAGAGGCAGGTTGTCATATAATAAGGGTTGCCGTAACAGATATAGAATCATGTAAGGCTATAGGTGAAATTAAAAAAGAAATAAATATCCCCTTAATATCTGATGTACAATTTGACTATAAATTAGCAATTGAATCAGTGAAAAATGGGGCTGATTGCTTAAGAATTAATCCTGGTAATATTGGCTCAAAACAAAAGATACAAGAGGTAGTAAAAATATGTAAAGAAAGAAATGTACCCATTAGGATAGGTGCTAATTCTGGCTCTATAAAAAAAGAATATTTGGAAGAATATAACGGTGTCAATGCAGATTCCATAGTCTATAGTGCCTTGGAAAATGTACGAATACTAGAGGAAATGAATTATGATAATATAAAAATTTCTTTAAAAGCAAGTAATGTGGATTTAACTATAAAATCTCATGAAAAAATGGCTAAATTAGTAGATTATCCTTTTCATTTAGGTATAACAGAGGCAGGTCCACCGTGGCAAGGAACTATTAAATCAGCTGTAGGCATAGGTTCTTTACTTTCTAGGGGTATAGGTGATACTATTAGAGTTTCCCTAACAGGTGATCCTGTAGAGGAGGTAAAGGTGGGACGGGAAATACTTAAGTCCTTAAATTTATTAAATGAGGGTGTAGAAATTATTTCATGTCCTACCTGTGGTAGAACTCAAATAGATTTAATTAAAATTGTAGAAGAGGCTTTAGAAAGATTAGACCCTATTAAAAAGCCATTGAAGGTTGCTATAATGGGCTGTATAGTTAACGGACCAGGAGAAGCAAAAGAAGCGGATATAGGTATTGCAGGAGGTAAAGGAAATGGTATAATATTTAAAAAGGGTAAGATTATAAAAAAGGTAAAGGAAGAAGAACTACTAGATG
>Ga0079226_10001177_pt1 | contig 19869 bp, 16 predicted proteins | sample Poulit2014_FD_76345 | JGI IMG/M metagenome (GOLD analysis project Ga0079226, IMG submission 76345) | Agricultural soil microbial communities from Georgia to study Nitrogen management - Poultry litter 2014 | ecosystem: Environmental > Terrestrial > Soil > Agricultural land | place: USA: Georgia... | reverse complement strand
TCCGGTTCCAAGGTCAAGGTCACGATCATGTTCCGCGGCCGCGAGCAGTCCCGCCCCGAGCTGGGCTTCCGACTGCTCCAGCGGCTCGCCGAGGACATCGAGGACCTGGGCTTCGTGGAGACCTCGGCTCGTCAGGACGGGCGCAACATGACGATGGTCGTCGCACCGCACCGCACCGGCAAGGGCGGACGCAGCGGCGGACAGCAGGGTGGGGGACGGCGTCGGGAGCAGCGTGCCGACACCGTCGCCGAGACGCAGGACTGATCTGCTTCCACCGATCGGTCACCGCACGACGCGACCACCCGCGCGGGGCATGCGCTCCGCGCGGGGGTAACCAACCAATGTAAGGACTGAGAACACCATGGCACCTAAGCCGAAGAGCCATTCGGGCGCGGGCAAGCGCTTCAAGGTCACCGGCAGCGGCAAGATCCGCCGCGAGAAGGCCAACCGTCGCCACCTGCTCGAGCACAAGTCCTCGCGGCGCAAGCGTCGCCTGGACGGCACCACCGACGTCGCCCCGGCCGACGTCCGGCGCGCCAAGCGCATGCTCGGCCTCTGACACAGACCCGGCACACCCCCGAACCACCACCCGGGCGCGGCTGTTCTCCAGCCCTGCGCCCCCGAGATCGATTGGATCCAACCGATGGCACGCGTGAAGAGAGCGGTCAACGCCCACAAGAAGCGCCGCACGGTCCTCGAGTCCGCCAAGGGCTACCGGGGCCAGCGCTCGCGGCTGTACCGCAAGGCCAAGGAGCAGATGCTCCACTCGGTGACCTACCAGTACCGCGACCGCAAGGCGCGCAAGGGCGACTTCCGCAAGCTGTGGATCACCCGCATCAACGCCGCGGCCCGCGCGAACGACATGACCTACAACCGCTTCATCCAGGGCCTGAAGGCCGCGGAGGTCGAGGTCGACCGTAAGAACCTGGCCGAGCTGGCCGTCAACGACCCGGAGGCCTTCGCCTCGCTGGTGGCGGTGGCCAAGGCCGCGCTGCCCGAGGACGTCAACGCGCCGGCCGGCGCGTAACGGGTGGCCGAACACCTCGCACGGAGACGACCCGCGGCACCGCTGACCGAGCGGACGCCGCGGGTCGTCTCTGCCTGCAAGCTCCATCGCGGCGCCGCCCGGCGCCGGCACGGGGCGTTTCTGGCCGAGGGCGCGAACGCGGTCGGTGCGGCGCTGGCCCACGGCCGGGTACGCGAGGTGTTCGTCGCCGAGAGCGCTGAGGACCGCTTCACCGGCGAGCTCGCCGCGGCGGCCGCGCAGCAGATCCCGGTGTGGCCGGTCACCGACCGGGCCATGGCCGGGCTGTCGCAGACCGTCACCCCGCCCGGACTGGTCGCGGTGTGCGAGCCGGTGACCGTGCCGGTGGCCGACGCACTGGGCCCGGCACCGCGCCTGGTGGCCGCTCCCGTGCACATCGCCGACCCGGGCAACACCGGCACGGTGATCCGACTGGCCGATGCGATGGGTGCCGATGCGGTGGTCTTCGCCGGCGACGGTGTCGACCCGCACAACGGCAAGGCGGTGCGCGCCTCGGCCGGTTCGCTGTTCCATCTGCCGATCGCCCGCGAACGCGACGTCGGTGCCGCAGTGGCGGCCCTGCGCGGTGCCGGACTGCAGATCCTGGCCACCGCCGCCGACGGCGAGGTCGACCTGGACACCGCGGACGAGGTGCTGGCCCGGCCGACGGCCTGGCTGCTGGGCAACGAGGCGCACGGGCTCGATCCGGAGCTGGCGGCGGCCGCCGACCACCGGGTGGCGATCCCGATCCGCGGGCGGGCCGAATCGCTGAACCTGGCCAGTGCCGCCGCGATCTGCCTGCACGCCTCGGCGCGCGCCCAGGCCCGATCCGCCGACCGCTGACCGGGCCCGGTCCCATACGATGAACCCCACGGCGACGCCGGGCACCCCGGCGCGCCGAATCCGACGACGAGGAGTGGATCCGAAGGTGTCCGACAGCACCGCCGATACGGCCGCGATCGACTATTCCGAACAGGCGCTCGCCGCGGCGACCGACGCCGCGCTCGCCGATTTCGAGGCGGCGGCCGACCTGGAGGCCCTGGCCGGGGCCCGGAGCCGGCACCTCGGCGACCACGGGACGCTGCCGCAGGCCAAGCGCGGTCTGGGCACGCTGCCCAAGGCCGACCGCAAGGACGCCGGCAAGGCCGTCAACCAGGCGATGGGCCGGATCAACGCGGCGCTGGCCGCGCGCCGGAAGGTGCTCGAGGCCGAACGCGACGCCGCGGTGCTCGTCGCCGAGACCGTCGACGTCACCGCCGTGCCCGACCGGCGCCCGCGCGGGGCCCGCCATCCGATCACCCTGATCGGCGAGCAGGTCGCCGACGTGTTCGTGGCCATGGGCTGGGAGGTCGCCGACGGGCCCGAGGTCGAGTCGGAGTACTTCAACTTCGATGCGCTGAACTTCCTGCCCGACCATCCGGCGCGCACCATGCAGGACACCTTCCACATCGAACCGGAATCCGCCCGGCAGGTGCTGCGCACGCACACCTCCCCGGTGCAGATCCGCACCATGCTCGACCGGGAGCCCCCGCTGTACGTGGTGTGCCCGGGGCGCACGTTCCGCACCGACGAACTCGACGCCACCCACACCCCGGTCTTCTCCCAGGTCGAGGGCCTGGCGATCGACGAGGGGCTGACGATGGCGAACCTCAAGGGCACGCTCGACGCCTTCGCGCGCGCCCTGTTCGGTCCCGACACCCGCACCCGGATGCGGCCCAACTTCTTCCCGTTCACCGAGCCGTCGGCCGAGGTGGACGTGTGGTTCCCGAAGAAGAAGGGCGGCGCCGGCTGGGTGGAGTGGGGCGGCTGCGGCATGGTCGATCCGCACGTGCTGATCGCCTGCGGCATCGACCCGGACCGGTACACCGGTTTCGCCTTCGGCATGGGCCTGGAGCGCACGCTGCAGTTCCGCAACGGGATCGCCGACATGCGCGACATCGTCGAGGGGGATGTGCGCTTCGGCCTGCCCTTCGGCATCGAAGGCTGACACAGCAGGTCTCGAACCTCCGGCCCGCGGGCCGGAAGCGATCATCCCGGTCGCGGGCGTGAAGACCGGGCAGGACTTTTTCCGAAAGGGCGGATGACGACGTGCGAGTGGCGCAATCGTGGGTGACCGAGATCGTGGCGCGCGGTGCCGCGGACTGGCAGGTGGACGCCGCGGAACTGGACGAGGCCTTCGTCCGGGTGGGCCTGGAGGTCGAGGAGGCCGAGGCCATCCCGGCCACCACCGGCCCCCTGGTGCTCGGCCGGGTCGAGGAGATCACCGAGCTGACCGAGTTCCGCAAGCCGATCCGGCACTGCCTGGTCGACGTCGGTGAGGAGCAGCCGCGCTCGATCGTGTGCGGGGCGCAGAACTTCGCGGTCGGCGACCTGGTGGTCGTCGCGCTGCCCGGTGCGGTGCTGCCCGGCGACTTCACGATCGCCAGCCGTAAGACCTACGGGCACCTCTCCGACGGGATGATCTGCTCGGGCGCCGAACTCGGCCTGGGCGCCGACCACTCCGGCATCCTGGTGCTCGAGGACGCGCTCGGAGTCCCCGGCGATCCGGCCGCGCCGGTGCTGGGCCTTGACGACACCGTGTTCGAACTCGCGGTCACCCCCGACCGCGGCTACTGCCTGAGCCTGCGCGGACTCGGTCGCGAGATCGCCTGCGGGGCCGACCTGCCCTTCGCCGATCCGGCCGAGATCACCCCGTCCGAGATCACCGGTCCCTCACGCGGGATCGATCTGCGCCCCGACACCGGGGCGAGCCGGTTCGTGCTGCGCGAGGTGCGCGGGATCGATCCGCAGGCCCGCACCCCCTGGTGGCTGCGCCGCCGACTGCTGCTGGCCGGCATCCGGCCGATCTCGCCTGCGGTGGACGTGACCAACTACGTCATGCTCGAGCTCGGTCAGCCGCTGCACGCCTTCGACGCCGACACCGTCGCAGGCGACCTGGTGGTCCGGCGCGCCGCGGCCGGCGAGACGCTGACCACCCTCGACGACACCGAACGCACCCTGGACGCCGAAGACGTGGTGATCTGCGACGACACCGGGCCGATCTCGCTGGCCGGGGTGATGGGCGGGGCGTCGACCGAGGTCTCGGATACCACGGTGGACGTGCTGCTCGAAGGTGCCTGCTGGGATCCGCTGGCGATCTTCCGCACCGTGCGCCGGCACAAGCTGCCCAGTGAGGCCGCGCGCCGCTACGAACGTCACGTCGACCCGGCCGTGGCCGGGGCGGCCGTCGAGCGGGCGGCCCGGCTGCTGGTCGAGATCGCCGGCGGCGAGATCACCGCGCTGTGCACCGACGTGGGCGAGGTCCCGCAGCCTGCGCCGGTGACGATGGAGCTGACCCTGCCGGACCGGGTGGCCGGGGTCGAATACGCCACCGGGGCGGCTGCACACCGGCTCATCCAGGTCGGCTGCACGGTCGAGTTCGGGGTCTCGCCCGACGGCGCGCAGACGCTCACCGCGGTGCCGCCGACCTGGCGGCCCGACCTGACCCGGCCCGCCGACCTGGTCGAGGAGGTGCTGCGCCTGGAGGGACTCGACCGGATCCCGTCGGTGCTGCCCGCCGCCACCGCCGGCCGGGGCCTGAGCCCGCGGCAGCGGCGCCGCCGGGCCGTGGGCCGGGCGCTGGCCTACGACGGCTACGTCGAGATCCAGCCGACGCCCTTCCTGCCCGCCGGGGTCTTCGACACCTGGCAGCTGGCCGCGGACGATCCGCGCCGGATCACCACCCGGGTGCTCAACCCGCTGGAGTCCGAGCGGCCCGAACTGGCGACCACTCTGCTGCCGGCGCTGCTGGAGACCACCGCGCGCAACATCGCGCGCGGGCGGCGCGACCTGGCCCTGTTCGCCGTCGCCCAGGTGGTGCGGCCCGCGACCTCCGAGCCCGGCCCGGCACCGGTGCCCACGGTCACCGAACGCGCCGACGACGCGGTGCTCGCCGAGGTCGACGCCGCGCTGCCGGCCCAGCCGGTGCATGTGGCCGCGGTGCTCACCGGCCTGCGTGATCCGCGCGGGCCGTGGGGCCCGGGACGGGTGGCCGATGTGCACGACGCGGTGGCCGCCGCCCGCACCATCGGCGATGCGGCCGGTGTGCAGATCGTGCCGGTCGCCGCCCAGTACGCGCCCTTCCATCCGGGACGCTGCGCAGCCCTCGAGGTCGACGGGACGGTCGTGGGCCATGCCGGCGAGCTGCATCCGGCGGTGCTCGAACGCGCCGGGCTGCCGGCGCGCACCTGCGCACTCGAACTGGATCTGGACGCACTGCCGTACGCGGAGAACCTGCCCGCACCGGCGGTGTCGGCCTATCCGCCGGTGCTCCAGGACGTGGCACTGGTGGTCGAGGAAGGTGTGCCGGCCGCCGCGGTGGAGGCCGCGCTGCGCACCGGGGCGGGGGAGCTGCTCGAGGACGTGGAGCTGTTCGACGTCTACACCGGAGACCAGGTCGGCCAGGGCCGCAAATCGCTGGCCTACGCGCTGCGCTTCCGCGCCGCCGACCGCACGTTGACCGAGGACGAGGCCTCCGAGGCCCGCCAGGGTGCGATCGCCGAAGCCGGCCGGGCGGTGGGCGCCGAACTGCGCGCCTGACCGCAGCGAAGACACCGCCGACACCGGCCGGGCCCGCCGCACCGAAGCGGGCCCGGCCGGTGTTTGCATGATCATTCATGGCCGTGCATAATCGGTGGTATGACTATCTCGGTGGCGGTGGCCGGTGCCAGCGGTTACGCGGGCGGGGAGATCCTGCGTCTGCTGCTGGACCATCCGGCGGTGGCGGACGGACGGCTGCGGATCGGGGCGCTGACCGGCGGCTCGAACGCAGGAGAGAACTTCGGCGGACTCCAGCCGCATCTGGTGCCGCTGGCCGACCGGACGCTGGAGGCGACGAACGAGCAGACCCTGGCCGGGCACGACGTGGTCTTCCTGGCCCTGCCGCACGGCGCCTCCGCGGAGGTCGCCGCATACCTGCCCGACGACGTGCTGATCATCGACTGCGGGGCCGACTTTAGGCTCGAGGACCCGGCGCACTGGGCCGACTACTACGGCGGTGAGCACGCGGGGCACTGGCCCTACGGGCTGCCCGAACTGCTCGACAACCGCGCTCAGCTGCGCAGTGCCCGGCGCATCGCGGTGCCCGGCTGCTTCCCGACCACCGCGACCGTGGCGATGGCCCCGGCCGCGGCGGCCGGCCTGATCGACCCGCACGTCACGGTCGTGGCGGTCACCGGTGCCTCGGGGGCGGGCAGGTCGCTGCGCCCCGATCTGCTCGGCTCGGAGGTGATGGGCTCGGTCCGTCCCTACGGGGTCGGCGGTGCGCACCGGCACACCCCGGAGATGATCCAGAACCTGTCGAAGGTCGCCGACGCCGACGTGGCGGTGTCCTTCACCCCGGTGCTCGCGCCGATGGCGCGCGGCATCCTGGCCACCTGCACCGCGGGCACCACCGCGACCGAGGCCGAGGTGCGCGCCGCCTACGAACAGGCCTACGCCGACGAGCCGTTCGTGCACCTGCTGCCCGAAGGCCGGCTCCCGCAGACCTCGGCGGTGCTCGGCTCGAACATGGTGCACGTGCAGGTGGTGGTCGACGAGCGGGCCGGACGCCTGGTGGCCATGGCCGCGCTGGACAACCTGACCAAGGGCACCGCGGGCGGCGCGGTGCAGTCGATGAACCTCGCCCTCGGACTGGACGAGTCCGCGGGCCTGAGCCGGGCGGGAGTGGCGCCGTGACCGAGACGACGGCCGACGACGGCGGTTTCCTGCACGAGCAGGCGCGCACCGCGGTGGTGCGCAACCAGGGTGTGACCGGCCCGGCCGGCTTCAAGGCCTCCGGGGTGGCCGCGGGCATCAAGGCCTCCGGCGGTCCGGACGTGGCGCTGGTGGTCAACGAGGGCCCCGACTTCGTCGCGGCCGGGGTGCTCACGGCCAACAAGATCCAGGCCGCACCCGTCCAGTGGTGCCGGAAGATCCTGCCCGCGGGCCGGCTGCGCGCGGTCGTGCTCAACTCGGGCGGGGCCAACGCGTGCACCGGACCGGGCGGCTACGACGACACCGTGGCCACCGCGCAGCACGCCGCACAGCTGCTCAGCACCTGGGGCTCGGCGACCGAACCCGAAGAGGTCGCGGTGTGCTCGACCGGTCTGATCGGCGACCGGCTGCCGATGGACGCGCTGCGCGCCGGGGTGCGCGAGGCGGTGCACGAGCTCGGCGGCGGCATCGTCGGCGGCGCCGAGGCCGCGCACGCGATCATGACCACCGACACCGTGGCCAAGCAGGCCGCGGTGCACCACGAGGGACTGTGGAACGTCGGCGGCATGGCCAAGGGCGCGGGCATGCTCGCCCCCTCGCTGGCCACCATGCTGGTGGTGTTGACCACCGATGCGGCCGTCGATCAGCAGATGCTCGACGCGGCGCTGCGCGCGGCGACCCGGTTGACCTTCGACCGGCTCGACGTCGACGGGGCGATGAGCACCAACGACACCGTGCTGCTGCTGTCGTCGGGCGCCTCGGGCTACGAGCCGAGCCAGGCCGAGCTCGACGCCGCGGTGCTCGCGGTGTGCGACGACCTGGCCACCCAGCTCATGGCAGACGCCGAAGGGGTGACCAAGCGCGTGCACATCACCGTGCGCGGCGCGGTGAGCGAGGACGAGGCGCTCGTCGGCGCCCGCGCCCTGGCCCGGGACTCGCTGGTCAAGACCGCGCTGTTCGGTTCCGATCCGAACTGGGGGCGGGTGCTCGCCGCGATCGGCGCGGCCCCGATCGAACTCGATCCCGAGAAGATCGCGGTGTTCTTCAACGGCGCCCCGGTCTGCGTCGACGGCCAGGGCGCACCCGGTGCGCGCGAGGTCGACCTGTCGGGCGCCGACATCGCCATCGTCGTCGACCTGGCGGTCGGTGAGGCCGAGGCGACGGTGCGTACCACCGATCTGTCGCACGGCTACGTCGAAGAGAACTCGGCCTACTCCTCGTGAGCGCCGCTGAGGAAGGGACCGGATCGATGGAATCCGCGGACGAACGCCAGGTCTCCCCGGCGCTGCGCATGCTCACCGCGCTGGACAAGGCCCACGTGCTGGCCGAGGCGCTGCCGTGGCTGCAGCGCTTCCAGGGCCGACGCGTGGTGATCAAGTACGGCGGCAACGCCATGGTCGACGACGAGCTCAAGGCCGCGTTCGCCGCCGACATGGTGTTCCTGCGCACCGTCGGCATCCAGCCGATCGTCGTGCACGGCGGGGGCCCGCAGATCAACCAGATGCTCTCGCGACTGGGCATCGAGGGCGACTTCCGCGGCGGCTTCCGCGTCACCACCCCCGAGGTGATGGACGTGGTGCGCATGGTGCTGTTCGGTCAGGTCGGCCGCGAACTGGTCGGGCTGATCAACGCGCACGGTCCCTACGCCGTCGGCATCTCGGGCGAGGACGCGGGACTGTTCACCGCCCGTCAACGCCAGGTGCTCGTCGACGGGATCGCCACCGACATCGGCCTGGTCGGCGACATCGTCTCGGTGGACCCGGAGGCGGTGGTCGACCTGATCGAGGCCGGCCGCATCCCGGTGGTCTCCACCATCGCCCCCGACGAGCACGGGGTGGTGCACAACATCAACGCCGACACCGCCGCCGGGGCGCTGGCCGCCGCGGTGGGGGCGGAGAAGCTGGTGATCCTCACCGACGTCGAAGGCCTGTACACCTCGTGGCCGGACCGTGACTCGCTGGTCGACCGCATCGACGTCGGCGCGGTCGAAGAGCTGCTGCCCGGGCTGGACGCCGGGATGGTGCCGAAGATGGAGGCGTGCGCGCGTGCCGTGCGCGGCGGGGTGCCCAGCGCCCACATCATCGACGGCCGGCTCGCCCACTCCGTCCTGCTCGAACTGCTCACCGCCGAAGGGATCGGCACCATGGTCACCGCCGAAGAGGAGACGCACCGATGACCGCACCGCTGCAGCATCGCTGGGCCACATCGCTGATGGACACCTACGGCACCCCGCCGGCCGCGCTGGTCTCCGGCTCCGGCGCCGTGGTCGTCGACGCCGACGGACGCGAATACCTCGACCTTCTGGCCGGCATCGCCGTCAACAGCCTCGGCCACGGACACCCCGGGGTGACCGAGGCGGTCACCACCCAGATCGGCCGCCTGGGACACGTGTCGAACCTGTACATCGCCCAGCCGCCCCTGGAACTGGCCGAGAAGCTGCTGGCGTCCCTCGGCCGCGAGGGCCGGGTGTTCCTGTGCAACTCCGGGGCCGAGGCCAACGAGGCCGCGATGAAGATCGCCCGGCGCACGGGCCGGACGAAGATCGTCACCGCCGAGAACGGTTTCCACGGCCGCACCATGGGGGCGCTGGCCCTGACCGGCCAGCCCGATAAGCGCGCCCCGTTCGAACCGGTCGTGCCCGGGGTGCAGTACGTGCCCTACGGCGATGTGGACGCACTCGCCGCCGCGGTCGACGACGAGACGGCCGCGGTGCTGCTCGAACCGATCCAGGGCGAGCACGGGGTCATCGTGCCCCCGCCGGGCTATCTGGCGGCCGCCCGCGAGATCACCGCCCGGCACGGCGCCCTGCTCATGCTCGACGAGGTGCAGACCGGGATCGGGCGCACGGGCCGGATGTTCGCCCACCAGGCCGACGGGATCACCCCCGATGTGATCACCCTGGCCAAGGGGCTCGGCGGGGGACTGCCGATCGGGGCGACCATCGCCCTCGGCCCGGCCGCCGACCTGCTCACCCCCGGCCAGCACGGCACCACCTTCGGCGGCAACCCGGTGTGCAGCGCGGCCGCGCTGGCGGTGCTTCAGACCATCGAGTCCGAGGACCTGCTCGGCCACGTCGCCGGGCTCGGCAAGACCATCGCCACCGAGATCGAGGCGCTGGGTCACCCGCTGATCGACCACGTGCGCGGGGCCGGACTGCTGCTGGGCATCGTGCTCTCCGCACCGATCGCCAAGGCGGCCGAACCGGTGGCGCGCGCCCACGGCTATCTGCTCAACGCACCGGCCGAGGACGTGCTGCGCATCGCCCCGCCGCTGGTGCTGACCGAAGACCAGGCGCGCCGCTTCGTCGCCGACCTGCCCGCGGTGCTCGAGGCGGCGCAGAAGGAGACGGCCCGGTGACCCGACACTTCCTGCGCGACGACGACCTGAGCCCGGCCGAACAGGGTGAGGTGCTCGCCCTGGCCGCCGAACTCAAGGCCGACCGCCACTCCCGCACCCCGCTGGCCGGGCCGCGCTCGGTGGCGGTGATCTTCGACAAGACCTCCACCCGCACCCGGATGTCGTTCGACGTCGGCATCACCGAGCTCGGCGGGCACGCGATGATCATGGACGCCGCGGCCACCCAGATCGGCAAGGGCGAGACGATCGAGGACACGGCCAAGGTGATGAGCCGGTTCGTGGACATGGTCGTGTGGCGCACCTTCGGTCAGGAGCGCGTCGAGGCGTTCGCCGCGGCCGCCACCGTGCCGCTGATCAACGCGCTGACCGACCAGTTCCACCCCTGCCAGGTGCTCGCCGATCTGCAGACCATCCGCGAACACAAGGGCGGCACCGAGGGACTGAAGCTGACCTACCTGGGCGACGGCGCCAACAACATGGCGCACTCGCTGATGCTCGGCGGGGTCACCGCGGGCGTGGAGGTCACCGTCGGCGCCCCGGCCGGATTCACCCCCGACCCGGCGGTGCTCGCGGCCGCCGAGGCGCGCGCAGCACAGACCGGCGCCGCGGTGCGGGTGACCGAGGACCCGGCCGCCGCCGCGCGCGGGGCCGACGTGCTGGTCACCGACACCTGGGTGTCGATGGGGCAGGAGGACGACGGGATCGACCGGCAGGCGCCGTTCCGGCCCTTCCAGCTCGGTGCCGAACTGATCGACCTGGCCGACCCGGAGGCGATCGTCATGCACTGCCTGCCGGCCTACCGCGGCCAGGAGATCACCGCCGAGGCGATCGACGGGCCGCGCTCGGTGGTCTTCGACGAGGCGGAGAACCGGCTGCATGCACAGAAGGCGCTGATGGCCTGGCTGCTGGAGCAGCGGTGACCACCGGGGCCGCGGCGGTGCCGCCGACCCGGGCGGGACGCCAGGCGGTGATCGTCGAGCTGCTCGGCCGCCACGAGGTGCGCAGCCAGCCCGAACTCCAGCAGCTGCTCGGCGAGATGGGCATCGAGGCCACCCAGGCCACCATCTCCCGTGATCTCGACGAGATCGGCGCGGTCAAGACCCGCGGGGCCGACGGCACCGCGCGTTACGTCATCGACGACGATCCGGCGCCTCAGCGGGCGGGCGCCGGCGCGCGTGAACGCCTGGGCCGGCTGCTGGCCGAACTGCTGGTCGGTGCGGACGCCGACGGCAACCTGGCGGTGCTGCGCACCCCGCCCGGTGCGGCCTCCTTCCTGGCCGCGGCCCTGGACCGGGCCGGGCTCGAGGAGATCGTGGGCACCATCGCCGGGGACGACACGATCCTGGTGGTCGCGCGCAGCCCGGTCACCGGGGCCGAACTGGCCGGCAGGCTCCGGGATCTGGTCTAGACCCACGCGCCCGCGCCCGGCCGGGGACCGTAGGCTCACCGGTAGAAGAGCACGACCGTGCGACCCCTGCGGTGCGGGGGTCGTGAGAACGAAAACCAAGACGGACTCGACACACACACGAAGGAGCGGATCACCATGGCTGATCGCGTCGTACTCGCCTACTCGGGCGGGCTGGACACCTCGGTGGCCATCAGCTGGATCGGTAAGCAGACCGGGGCCGAGGTGGTCGCGGTGGCGATCGACCTGGGCCAGGGCGGCGAGGACATGGAGTCGGTGCGCCAGCGCGCGCTGGACTGCGGTGCGGTCGAGTCGATCGTCGTCGACGCGCGCGACGAGTTCGCCGAGCAGTACTGCGTGCCCACCGTCCAGGCCAACGCCCTGTACATGGGCCGCTACCCGTTGGTCTCGGCGATCAGCCGTCCGCTGATCGTCAAGCACCTGGTCGCGGCGGCCAAGGAGCACGGCGGCACCACGGTGGCGCACGGCTGCACCGGCAAGGGCAACGACCAGGTCCGCTTCGAGGTCGGATTCGGGGCGCTGGCTCCGGACCTGGACGTGCTGGCCCCGGTGCGCGACTACGCCTGGACCCGGGAGAAGGCCATCGCCTTCGCCGAGGAGCACGCCATCCCGATCCCGGTCACCAAGTCCTCCCCGTTCTCGATCGACCAGAACGTGTGGGGCCGTGCGGTGGAGACCGGTTTCCTCGAGGACCTGTGGAACGCCCCGACCAAGGACGTCTACGACTACACCGAGGACCCGACCCTGAACTGGACGGCGCCCGACGAGGTCATCATCACCTTCGAGGCCGGTGTGCCGGTGGCCATCGACGGCCGCAAGGTCACCCCGCTCGAGGCGATCGTCGAACTCAACCGGCGGGCCGGCGCCCAGGGCGTGGGCCGACTCGACATGGTCGAGGACCGGCTGGTGGGCATCAAGTCCCGCGAGATCTACGAGGCGCCGGGCGCGATCGCGCTGATCACCGCACACCAGGAGCTCGAGGACGTCACGCTCGAGCGTGAGCTGGCCCGGTTCAAGCGCACCGCCGATCAGCGGTGGGCCGAGCTGGTCTACGACGGCCTGTGGTTCTCGCCGCTGAAGTACGCGCTCGACGCCTTCCTGGCCCAGACCCAGGAGCGGGTCTCGGGCGATGTGCGCATGCAGATGCACGGCGGCCGGGCCTGGGTGGACGGGCGGCGCTCGGAGCAGTCGCTCTACGACTTCAACCTGGCCACCTACGACGAGGGCGACACTTTCGACCAGTCCTACGCCAAGGGCTTCGTGCAGCTGCACGGCCTGTCGTCGAAGGTCGCGGCCAAGCGGGACCTGGGCCTGTGAGCGCCGAGCGGGCCGGCGGGCACGGCACCAACACCGGGGCGCTGTGGGGCGGGCGGTTCGAAGGCGGCCCGGCCGCGGCGATGGCCGCGCTGAGCAAGTCCACCCACTTCGACTGGGCGCTGGCGCCCTATGACGTGCGCGCCTCGATCGCGCACGCCAAGGTGCTGCACACCGCCGGTCTGCTCACCGACGCCGACCACGAGGCGATGGTGGCCGGGCTCGAGCGCCTGGCCGCCGACGTCGCCGACGGCACGTTCACCCCGGAGGAATCGGACGAGGACGTGCACGGCGCGCTCGAACGCGGGCTGATCGAACGGGTCGGACCGGAGGTGGGCGGGCGCCTGCGGGCCGGGCGTTCGCGCAACGACCAGGTGGCCACCCAGTTCCGGATGTGGCTGCGCGATGCGGTGCGCCGCATCGCCGACGGGGTGCTCGACGTGGTCGAGGCGCTGGCCGATCAGGCCGGTGCGCACCCGGACGCGGCGATGCCGGGGCGCACCCATCTGCAGCACGCGCAGCCGATCCTGCTGGCGCACCACCTGCTCGCACACGCCCATCCGCTGCTGCGCGATGTCGACCGGCTGCGCGACTTCGACGCCCGGGCGGCCGTGTCGCCCTACGGCTCGGGTGCGCTCGCCGGTTCGTCACTCGGGCTGGATCCGGACGCGATCGCGGCCGATCTGGGCTTCGACTCGGCCGCGGAGAACTCGATCGACGGCACCTCGTCGCGCGACTTCGCCGCCGAGGCGGCTTTCGTGCTGGCGATGATCGCGGTGGATCTGTCGCGCCTGGCCGAAGAGGTCATCATCTGGTGCACCGCGGAGTTCGGCTACGTCACCCTGGCCGACGAATGGTCGACCGGTTCGTCGATCATGCCGCAGAAGAAGAACCCGGACGTGGCCGAACTGGTGCGCGGCAAGACCGGGCGTCTGATCGGCAACGTCACCGGGCTGCTGGCCACGCTCAAGGCGCAGCCGCTGGCCTACAACCGGGACCTGCAGGAGGACAAGGAGCCGGTGTTCGACTCGGTCGCCCAGCTCGAGTTGCTGCTGCCGGCGGTCACCGGGATGGTCGCCACGCTGACCTTCGACGAACAGCGCATGGCGGAGCTGGCGCCGGCCGGATTCACCCTGGCCACGGACGTGGCCGAGTGGCTGGTGCGCCGGGGCGTGCCCTTCCGCATCGCCCACGAGGCGGCCGGGGCGTGCGTGCGCGCGGCCGAGGCCCGCGGGGTGGGGCTGGAGGATCTGTCCGACGACGAGCTCGCCGCGATCGATCCGCACCTGACCCCGCAGGTGCGCGAGGTGCTCACCGTCGCCGGTTCGATCGCCTCCCGGGACGCGCGCGGCGGGACCGCGGGCCCGCGGGTGGCCGAACAGCTGACCGGGGTGCGCGACCGCATCGCACAGCTGCGCGACTGGGCCTGAACCGGCTGATATCGGCGCCGTGACCGGTGGCCGCGGACCCGGGACATCCCGGGACCGCGGCCACCGGTCCGTCGTCAGGGGCATGCCGCGGTGAGCCCGGTGATGACCGGCCGGTAATGTGGTGCCCGGCACACAAGCGTTCCGGGGGCGGCCCGGGACCGCGCGGCGATAGGGGCGATCTCAGCATGTTCTTCAGCACGCGGCTCATCACCGGACCGGTCAACCGGGCTCTGGCCACCGCGCAGAACGGGATGGAGGTGCTGCGCCTGGGGGGCCTGGAGACCGAGAACGAGTCCGCGCCCTACGAGGTGGTCGAGCGTCGGCCGATGTACCGGCTGCGCCGCTACTTCCCGGAGGCCGTGGAGACCACCGGCGGGGTGTCCGACCGTCCGGTGGTGCTGCTGATCCCGCCGATGATGATGTCGGCGGACGTCTACGACGTCACCCGGGACAAGGGCGCGGCCGGGGTGCTCCACGACGCCGGCATCGACCCGTGGGTGATCGACTTCGGCTCGCCCGACCGCGAGGACGGCGGACTGGCCCGCAACCTGGCCGACCACATCGTGGCGATCAGCCAGGCGGTGGACACCGTCGTCGACCGCACCGGCCGGCAGGTGCACCTGTCGGGCTACTCGCAGGGCGGGATGTTCGCCTACCAGGCCGCGGCGCTGCGCCAGTCCAAGGACCTGGCCAGTGTGATCACCTTCGGCAGCCCCGTGGACACCCTGGCCGCGCTGCCGTTCGGACTGCCGTCGTCGATCGCCTCGTGGAGCGCGGATTTTCTGGCCGACAACATCATCAGCCGCGTCTACCTGCCCGGCTGGGCGGCCCGGATGGGTTTCCAGATGTTCGACCCGGCCAAGACCGCCAAATCGCGCATCGACTTCGTGCGCCAACTCCACGACCGGGACGCGCTGCTGCCGCGTGAGGCCCAGCGCCGATTCCTCGAACGCGACGGTTTCGTCGCCTACTCGGGCCCGGCGATCGCGGAGCTGCTCAAGCAGTTCATCGCCCACAACCGGATGATGACCGGCGGCTTCGTCATCGACGGCCGCCTGGTGTCGCTGGCCGAGATCACCTGCCCGGTGCTGTCGTTCATCGGCGAGGTCGACGACATCGGCCAGCCGGTGGCGGTGCGCGGGATCGTGCGCGCCGCCCCGCACGCCGACGTCTATGAGCGCACCATGACCGCCGGGCACTTCGGCCTGGTCGTCGGGTCCACCGCGGCGCACAACACCTGGCCCGACACCGCGGCCTGGATGCACTGGCGCGAGGCCGTCATCGCCGGGGCCGATCCGGTGCCGGCCCGGCCCGAGGAGATCGGGCCCATGCAGGCCGCCGAGGCCGGCGAGGGCCAGACCGGGGTGTCGGTGTCCTCGCGGGTGACCCACACCGTCACCGGCCTGGCCGAGGTGGGGCTCGGGGCCGCGCGCGGGCTCGCGCACATCACCAGCGAGGTGGGCCGGTCCACCGCGGCGATCGCGGAGGAGGCGGTGCGCACCCTGCCGCGCTTGGCGCGACTGGGCCAGATGCAGCCGCACACCCGCATCTCGCTCGGATCGTTGATGGCCGAGCAGGCCGAACGCGCACCCGAGGGCGAATGCTTCGTGTTCGAAGACCGGGTGCACACCAACACCGCGGTCGCCGAGCGCATCGACAACGTCGTGCGCGGTCTGATCTCGCTCGGGGTGCGGCAGGGCTCGGAGATCGGCGTGCTGATGGAGACCCGCCCCAGTGCGCTGGCCACCATCGCCGCACTCTCGCGCATCGGTGCGGTCGCGGTGCTGCTGCCGGTGGGCACCGGGCGCGACGAGGCGCTGGCCCTGACCGACGTGCAGGCGATCGTCGCCGACCCGGACCACCTGGCCGATGCGCGTGAGACCGGCTGCCCGGTGTACGTGCTCGGCGGCGGTGACGAGCGCGACCTGAACCTGGATCCGGCGGATACGACCGTGGTGGACATGGAGCGGATCGACCCGTCGGCGGTGTCGCTGCCGCGCTGGTACCGGCCCGACCCGGGCCTGGCGCGTGACCTGGCGTTCATCATGTTCGGCCGGGTCGGCGGCAAGCTCGAGGCCCGCCGGATCACCAACCGGCGCTGGGCCCTGTCCGCGTTCGGTACCGCCAGTGCCGCGAGCCTGGACAGCGGAGACACCGTCTACTGCCTGACCCCGCTCAACCACCCCTCGGGGCTGCTGACCTCGCTGGGCGGGGCGGTGGCCGGCGGTTCCCGGATCGCGCTGACCGGACGGCTCGATCCGCAGCGTTTCGCCGCCGAGGTACAGCGCTACGGGGTGACCGTGGTGTCCTACACCTGGACCCAGCTGGCCGAACTGGCCCAGGATCCGGCCTGCGGACTGGGCCGACACCACCCGATCCGCCTGTTCATCGGCTCGGGCATGCCGCTGGGTCTGTGGAACGAGGTCACCGAACGGTTCGCCCCGGCCCAGGTGGTCGAGTTCTACGCCTCCAGCGAGGGCGGAGCGGTGCTGGCCAACCTCAGCACCGCCAAGCCCGGATCCAAGGGCCGCCCGCTGCCGGGCAGCGCCAAGGTCGCCCTGGCCACCTACGACCCGATCGCCGGCCGCTACGTCGAGGAGCGCGACGGGCTGCTGCGCCGCGCCGAACAGGGCGAGGTGGGCCGGCTGCTGTCGAAGGCGCGCACCGACCTGGACACCACCCAGGCGGTGCTGCGCGGGGTGTTCGAACCCGGCGACGCCTGGATGGAGACCTCGGACCTGTTCTACGTCGACGGCGACGGCGACTACTGGATGGTCGACACCGTCGACAGCGTGGTGCGCTCGCCCCGCGGGCCGGTCTACACCCTGCCCATCGTCGATGCGGTGGGCCGGCTGTCGGAGGTCACCGGCTCGGTGGCCTACGGGGTGCCGATCGACGGGGCCACCGACGGTGCGGAACTGGCGGTGCTGGCCGTGACGGTGCGCGACGGACACGAACTGACCGCGGGCGCCCTGGACGAGGCGCTGGGCAAGATCCCGGGCGAACGCCGCCCCGACGTGGTGCGGGTGGTCGACAAGATCCCGAGCTCGCGCTGGTTCCGGCCGCTGGCGGCCGAGCTGCGGGAGGAAGGCGTCCCGCCGGCCGGGCCGGGGGTGTTCGCGCTCGACCCGCAGGAACTGGTCTATCGCACCGCCGCAGACGCCGACGCTAAGGACGCGCCGGCCGCGGCCCGCTGAGATGGCCTCGGCCCGCGCGGTGCTCAGCGGTGACGCGCCGGACGTCGCGGCGGGGCTGCTCGGTGCCGCACTGACCGTCCGCGGGGTGACCGCCCGGATCGTCGAGGTCGAGGCCTATGCCGGCGACCACGACCCGGCCTCGCACGCCTACCGCGGCCGCACACCGCGCACCGCGGTGATGTTCGGTCCGGCCGGGCACCTGTACGTCTACCGCAGCCACGGCATCCACCTGTGCATGAACGTCACCTGCGGGACGGAGGGCCGGGCGGCCGCGGTGCTGCTGCGCGCCGGCCGGATCACCGCCGGCGCCGATCGGGTCGCCGCGCGCCGCGCCCCGATCACCGATCCGGTCCGCTGGGCACGCGGCCCGGGCAACCTCGGCGCGGCCCTGGGCATCGCGCCGGAGGATGACGGGACCGATCTGCTGGCCGGCGGTGAGATATCCCTGGTGCTCGGACCCCGTCCGGCACCGGAGGACATCGCCCGGGGACCGCGGGTCGGGGTGTCGCAGAACGCGGACGTGCCGTGGCGCTGGTGGCTGGCCGGAGCCCCCGAGGTCTCGGCGTATCGGCGCAGCCCCCGTGCCCCGCTGCCGGGCTCGGGCGCCGATGGGCGAAGATGAGGGGGTGAGCGTGAACATCCTCGACGAACTGCAATGGCGCGGCCTGATCGCCCAGTCCACCGACCTGGACCGGCTGCGCGAGACCCTCGATCAGGGACCGACGACCCTGTATGCCGGTTTCGACCCCACCGGGCCGAGCCTGCACGCGGGCCACCTGATCCCGCTGCTGGCCCTGCGCCGGTTCCAGCGGGCCGGACATCGGCCGATCGTGCTGGCCGGCGGCGCGACCGGGCTCATCGGTGATCCGCGCGATGTCGGCGAACGCACCATGAACTCCGCCGACACCGTCGCCGAGTGGGCCGGACGCATCGGCGCCCAGCTCGAGAGGTTCGTCGACTTCGACGATTCACCGACCGGGGCGTTGGTCGCCAACAACATGGACTGGACCGAGGACCTGTCGGCCATCGACCTGCTGCGCGATGTGGGCAAGCACTTCTCGCTCAACGTCATGCTGGCCCGCGACACCGTGCGCAAGCGGCTCGAAGCGGACGGGATGTCCTACACCGAGTTCAGCTACATGCTGCTCCAGGCCCACGACTACGTGCAGCTGCGCCGCCGATACGGCTGCGCGCTCCAGGTCGGCGGTTCCGACCAGTGGGGCAACATCGTCGCCGGCGTCGAACTGGTCCGCCGGGTCGACGCCGAATCGGTCCACGGGATGACCCTTCCGCTGGTGACCGCCGCGGACGGCACGAAGTTCGGCAAGTCCACCGGAGGCGGCAGCCTGTGGCTGGACCCGGAGATGACCAGCCCGTACGCCTGGTACCAGTACTTCATCAACACCGCCGACGCCGATGTGGTGCGCTACCTGCGCTGGTTCACCTTCCTGGACCGTGAGGAACTCGACGAGCTCGAGCGCGAGACCGAGGAGCGGCCGCATGCGCGGATCGCCCAGCGCCGCCTGGCCGCCGAGATGACCACGCTGGTCCACGGCCAGGCGCAGACCGAGGCGGTGGAGCTGGCGAGCCGGGCGCTGTTCGGCCGCGCCGAGCTGACCGAGCTCGATGAAGCGACCTTGGCCGCCTCGCTCGCCGAGACCGAGGTCGCGCAGATCGACCCGGCCGGCCGGCCCACGATCGTCGACCTGTTGGTCGGTGCGGGACTGTGTGAGAGCAGGGGAGCGGCCCGGCGCACCGTGCGCGAGGGCGGCGCCTCGGTCAACAACCAGCGGATCGGCGACGAGACGTGGAGCCCCGAACCGACCGATTACCTGCACGGCCGGTGGTTGGTGCTGCGCCGCGGCAAGCGCAACATCGCCGGCGCCCGCCTGGGCTGAACCTGGTCCGGTGTGGCCGTACGAACTGGTCGGCCACACCGGACAGGACAGAGAAACGGCGTTGACCAGCCGATTTGGTGTTTTGGAATCGGTTCGCGTAACTTAGATCAGGCCAGCGAGGCAGTGGGAGCGAAAGCCCCCGGTCCCCGCTGGTGAACCCCGCAAGAATCACGGCGAGCCCTCGGGTTTGCACAGCGGATCACGATCCGCTAGAGTGAGGGGGTTGCTCCGAACAGGAGCCGGAGCGGAGAAATCGCGCCGGATCGGTTCATGAGCGTGTTCTTTGAGAACTCAACAGTGTGTCGATGAATGTCAGCGCCAAAGAAATTTTGGTGCCTTCACATCAGCTTTTGTGTTGGTGTGGGGTTTTTGCCGGCTCTTCCCCTTTTCCCTGTCTTGGGGTGGGTCGGTGATTTTGCTAGTTGTTTGAAACAGTTGGTTTCTTTCTTTCTGTGTGCCTATGACTGATTCGCCGGCTTTGTTCCTTCGG
>Ga0079226_10001176_pt1 | contig 19870 bp, 16 predicted proteins | sample Poulit2014_FD_76345 | JGI IMG/M metagenome (GOLD analysis project Ga0079226, IMG submission 76345) | Agricultural soil microbial communities from Georgia to study Nitrogen management - Poultry litter 2014 | ecosystem: Environmental > Terrestrial > Soil > Agricultural land | place: USA: Georgia... | reverse complement strand
TACCATTGAACGCACGTCACTAAATAATTATATTTATGACCAACTTAGACAGAGTGGAAAGTATGCTGACGCGACGGATATTAAAATAAATGATGTGATTGATCAAATGGATGGTATTGAGAAAGAAACGTATATAGAGCCATCTACTTTTGAAAGTGATGAGCATATTCAAAAGGTGATTCACAAGATCTTTCGTCCAGATAATGCTTATATGAAATTTGATTTTGAAAATGGACGACCACAGAAATCTGCCATTTTAACAACCAGCTCCATTGACATGGCAAAACGTTATTATCATGCTATTAAGGAAATGACGAAAGATCCAGACTGGATGAAGAATGAATTCCCTGATCATCCTATAAGAAAAGGACGTACGATGGAGGATCCAGACTTTCCGCGAATTGCAATCACGTATTCTTTAGAAGAAAATGAAGGCCATGCAGCAGAAAGCCAAGCAGAAATGAAAGAAATCATGAAGGACTATAATGATTACTATAATACAGCTTGGACGCTCGAAAGTGTTGAACGTTATAATGGCGATATTAATAACCGGTTAGCCCGCAAGAGGGCGGAATTTAAAGAGTTTGGGAAACAAATTGACCTTGTCATTGTTGTCGAACGATTATTAACAGGATTTGATGCACCCACTGTTCAAACTCTTTTTGTTGATCGGAATTTAAGTTATGCCAATTTAATTCAAGCCTTTTCACGGACAAATCGGACATACCCGGAAAAGACAAAGGGATTGATTGTGACCTTTAGGAAACCTCACACAATGGAATATAATGTGCGGGAAGCAACAAAGCTATACTCTGATGATAGAGAAGAATCCACCTTAATCTATCCAACGTATGATGATTCAAAAAAACGTTTTAAAAAGGCGCATAAAGAATTGGAGGAGATTGCTCCTAATATTGATAATATAGATGAGCACACTCCCATTGACACTCGAGTTGAATTTGTAAAGGCTTTTCAAGAATTAAATAATGCTTACGAGGCGCTCGTAACCTATAACGAATACAACGATGATATGGAAACTTCAAATACACTCAGAAATCAAGTCATGACAATTGAAGAATCTGTTGGCGTATATAACACAGTTAAAGGATCATTAATGGACGACGAAGGTTCTGGTGATGAACCAGATGTCGATTTCTCTGATATTGAATTTTACGGCTCGAATGCGGCTAAGATCTATGATATCGATGCAACCTATATTGATAAGCTACTTGAAACATACTCGGCCAATAATCAGAATATCCGTGATGATATAGAAAACGCACTTCAAAAACTAGAAAAAACAGAAATTGTTAAAAATGTGTATCGGGCCATTTTAAATGCGATTGATAATGAAGAAGTAGAAGATGATGAAGATATTTTTATTGTTAAAAGAGCATTCTTTACAGAACAAAAAAATAATGCAATAGAAGGTTTTGCAAATACTTGGTTCGTAGACAAAGATGAACTTCATTTATCTCAGGTTCAATATATGATTGGAATGGATCCTATTCCAAACATGGGTGAAATTATTGACAGCAGGGATTTTGATAAGTACAAAGCAGTAAATCCCGATGCCAAACCATTCAAATACGGCCCAGAAATGAAGCGACAGTGGAGGAAGGTATTGGATGAAGTGGTTGTGCCGTTGGATGATGAGTTGAGGTAGAAGTATAATTAATTTGGGAAAGGTGCTAAATAGATGAGCAAAGAAAAGTACAATTTTCAAAAGCTAACACCAAATAAAAATGTTAATCTTGAAATGTATGAAGATGCACTAAATTATGTTTTCGAAAATGAGGACATAAAAAATGTAGCTGTTTCTGGACCATACAGTGCTGGTAAAAGCAGTGTTATAGAAACGTATAAGAATAAACATCAAGAGTACAAATATTTACATATATCTCTTTCTTACTTTGAATCAGTAGAGTCAGATTCAGATCAATCCTTAAAACCAAATGAGACTATTTTAGAAGGAAAGATTCTTAATCAACTCATTCATCAAAGCGATTCAAAAAAAATTCCACAGTCTAATTTTAAATTGAAGCAAAAAGTCTCTAAGAAAAGAATAGTATTTAATACATTACTGTTTATTTTATTCTTTACTTTAGTAGCATACATAGTGTTTTTTGATAGTTGGTCTAACTTTGTTTCTTCACTAACGTATACATGGATTAAGAACATATTCATGTGGACTTCAAATAATGATTGGTTGCTATTTAGTGGGCTGTTATGTGTAGGTATTATAGGAATAGCTACGTACAATATAATTAAAGTACAATTTAATAAAAATATATTTAAAAAACTTAACTTCTCAGGCAATGAAATCGAGATATTTGAGGAGAATGATGATTCATACTTTGATAAATATTTAAATGAAGTATTGTACCTTTTTGAAAACTCAGGAGCCGACGTAATTATTTTTGAAGATATGGATAGGTATAATGTTCACCAAATATTTGATAAACTAAGGGAAATCAATATACTAATTAATAATAAAAGGATGAAAGAAAAGAAAGTTCCACTGCGCTTTTTTTATTTATTAAGAGATGATATTTTTGTTTCCAAAGATCGGACAAAATTCTTTGACTTTATAATGCCTATTGTTCCGATCGTTGATGGTTCTAATTCATATGATCAATTTATTAGGCATTTCAAACAGGGAGGAATTTTCAAGTTATTTGACGAAGATTTTCTACAAGGACTTTCACTTTACATTGATGATATGCGAATTTTGAAAAATATTTATAACGAATTTGTTGTTTACCATAACCGCATAAAGTCTATCGAACTAAGCAATAATAAACTTCTTGCGATTATTGTTTATAAAAATATTTTTCCAAAAGATTTTAGTGATTTGCAGCTTGGATTGGGTTTTGTACATACTTTATTTGAAAATAAAACCAAGCATGTAGAGCGAGAGCTCATGGATGTCGATCAACAAATTAGTGATATACAAGAAAAAATCAACTTAACAAATGATGAACAACTTGATTCAATCGACGAACTTGATGCTGCTTATTTATTGACTAATTATAACATTATCAAAATTTCCGATAATAAAATGTCTACTTATAAGACGCGAAGACAATTGGTCAAAGCAATGAAAGAAAATCCTGATGAAGTCTACTATTCTCAGCGTTATGGGAATACTCAGTTAAACTTTACACCAGAATTAGAAGAGTTGTCGAAAAACCCAGAATATAACAAACGAAAAGAAATTATCCAAAGGAAGATTGATGGTAAGATCGACAAATTGAAAGTGGAAATCGAAAATTTACTAAAACGAAAGACAGTTATTCAAAACAATAAATTAAAAGATATAATAACCAAAGAAAATATTGATAATGTATTTAGTGTAATCCATATCAATGAAATAGGCGAAGAAAATAAGTTTGAAGAAATTAAAGCTAGTCCCTACCTGCCGCTGATAAGATATTTGGTGAGAAATGGATTTATTGATGAAACATATTCAGATTATATGACATATTTTTATGAAAATAGTTTGAGCCGAATTGATAAAAACTTCCTTCTTAGCGTAACAGATCAAATACCCAAAGAATATTCATATTCACTTAATGATCCAAATCTTACCCTATCAAGATTAAGACTTGTAGATTTTGACCATGTAGAAATTCTTAATTTTGATTTGGTGTGCTATTTATTGCAAACAAAACAAAAAAACAGTAAATATTTAATCAAATTACTTGAACAAATAATGAATACAAGAAATTTTAAATTTATTGGAGAGTTTTTAGAGACACAAAGAGAGACAAAGTTGTTTATCGAATCCATAAATGAATTATGGTCAGATATTTTTAGTTATATGTCCAGTGAAAGTGGTTTTAGCCATGAACAGATAAAACAATATGCTATATATACCTTATATTATTCTTCAGATACTGTTATTAAAAAACTTAATACAAACAACCTATTGTCTGATTTTATTTCTGGTAGTTCCGACTTTCTGGATATTAATAACCCGGATATAGATAAGATAATAACAGGGTTTTCATTAACTAATGTGAGATTTGAATGGCTTAATTTTAAGGAATCTGACAAAGAACTTTTTGAAGCTATATATAATAGTAATATGTATCAGATAAGGTTTGATTTTATTTCTTTAATTTTAGAAAAGATATATGGTTTTAGTAAAAGTAGTGATTTTAATAATAAAAATTATACTTTAATAATAAATAAACAAGATGAACCCTTGGCTCGATATGTTAATCGTAATATTAATCACTACATTAGGATTATGTTAGATAATTGTGATGGATATATAAATGATGAAGAATTTGCAGCACTAGCAATTCTTAACAATTTGGAGATTGATGAGAGTGATAAGAAAGAATATATAAGCAATTTGCAAACGGTAATTGAAAAAATTGAAACTGTTCAAAATGAGGAATTATGGTGCCTGTTATTGCAACATGGACTAGTAGTTTATACTGAAGATAATATACTTCATTACTTTTTTAAATACGGATTGGATTCATATTTAATTACTTTCATTAACAGTGACAATACCATATTGAAATTTAATAACAAATCAATTGATGATAGTTATGGAGAAGACTCGACTTTAACTTTTTTCCATGCTATAGTCACTTGTAATAAGTTATCAGATGAAAGATATAAAACAATTTTGCAAGAAATAAATATTCAATACGAATCGTTTTCAGAAGTTGGGATTGAAGAAGAAAAAATACAAAATCTCATCGAACTTAACATAATACCAATGATTGATTCAGTACTTCTTTTTATGAGAGAGCATTACTCCAATGTGTTAATGGAATTTATAACACATAATATCGTTCAATATACAGAATTGGTAGTGAATGATGAATGCTTTGATGTGCATGAAATGCTTTCTGTCATAGAAGAAAAAGTGGATGACCAATATAAAATTAAATTGCTCCAAAATTCAACAGATGAAATAACATTAATAGAAAAAAATTATACGGATGCAGTTAAAATGTATATTTTAGAACACAACCTAAATATAACCGATATTCCATTTTTACTAAGTTCATATCCAGCTGAAAGTGATAAGATTAAGAATGCAATAAAGATTACAGCTATTGAATATGTTGATGAAATAGTTGCCGGGGAATTTACTGTTCCATATAAACTCTTAACAGTGTTATTTGAAACCGATCGTCTGCAAATAGAAAAAAAGAAAGAATTGTTTGCTTTGTCACTTCCGGAATTGAGCAAAGAACAGGCTAAGAGACTTCTCTCGACTCTACAAATGAACAAATTTTTGAGTCTGTTCAATAGAAAACGTCCAACATTTGAAATTAACGATATTAACAAAGAAATATTAACCACCTTTGAAAATAAGCGATGGATTACAAAATTTGAAGTAGATAAAAATGAAGATAATTTATATAGGGCATACGGCCGTAAATGAGTAAAGACATGACAATGTAACTACTATAAAAGTTTATGATGTTAAACTCAAAAAAAGTAACAAAAAAGTAACAGGAATACACAATAATAAAAAGGTACAAGCAATTATCTTATTTAATAGGCGCTTAAAACCATTGATTCAAAGCCATTTCACAATTAAACAAAGCACAAAAAAACGGCTCACAACACGCCGGGCATGATGTAAATTAAAAGGTAATTTCAACCGTATAGAGACGAAAAAGATTGGAACTTTTTTAAAGTGAGATAAAGGAAACACGAAGAACGAAAGTGATTCGATGTTGACTTATCGCAAGTAAAAAAAGTGAAGTCCTCGAGTCTCTGGTTGAAATTGCTAGATTGAAATATAATTTTAAAAGCTTTCATAAGATTATTAAATCTCATAAAAGCTTTTTTATTTTATTATTCTACCTTTTTGTTGACTTACTTCAGGGATTTGAAGTAATCATTTTAACAAATACAAGGTATTTTAATAAATTCTTGATGTTTTTTTAATACTATCCTGTTGAAGTGTGAACTTAGAACCAGATTATACATAACCAGATTTAAAAGGTACTTTAAATTTGATATAATAAAAGAGCAACTTACTTAATGAATGAAAATCTAAATGGCAAGATAACACCTTTTTTATAATTAGTAGAATTTTACACAGATAAGGCACCTAAATTAATGAAAGGAAAGTGAAATAGATATGAAAATACGTCCAAAACGTTTACAAAAAGGTGACACGATAGGTATAGTATCACCTTCAAGCCCACCAGGAAGAGAAGAGTTAGAAAAGTCATTAGATTTTCTTGATGAACTAGGGCTCAAGTGGAAGTTTGGTAAGCATGCGAAAAATATTCATGGTTATTTGGCTGGTACCGATAAAGAACGTCTTGAAGATATTGAGATGATGTTCGAAGATCCTGAAGTGAAAGGAATTATATGTTCAAGTGGTGGATATGGAGCAGGTCGAATTGTGAGTCAAATTGATTTAAATATTGTTAAAGAAAACCCAAAAATATTTTGGGGGTTTAGCGACATTACGTTTCTCCACACTGCAATAGGGATGTCAGCGAACCTTGTCACTTTTCACGGTCCGATGCTTGGACCCAATATCGGAAAAGATACATTTGAAGCATTATCGAAAAAAATGTTCCAACAATTATTTGCACCCTTAGAATTACATTATACTGAAGACATCTCTCCGTTAGAAGTGATTAATAAAGGGGTTGGGCAAGGTGAATTAACAGGCGGAAATTTATCTCTTCTTGCACGAACAATTGGAACAGAATTTGAAATTGATACAGTGGGTAAGTTATTACTGATTGAAGATATTGGCGAAGAACCTGCACGCATCGATGGATTGTTGAATCAACTACATATGGCAGGTAAATTCAAGGACCTTGAAGGCGTTGTTGTTGGTGATTTTGCTGATACTGAAACAAAAAAGAAATGGACACTCACACTTGATCAAGTTTTAGATGATTATTTTAAACCACTTAAAGTACCTGTTGTTAAAGGTTTTAAAATAGGCCATTGTGAACCACATTTTGCTGTCCCTCTTGGTGTGGAAGCGAAATTAGATGCAAATGAGAAAACGTTGACGATATTACCAGGAGTAGAATAACAGATAAAGGTTAGTGGCTTTAACTAAAAAACAGCTGGTTCACATAAAATTGGTGTGAACCAGCTGTTCTTTAGTTTCATTATAAATTCTCAATAAATAATCTCACCACATCTGCTCCACCAATGAATGTACCTAAAGTACTTCCTAGGTTTGCTAAAAGAACAATTAACAAGATGCGAGTGACTTTATTGCGCCAGAAGCCTTTAATGCTAAATACATCTTCTGAGACATTTTCAAAATCGCGTACATTGGGTTTGCGAATATAAGCTTGGACGAGTCCGGCTACTATACCTGCTGCGATTAATGGGTTTAAGGAAGTTATCGGAGCTGCGACAAAAGCCGTGATAATGGTAAGTGGATGTCCTAAAGCAATCGCTGCACCTAGTGCTGAGAATGATCCGTTCCAAAGTATCCAGCTAATCGATTGTTCGATTCCTGCAGAAAAGTTTGTAAAAAAAGTGTAAGCAATAATCGAAAGGATTAAGATTGGAATCGCCCAACCAATGTATTTAGGAATATTTGATTTTGGCGGTCGTTCTGATAAGCCTTTTAAATCATGTTCTTTATGTATTTCTTTTTTTATTCCGGGAACATGAGCTGCTCCCAACACAGCAACTATTTTTTCTCCAGGAGCATCTTTAATTTTTTGAGCTAAATATTGATCACGCTCATCGATTAACGGTTCTTTCAATCTTGGAAAATTTTCTGTAAATTCTTGCAGCATGGCATCAATCATGTCTTGCGATTTCATCTTTTCTAATTCTTCTTCTGAAATATCTTCTCTACTAAAAATCCCTGCAACAATAGAAGTAAGTAACATTGCTTTTCCCTTGAAGCCAATTTTTCCCCAAATACGAGAAAAAGTCGTTTGAATATTTCTATCTGCTAAGACAAGGTGAGCATCTGTTTCTTTAGCAGATTCAATACCTTGAATCATTTCAGCACCTGGTTTAATACCAAATTGTTTGGCAAGCCGGTTTTGGAAAGATGAGATGGCTAAATTCATTAAAAGTAATGTTGCTTTCTTTTCTTTAATGACTTTAAATATGTCCATTTCTTGCCACTGATTCCCTGCCATGACAGATTGATAGCGTTGTTCATCTAGTTCAATACAAACAGAATCAGGTTTTTCAAAGTCAATTACTTCTTTAACTTGTTCTGCACTATGTCTAGATACATGAGCGGTTCCGATTAAAATGATTTCTTTTCCATCTAAATAAATTCTTGTAATATTCTCTTCAGACATAGACTAATTTCCCTTCTTATAAGTAAAGCTGACTTATCTATCTAGAAATAATTTATTCACAATTCGAATTTAAATCATAGGTATACTATAACAAAAAAACAAGAAAGTTGCGCTCTTAAACGTTGGTTTTGAAGTCGTGATTAAGCTTTTGTAAATATTGCCACTTTTTCTAATGATTGCATATATTTAAATGCTTGCGGGAGAATAAGCCAATTTAAAAATGGTGTTAGCTTATAATTTGCTCCGTAATAATAAGCTTGCAAGATAAATTTAGAGCAATAGTTATTTTCAATTGTCTTAAGCTGATAATTTAAAACGGTGTACTTTTTAACAAACTGAACATTTTCTAAAGCCCATTGAGCAGCTTTTTCTGCACCAAACTTTGAACGCAATAATGTAATACGATCTCCTGTATGATGTCGCTGCCAAAATTGACTGGCTGTTAAGATATGGCCAGAAGGATTACCAGGTATTGATTCGATGATGTTACAATCAGGACCCACAATTGTGACATGTCCAACATAGTAAGTCGATTTTCCAATGGATGAATACAAAATATCTCCTGGTAGTATTTTCACCTTACTGTTAGGGTATGATTGCACCTTGCGTAGAGACATAATATGACGCTCCTTAACTATTTCTAGAAATTAATCTGATAATAAAGACTAATCGTTATTATCATTTATTACATAAATTATAACATGAGATGGAATAAATAAAATCATCAGCCAATAGTGAGGTGAAAATATTTACTTTACTAAAGTTTTAAAAGAAGTTTTTAGGGAATGACAATAATATAAAGGAGTGTTAATAAATATGTTAAAACGACTGCAACATTATATAAATGGTGAATGGATAGAATCAACCGGATCTGATGTAATTGATGTTATAAATCCAGCAACAGAAGAAGTTTTTGGTCAAATAAGCAATGGAACAAAAGAAGATTTAGATAAAGCTGTAGAAGCGGCGAAAAAAGCATTTCCAAGTTTTTCTCAGACAACAAGAGAAGAAAGAATTGAAATGATCAATCGAATTGTCGAGGAGTATGCAAAAAGAAAAGACGAAATTATTCAAACAGTAACAAATGAATTGGGCGTGCCTTTAAAATTAAGTGAGAAATCACATTATAATATGGGTATGCAACATTTCATTCAAGCTGCAAAAGAGTTAGAAACATTCGAGTTTGAAGCAGAGCGCGATGGTACGATTATACGTAAAGAGTCAATTGGTGTAAGTGGCTTAATTACACCTTGGAATTTCCCTACAAATCAAACGGCAACAAAAATTGCGAGTGCTTTTGCTGCAGGAAGTCCAGTTGTCTTAAAACCTTCTGAACTCACCCCATTTGCAGCAATCCTTTTAGCAGAGATTTTTGAAGCTGCAGATGTGCCTAAGGGTGTTTTCAATCTAGTAAATGGAACAGGTGAAGTCGTTGGTAATGGGATTAGTTCTCATCCAGATATTGACGTTGTTTCGTTTACAGGCTCAGGAAAAACAGGTCAAAAAATTACCGAAAATGCAGCAAAGACAATTAAAAAAGTTGCTTTAGAATTAGGTGGAAAGTCACCGATGATTATTCTAGATGACTATGATATTAAAAAAGCAGCTAGGTTAGCTGTTTCTAATGTTATTTTTAATACAGGACAAGTATGTACACTCGCTTCAAGAACGATTATACCAGCATCTAAAAAAGATGCATTTGTAAAAGCAGTAAAAGAAGTTTTAACTGACATTAAAGTTGGTCCACCAGAAAACGAGACAAGTAGACTTGGACCACTCATCTCACAAGATCAATTTGACCGTGTTCAAAATTATATTCAAAAAGGAATTGATGAAGGCGCGACACTTTCAATGGGAGGTCTTGGAAAACCTGAAGGACTAGAAACGGGTTACTACGTAAAACCAACTGTATTTACAGATGTAGAAAACCATATGACGATTGCTCAAGAAGAAATATTTGGGCCAGTGATGTCAGTGATTACCTACGATACTTTAGATGAAGCAATTGAGATTGCTAATGATACGATTTATGGCTTGGCAGGTTATGTGATTGGAAATGATTCAGAAACACTTAAAAAAGTGGCATCCTCGATTCGTGCAGGAAGAATTACCGTAAATAAAGCACCAAGTGATTACTCTGCGCCTTTTGGTGGTTTTAAACAATCTGGGATTGGTCGCGAATGGGGCGACTATGGAATTGAAGAGTATTTAGAAGTAAAATCAATTGTTGGCTTGTAAAGTGAAAAATAGAGGTGGAAAAATGAATGCTCATTGCATGGAATTCATAGTAAAAAAAGAAGCTATTGATGAATTTAATCATATGAACAATAAAGTATATATTAATTATTTAGAAACAGCTCGTATCGCATGGCATGAACATATCGGTTTCGGCCTAGATAAGATGATTGATCAAGGTTATGGAGATGTTTTAAGAAATATTAATATTTCTTTTATAAAAGAAGCGTTAGTGGATGAAAAATTAACAATAAAAACATTCCCACAATCAATTGGTAAAACTAGTTTTGTTATTAAACAACACATTTTTAATGAAAAAAATGCAATGATTACTGAAGCTGAAGCAGTCATTGTTATAGTGAACTTAAAGAAGCGTGTAAAAACACAAATACCAGAAAACCTGGCAAACAAAATTAATCAATTGATTAATAAATAATATGTTTCATATTTTAATCTAAGGGTATACTAAAAGTAGAATGTAATTAATAAATTTAAATTAGGAGGTTTTTTATATATGTCAGTAACAGATAAACAAACAGTCACTACAAAAGTGAATGAATTAGTAGCCAATCAAGGTGTGTTTTTTGTAAAATTACATCAATATCATTGGTATGTACAAGGACCACATTTCTTTACATTACATGACAAATTTGAAGAACTTTATGATGAATCAAACGAACATTTCGACGCTTTTGCAGAACGCTTAATCGCCAAGGGACAAAAACCTTATTCAACATTAGGTGAGTTTTTAGAGCAAGCATCAATTAAAGAAACACCTTACACTCAAAAGCTGACAGCTGAAGAAATGGTCAGTAATATCGTAGAAGATTTTAAGACACTAAAATCAATTGCTAATGAAGGTATTGAAGCGGCAAGTGCTAGTGGGGACGCAAGTACTGAAGATATGTTAATAGGCTATGTCGATAGTATCGATTTAAACATCTGGATGCTTCAAGCTTATTTAGGAAAAGATGCGACAGAGGCATAATAATGAACAAAAAATGAGGCTTACTTAAATGTAAGCCTCATTTTTTGGGGGAATATAAATTATATTATAATAAATTATAAATTATATTGTATCACATATTAAATTGTGTTATACTATTTCCGAAATATTAAGTGTCCTTATTGTAAGCTATAAAATATACTTATGGCTATATTTTTTAATCGAAAATCTAAACGTTTAGATAAAGGAGATTATCTGATTGAAAGCAAGACGAAATAAACCAACAATCGTTGATGTAGCAAAGTTATCAGGTGTTTCAGTAGCAACTGTTTCGCGAATAATTAACAATCAAGGAGGCGTTCGAAAAGAAACAGAGGATAGAATTGTTCAAGCTATAAAAGAACTCAATTATATTCCTAATGCTGTTGCACGGAGTATGGTGCAAAAAGAAACTAAAGCGATTGCTGTCATTATTCCAGATATTCGTAATCCGTTTTTTTCGGAATTAGTTTCAAGTATTGAAAAAAAAGCCTTAGAAAAAGATTATTTTACAACGCTTAGTAATTCAAATGATTCTAAAGAGATTGAAAGTAAAATCGTAAAACATATTATCCAGCGCGGTGTGGATGGTGTGATTGTGACAACTGCAGATGAAGAAGGGCATCAATTAAAGCCTTTATTTGATGCAAACATCCCTGTTGTAGCTGTTGATCGGATATTAAAAAACTATCAAGTTGATACTGTGATTATAGGAAATCGAGAAGGTGCTTATGAAGCTGTCCAACATTTAATTACAGAAGGACATCAAAAAATCGCTATCATTAGAGGGCCACAAGATACAACACCAGGGATTGAGAGATATAAAGGCTATAAACAAGCTTTAAAAGAAAATGGAATAAAAGAATTTTCTAAATGGGTTAAAGATGGAGACTTTAGAGAGCAAAGTGGTTATGACTTAACAAAACAACTTTATACACTTGAAGATAAACCAACTGCGATATTCTCCAGCAATAATTTAATGAGCCTAGGTGTTATCAAAGCACTTAAAGAGTTGAAGTGGAAATTAGGTGAAGAGCTTGCATTTATAGGTTTTGATGATCTTGAAATAGCTACTTTCATAAAACCGGAGTTAACAACAGTTGCTCGCCCAATGGAACAACTTGGAGAAGTTGCATTTGATTTATTATATAAACGCATGCAAGAGCATGATTTAGAGCAAATAAATAAAAAAGAAATTATTTTAGAACCACATTTAAAAATTAGAAATTCAAGTAAAAATATCTAAAAATCAAATATAAAAAGGAGCTAAATCATGAAAAAAACAGGCATATTACATCCAGGACTTAATAAATTGATTTCAGAAACAGGCCATCTGGATGAAATTGTAATAACGGATGCTGGGTTACCTTTACCTGAAGAAGTTAATACACGGATAGATTTAGCTTTAAAAGAAGGAACAGTTCCTTTTTTGGAAGTCTTAAATACAGTAATTGATGAATTATTTGTTGAAAAAGTTATTATGGCTGAAGAAATAAAAACAGATAGTCCTAAATTACATAAACAATTATTAATCATATTTAAAGATGTCGACATCGAATACCTATCACATATTGATTTTAAAGAACGCACAAAGTCAGCTCGGGGAGTAGTGCGATCAGGTGAATTTACATCATTTGCCAATGTCATTTTGGTAAGTGGTGTCGTTTATTAAAATCAGTTAAATATTAATTGTTAGGAGGAAATAAAATGTCACATCTATTAGCTTTGAAAAATATAAAAAAATCATCTTCAGGTGTTAAAGTATTAAAAGGGATTGATTTAGAAGTAGATAAAGGCGAAATTGTTGCTCTTTTAGGTGAAAATGGAGCAGGTAAATCAACTTTAATGAAAATCATTGCTGGTGTATTTAGCCCGACTGAAGGAGAGATATATTTAAAAGGTGAAAAAGTAACCATTTTAAATCCAAAACATTCCCAAGAATTAAAGATAAGCATTATTCACCAAGAATTTAATTTAATTACAGATATGACAATAGCTGAAAATATTAATCTTGGTCGTGAGAAAAAGAAATTTGCTGGGATTATTGACTGGAAAAAAATGAGAGAAGATACTGTAGCAGTTCTTGAAAGAGTTGGGATTAAACACTTATCACCTAACACATTGATTTCCGAGTGTTCAGTTGCTGAACGTCAGTTGATTGAAATTGCCAAAGCCTTATCATTTGATTCAGAAGTTTTAATTATGGATGAACCAACTGCAACATTAAATGCAAAAGAAACCGATACATTACTAGGATTAATGACCAGTTTACGCAATGAAGGTATAGGAATAATATTTATTACGCACCGCTTAGATGAAGTCATGCGAGTAGCAGATCGAATTGCTGTACTGAGAGATGGTAATTTTATTGGGTCAGAAAAAATTGTAGATGTCACAGAAGATAAAATGGTTTCCATGATGGTTGGGCGTGATATCACTGATTTATTCCCTGACCGGATTATTCCACAGGAAGAGATCTTGATGACAGTAGATAATTTATCAGTAAGTGATAAGCTGCATAATATTTCCTTTAGTGTAGCAAAAGGTGAAGTGCTTGGTGTTGCTGGATTGCTTGCATCTGGTAAAACAACACTTTCTAAAGCACTATTTGGTTTAGAAAAACGACAGACTGGTTCAATTACTTTTCTTGATCAGTCGATAGGAACACCTAAACAAGCCATTGATTCAGGAATTGCTTTAGTAACAGATGATAGAAAAGGTGAAGGGCTTGTGTTAAACCTTTCTGTTTATGAAAACTTACTATTGCCTTTTTACCGCAAGATAGGTAAAACAGGTGTCTTGAATAAATCAAAAATGGATACAATCGTTAGCAAATGGATTGATGCATTAAAGATAAAAGTGCATCACCCATCCGTTGAAGTAGGTACACTTAGTGGTGGGAATCAACAAAAAGTTGTTTTAGGTAAATGGTTACAGACGAATCCAAAATTACTCATTCTAAATGAACCTACCAGAGGAATAGACATTGGTGCAAAAACAGAAATATATAAAATTATTAAAGATTTAACAGAAGAAGGCATTTCAATTATTTTAATTTCATCAGAAATGCCAGAATTACTAGGGATGGCTCACCGGACAATTGTTTTACATGAAGGTGAATTAAGTGGTGAATTAACAGCTGAAGAAGCAACTCAAGAAAAAATCTTTAATTACGCTACAGGAGGCGGGGCAGTTGCAAAATAATCAAGATGTAGAAAAAAAGAATAAGTGGATAGATATCGTCCTCTTTCTTGATAAATACCGTGTGTTATTAATTTTTGCTTTATTACTTATTGTTGCAAGCTTTTTATCAGATGCATTTCTAACGACCAATAATTTATTTAACGTCTTTAGACAAGTATCCATCATAGCTATTATGTCTGTCGGAATGACATTAGTTATTATTACAGCAGGAATTGATTTATCAGTCGGTTCAGTTATGGCGTTTTCAGGTGCGATTCTTGCTGGTGTGATTGCTGCTGGTGTCTCATTACCAATTGCTATTATCGCATGTCTTGCAGTAGGTATTGTTTTAGGAGCTTTTAATGGCTTTATCATTGCAAAAGGAAAAGTACCCGCATTTATTGCCACTCTAGCTGTAATGGTTATTGCTAGAGGGATGACCTTAGTCTTTACACAAGGAAATCCAATTGTTATTAGTAACCCAGCATTTCGCTTTATTGGTTCAGGTACTATTTTTGGTATTCCATTCCCCATCGTCTTAATGCTTGTTATTTTTGCATTTATGTATTGGGTATTAAAGCACACGACCTTTGGTAGATATATTTACGCAATTGGTGGCAATGAAGAAGCTTCTCGCTTAGCTGGTATTTCAGTGGATCGAGTAAAGATTTCTGTTTATGCTTTATCAGGTTTATTTGCTTCAATGTCTGCATTGATTTATACCTCACGTCTGATGTCAGCACAGCCTAATGCTGGGACTGGAATGGAATTAGATGCTATTGCAGCAGTTATTATTGGAGGAACAAGTCTTGCAGGAGGTAAGGGTGGCGTTACAGGTACATTAATTGGAGCTTTAATTATGGGTGTTTTAGATAATATTTTAAATTTAACAAACGTATCGCCATTTTATCAAGATATCGCTAAAGGATTAGTTATCTTAGCAGCAGTTTTAATAGATAGTAAATTAGCAAATCTTAAAAAATAATGATATATAGTGGAGGTTGGACAAATGAAAAAAATTCTAAGTGTTGTCATGATTATGTTTGTATTAGTTTTAGCTGCGTGTAGTAATGATGATGGTGGAAATAGTAACGGTGAAAAGTCAGATGCATCAGATATGAAAATAGGATTGGCAGTTAATACATTAAATAATCCTTTCTTTGTTGATTTAAAAGATGGTGCAGAAAAAACGGCAGATGAAGAAGGAATCGATCTGGTCGTTATTGATTCTCAAGGTGATCCAGGTAAACAAATGTCAGATGTAGAAAATTTACTGCAACAAAATATTGACTTATTAATTTTAAATCCGGTTGATAGTGATGCAGCAGGTCAAGCGTCACTCTTAGCAAATGATCAAAATGTTCCAGTTATTACAGTTGATCGTGAAGCCTCAGAAGGAGAAATTGTAACACATGTAGGATATGACGCTTTAAAGTCTGGAGAAATAGCAGCAACTTATTTAGAGGAAGAATTAAAAGGTGAGGGCAAAGTAGTCGAAGTACAAGGAGTATTAGGAACTAATGTTGGACGTGATCGTAGTAAAGGATTTAATGAACATGTCGATACAGTAGATAATCTTGAAATTATTGCGAGTCAGTCGGCTAATTTTGATCGCGGGGAAGCATTGTCTGTTATGGAAGACATTTTACAAGCAAATAGTGAAATTGACGCTGTTTATGCAGCAAATGATGAAATGGTCATGGGCGCATTATCCGCAATTGAATCCGCAGGACGATTAGATGAAATTGTAGTTATAGGTACAGATGCAATTGATCCGGCATTAGAAGCAATCCGTGAAGGCCGTTTAGATGCAACAATTGCTGAACCACCATTTTTCCTAGGGAAAGAAGCAGTAGATGCAGCAATGAAAACATTAGCTGGTGAAGAAGTCGATGAACAAATTACATTAGAAAACACATTAGTTACCGAAGATAATGTTGATGATGTAAAAACAAGATAAGTAGGTGGATGTTATGGCGAAAATTGTTGTAGTAGGGAGTTATGTAGTTGATTTAATGAGCCGCACACCTCATATCCCAAGTGCAGGAGAAACAGTTTTAGGAGGTCCATTTCAAATGGGGCCAGGAGGTAAAGGTGGTAATCAAGCTGTTGCAGCAGCAAGATTAAACTCAAATGTTACGATGGTAACGAAAGTGGGCAAAGATATCTTTGGAAACGATGCGATTCAAAACTTTGAACAAGAAGGTATTTCGACTCAATATATAACACGTCATCCCAAAGAACAAACAGGTACAGCATTGATTGCTGTAGATAATAATAGTGAAAATATGATTGTGGTCTCGCCTGGAGCATGTGGCTTAATTACCAAACAAGATGTGGAAGCTGCGCGTTCTGCTTTTATTGAATCAGATATAGTTTTATTACAATTAGAAACTTCAATCGAAGCTGTAAAAGCAACAATTGAATTAGCGCATGAGTTAAATAAGCCAGTGATTTTAAATCCAGCACCTTATCAAGAAGTAACGCCTGACTTGTTAGCAAAGGTGACATATATAACACCAAATGAAACAGAAGCAAAATTATTAACCGGTGTCGAAGTGACATCTGAATCATCAGCAAGAGAAGCGGCGAAAAAATTAATCGCAACAGGTGTTAAAACAGTTATCATCACATTAGGAAAAAGAGGTTGTTTTGTTTATGATGGTAGAGATGAGGGCCGTTTAATTGATGCCTATAATGTTCTAGCTGTAGATACAACTGGTGCAGGTGATGCGTTTAATGGCGCTTTTGCGACCTATATTTCGTCGGGGTATTCACTAGATGAAGCGATTATTCGAGCAAATGCAGTCGGTGCACTCGCGGTTACAAAGGTCGGCACAGCTATTGCGATGCCGTATAAAGATGAGTTAGAAAGTTTTCTTCAAGATAAAGTTACATCAAACTAAATTGAATCATTGGAGGGGTTTGTTATTCAAAATCAAGACATTACACGTAAAGAAATTGCGAGTCTGATTGATCACACCTTATTAAAACCAGAAGCAACTCAAGAACAAATTATTACCTTATGTCAGGAAGCGGCTGATTATCAATTTAAAACGGTATGTGTAAATCCATCATGGGTAGAAACATGTGCCAAAGAGCTTAAAGAAACAAAGGTTGGTATTGCAACAGTTATTGGTTTTCCATTAGGGGCAACAAGTACATTTACAAAAGTAGCTGAAACACGTGATGTTATTGCACAAGGAGCAACAGAAGTCGATATGGTAATTAATATTGGCGCCTTAAAATCAGGTGATAATGAAACAGTGAAAAAAGATATCGCATGTGTCGTTCAAGCTGCAAATAATCAAGTCCTTGTTAAAGTAATTATTGAAACAGGATTTTTAACAGAAGATGAAAAGAAACAAGCTTGTCGACTTGCTAAAGAAGCAGGAGCTGACTTTGTAAAAACGTCAACAGGATTTGGACCAGGTCACGCGACACCAGAAGATATAAAATTAATGAAAGAAGTAGTCGGTCCTGAATTAGGAGTGAAAGCTTCAGCAGGTATTAGAGATTTTAAAACAGCTAAAAATTTAGTATCAGCAGGAGCTAGTCGAATTGGAGCGAGCGCAGGAAAAGAAATTGTCGATGGTGGCAAAGGAGCAGATTACTAGTTCATCATTAGATTAATTAACTGATAATATATTTGCAAAACCTAAGTAACAATGATAAATTTGAGTTAGAAACGTTTTCGGATGAAAAAGATAATTTTGGTAATATATTTGGAATTTTTATAAGGCAGTCTAAAGTCCTGATTACAAATTACTTTGTAATCAGGACTTTTATGTTGAAAAGAAATAATTCTAGAGCAAAGGAGGAAATTTCTTGGATTTTCGAGTCTTCTTATTAGCCTTAATAGCTGTAACAGTTGGGTTAGTAGAACTAGTTGTAGGCGGTGTGCTGCCAATTATTGCAAAAGATTTAAATGTTTCAATCGCAACAGCAGGACAACTTATTACAGTTTTTGCTGTTGTGTTTGCGATAGCAGGACCGATTTTGCTATCATTAACAGCAAAAGTAGAGCGTAAAAAATTATTATTAATAACTTTATTTATGTTTTTCCTTGGAAATATATTCACTTATTTTAGTCCAACATTTGGATTAATTATGGCAGCGCGAGTTCTCACATCGGCTAGTGCAGCACTTATTATTGTACTTGCCTTAACAATTACTCCAAGAATCGTTCATCCAGCGCAACGGGCAAAAGCTTTAGGATATATCATTATGGGGATTAGTTCATCGCTTGTTCTAGGCGTGCCTATCGGAATTGTCATTACTGATTTTTTTGGATGGCGAACAATATTTTTAGGAATAGCCATATTAACGATAGGTTCAATGATTTTAATTATTACTTATTTTGAAAAAATATCACCGCGAGCTGTTCAAGCTTTATCAGAGCAATTAAAAGCTTTAACAAATAAAAAGATAATCTTTGCTCATTTAGCAACAATGTTTATGTTAGCGGGTCATTATTCCGTTTATGCTTACTTTACACCGTTTCTAGAAACGACGCTGAACCTTGATTCTTCTTTGATTAGTATTTTTTATTTCCTATTTGGTATTTCTGCTGTTTCAGGAGGTGCGCTGGGTGGATGGCTTGCAACGCAGTTAGGCTCAAAGAAAAGTATTTTATTTATCTTAGGCGCATTTTCAATAAGTTTATTTATTTTACCATATACTGTTTTCGCGATACCGATATTTATTGTAGCGATGATGGTTTGGGGGGCGCTTAGTTGGGCACTTGCACCAGCTCAACAAGATTATATTGTGGCAACAGACTCTAAGTCATCTGATATCCATCAAAGTTTTAATAACTCAGCCTTACAAGTAGGCATCGCACTTGGTTCAGGAATTGGTGGTATTGCATATAGTCAAACAGGTAATGTAACAAAGATGCCACTGGTTGGTGGAATGATTGTTATGATTGCATTTATTTGCGCCTTTATCTCATTAAAAATGAAAAATCAAAAGTATTGAAAAATGTAAAGCCTATAACTTAATCTCTGTTATAATAAAAGAAATAAGGGGGTTTTACAATGAAACAAAAAACAGCAAAATGTACCGCACCCTTAAAGTTAGACCACAAATCTAATTTTAAGGGTGATTTTTTATGGTTAAATATGATGAAAGATTCAAACAGAAAGTAGTGGATGCTTATTTAGCAGGCGAAGGAGGT
>Ga0079226_10001175_pt1 | contig 19873 bp, 15 predicted proteins | sample Poulit2014_FD_76345 | JGI IMG/M metagenome (GOLD analysis project Ga0079226, IMG submission 76345) | Agricultural soil microbial communities from Georgia to study Nitrogen management - Poultry litter 2014 | ecosystem: Environmental > Terrestrial > Soil > Agricultural land | place: USA: Georgia... | reverse complement strand
CAAGCCCCTGTTTCATATAAACCCATGCATAACCCCAAAGTAGTGTAATAATGAAAATTAAAATCCAAATAGCCCATGGATGCTGATGTAAAATTAATTTTAGTTTATGTTTCATATGTTAAGTCATTACTCCCCCTCCTGCTGGTCAATTCTATTTATCTATAATTAAAATATTGACATGGCTAAATGTATGAAATCATTCTATTCTATTATGAAGGAGTTTATCCTCTTATGAAAGTAGCTAGTTAAAACAGGACAACCAGGTAGTTCAAATTGGGATGCCCTTCCCCAAGAATAATCATGTCAAATTAAAAATTATAAAAACAGAGCTCCTTACCTATTAAGATAAAGAGCTCCGCTACTATTTTTCATTTTATAAATTTAAAAGCAATTGCTTACTTCACCATTTCAGTTTTTTCCATCTTCAAGTGTTTTCGAATTGTACCATGTGGGTCAATGATGTATTTTTTCGAAACTCCACCATCAAATGCTTTATATCCATCAGGGGCATCATCAAGTGAAATAACCGTAGCATTCACTGCTTTAGCGATTTGTGCTCGACCACTCATAATTGCTTTCATCAAATCGCGGTTATATTTCATAACCGGAGTTTGACCAGTTACAAAATGATGTGCTTTCGCAAACCCTAATCCAAAGCGAATTTTCAATGTACCTTCTTTTGCATCTTCATCAACCGCACCTGGATCACCAGTAACATACAGGCCTGGGATACCTAAACGACCACCAGCTCTTGTTACATCCATAATCGAGTTCAAAACCGCAGCAGGAGCTTCACCAGCATCTTTCCCATGTCCGCTCGCTTCAAATCCAACTGCATCAATCGCACAATCTACTTCTGGTACACCAAGAATCTGCTCAATTTGCTCTCCTAAATCATCATGTTCACGCAAATTTACGGTCTCACAGCCAAAACTTCTTGCTTGAGCTAATCGTTCTTCAATTAAATCCCCAACAATCACTACGGAAGCACCAAGAAGTTGAGCAGAGTGTGCAGCAGCTAAACCAACTGGACCTGCTCCTGCAACATAAACCGTTGACCCCGTTTTGACACCGGCACTAACTGCTCCATGATAACCAGTTGGAAAAATATCGGAAAGCATTGTTAAATCAAGTATTTTATCCATTGCAGCATCTTTATCAGGGAATTTCAACAGCTGAAAATCCGCATACGGAACCATAACATACTCCGACTGACCACCTACCCAGCCTCCCATATCGACATATCCGTATGCCGAACCAGGTCGATCAGGATTTACATTCAAACAAATATGTGTATCCTGTGTCCGGCAATTTTCACAACGTCCACAGGCAATATTGAAAGGTACCGACACAAGATCGCCTTTTTCAATAAATTCTACATCACTACCAACTTCAATCACTTCTCCAGTAATTTCATGTCCTAAAACAAGTCCGCTCGGGGCTGTGGTCCTTCCCCTTACCATATGTTGATCACTGCCACAAATGTTAGTGGCAATCACCTTTAAAATAACTCCGTGATTACATTTCCTGCCAACATTTAACGGATTCACACCAGGCCCGTCCCTCAGAACAAGATCAGGATAACCGATATCTTGAACCTCCACAACTCCTGGTTTTACGTAAGCAATTGCTTTGTTTGACACATAAACCACTCCTTAAGTTTTTAATGGATGAAAAAACTTGTAAGCGATGTCAATCTAAAATTAATTTTAGCATACCTCAATAATTATCTCAATCTTTTAAAAACATTAACTATTTTACGAGACTTATAGGAATCAATATGTTTAAAATATAAATAAAGGCTGACTCAATGATCTTTTTGAGTCAGCTTTTTCAATGGAATGGATTATAATTGTCTATTTTTAATTGTCATACTTATAATGTTTACCTCATAAATGCATCAGGTATCACATGTAAATCGATGCCCCATAGAATCGGTAATAAAAAGTAAATGGTTAATGAAACTAACAATGTTCCAATAATATTTAATGCAAATCCCGCTTTTACCATGTCTGGAATCCTTAAATAGCCAGAGCCAAAGACGACAGCATTTGGCGGAGTCGCAACTGGTAGCATAAATGCACAGGATGCAGCGACACCAGCAGCAATAAGCAATGCATATGGATGAATTTCTAGAGCAGCAGCTAAAGAGGCCATAATTGGATATATCATCGAAGCTGTTGCTGTATTTGACGTGATTTCGGTTAAGAAAATAACAAGTGCTGTGACAGCAATAATCACAATAATTATGTTGATTCCTTTAAGCCCTATTAACTGCGAACCAATCCATTCTGATAATCCTGATTCAATAAACCCTTCTGCAATCGCTAAACCTCCTCCAAATAAGAGCAAAATTCCCCATGGTAAATTAACTGCCGTTTTCCAGTCTAATAAACGATCTCCTTTTTTATTAACAGCAGGGATCAAAAATAAAACAATCGCAAAAGCCATCGCAATCGTACCATCAGTGATGCCACTAATAAATTTTGATAAAAAGAATGAGCGAGTAATCCATGCGAAAGCTGCTAAACTAAAGACAATGAAAACAAGCTTTTCTTCTGCTGAAGCGGATCCAAGTTTTCTCTGTTCCTCTTCAATAACCCCTCTCCCACCAGGTAAATCTTTTATTTTAGAAGGATACGCAACCTTAACTAAATAACCCCAAACAATAAATATGAATATCCATGAAAAGGGCACGCCAAACAACATCCACTTTGCAAAAGATATTTCAATGCCATACATTTTGTTGACTGCACCAGCCAGTAATGTATTAGGAGGAGTCCCAATTAATGTAGAAATACCTCCTAAGGAAGCAGAATAGGCAATCCCTAACATTAAAGCTTTCCCAAAACCAAAATTTTCTTTAGATGTATCAATAGAAGGATTCTCTTTTAGTGCATCAGATACTTGATAAATGATAGCAAGGCCAATTGGCACCATCATCATAGCGGTAGCTGAATTAGAAATCCACATGGATAAAAATCCAGTTGCAACCATAAATCCTAAAATAATCTGATTCATATTTGTACCAATGATTGAAATAATCGTGGTAGCAATCCGGCGATGTAAATTCCATTTTTCCATTGCAAGCGCAATCATAAATCCACCCATAAAGAGAAAAATCGTTTCATCCCCGTAAGAAGAGGCGGTTAAATCCATTTCAAGTCCATTAGTTATTGGGAATAATACAAGTGGTAATAAAGATGTGACAGGAATTGGAACTGCCTCTGTAATCCACCATACTGCAATCCAAAGTGTACTTGCTAAAATAGCAATTCCCTCTGCTGATAAATCAACCGGTCTAAAGAATAATAATGTTATCACAAATAATAATGGACCAAAAATTAAACCTAATAGTTGAATTTGAGTATATGACGGTCGTTGTCCATTATTCCCATTGCCATTTTGACTCGTACGGTGGGATCCTTTTTCATCAGCAGTTGCTATTTTTGATTTATTAGGTTTGGTAAAAAAACGAAACATGTCTTTCACTTGTTCATGCATTCCCCACAACCTGTTCCATGTTGATTGAAACATCTTTCCCCCTCCTATTACTTTATTTTTTTAAGTATATTTATAACCGTTAATTAGTATATCACATTAACTAATAGTATAACATTTTTATTTTAGACTAACTTTGGTATATGTTCTCTTTTATTATTTGTATTATATTGGTATCGTGGACATTCATATTATACATTTGTTTAACAATTAAGGGCCTACCTCTTCAATTACAAAAAGCCGTAATTAAAGAATTAGACCCTTTCAGTTCCGAAAAAATGCGTAATCTACTCTCCTGTCCCTAGCCCGTAAAATTCCATCGTATTCCGATATACTTTTTCATAGACCGTATTCTTATCCATATACTTGATATTGGCAATAGCGTTAATCGATTCGTGAATCATTTTTGGGTGTGTTACTTGATCTTTAAAGACATCTTCAAAAGGCCAAGGTCCATCCGTTTCAACCATCAATTGGGATAGTGGATACTCAACTACTAATCGCTGAATCTCACTTTTATACAATACATCCGGTGTAACAGAGACAAAATAGCCACTGTCTATCATCCGTTCCATCGTCTTCGTATCCCCTTTAAACCAATGAAAGTGCGCCTTTTCAATCGAATATTTTTCTAGCAAGGAACAAACAATAGGCGCATCCTCATATACGGCATGCAGAATAATCGGCTTTTCTAATTGTTTTGCCAGTATGATAAACCGCTCAAGCAACTCTATATATTCTTCCAGTTTAATAGACTTATCTTTTTTTCTGCTGTAATAAGGAAGGCCAACCTCTCCAACGGCTATCATTTTCGTATGTTGTTCCTGAATAAACTGAATTAGCTTATCCAGTTCCTCTTCATTTGGCAAAGGCTGCTCGGGATGAAAACCGAAAGCTGGGAAAATTCTATCGTATTTATCCGAGAAATCAAGATTCTTTTGTGCAGAATAGAAGTGTTGGGATACAGAAATAAGACCATCAATCTTATACTGTTTCATTGATTGCAAAATCTCATTTCTCTCTTCTTTTTTGTAAAGATCCAAATGAATATGTGTATCAATGATTGGTTTTATCAATGGTTATTCCTCATTTTATTGTATAGTTTTTAGGTTTAGGGTGTTTGAACACAAATTATACAAGTTTTTAAGCTAGCATATTTTGTTCCAGGCAATTCTTGTTAAACTATAGCACACCGGTATTATAGCATGATAGAAATTACAAAATATTCATCCATGCTGGGCTAATAGATCTATCACAAAAAGAGGGAACGTCTCAAATTTTCCCTAGAAAAACACTTGAGCGCCCCCTCATAGTAGTAGCAGGTCCTTAATTGAGAACGACGTTGCTACAATTTAAACCTTTCAATAATTTTTTTCGATTCGTTAGCCATATCTGAAAGTGAGTTAATCGACGAGACAATTTCCTCCATTGATGTTAATTGTTGTTCTGTGGATGAGGTTACTTCCTCTGTCCCTTCTTTGACCACTTCACCGGCTTCAGATATTTGATTCATTGAATCCTCCATTTGTTCGGTTCCAGCTGCTAGTTCTTCTACAGCCGCTGATACATCTTGAATCTGATTAGAAACTTCATTAATAGAATCTTTAATTTGATTAAACGAGTCTCCTGCCGTATTCACCACTGCGATGCCTTCTGTAACTTCTTTTTTCGTCGTATCCATGGATTCTACTGCTACCCTTGTTTCTTCTTTAATGGTTAATACTAAATCAGAAATCTGTTTTGCTGATTCAGCTGATTGTTCAGCGAGTTTTCTTACCTCATCCGCTACAACAGCAAATCCACGTCCGTTTTCTCCTGCTCGTGCTGCTTCTATCGCTGCATTTAATGCTAGTAGATTTGTTTGATCCGCAATTTCTGTAATGACATTAATAATTTCATCGATTTCATTGGAGCGTTCTTCTAAACCTTTCACAACATTCCCTAGGTCATTGATATTATTCGTAATCGCATTCATTTGTTGAACTGTGTTATGAATGGTTTCTGTTCCTTCTGATGCCTTTTGCGATGCATCAATGGATGTTGTAGATACGTGTTGTGCATTACTTGCGATTTGTTGAACACCACTAGACATATCTTTCGCTATTTGAGTTGTATCCCCAATGTTATCTGTTTGTTTACCGACACCTGTTTCTAACTGTTGCATCGTGGCAGCAATTTGTTCTGTAGCAAGATTTGCTTGATTCACGTTCCCTGTTAGCTCTCCTGAAGAAGCTGCAACATGTTCTGCATTTGTTTTAAATTGTTGAATAATATTGCGTAGTTGCTCAGCCATGTAATTTAATGTATTAGCTAACTCGCCAATCTCATCATTATTTTTAATAGAAATATCTTTAATATTTAAATTTCCCTCAGCAATATTATTTGCATAATCATTTAAAATGGAAATTGGTTTTGTTCTTTTTCTAATTAACCATATCGTTATGATGGAAGCTAATAGCATAGGAAGCAATCCTAATACAAAACTCCCTTTTACAGAATCTAACGTTCGCTCACTTACAATTTTCGCATCAAAATCAATCGCATTTAGTGCAATGATTTCTTTACTTGGATCATGATCTTTAAAAATTGGCGCATATCCAGTTAAGCGCTTTATCCCACCATATGTATAGACTTCGGAATAATAAGGTTGCTTCGTTTCTAATATTTGTTCCACCGCTTCTTCATCAAGATAAAAATCATCTCCAGGAGAAAATCCCTGTTCTTCGAGGTTGTCATCCAGTGCTAATAGTTTACCATCAAATTGTATTATGTATTGATCCTCAAAAATATGTTTATGTTCTACTGTCCAATTTAGATCATCTTGTAAACTATCTTTTATGTTTTCATCACCATTCATTGCTTTTTCTACATCATCAGGATTGATGAGACCTGTTGTGATATTGGCGCATCCAACAGCTTCCATTCCCGCGGCTTCATAAGTATTTTGGTAACTAGTAAAATAGTTTGACAGCGAAGAGATCAACATCGATAAAAAAAGTACAATAACAACGATTATTCCAATTTGACCAGAAATTGTTTTTCTCATTCATCACCCTCCAGAAATTTGTTTTATAGGTATTTTTAACTAATTATAATTTCATTCTAATGCTTTTGCACTATATTAACAATAAAAGATTCCTAAATTATTGGGATAAGTTAAATTTTTATAGAATAATAACCTTTTTAAGATGAAAACCCCTGAATTGTCACATATTCGAAGTTGACTTTATTTAATTTCTCGCTTATAATTTTGTGAAATATATAAATATTACAAGAAAGAAGAATTTCCTTCAAAAGTAATAGTTTATAAGTTATGGATTTTAATTTAAGCAAAGGAGAGGGTACAAATGTCAATTCATCATCATAATCATCCTTATATGACCATTCACGATTTCAATTCAAACAGCCACATTGGTTGGGATAATTCGATTAAACCCATTGCCGAAGTCGATTCAGGTCAGACAATTACGTATGAAATTACCGAAGCTTCTGGTGGACAGTTTACGAAAAATTCAACGAAAAAAGATGTGGCAAACCTAGACTTTGGAAAAGTTAACCCAGTCGCAGGCCCTTTATATGTCAAAGGTGCGGAACCTGGGGATACGCTTGAGGTCGAAATACTAGATTTTTCTCAGCTTGATTGGGGATGGACTGCGCTTATACCAGGGTTTGGACTGCTTGCCGATGAGTTTAAAGAACCTGCTATTAAAACATTTGATTTATCCAAAAAGAATAAAATAGAATTTCTAGATGGAATTGACCTATTTATAAAACCCTTTCCGGGAACAGTAGGTGTTGCGTTACCTGAGGAGGGTAATCATAGTATCGTTCCACCGAGAAAAAATGGTGGAAACATGGATTCGCGCCACCTAACTAGAGGGACAAAGCTATATTTGCCGGTTTGGATGGAAGGAGCTTTATTTTCCATTGGGGATACACATGCAGCCCAAGGCGACGGAGAAGTGTGCGGAACAGCTGTAGAAGCATCGATGGAAACAACCATTCGATTAAAGCTACATAAAGGAAAAAGTATTGCAGAACCTAGATACGAAATTCCAGGACCACCAACTCCTGAAGCAGACAGCCAAGGATATTATGTAACGACTGGGCATGGTGAAGATATTTACAAAGCTGCTCAAAATGCAATTCGCTATATGATTGAACATTTAGTAGACACATATAAAATGACTGATGAAGAAGCATATATGTTATGCAGTGTCGCAGTAGATTTGCGAATCAGTGAGATTGTCAATATGCCAAACTGTCTTGTATCTGCTTTTCTTCCTAACTCTATTTTTAAATAATCGCTTAGCGAAGAACCAAACGAGATTTAGGCATAAGTATGAAAGCAAAATGACAAAATCCGAACAATGATTTAAGTTACCAAATCAATGTTCGGATCATTTTTAAAATGTATATTTCCGTAGCGGATTTATAGGCAGCACCTTTATTCTGCCCCAACATATTATACGCCTTCCATATTGTTTCTGTTTTCTGCCTCATCAACATACCAAATAAATTTATTCATATACCCATATATAATTACAAGGATAATAGCCGCGAAACTCAACCACATGTAAGGCACATATTGTAATGTTGGTACACCAAACATCGCCGCCATAAAAATTCCATTATCTGACCATGGCACCATTCCCGAAGTTAATGTTCCGCCGACTTCCGTATTTCGTGAAAGAATCCTACGATCAACTTTTAAGCGATCATAGTTGTTCTCCATTATTTTTGGAGTCAAAATAAGTGAAACATACATCGCACAACCAAAAACGTTTGTTAAAAATCCTGTTGCAATTGTCGATACTGATAGACGACCAGTATTTGTAATAAACTTTGATAAGGAATCAACAATGACTTGTAAGGCCCCAATATAATTCAATAGACCACCAAATCCAAGTCCAAATAAAATAACGACGATTGAACCAAGCATTCCAACAATACCACCACGATTTAACAGCTCATCCATAAACTCATTGCCAGTTTGTGCATTAAACCCTTCATAGGCCGTATTTAACGCAGATACAAAATCCATGTTTTGGAATAATACCGCCCAGATAACTCCGAGTAAAGCACCAAACGTAATCGTTGGTACAGCGGGCTTTTTCATTGCTAATAAGGTAATGACAACGACAGCTGGAATTAACATCCACCAATGGATACTGAATGCATCACTCATATCTGCCATTATCGACTCCACTCGATTTAAATCAACCTGATCAGATGCATAAGTAAAACCTACAATCGTAAAAGCAATCCCACTAATAATGAATGCAGGAATACTAACATAAAGCAATGATTTAATATGTTCGATGATATTCACTTTAGACATCGAAGCAGTAAGTACGGTACTATCCGATAATGGAGAAAGTTTATCCCCGAAATATGCACCAGATAAAACCGCACCAACAACCATTGGCAAAGGAATTCCCATCGCTTCTCCTACCCCTACCATTGCAATACCAGCTGTTCCTGCAGTACCCCAAGAAGTTCCGGTTGCAAGCGATGTAATGGAACAAAGTACCATGGTAGCTAATAGGAAAATACTTGGATGTATAAATTCTAAGCCATAATAAATAATACTTGGTACAATTCCACCGGCAATCCATGTACCAATAAGTGTACCGACAGCGACAAGTATTAACACAGCATCTAAGCCACTGGATATACCATCTTTAAGTGCTTCCTGAAGATCATGATATGTATAACCTAATCTTAAACCAAGAAAGATTACTAAAAACAAAGCAATAAACAGAGCTAGTTGGATAGATAAATCAAAAATACCAGTAAAAGAAAAAGCAATGAGTAAAAATAAACCGAGTACGATAATGACCTCTATAATATAGGGCTTCCTTACACCACTATCCTTAGCATTCTTCATAGAATCCCCTCCTCAAAACCGAATAACTAAATGTATATTTAAATACTTATTCATTATAAACAGTATTTAAACTTATCCGTAATTATACATATATTGAAACTTCATGCCTTTTTGGAAACAATAATCATTCTTTTATTCTACAACATTTAGACTATAGGTGCTATATTGAAGAAAAAACATTTAACAAATGATTTCTTCAGTCTACATCGCTAACATGATGCATCTACTATATCTTTAAGATAATACTTGCCATTAAAAAAGATAAGTGGGACTAGAGCCCACTTATCTTTATATCACTAAAACTTAAATCGAAGAACCAATTCGTTTAATTCCTCCGCTAATCTCGAGAGATCTTTCGAGCTGGCTGCTACTTCTTCCATTGAAGCACTTGTTTGTTCGGATGATGCAGATGTTTGCTCGATACCTGCAGCAGATTCCTCTGATACCGCGGCGATATCCTCAATTGTACTGTTCATTTGCTGACTGTCTTCAGCGATACTTCCCAGATTTTCGGATACCGATTTAATACTATTCACCATATCAGTAATAGCTGTATGAATGCTATTAAACTTCTCTCCCGTTACTTCGATTTGTTCTGTTCCTTGTTCAACCTCTTTATATCCTTCTTGTAGCGACTCAGCTACTATGCTTGATTCCGTTTGAATATTTGTGACGATACTAGTAATATCCGATACTGAATCAGATACCTGTTCTGCTAATTTCCTAACCTCATCTGCGACAACGGCAAATCCTTTTCCATGTTCGCCCGCTCTTGCTGCTTCTATCGCTGCATTTAATGCTAAAAGATTCGTTTGATCAGCGATATCATGTATTACTCCAACCAACTTGGATATTGCTTGAGACTGCATATCAAGGCCTTGAACTTTCTTAACGGCATCTTGAACTATTTGATCGATTTTCATCATTTGACTTTTCGAGGATTCCATTAGTTGACTTCCTTCCGCCGTAACTTTAACAACATCGTTTGAAAACTCCTCAATTCGACCACTGTTACGATGTGCTGCGTCAATTTCATTAGCAAATGACTGCATCGTTGACGATAGATCAGTTGCACTATTTGCTTGTGTTTCAGATCCTGATGCTAGTTCCTGCATGGTTGAGGCAATTTGCTCCGCACCTTCTTTTACTTCTCCTGCCGATTGAGTCAGTTCTTCACTTTGGCTTGATACTGTTTCAGATACCATATTGATTTGGTTCAGTAAAACACGCATTTGATCATTCATATGATTTGTTGCTGTAACAAGTTGGCCAATTTCATCTGTAGAATTCACCTCAAGGGGAGAATGGCTCAAATTACCATCAGCAATATTTTTCATGCGCTCCATTACTAACTTGATTTGCTTCGTTACATTTCGTGTCGTCACAACAGAAATTATAATAGCTATTACAAGTACCACAACTAGGCTAATAGCAATCGGTGTAAATATAGTACGTGCTTGTTTCCGGAAGTCTTCCTTATTAACTGAACCAGCTAAAATCCAATCAGTCGTTGGATTTTTAGCAAATCCTGTGACCCTGTCTTCATCCCGGATGATATATTCAATAATTCCTTGATCACCCGCAGCTACAAGATCCTTAAAATACTGTTCATCGGAATGATCATCACCGATTTGACGTTTATCAGGATGGGCCACAAATTTTCCTTCCTCATCAAAAATAACTGCAAAACCCTCTTCTCCAATAGTGATTTTATCTATCATACCAATAAGCGTATCAATTAGAACATCGGCTCCTACGACCCCTACCAATTGACCATTTTTATAATAGGCTTGTGCAGCAGTTAAGATTGTTTCACCTGATCCTTCATCAATATAAGTCTCAGTCCAGATGATGTCACCATTTGCTTCAACAGCATCTTGATACCATGATGTTTCTTTAGGTTGATAATCGTCCCCTGCTTCCAATTCAAGCGCGTTAAGGAAATCCCCGGTTTCCGTACCTATATATAAGTTTGAAATGGAGGATGTTGTTTCTGCTGTTTCCTTAAAAGTTTGTATAAGTTCTTCTTTATTTTTCGGTTTATAATTTTTTACTAAGCTATTGGTAGAAAAACGATCTAAAATACTTTCTATATTAGCAAAGAACATTTCAAACGTATCATTCATACTTACCATTTGCCCCTCAACATTGGCCGTAAGTTCCTCTGTTGTGTTCTTTACACTAAAATTGTAACTGACATATGCCACCACTCCACCGGTTAAGATAATTAAAATGATGAAAGGAATTAAAATTTTATTTTGCAGGGAACTTTTGTAGAAAGACCCTATACTACGAGATTTCTTGTTATTTGATTTCCTATTTTCCATATTGAATTTACCTCTTTCTATACAGTAATAAATGATCGATTTGGATACTAGGATCATCTTGCTTTATTAAAGGACTAGTCTATCTCAGATTCAGTAGAACCCCTTCACTCGATTTATTCAACCCCTTCTTAATAGTCATTTATGCCTGCTATCAAATATGAGAAGATGAATTTTTACTTAAATATAAATCAGTCCATATATATTAATATCGACTAATCACAAAAAAGTTTAATAACTTTTAAAGCACGCATAAGTATAAAGACATATTCTTAATCGGAAATTATTTGAACAAAAATTCTCTTTCAACTTCATTTAAATAAAAAATATGGAACAAAAGCGCAAGCGCCTTGGTCAGTCCCGACAAGCTTAAGCCACTAGATTTGTTGTTTAAGACCTCGAAGGGCTAGGCGCTGGAGCTGGCCGCGGCTGTTCCTGCTACTTAGTTATCCACAGTTTTAAGACAGTTATAGTCTCCTAGACAGCAAGAAAAAAACTGCAATGTATCAATTGCAGTTCTAATTTATTACTGTACTTTCCTAGGGCTTGGATTATCATTGAATATGGATATTTTTTATATGAATGATGGAGTTAAATGGAAAACGGTCACTTCACTGTATTTACAATAAATTGATGAACGTTATCTAAGTCTACGTTTCCGCCGGAGATGACGGCTACTATGTTTTTACCATGGATGTTTAGTTTGTTGAACATAGCTGCTGCTATTGTTGTGGCACTTGATGTTTCGATCAGCTGTTTCATACGTTCCATAACAAAACTGAAGGCCTGACGTATTTCATCTTCGCTGACAAGAACAATGTCGTCTAGGTATTTCATAAGTACAGGAAAAGTTAAATCACCTGGCTGGTTGGTTCTTAATCCATCCGCAATGGTGGTAGTAGCAGGAATTGCAGTGATTTTCTTATTTTGTAATGACAGGTATGTATCATTGGCAATTTCAGGCTCTACACCAATCACCTTTATTTTCGGATTCGTTTCTTTAATTGCAGTTAGGATCCCCGATATAAGCCCTCCACCACCAATAGGGACGATGATTGCATCAACATTTTCAACCTGATCCAAAATTTCTAATCCAATGGTTCCTTGTCCAGCCATAATTAACGGATCGTCATAAGGAGGAATATATACGCCGTTTTCTTGATTAGCAATCTCCTGAGCTCTTGGTAATCGCTCTTCGGAAGTTGTTCCACATGTTTCCACCTTACCATTGTATGCCTTCATCGCATTAACCTTACACTTACGAACATTTTCAGGAACTACAATTTTTGCCGGAATTCCATATTTATTTGCAACATAGGAAACGGCTTGACCGTGATTACCTGAGGATGCTGTTGTCACATACTTCCCACCATTTTCAATGGCATGTACAACTTTATTACTTGCTCCTCGTATTTTAAATGAACCTGTTTTTTGTAAATGCTCTGATTTTAAAAACATCTGATTTCCACATATTTTTGAGAGTTGCTTTGATTGTAGAATCGGTGTTACATACGCTATATCGTTCATTCGTTTTCTAGCATCTTTAATATCTTTTAAAGAAACCATGCATTTTGTCCTCCTATTTTATTTATAAAATCAATCTTAATCGGATGTTGAATAATCTTATTTAAATTTTACCATACAAAAAATCTCCCCTGTATAACCAATCTACTTTCTATTAGATTATGATATCAACGTTGTAGAGTAAACATAGAAAGAGGGAGGTTATTTTACCTCCTAATTTTTTAAGGCACTAACTTCAGCTCTAACCCTTCTCCATTACTTAATACTGTTTTGTGAAAATTCCCTTCTACCCAATCATCCATTTGATCATGATACCACTCGCTTTTAAAGTGACCGGACTGTCCTGGACCAACAGTATGATAACCAGTTTCCATATCGTTTGTATCGATGACAAATCGCCAGGACGCACCATGGTTGACTTCTCCTGTTTCAGATGAGTAAGCTGCTGCCATCGGAGTCACAGCACTTCCATTTACTGGAATAGGATCTTCATTATTGAAAAAGTAAGCCAGTACTGGATGGATGCCAGATAAAGGATGATCAAACTGCACCTTATGATAATCTCCCCATTTCCAGTCATCTAAATTGTCACTATAATCCTTTTCTAACTTACCAACTGTATTTTTCAAAGAGTGATGAAGAACGTCTTCCAATCCACCTGCGTCTTCAATCCAAATCGAACCTTCACCGTTATATGCTTTTCTTAATAACTGATCTGTTGTCTGTCCTCTTGCAGTAAATAAATTTGTCATATTCCCTGGAATTGATTTTAGGTAAATGGTACGTTCAATTTCTTCCATCCAATGGTGAAAAATAAGGGGCTGTGCTAGATCTTTATCATCGGTATAATCCCAGTTATCTAGTAGTTCGAGTGCCTCTTGTTCATTTTCATTTAAATCTGTATCACTTAATACATCTGAAAAAATCGGTACAAATTCCCTTGCTTGAAGATTTGTCATGTCCATTTGTAATGCTTTCATATCTTCAATTGTTAATTCGTCACTCGCTTCCAGAACTTCTGCAATTCGCTCATAACGATAAGGCTGTGCCCAGACATTACTAATATGGTAAGGATAATCCTCTCCGACAATTTTATTATTCGCAGTAGCAATAAATCCTTTATCCGGATTCACCACTTTTGGCAGTTCATCAAATGGAATAAAGCCCTTCCATTCCGTATCTTTTTCCCAGCCTGGCAGAGGTAATAGTGCATCTTCACTAGAATCATAGATAGGAATATTCCCATTTGCCTTATATGCTATCGTTCCATCTTTGGCAGCAAAAACAAAATTTTGTGCTGGAGCGAGGAATTTTTCCAGACCCTTTTCAAATTCCTCCCAATTCGTCGCCTTATTAAACTCTAAAATAGCTTCCAGTTCTGTCGTTGGATCAAGTGCTGTCCATCGTAAAGATAATACCTCTTTCTTCCCGCTATCTTCTGCAAATTCTGAGATGACTGGACCATGGCGTGTTTCAACCACTTCATAATCAATTGTTTCTTGGTCCTTTACTTTAATCGGTTCATCGATGACTTCTGCTTCTTCCCATTTATCTTCAAATAAAAATTCATTTCTATTGTCAGGGTTACGTTCTTCTATATACAACTGCTGAACATCTGGCCCAACATTCGTAACCCCCCATGCCACATGATCATTATGTCCCAAGATAATACCTGGAATTCCAGCAAAAATAACCCCGCTAACATTCAAATCATCTGTCTCAAGAACCATCTGCAGCCAAATAGATGGAGTCGCCAGCCCCAAATGTGGATCATCCGCAAGTAGTGGCATCCCCGATTCCGTCTTGTCTCCACTTACCGCCCAGTTATTACTCCCATTAAATTCATGTGGAATGACGGCTTTCTCAAAGCTACTCGCGATGTCAATCTCTTCTTCCCCAATGATTACTGGTTTTTCTTCTGGATACTCAGGGAAAAGTTCTAACGCTTTCTCATCCGGGAAACGGTTCATTATGTAGTAATTGAAGGCTTGTCTCTCCCAGTGCCCTCCAAGGTCAAAAGCCATGTATTTTCCAATCGTTAATGAATCAAGTGGGGTCCATTCCTCCGGTTCTGCCCCCATTAATGTAAACTCAATTGGCAAACTATTACTATCAATTGCTTCTTGGATATAAGCATTTATCCCATCTGAAAAGTACTGTAAAACATCCTTCGCTTCGTCTGAATAAAGGTCATAAGACTTTTCCGCTGCTCGTCTAAGTCCAAGTGTTCGAAAATATTTATCCTGATCTACTGCTTCTTCTCCAACCACTTCACTTAATGTTCCTGAAGCCTGTCTCCGCGACATTTCCATTTGAAACATACGATTTTGTGCTTGCACATACCCTTGCGCGATATATAAATCATGTTCATTATTTGCTTTTATATGCGGTACCCCACTGTCATCTGTAATCACTGTTACTTCTTCCTGTAATATTGGTAGATTAATTTCCCCTTCTAGCTGGGGAAGAGATCTAGTAATATAACTATTAATGAAAATAAATATGCCGGCTATGATAGTAAGGAGTACACCAAGAGTGATCAGTATAATCTTTAACTTGCTTCGCTTTTTTTGATGTTTCTCTTCTAACTTGTACGCATTTTCTACCAAAAAGCAACCCTCCTAAACGAATTGTCATACTATATAGTATTCTCCATAAATTCGTTAAATCCTGCTTGGTATTCTTTGTAAAAATCCATAACTCTTTTTCCTTTCAAACTAAAGTTGACTTTACCAATTTTAATGGTTATAATTTTGTGAAATATCAAAATATTAACAAGGGAGAGATGTCAATGCCCAAAGGTAATAATGGTACGTCGATTAGTAAATTTGGGTACAAACAGGAGTTAAAACGTAGTTTATCATTTAAAGATTTACTCATTTATGGACTTATTTTTATGGTTCCAATTGCTCCATTTGGGATTTACGGAGAAGTTATGCTCGAATCCCAAGGTATGGTTGCACTAGCTTACTTAATCGGTATGGTCGGAATGATTTTTACAGCACTGAGCTATGCACGGATGTCTGAAGCCTTTCCGATGGCGGGATCTGTTTATTCTTATGCAGGCAGGGGCATTAATCAGTATGTTGGGTTTGTCGCAGGTTGGGCGATACTACTAGACTATATTCTTGTACCAGCTTTACTATATGTCGTCAGTGCTACCGCTTTAACTGGAATGTGGCCCGCTATTCCAGGTTGGATATGGCTTGTCATATTTATTCTAATCAATACCGTTATTAACTATTTTGGCATTGAATTCACTGCGCGCACAAATATGATCTTTTTAATTTTTGAATTAGCTGTATTAGTTATCTTCCTTGTTGTTGGCATCTCAGCCATTGCGAATGGCGTCAATGGAGCAACATTCTCATTCGATCCTATTTATAATCCAGATACCTTTAGTATGAAAGTCGTCATGGGGGCCGTATCCATTGCTGTACTTAGTTTTCTCGGATTTGATGCAATATCCACCCTCTCAGAAGAATCGGCTGGAGGACCTAAAGCAATTGGTAAAGCCACCATCTGGTCTTTACTGATTGTCGGTGTTCTTTTTATGGTGCAAACATGGGTAGCCGCGCTTATTTATCCTGATTTTAACAGTTTTAACGATATCGGTACCGCCTTTTATGAAACTGCAGAAATCGCAGGTGGACCATGGCTCGGTGTTTTAACAGCAATAGCAACTGCACTAGCTTGGGGAATTGCTGATGCAATGGTGGCACAAGTAGCGATTTCGAGGGTTTTATTCAGTATGGGCCGTGATCGAAAACTACCGAAGTTCGTAGCTAATGTTCATCCAAAATATCAAACACCACACACAAGCATTATTGTAGTCGCTATTATATCCCTGGCTGTCGGATTAATTTTTATGGGGGATATAGGTATCTTATCATCCTTTATTAACTTTGGAGCTTTAACGGCTTTCTTGTTCTTGCATGTCTCCGTTTTTACACATTACGTGGTGAAAAATAAAAGCAAGAACTACTGGAGTCATTTAGTTCTGCCTCTCATCGGCTTTATCATTATTGCCTATGTTTGGATTAACCTTGCTACCGAAGCAAAAACACTCGGATTGGCTTGGCTTGCTATTGGAGTTATTGTCGCGATTTACTTTGCCGTCAAGAAAAAAGATGCATCCATTGATATGTAATATAATCTATCGGTTCAGAGCTCTCAGTTTAGAGCTCTGAATCGAAAATAATATAATACTTTAAATTAAAAGAGACATAGCAAAATGATACAATGAAGAAAACGCATGAAGGAGCATTATCATGAAAGTTGTTATTCTATCAGATACACATATGCCAAAAAGAGAAAAAAAGCTTCCTCCCCGACTTATTCAGGAACTAAAAACAGCAAATCTCATTATCCATGCCGGTGACTGGAATTCAATGGAAGTATACAATATGCTTCGAAAGTATGGACCTGTCAAAGGAGTGTATGGGAATGCAGATAACGAAGAGATGACAACGAACTTTCCAGCAAAAGAGCTTTTAACAATTAACGGATTTCAAATCGGAATTGTGCATGGACATGGTGAAAAAAAGACGACTGAACGACGGGCCTTTGATGCTTTTGTTGAAGAAAAAGTGGATGCTATTATTTTCGGTCACTCCCATATTCCTTTCCTTCGTTACTTTAAAAAAGTACTCCTGCTTAATCCAGGTTCACCCACTGATAAAAGAACACAACCATATTATTCCTTTGCTATGATGGAAATCGACGAGGAGATTCGTGTAGAATTCGTCTTTTTTAAAAACAATGAATCATAAAATAAGTCTACAACGCCTTCACAAGCCCTCCATCAACGAGTAAAGTTTGTCCCGTGACATATGTATTGGCCCCAGAGCACAAGAATACAGCTTGTTTAGCGAATTCTTCCGGCTTTCCGTACCTACCCATCGGAATCCCTTTTTCGGCAGAATCTTTTACTTCCTCATATGGGAGATTTTGCTGATTTGCACGAATTCTATCCAGTTCTTCTACACGATCTGTCCCGATTCTACCAGGGCCAAGTGTGTTGATAAGGATATTGTCGGGAGCAAGTTCTTGAGACAGACTTTTTGATAACCCAACAATCCCTGCTCGAAACACATTCGACAACAACAGATTGTCCAGCGTTTGCTTGATAGACGACGAAGCAAAGTTCAAGATGTGCCCACTTTGTTGCTTTCGCATATATGGCAATACTTCACGAATCGCCCTTACAAAACTTAATAAATTGAGCTCATAAGCTTTTTGCCATGTTTCATCATCAAATTTATCGAATCCACCGGCTGGTGGTCCACCTGCATTATTAATAAGTACATCAACCGTCCCATACTTATCGACGGCAAATTTCACGAGGGATTTTATATCCTCCGCCTTCGTAATATCACAAACTTGGTAATAGACGTTTTGATTATTTGCCTCCTCTTGAATTAATTTCGTCGTTTTCTCAAGTTCTTGTTCTTTACGACTTCCGATAACGACATTTGCTCCTTCCTTTGCAAATTCGAGAGCAGTCGCTTTCCCCAATCCTTTACTCGCAGCTAGAACGATAACTGATTTGTTTTTTAAACCTAAATCCATAAAAATCGCCTCCTATTTATTTTATATAAAAGAAAAACAAACATCTTAAACAAGCATAGGAATCTCATTCTTATTTCTTTATTGATTTTCGTATGAAGTTGAGTGACATCCTCGCGAATTAACGCCGCCCCTGCAATTTCGGCACAAGCTCATATTCAACACCATACAAATCACATGTTTTCTCAAGAAAAATGGGACAGCTTGCCTGTATCTCATGATTCATTTAAACAGCGCTGCAACATCTATCTCAAAACCTTCCAAAATAAAAGATTGAACGATTTCTTCTGCTTTTACAACATCCTTTTGTTGATAATCCCCTTTTTTATCCAAAGAATAAATTTGAACGGCGTTTAATAATGGATTAACGATCCAGTATTCTTTTACCCCATATTTCATATAAAGATTCAATTTTGTAACCAAGTTAAGCGATTGATTGGATGGACTTATGATTTCAATAATGAGAGAGGGAGCGCCGTTATAGTTATTTGGTCCAAGTCCACTTTTATCACAAATTACGGATAAATCTGGGATGACATTTTTTTTCATTGCTATCATCCTTCTGTAATTCAATATCAAATGGAGCATGAAAAACTTCACAATCTTTTCCTTCTAGAAAGTTGAACAATTTGGCATGTAAACGTCCTGAAATTCTTTGGTGTCTTGTTGAAGGGGAAGGTGACATGTATACTGCACCATCAATATATTCTAATACTTGGTCCGTTTCTTCACGTAAGTTATAATACTCTTTCAATGTTACTTTTCTTTTACTTGGCAGACTCATGGTAATATGCTCCTTTCCTAAGAAACTAACTTATTCTTCTATTATAATTAGAACTGAATTTTTCCATAAAGGTTGTTTTTTTAAAATAACTTCATCTGCTCGGAAATCACTTTTTCCTCGGAACCTTTTTCTTTCACGATATAACCTAATGTCTTATATCCTTTATCTCTTTTTTTATACATTTTTTCTAAGATATCTTCCTTTATTGTTGTATTAGTTCTTCTTTTCATACCCTTCATTTTATCATAATAGTGATCATTTTTTGTTATTTTCTATTTATTT
>Ga0079226_10001174_pt1 | contig 19915 bp, 20 predicted proteins | sample Poulit2014_FD_76345 | JGI IMG/M metagenome (GOLD analysis project Ga0079226, IMG submission 76345) | Agricultural soil microbial communities from Georgia to study Nitrogen management - Poultry litter 2014 | ecosystem: Environmental > Terrestrial > Soil > Agricultural land | place: USA: Georgia... | reverse complement strand
GGGGCCAAGCCTTTCCCAAACCAACGGGAAAAACGTATATCTTTGGCAATCCACCATTCCTAGGCGACCACACCCGAAATAAAGAGCAGCTTGCCCTCATGCAAGCCGCATGGGGAGCCGAAAAACAACTGTCCCGCTTAGACTTCGTGACTAGCTGGCACGCCCTGACGGTGAGATTCTTGAAAGGGCGCCCCGGAGAATGGGCATTTGTCACCACCAACAGCATTGTCCAAGGGGACCAACCAGCGAGATTATTTGAACCGATCTTTGAGCAGAACTGGCGTATCAAATTCGCCCACCGAACGTTCAAATGGGATTCCGAAGCCCCCGGTAAAGCCGCCGTTCACTGTGTCATCATCGGCTTTACCCGAGACAGGACCATCCGACCTCGGCTGTTCGACTACGAACACGTCCAAGCAGAACCTACCGAAGTGCGCGTAAGACAGGACATCAATGCCTATCTTGTCGATGGTCCCAATGTTCTGGTCGGTAAACGCAGCAAACCTTTATCGCCGGATATCCCCAAAGTTGTAAAAGGCTCGATGAAAACAGATGGTGGCTATCTAATTATCGAACCCGAAGATTACACCAAGGTCATGAAGGACCCGATCATGGCCCAATATGTTCGGCCCTACATGGGGTCCTACGAACTCATTAATGACGTACCTCGTTGGTGTTTATGGTTAGAAGATATGGACCCCAACGCTCCATCACAATCTCTGGAACTCGGCCGACGCCTCGCTGGGGTTGAAGCCGAACGTCTCAAATCAAAAGCCGCCACCACACGCGACTGGGCGCGCTTTCCACACCTGTTCCGACAACGCGGCCTGGTCTCCGACGTGCCCTATGTGGCGATCCCAGAAGTCAGCAGTGAAACACGCCGCTATCTGCCCGTAAAGCATCTTGAACCCGAGGTCATCATTTCCAACAAGGTTTACGGGGCCGTGGACCCAGACGGCGTGATTTTTGCTATCGCCTCATCGTCCATGTTTATTACCTGGATGAAAACCGTGGGGGGACGCATGAAATCTGATCTTTCATTTTCCAGCACTATCACTTGGAATAATTTCCCCTTGCCGCACCTCAGTCAACAGCAACGTGCAGCAATCATTGCCGCAGGGCAAGGCGTCCTGAAAGCCAGAGCAAAAGAACCACAACGATCACTTGCAGAACACTATGCGCCAACGGCCATGACCCTAAACCTTGTCAGAGCACACGACGCGCTGGACCGTGAAGTGGACCGAGCATTTGGAGCCAGCAGACGGTGCAGCTCAGAACTTGAACGCCAGGAATTACTTTTCGATCGTTACCAAGAACTCACGTCTTAGACCTCAGCCAAGCTTCGGTGACCAACCTGGTTCAGGGATGTGACTGTTAACTTCGTTTGGCGGTATTTCGCAGCTTCATGTGGCGGTCGGCCTGTCACTTTAGGTGTTGCTACCCAAATGCACCGGCTTGATCAGTCGAGCGACTAGCACTGAGAAAGCATGACATGTAAAACCTGGTATACCCTTTTACACGTTGATCATTCCACCGAGAATATGCTGTAAAAGCAGGCCGAAAACGCTTCTTTATACACCTCGTCTAAGGGGGTCTTGAAAGTGGTTGGACAGACCGTGGGCTACGTGCGGGTGAGTTCCGCTGATCAAAATCCAGCGCGCCAATTAGAACAGTTAGGGGAGTGTCACAAAATCTTTACTGATAAGAACAGTGGCAAGACCCGGACGGACCGAAAGGGACTCCAAGAGCTGATTGGCTACGTTCGAGACGGCGACGTTGTGCACGTGCAGTCGATGGATCGACTTGGCCGTGACACGTTAGACCTGTATCAAATTCTGAACGATCTAACTAACAAAGGTGCGACAGTGAAACTATTGTCTGAGGGTTTCACGGTGTCCAAAGACGAAACAAACCCAACGCAGCAACTTATGTTGGGACTTCTGGCTGCAATTGCCGATTTTGAGCGGTCCAAGATCCGCGAACGGCAAGCTGAAGGGATCGCTATTGCTAAAGCGAAGGGTAAATATGCGCGTCAGCCAAAGCTCACAGACGAGGACATAGAACAGATCGAAGTTTTGTTGGAGCTTGGGCACGAAAAGACTGAGATTGCACGACAATTCCAGGTGTCGCGTCAGACGATTTACAATGCGCTGAAACGAACCCGATCCGTTCATTAGCCGCCAGCCAAGACGTGTGTGTTCTGGCATCATGTCTGAACAGAGTGAAACACTTAATAAAAGAGGCGGTTGTGCGCCCAGCTGACCGCTGAGGGTAGGCCCTAGCGGTCAGCTGGGCGCATGCTCGGTACTGTTATGTGCGGACCCCGAGGCGGCGTTTAAGTTCCGTTTTGTGTGCACCGGCTCCGGTTGGTTCTTCGCGGGGTGATATGTTGCGCCATATTGCTTTGAGAGCGGGGTCTTTTTCGGTGGCTACGGTCCAGGGTTGTAGGTGGTCGGTGATGTCTCGAATGGCGTTAGCGTTGCGCCGCACCAAGAGTGCGTACCCGTAGTCTTTGCCATGTTGTGCTTCTAAGAGTTGTGCCACCGCAAACAGGAGTTCTGATCCATCTTGGGCATCGCCCAAGGTCATTAGGTCGATAGCCTGCTCCTGCTGATTCGATGTTCTTGGGTCTTGTTTATGTTCATCCATTGCTGATCACGTTACTGTTCGTAGCTGCCCCTTCGGGTGCTTGGGGTGATTCGCTCCGGGTTCTGCTTGGGTCATTGCGGTTCGTGTTTTGAGGCTGTGAAGGTGTTGTGTTCTTCTGTGGGGCGCGACGGCGTTTGACCGGTTTGAGTTTGTTGAGTTCGGCTTTTGTCCAGCCATGACGTTCGGCTTCGCGATATGCTTTCCGTTCCTCAGCTTCGGCTTCTTTGAGTGCTTCCTCAGCGGCTACTCTGACAGAAATTGTTTGCGCAATGTTCTCAGCAGCGGCCATGCGTTGTTCGGTAAGTTTGCGAGCATCTTCTAAGAATTTTTCAGTATTGATCGACATGGTAATAGCCTACTTGTGTTGCGTATTTTTCGCAGTATCTGACAAGAATTCTTCAAGGCACCACTTAGGAAATCTGTGCAGTCGTGGTCCGACTTGCACACACTTTAACGTGTGTTGTGTAGCCCATCGGATAACTGTCGATGTATCGACCCGAAGGAGGCGTGCCACTTCCTCGGTCGTGAGTACATCGGGTGCTGGTTTCAGTTGATTTGCAAAAAGATCGTCCACTAGGTGAGTCATTGATTTGTCCTCTCTTGTTGTGCCGTTCCTTTCGGCAAAGACCGAAACACTTGCTGCACAGGGTTCAGGCAACCCGTAGGGCGGCGGGGGAGAAAAGTTTTGCGCGAAATAAGGGAGCTTGCGACCGCGTGCAAAAGTTTTCGGCGGAGCTGGTGCGACAGCACTTGCATGGTTCTTGTGCAGCAGTACACTCATCGGCCCGAAAGGATGCGTCTCGTTGGTAGCTCCCTTCGTTCGTTGTTTTAAAAATGGAGTCCCAGACGGAGCGAGCTAGACACTTAGCACGGCTAAGTATGCTCTTTGGTTGCACGTGGCAACCTGACGTGGGACACTCATAGTGAGTGGTGTTGCACTGGGCGGGAGGTTTTTTGATGAGTCGCAAGCGACAGTCCAACGTTGTTGGTGGTCGTCCTGTACGTCGAGAAGTGAAACTTTCTGACTCAGAAGATGCAGCGTTGTGTATCGCAGCAGCAGAGTTGAATATCACTGTTCCGAGATACCTCAAAGAATCTGCTTTGGCAGTGTCTCGTGGGGAAACAGCTTCGGAACGGGCGCAGCTTTTGAAACGTTTGTTTGGTTTGCAGCATCAATTATCCGCCGTTGGAAACAACCTCAACCAGATCGCTCGCGGAGTCAACATTGATGGTCATGTGCGTTCTGATCTGTTGGATACTTTAGAAGCCTTACGCTCAAATTTACGTGATATAAACGGTGCGGTTTCGTCGCTATCTTTTGATGGTGAAATGCCGTGATGCCCAATGTTGTTCGAGGTGGACGTATGAAGGGTCTTATCGCTTATCTTGCAGGTCCTGGTCGAGCTAATGAGCATACTCACCCAATGGTGATTGCTGGTGATGATCGCGTGACGTTTGCTGTAGAACCTGGTGTGGAGTTGAGTCACGATGATGCGATGACTATCGGCAGCATCATGGACCAACCCCGCGAAGCGTACGGCACCGAAGTGACTGTTCCAGTTAAACAGTGGAGCGACCAAAAGCAGTCCTATATACAAACCGGCAGCAAGGATGCTCATGTATGGCACTGTTCGTTGTCATTGCGCAGTGAGGAAGGTAAGTTGTCGTCCGAGAAGTGGAAGGCAGTTGCCGAAGATTTTGTAGACCGGATGGGTTTTATTGACCCTGATGGTGGCAAGTCCTCACGATGGGTTGCCATTCATCATGGCAGCTCGAAGAATGGCAATGACCATATTCATATTGCCGTTCAGATGGTGCGTGAGGACGGCACGAAAGCCAACACGTTTGGAGACTTCAAGAAAGCTCAAAAGGTCTGTTCATATCTTGAAGAAAAACACGGTTTAGAAGTCGTCGAGTCTCGTGGACAGCAGCGCAGTGTCTCAGCTGATAAACCAGCAGAACGGGCCACAGCGCAGCAGCAGGGGCGTCCTATGTCTGCTCGTTATGAATTGCGTCGTAGGTTGCGCACGGCCCTGGCGACCAGTGGATCAGCCGATGAATATATCGGTCGCCTGGTGGACTTGAACGTCAAAGTTGCACCCTCATTTGAGCGCGGATCAATGAACACAGTTCGCGGTTATAAAGTTGCGTTGCCCGATGTGCAAGATAGCCAAGGCAAGGCTATTTGGTATGCCCCGTCAAAACTCGATGCCACCCTGGGGTGGCCCAACATTGCTAAACGTTTTGCTGATGCCGGAGTCACCGCCGCAGAAGATCGACTCCGGTCGATGCATACCAGTCACAACAGCCAGTCTGGAAAGGTTGCCATACACAATTTCGACTCTGGTCTTGCTGAACAATTGATGAGCGGCAAAACAGGCACCGGCCCCGACACACTGGCAAATATTTATGCCCGACTGTCGATGCAGATCGAACAAGACCGTCCAGGAGCATTGTGGCAACTCAGCGACCAATTCGCCCGAGCCGCACAAGGGCGAGGCAACAGCAAATATGCGATCCGGGCGAACCCTCAATTTGCTGCCAAACATGGTCATGGATGGGTCGCTGTGATGCGCCAAGCCAACCGCGTGTCACGAGCTATGGCAACCAGCACCATGTCTAGCACGCGACCGCGTCTTGCACGCACTGTGAACTCACTGATGAGAGTTGCCAGCAGTACTGTCGGCGCTTCAAATGACACGTCACTGACCCGCTCGGTTGGAAACGTGCAGCAGTACAGCAGATCACGCAATGATAGAGGCTACGAAAGATAGGACGGTGCCAGCGACATGACCGAACAAGCCAATGAAGAAACAGAGCTGACTCAAGAGTTTGGTCAGCTTGTCAGAGTGCTTACCGGGTCGAGTATGCAGGTTCAAGAAGCAAGCACACGACGAGATCAGCTGCGTTCTTTTGAACAATCCCAGCTGGAACAGCAGCGAAGAGCTCAGGATAAAGCAATGGCTGAGATGGTTAATGAGACGATCCGTGATCGTCATTTTTGGGCCACTGCCGGCTCAGAAGAAATCGCGGATAACGTCACCGTGGCAGCTCATTTATCATCGACGCAGGATAAGGCGCAAAAAGCATATTTACATGCTTCGGATATGTTGCGTAACGAATATGGGATCAACCTCGAAGATATTAACCGAGACCACCCCACAGCGTTGAGTGACAGACATGCTGCACTGCGTGACTCACTGGACAGTTATTTTGAAGGCCAGCGCGAACAAGCCGGGGAGACTGACAAAGCAGAGCAACTTGTAGATAAGAGCAAAAAACAGCCTACGTTCCAGGAAGCACGCGAATGGCACGCTAAGCATTTTCCCGACGCTCACCGCGAGTGGGAGATGCGGTATCAATACGCTGACACCGTTGATGGAAAACGGAACGACGAACGTGACTTGGTTGATAAAATGGTCAGCCACCGCGATGCTGCCAGAGAAGCTGCTGCAGAAGAACAGGCGAGCCTACGCAAAGCAAATCAATATCATGCAGAACACCAGCAGGATAAAAACCATGCCAAGTCTGAAGCTGCGACGGGTGGACGAGAACCGAATCCATATCAGCGTGTTACCACGGAACAGTATGCTCAATTACGTAATACCACGTCCGAGTGGTTGGCTACTTCGCGGCATCGGCAAGGGCTGATGTTTGCAGGCTCGACAAAAGACCGAGCATTGAATGGTCGAGCAAGCAAGATTAACATGCCAAAACCTCAAAACAAGGCGTATCAGGGCCTGAACCGTCAGCACGATATCGGGATGGCTCGATGAGTGAAACATTCGTTACCGTGGACTCAGATCATCGAACCGAGCATTTAGATTACGAAGATCAAGACAGTGCACAGGAACTAGTGTTCAGCACTGCGGAAGAGTGGCTGAATCAATGGGCATTACCCCACTATCGGCGCGACCCAAAGTTGCATAAGTGGGACCCGAAGTGGTGGCAGTACGAAGAAGCTGGAACGGTCATTGAGTCGCTATGGGAATCCTGGGAACAAGTGCGACTTGAAGATGCAATGGCAACTGTCGCGTGGTTCCGCGACTATTTTTATCCCATTATGGATCGTTTAACGGACCCCGAAGATGGGGTGTTCTGGGCTTATGACCCACCAAGAGAAGATGAACCTCCGCCAACTTTTCCGACAGACCGGACTCCTGAGGGATGGTTTTAAGCACGAACGCGAAAGGACGGATCACCAGCATGGTGATCCGTCCTTTTGCGTTCGTGACTGACTGTTAGAGGGTCTTGGTCTTCGCCCTTTGCACAGCAATATGGGTGTAATGCTGTTCGGAAGCATCACAGTCATCAGCGTATTCTTTTTGACTGTAGTGCTCTAAGGCGATGAGACCAGGAGGCATCCCCGAACTAGATAAGATGCCCCGACCTCGCGGTAGCGCGGTGAGGTCGGACATTTCTAAAATGCGCTCTCGATGGATCGAAGTCGATGTTTGCTGCCGCTGTCCTTGGTTTGATGAGACGGATCGACGGATCACGTCGTGGTCGCCTACTAGCTGCGATAAGAACGGCAAGAATTTATCGTCGGACAGGCCGCTACCAGCTACTCGAATGTTGGAAGCTGACCACAGCTTTCTCATGCCCTGCTCGCCGAAAGCTTCTACCCCTTGGTCCCAGCCTTGGAAAAAAGATGAGAGGACAATGCCGCGAGAGCCGTAGTGTGAATATACATCTGGCAATTGCCGACAGCGCACCACATTTGCTACTTCATCGAGTACACCTGTCATTGGCGGGGAGAGCCGTCCGCTAGGTTGTTGGGCCGCGATTTCCTCGGCTTCTGTTAACACGGCCACGGCTAGTGCCGCTGAAATAGCACGAGCCGTCCCCGCTCCTTCTTTCGACACGAGAAACAAAGTGTCGTTAGTCTTAGCAAATTGTCGGTGGTCAAACTCTGCACGACCAACGGCACCGGTATCACGTATCCAGGGGATCACCCGATCATAGGACAGCACATTGACCCAAGGCCGCACCGTGCCATACACACCGTCGCGCTGTTTTGGAGTTAAGGTTTGGATGCGGTCTAAGGCATCTGACAGTGCGGGATATCCTTCCGCATGGAGGATATTGCGCGGCGTTTTATCATCGGGGTCTTGTGCCCAAGTGAATACATCAGTGATCGGTCTTCTCCCCACAGCCGCCGCAAAAAACATGTGCGACAGTAGGCGTTTACCATCAGATTCAAAATAGGCATCCTGTTTTGCGCCAGCAGTCGAAGCCGAGCTGATAAAAATATCAGTCAACGCTTCGGCCCGTTCCATATCTCGCACAAAACTTAGTGGATTCCACCACCAGTCAGGTTCTTCACCGATGATGCTTTGCACATCATGAACCCATACAATGCCTTTCCGCGAGCGAGGGCCACGAGTGAGGTCCACAATGTCACGCTTATTCGTTGTAGCAATTACCGGACCGTCAGTTTCTACAATCTGTGGCACACAGACACAAGAGGTTTTACCTGCACGAGGTCCCATGATCCAGATCTGCACCCACTCCCAGCTAGCAAACAGTCTTTTGCCGTTGTTCACAAGTTTGGCCAAGGGTACTCCGGGTCCGGCGTTGGCAGCGCTTAAACGTTCGGCATCGGCTTCGGCAGCTTTACTGGTGAGTGCATCGAAGTCTTTTGCTTTCGACATTTTGTTGGCCAGATGATCGACACGTGATGTGCCGCGTAGCTGGCGTGCGATAGCCCAGATCACGATGAGGACTATTGAGGTAAGCGTGATGATTCCAATGACAAATATCCACAGCTGGGAACTTCCAACGGCTGCTGCACCACGTATTTGCGAGACGATGATCTGAAACGGGTTGCGACTCTGGGTTTGATCCGTCACCGTTGAGTCTAAAGACCCGGCAACGCCCCACATCACAATCATCAAAATCACGGAGGTCAACAGGCCCAGCAACACAATCCACGGCATATCAGGGGAGTGTGGTTGCTTCATTCTTCCTGGTCGTTGGTCAATCATCAGTCCACCATCTGCCAATCGCGGTTTGTATCTGTCGTAGCTTTTTCAGCATCCACAAGCTGCACGTGTAGTGGTATTCCAGATTCCTTACCGGTTTTGAGTAAGAAATTCCCTGCTCCTGGGCGCAGACCGGCTTTGCCGGTCCACTGGTCTACAGGTGCTTCACCAGTCCAGTCGGAAAGCGTAGAGATTTCGGCATTCGACAGATTAAAGACTTCTCCGAGGTTGCCCATTTCACCTTCTGATAATCCGCCAAGGAACACCATCGCGGACCGTTCTACGAAGCCCCACGCGGTATCGGTAAGGTGCTCGCTTTGCAGCTTTAAATCGTTCATGGTGTGTGTGACCATTACTTGTGCCATGCCACGACCGCGATTTAAGCGGGTGATCGCGTCGATGAACGTGACCATGTCTTCGGAGGCTCGAAGAATGCGCCATAGTTCATCCATCACCAAAAAATACGTTCTGCGTGGTCGGTTTTCATCCGCTGCTAGGTATTGTTCTGCTGACACGGCAGCAGAACCCAGATTCCAACATAGTGACTGGACCGCGCCCATTAACAAATGATCGTTTTCATTAATGCCAGAAATATCGAACACGACCGGTTTGCCCGGTGTGATGTGTTCGGAAGTTGGCTCTGAAAACATGTCTCCATACATGCCGTCTGGTCCCAGAGCAATGAGAGCATCCAATACATCACGTACCCGCGCATCGTATTCCGCATCATCCTCATAGGTCAGAGTTGCTTTGCGCAGCAGCTCGGGCCGGTGCTGTACGAAAGTGATTAAATCATCCAGCACCGGAGGATTAGTTAGCTCTGGATCGAGTGCAGTCAGCGACTGTGCCAATAGAGTTCGCTCATGTGGCTTCAAAGACCGTTCTAAAAACATGGCTACAAGACCGGTAATTAGCGATTTACGACGCTGAGACATTTCCGCCACTGCCGCGCCACGCTCGGTACTGTCTTGTAGGGTGCTCATTTGACGAACCAGCGGCCCCATATCCAGCGGGTTGATGTGGCCTTGCCCTGGTGAGAAAGTAATAACTTGGCCTTCAAGCTCACGAATTGTATGCACATAGTCAGGTCGCGAATCGGCCAGCACCATTGGGACTACCCCCCAATCTGCCAAGACAGTGATCCAGCGATGGACCAATGACGTTTTGCCCAGCCCCGGCTGGCCCAGAACAAATGCGGAAGGGTTCGAAACGATGCGGTGCAAAAACCATGAAATCGGATCAGCGCATACCAAAGATCGGTTAAGAAGATGATAACCAAGGGGAGAGCCAATCACTGGCATGCCAGCACCGATTGAAAATGGGTAATATCCGCAGACTTGCACCGTGGACCCCTGCACTTCAAAGGGTGCCTCAATGAAACCAGTATGCCCACCTCCGGCACGTTTCCACCCGCTCGGCCCAGGCCGAGTCTGGCTTTCTTCGTGCTGAGCCTTCATCTTGGCCCACAAATCTTTCACTGGGTTTTGAGTTGGGTGTTTTTGGGCTTTGAGTTGTTGACGTTCCAGCCGCTTGACCTCACGTTTCGTTAACGTCAAACCATTTGTGTCATTGGTCATCAGAACATCTCCCGAATTTCGTCAGGGATCAGCATGTGATCCGGTAGTACCAGCCCAAGGGGCAGTGCCGCTTGAAAAGTGACGGCTTGATTGGCTAGTGCAGGACGTACACGAAGTCGAGCACGTGAAAATAGGCCTGGGACCTGCCGATCCCAGCGGCGAAAATCCTCACTGTTTTGGGAGGTGATCGTTAGGATTACACCAAATCGTGTGAGTCCAGCTCCTTGTGCTTCTTCGCTTGCAGTCTTTCGTGCGGCAGCTAACCGCTGCATTGCACGTGCGTCCCCACGTGTCTGGGATTGTGCAAACAATGCGTCATTCTGTTCTTGCTGGACAATAGCCGTAGTCTTGTCTGTAGCGATTGGCCGATAGAGCAGTGTTACCCGCTTACGAAGTACCCCGGGCAGTGGGCTTAATGCGCGTTTCAGTGAATCCGCGGTGAAGTGTCCATTAGGCCCTTCCCACATGGTCCATGAGTTAGAAACCGCACGGTCATGTCGATATAGGTCAAAATCATCACGTGCGAATGAGGGGCCAGCATCTTCCCAGCGTAGACCGGTGCCACCATCAGCTTGCATTTCTTCCACAGTGGTCGCCACAGTGGGGTCATAGGCTACGCGAGTGAAGTCCGTAATCTGTTGGGCAGTGCACGGACGCACTGATCCGGCACCAGTGCCAGCTAATCCAGCACGAATAGCAGGCAGACGGTTGCCAATTTCCTCGGCCATTTCAGCTGTGCCCCGGTCACCAGAACCACCGTCTAACCGTTTTCCAGAAAACGTGACGGTAATGCGTGCCACCACCTGTGGTGCACCACTTTGAAATGTGTCTCTGATTTCGGTCGTCACGGTCCGAGAAAACTCAGGACTATCTTCTGTGCGGTTCTCATGCAGCAGTCGATTCAGGCGCAACCCCGAATCAGGAGACGATTCAATTGTCACTGATGCGCCGCGTATTCCCTCATCACTGCCTCGTTGGCTTAGCCACGCGCCCCACAGGGCTACACGCCGTTCCATTTCGTCTTGATCGATCAGCGCTTCACCATCGGGATGTGTTTCGAGTACTACGGAATAGTTATGGACTCCGTTGCCGGACAATCGAATCATGCCAAATGGCTCACCAAAAGAGTCGGTCTGATCACTCAGTTCTGAACGAGCCATCAAGCCAGGGAGCCGGGTCGCTCCATCCGGTGTCCCCTTGCCCGTAGGCCCTGCAATGTATAGATGCTGCTGGGTTCTTTCTTTTCGACGTTGAGCGAATCTCAGCATTCTTCTCCCAAAAAAACTATGATTTTCTTTCCTCGTCAGTTTGGACAAAGCAATCGCGACAATGGTCGCTGCGAGCACGATGATCGCTATGGCCATGAAGCCAAAGGCCACAAGTATGATGATGAGCAAAATAATGGGTACTAGGGCCAGACTTCCGCCAAAACTCAGGCCCAGCAGCCCAGAACGTCGAGGTACTGTTAGGTTGCCGAACACACTGGGGTGAACAGTCGTTGCTTCATTGCTCATGCGTCATCCTCACCATCATTGTTACTTGGAGTCATTGCTCCCTTGGCGGCGTTATGAGCTTGGGCAGCGCTAGCCCAATTTGGTTGTTGACCACCATGTGAAGAAGCCCCTTCAGAAGGCAATGGGGTATCAGTCTGAGTGCCAGAGGTTGAACCGTCTGCCGTGGATGATGCTCCGTCAGGTGTAGACATGCTTGTCACTGCTGGCTGTCCTGCACTTTCAGATGACCCATCATTTCGACCATCAATCCCGTTCGAAGCTCCGCCTCCGGTATTACCGGCAGAAGGTGAGTCAGGTGTGGACGCTGCTGCATCTTCTGAACCGGATGTTTGGGTATCTCCCCCGCCGCCTGATGAAGCCCCGCTTGTTCCGGTTTCTGCGGCTCCGGCACCTGATCCACCTGCTGTTGCTGCTCCCGCTCCTGATCCACCTGCTGTTGCTGCTCCCGCTCCTGATCCACCTGCTGTTGCTGCTCCCGCTCCTGATCCACCTGCTGTTCCTGCGGCTCCGGCCCCTGCTGCCCCCGCACCGGCTCCACCGGTAGCGGCTACAACAGCCGCTCCTGCCGCAACCCCTGCGGTCGCACCAAGTGCTGCACCACCGGAAAACGCGCCCGAACCCGTGGCAGCGGCTGGAACGACAAATTTAATTAGTGCAGGCAGCGCCAGAGAAGCAAGCACCAAAACAAGTAGGCCAGTCAAGCTGCTGACCAGACCATCGACAAGCTCGTCAGCACCCTCACTGGTGCTACCTTGGTTCATTAATCTGAACCCCAGGGCGTAGATCGCTGCCGCCACTGGTTTGAACAGTAATAACGCAAGCAACCACCCGTTTGCTTTACGCCAGGCTTGTTGTCCTGCTTCGGTACCAGACGAGGCGGCTAGCACGACAATAAACACGCTCAACAACAAAAACATGACGTTTCTGAACAGCATGAATACGAAATTCACAATCGCGCCGAGAAACAGCAACACGTAGATCAAGAAGGCCGCACCGGATAAAGACATGAGTGCAGCAGATGATCCCATGAGGCTAGAAAAGCTGGCCTCAGCTTGATCACCGTGGGCCTGTTCCAACAACCAAAGCGAGGTCGCATCTCCGGCATCTAATAAGAGCGGAATAGCGGTCATATACACGCCACCCGCAATGATCATTCTAAAAATCTGGCCGCCGATACTTATCGCAGAACTGCGAGGATCTTGAGTGATTGCGAGTTTTCCCACTCCCACAAGGAACCCTAGAAGCCCAAATACCCAAACGAAGTAGCTGAGATTGCCTTGCAGCCCAGATACTGCTTCAGATTCAAAGTCAGGGCCGCCAACGCTCATCCACCATGTGCCCACCAGTTCCATAAGTTTTACGGCTGCACTGTGGATGCTTTCTATAAACTCAGCCAGAGCAGAATCAGCGACGTTGCCAACGAACTCTCCGGCACGGCAACCAAATTCGTACCATGAACAACTATCTTCTTCTGCTGCCATTGCGCTATCTCCATGCAATATACGACGACTGATCAGTGATTTGTCCGCTAGTCACAGGCTCATCTTGACTTTCCAAATCAATACGCCAGTCGTGGGCATCCTCAGACCACGTCAATTTCACTTGGACATATGCCGTCGCTTCGCTACTTTTCATCGAGTATTCAATGACCGCATTATCGTCATCGGCCATAATGATTCGGAAGCCTTCAATCGTGGGCATCTCGGCACCATCTTTAAGAGCATGTTGTGTGATAAACGCATCCCGGCCCGGCGAATCTGTCGTTGCGGCTCCTTCGCCTGCCGAAGCGTCTGAGAGTAAGCCAATCGCTGCAAACAGCGCACCCGTAGGAGTGCGTGAATAACAGCCCCAGAAGTCACCATCTTTTAACACCGGTCCGTGATCTTTCGAAGTTGGAACCACAGTGCCTACCGGGTGGCGGTCCCACTTCGTCTCGGGGGCTTTGGTCGGCATAGTCATATCAGCGCTAAGGCTTGGACAGCTCTCGTCCTTGGAAGCATTAGCTGAGGGCGATTGGTCATCGAAGGTTGCCTGAGGGTGGCTAGGCTGCGATTCGGCAGGGACTTCTTTTCCTGGAGGAATAAAGAAGCTAATGATGATAGCTACCAGGATCAAGCCGAGCACTCCACCCCACAGCTTCCAGCTGCGGCCTAGAGGGGATGCTTCTGTGTTGTCGTTTGCCACGTGATTGTTCCTCCTACTCGCTGGTGAGGGTTTAGACGAATATCGCCATGATTCCTCCGGCTGCACCTACAAGAATGCATACGAAGATCGAGATGACTAAGCCTTTTAGTCCGTTTATTTCTCGGCCAGTGAATGAAGCAATGCCCAAATACGCCGTTGAGCCTAGGAAGCCTACGACTCCGGCAATGAGTGCAATCCAAGCCACCCAGTTAATGACAGTAGTGATCCCTTCTGTGCCTGGAGGCTGCTCCGGTTGCGGGTTTGGTAGGACTCCTGCCACGTTGGTCAGGCTGAGAAGATCAAGCCATATCATGATCCGTCGTCTCCGTTCTGTGCTGTTTTAGTAAAAACTTGTATCATGCGTCGGACTCTAAGAGGAATGCGAGAAGGGTCAGGCGGGGCGTGCCTCCATTCCTCATGCCAGGGGATATGCCCACCTTTCGGCAATTTCTTGAGTAGCCGCTTAATCATGCGCTTTTGGTCGGAGATTAAGTTCGGTCCATCATCAATCAAGATCAAGCCAAGTAGGTTCGATTCGGTAAGATCGCCAGTTGCCCATTCTTGAGCGAACCTGTCGGCTGCTGCGAGACCAGAATAGTGTGTCCGCGCCACCGCAATGACATTCAGTATTGGTAGCGGCCTGGTCCATCCGGTAGCTATTGGAAACCCTTGGCCGACATCTACGGCATCGTCTCCAAATAGTGCAGCCACCGTGGAAGTTCCAGCGCCTCCATGAAGTCCAAACACAGTAACGCTTCTATGATCGGAAACTTTTGTGCGAGGCCACTTTGATGCTGCATCAGTAGAGCCGATCAGCCCTAACCCTTGGGGTGAGGACGGCCCATGCTCCACCACTCGATCTCCCATGATGTCATCGGGGATATCCACAGTCGGCGGTACTTGGGGCAGGGCAACCTCTGCAAACGGGTTTGGTCGCTGCGTCAAAGTCACTCTCCAAAATGTAAAGCTCCGTAAACTCTTACAGGGACTAGGTTACTCAAAATTCCCTATACAGGCAATACCTTGTAAATCGACTATACCCTATAAATCGTCTATACGCCTTGACTTGTGAAAGCGGTTTGTGCAGAATATGGAGTGTGACCATGAATGATCCGAAAGCCGTGGAGTCCCTACTGGATGGACTGCCTGATGTGCTTACTACCGAGGAAGTCGCCAATCTGATGCGTGTTGATACAAGCACCGTCATCCGATGGTCTCGCGATTACGGATTACGAATCATAGCTATCGGCCCTAGGCTGCGACGCATTCGATTAGAAGACCTCCGAGAGTTCTTACTCACCAGCGACGAGCACGATAACTAAGCATGAGGAACTAAAAGGAGGGACATGAGACAAACGATCGACCCTAGTGCCGTCCCGCCGTTTCCGATCTACACACTGCACTTAGATGAAGATGCGCGGCAGCTGACCCTCGATGGTGTGCCACTGGAACCCTCCTTCGGCCAGGAACCTCACGCCGCTGGCATTGAAGCAGTAATACGCAAGGCCACTTCCCAAACTCTTGAAGCAGTCCGAGTCCGAGTGCACAGTAATACTGGCGACGTATGGGACATGATTGTGACAGCAGAGGGTGAAGTTATTGACACGACGAAACCGGCAGACGACACCGAGAAGCGACCTACTCGTTGGCGTAAGGCTGTGCTTCCGATCATCCTCACTGTGGGGATACTCGGGATTGCAGGAGGCATCGTTGCAGTACGCGGTCTTATCAGTGACGATGAGTTAGACGTATGGAAGACCCCTGGTGTAGAGGCACAAATTCCTGTTGCGTTGCCGAGTGAGTATTCTTCCCATGCTTCTTGGTCGATCCCCGTAGATAAAGATTCGGACGTGACGGCTTTAGAGTCCGGTCACATCCTGTCCACCAACCCTAGCGGCGAGCTTGTGGCGAGAGATCCCGACACTGCACAGCCAGCATGGCGAAGTAATGATGTCCCCCGTGACCTTGGGACGCTTGTGCAAACGCAGTGGCAGTCACACGAAGTTCTCGCTGCATATTCTGGCCGCCATTTATATGTATGGAATCTACAATTACCCGAAGGACAGCAGCGTGCTCATGCACACACCATTGAGATAGACCATCAGTGGCGGGTGGACGTCAATGGCCAATCACCCATGATTGATATGGGTGATTGGGTTGTTGGTGTTCCTGGTGAAAACTACAGCCTTAACCGGCTTGTGATCCCAGCAGGAACACGACCTCTTACAGCTACATCAAGCGGTGGAGTTATCACCGTCAGCCAGGACAGCTTCGTGACTGTAGACCCCGCAGGAGAAGTAGCAGCCACCGTCAAGTATGACACCGAAGACGATATTCACACCGTGCCAGATCAATTATGGATGGTCGATGAAGATCACGTATTGCTGGGCTGGGATGCCAAGCACCCCACACTAAGCGTGTATCGCCTTTCGGATGGGGAGCGTCTTGCTACCACCACGGTAAAGCACTTGCCGCGTCAAGCTTCGGTGCCCATCCTTGATGAGGCATCTCAGAGCGCAGCTGTGGGAGATGTCGCCTTATCGTGGGGCAATGATCCAGCGATCCAGCAAGTCGAAGGTATAGAAATAAGCGCCGTGCATGACGGCATGGCCTACGGCAAGGGACAGTCGTCCGGCCCAGTCAGACTTGCGATTGGCTCAGAAGAAGCGCCCGAACCTTGGAACACCTATAGCCCAGATGATCCAGCACCGGATTTCATCACGGAAGATGCTGCCTATGTCATGGCCCCGCAGCTAGACGAAACGATTCTTTATCAAGCGCCAGTCACGACACGGAATGAGGATACCCAATGATTCGTATAGCAATCACGTCAGATTCAACCGCGACTGTCCACTCGGACACCTCAGAAGCAACACACCTACAGGTCGAAGACGGTGGCGAAATAGAACAACGGATCATTGACTACGTGACCACAATCGCGCGCCGCGACGGCCAGAAGGTCAATGTACGTATCGATGCCGATGAGCCAGTACACCTCGTGGTGACCCCAGAAGGTGAGGTCCGCGAGTCCCCGCTACCAAGTGGGGAATCGCAAGTCGCACCAGAACCGAGTCAGGAAGTCGCACCAGAACCGAGTCAGGAAGTCGCACCAGAACCGGCTGTTGACCAGGAATCAGCTCAACCAGCCGAAGCGCTCCAAGACCAAACACATAACCAAGAGACCTTGCCGACTGAGTATCCAAGCCGTAGAACATTACGCGATACGACTTTTCTGGTCACTGAAACCCAAGCAGCACCCGCAGCGAAGGGTTGGCGTGGTGCACTGAACAAGCTTGGTATGCGATTAGACCCGTCAACCGATGAGCAATCTGAGCGCGACGATATACAAACGGTCTCACAGCATTGGCCCGGACCTCGGACTATTGCTGTGGTAAATCGTAAAGGTGGGGCGAATAAAACGCCCACAGTAGCCTTACTGTCTGCCGTGCTTGCGCGCTATGGAGGTGGCCCTGTCATAGCTTGGGATAATAACGAATCGCAAGGCACCTTGGGATGGCGCACTGAACAAGGCGCACATGATAGTTCCGTGCTGCATCTCGTCGCAGCCGCAGATAACTTATTGGCTCCTGCCGCAAATTCCGCAGATTTAGCGCATTACGTCCATCATCAGACCGCTGATAAATTCGACGTGCTCCGCTCAGATGAAAATGAAGAAGGCGACCACGAGGTAACCGCCGAAGAGGTAGACACAGCCCATCGAGTGCTGTCCAAATTTTATCGCCTGTTGGTCATGGACTCCGGCAACACCGCCCGCTCAGCGAATTGGCGACGCATGATTGATCACACCACACAGCTTGTCGTACCCGTAACAGCAATGGAAGATCGAGCAGAAGCCGCACGTCTGACGCTTCAAACGTTGGAAGCACGAGGTGGCCATAATGCAGAGTTAGCCAAAAACGCGGTTGTTATTGTGTCAGAAGCCACGGACGCGGCACGAGGTAGCGGCGACGCTATGAAACGCTCACGCGAAGAGGCCGCACGTATAGCCGAGGGCTTTAAGCCACTGGTTCGAGAGGTGGTGCGCGTTCCTTACGACCCTGCATTAGTGAATGGCATTATCCGTTATGATGCTTTGCGTCCAGCCACGCAACGTGCTTGGCTCAGCGCCGCCGCAGCAGTAGCCCAAGGGTTTTAAGACGATGGAGCAGTCTTCAGCAACAACCGTCCTTTTGGGTGGGATCGCTGGCCTGCTGTTCATCGCGATTACTCCACTCTTGATTTTTATGGGTAGTGAAGAAGAAAGTGATGACACCAATGCGTCCGCCATGTCAGGATGTCACCCCACAGGGAACAATGACGTTGGCATCCCGGAGGAATACCAACAATTTGTCGAAGATGCCGCAGCAGAGGCTAGACTGCCCGTTCCCGTACTTGGAGCATTGTTCCAAACAGAAAGTAATTGGGATCCTAATGCACAGTCAGCTTATGCAGATGGTGTCGGACAATTCACGCCCGAAACGTGGATTGACTACGGTCAGGGCGAAGATCCATTTGATCCCGAGGCTAGTATCGCCGCAACGGGACGCTATCTGAATGCCCTACAGGACACAGTCGCTCCGGTAGCAACTACTGATCAAGAACGCATTGAGTTCACACTGGCCGCCTATAACGCCGGACCTGGTGCCGTGCAGCAATATGGCGGCATTCCACCGTACCCAGAAACGCAAGACTATGTTCCAACAATTATGGACCGTGCACAGGTGGATTTTTCCGCAGATTGCACAGCACCCGGCGGTTCAACGATTGGCGACCTAGGCACCGGCGAATGGACCCACCCACTACCAGGAAGCGATGTGACTTCTGGCTTTGGCCCTCGCCCATGCCCGGCAGGAACCGAATGTAATAAATACACCGCAAATCATGGTGGAGTGGACTTCTCCAATGGTGGCGGCACAACCGTTCTTGCCGCAACCGACCTGGACATCACCGCGACCGGCACCAACCAATACCAAGGCGAATACGTCATTGGACGCATGACCGATGATCCTAACCTGGTGATGCAGTTTCACCACTGCCAAACCGGTAGTACCAGTGTCAGCCAAGGCGACACCGTGGCAGTTGGCACAGCTTTATGCACCGAAGGTGCCACCGGGAATGCTTCCGGGCCGCACTTACACTTTCAGATCAATACCGCCGAAGCAGACGATTCACAGCCAACCTATGACCATGCCACTGACCCACTCCCGCTCCTACTAGAAAAAGGTGTCCTATGAGCCGCACTAAGCTGTCTGTAGGGCTGCTTGTACTCGTCCTCGTCACAGCCGCAGTGATTCTTGTACCCATGATGCTGCAAGACCGCGATGAACCAGTGACTGATGATACTTCCGCCGACCTGCCTCACGAAGATATTGCTTTGGAAGCCGCACGCATCATGAGTACATGGACCCCCGCAGAGGATTTTAACCGCACCGATGCTGAACTTCGAGCTAAGCATCTTATGACCGACGAGCTTGCCCAAAGCATTGAGGCTCCCGAGCGACCAGCCACCGGGCAAGCCTGGCGCACCGCAACAGAAGCCCATGCCACATCACACCCCAGCGTCGAACTCAATCCTTACACTGATGCCAGTCCAGGAACAGTCGCAATCTTTGCCAGCTGGGACTGGATCAGTGAAAGTGGCGACACACTTCCCGTCGATGGTGAAGAACGGATCTACTATTTCTCCTTCACTGACAACGGGAAAATCCACGACTACACCTACGAGACCATTCCCAAGTATGAACACGATGAAAACTAAATGACGACACGCTGTTACAGTAACTTTCGATTTCCGCATGAATGCGGTTGACTGCTATTACATATGCGGAAAGAAGGTGATGATCATGGTGAGACCCAATAAAGGCGACCGGCAAATGGTAGCAACACGTATCCCGCGCCAAGACTATGACAAGCTGCATCGCTACGTCGAGCTAACTGGCACGACAAAAACCGATTTTATCCGTGATGTACTACTCGAACGATTAGCAGAAATCGATCTCGATGCACT
>Ga0079226_10001173_pt1 | contig 19934 bp, 19 predicted proteins | sample Poulit2014_FD_76345 | JGI IMG/M metagenome (GOLD analysis project Ga0079226, IMG submission 76345) | Agricultural soil microbial communities from Georgia to study Nitrogen management - Poultry litter 2014 | ecosystem: Environmental > Terrestrial > Soil > Agricultural land | place: USA: Georgia... | reverse complement strand
TCTGTTTTGGTAAGATGGGTGTAGGACATGTTGGATACACTCTCCTTAACTTTGGTAGGTTATAGATTGAGTGTATCATGACATGTCTTTTTATGTGTCTCGCTTAATTTTACAATTCAAGATTATAAAAAAGGATGTTTACAGCAATAAACTTAACTAAGTATAAGTTTTCTACTTACTTGTTACCATAGTCGATACTGGTTATTGAAGTCCTATTTGAAAATACTTAATAAAAATGGTCACGCTCATTCTAGATGAAGGTGACCATTTTTTCATGCTTATTTTTGACATAATTGACATGTACGTACAACTTGGTATAAAATCATATGTAAGCGATGTCAATGAACGAAGTAAATATAGAGAAAAGTGAGGGATTTTAAGATGTTGAAAAGTCTTAAGCAAGATGTATATGAAGCTAATATGTTGTTACCTGAATACAATTTAGTTACCTTTACCTGGGGTAATGTGAGTGGTATTGATCGAGAAAAAGGATTGATAGTTATTAAGCCAAGTGGAGTGGAGTACGAGGATTTAACACCAGACAAGATGGTGGTTGTTGATTTAGAGGGTAATCTTGTGGAAGGGGATTTGAAACCATCGAGCGATACTGCTACTCATTTAGAGTTGTATAAAGCATTTGAAGACATTAAGGGAATTGTTCATACCCATTCACCTTGGTCGGTGATTTTTGCCCAGGCGGGATTGGACATCCCGGCTGCAGGGACAACCCATGCTGATTATTTTTATGGGCCAATTCCTTGTACAAGGCAGATGAAAGAAGAGGAAATTAAGACAGACTATGAAAAAGAAACTGGATTAGTGATTACAGAGACTTTTGAGAAAAGAGGAATAAGTCCTGATCAAGTACCAGGTGTAATTGTGAATGATCATGGTCCTTTCACCTGGGGAGATTCAGCAGCTAATGCCGTGCATAATGCTGTTGTTCTTGAGCAAGTAGCAATGATGGCTTTTAGAACACTTCAATTAAATTCGAATGGAATAGAGATGAATCAGGACTTATTAGATAAGCACTACTTAAGAAAACATGGAGAAGACGCTTATTACGGTCAAAAATAAGGGAGTGATCTTGTGTTAGTTACGGACAAACAAGAGTTTTGGTTCGTAGTCGGTAGTCAAAAGTTGTATGATGCTGAGACTTTAAGGAAGGTGGAAAGTAATTCTGTTCAAATAGCTAATCATCTCAATGAGGTAACCAATTTGTCTAATGAAATTAAGTTTAAAGGTGTCATGACCGATTCTGAAGAGATTTTAAAGCTAATCAAGGAAGTGAATTATCGGGATGAAGTTGCTGGAATCATTACTTGGATGCATACTTTTTCACCAGCGAAAATGTGGATTCCTGGTATGAAGATTTTACAAAAGCCTCAACTTCATCTAGCTACCCAATTTACTCGAGAAATACCCTGGGAATCCATTGATATGGATTATTTAAATCTACATCAAAGCGCCCATGGGGATAGGGAATTCGGCTTTATGAATGTAAGGTTAAAAAAGAAAAATAAAGTCCTTGTCGGTCATTGGACTAGCGACAGAACGAAGGAAGAGATTGTTGATTGGATGAAGGCAGCAATCGGAGCAAGTGAGAGTGAAAGAGTCAAAGTTGCAAGGTTTGGAGATAATATGCGTAATGTTGCGGTGACTGAGGGTGATAAGTTAGAAGCGGCGATCAAGTTCGGTTGGACGGTTAATTATTACGGTATTGGTGATTTAGTAGAATACATGAAGGAAGTACATGAGGATGAAATAGAAGAGGTCTTTCAAACTTGTAGAGCAGACTACACCTTTGATTATCAAAATTATTCTAAAGAGACATTTAATGAATCTGTTAAGGAGCAAATTAGGATGGAAATAGCTCTAAGGAAGTTTTTGAAAGACGGTGGGTACACAGCTTTTACAACAAATTTTGAAAGTTCTCATGGATTAAGGCAAGTTCCAGGTTTAGCTGTACAAAGGTTATCCAAGGATGGCTATGGGTTTTCAGCAGAAGGAGACTGGAAGACTGCGGCCATGAGTCGGGTTTTGAAAACAATGGCTAATAATAAGAGGACGGGCTTTCTAGAAGACTATACCTATAACTATGTTGAATCAGATGCCTACATCATGCAATCGCATATGTTAGAGGTTGATCCGACTTTTGCTCAAACTAAGCCTAGGTTAATGGTCGCTCCGCTTAGTATCGGAGGGAAAGAGGATCCTGCCCGTTTAGTCTTTGATGGCCCTTCGGGAACGGGCGTTGTTGCTTCTGTCATTGATATGGGGGATGCTTTTAAGCTATTAATAAATAAGGTTGAAGCATTAACTGTGGATGAAGCGGCCCCTCATTTAAAAATGGCAAGAATTATGTGGAAGCCCTATCCTTCCTTTGAAGAAGGTATCAAGCAGTGGATTGAAGCTGGTGGTGGACATCATACGGTTGCCTCCTTTAGTTTAACTGTGGATCAACTTATTAACTGGGCCAATATAATGGACCTTGAGTATCAACTTATTGAATAAGGGAAAGTAGTGACAAGCATTAAAGGAAGGAAGAACAGACATGACGAATAATGGGTTAGACATTAACCATACCTATCTAGGAATTGAATTAGGTTCTACGAGGATTAAAGGGACCCTAATAGATGAACAACATAAACCAATTTTTACAAGTGAGTTCGCTTGGGAAAATAAGTATGAGGAGGGTTTATGGACATATAATCTGAATGAGTTATGGAGTGGAATTCAATGTATCTTTAAGTCCATTTCTAATCAAGTGTTGGAAAAGCATGGTAAAGCCCTCACCAGAGTGGGTTCCATTTGTTTCTCCGCTATGATGCATGGCTATTTACCCTTTGATAAAGATGGGAGTCAATTAACAGCTTTTAGAACCTGGCGAAATACCAATACAGAAGAAGCATCTAAGGAGTTATCTTCGTTGTTTAAGTTTAATATTCCCCATAGATGGAGTATTGCTCACCTGTACCAAGCGATTTTAAATGAAGAAGAGCATATAAATCAAATTGATTACATAACAACCTTGGCCGGATATGTTCATTGGAAATTAACAGGCTCAAAAGTATTAGGTGTAGGGGATGCATCGGGTGTTTTCCCAATAAATTCGAAAAACGGGGACTATGATGCATCAATGATAAAGAATTTTGATGAATTGATTGCACAGAATTCCTTAGATTGGAATTTGTCCGATGTATTGCCTGAAATCAAATACGCTGGAGAAGAAGCGGGAATTCTATCAGAAGAGGGGGCTCGCTTATTAGATCCTACAGGTATTTTAGAAGCGGGGATCCCATTAGCCCCACCTGAAGGTGATGCTGGGACTGGGATGGTTGCAACTAATAGTATTGAAAAGTTAAGCGGAAATGTTTCTGCAGGAACTTCGATTTTTTCAATGACTGTTCTAGATAGGGATTTAAAGAAGTATTATAAAGAAATAGATATCGTTGCAACACCAGCAGGAGACCCTGTCGCCATGGTTCATTGTAATAATTTTACGTCGGATATCAATGATTGGTTTAAAATGTTCACCGAGATGTTTGGTTTGTTTGGTTTAACCATTGAGCAGTCTGATCTTTATGAAAACTTGTTCAAGAAGGCCATGGAAGCTGATGAAAATACAGGGGATATAACCGTTTGTAGCTATTATGCCGGAGAGCCTATAACTAGATTTCAAGAAGGCCGTCCAGTGATGGTCAGAAAACCGGATAGTGAATTGAATCTTGCCAATTTTATGCTGTCACACATCTATTCTTCCTTGGCAACTTTAAGAATTGGAATGGATATTTTAATAGAAAGTGAAGATATTAAAATTAATCAGATGAATGGTCATGGTGGATTTTTCAAAACAGAGATTGTCAGTCAACAAATTATGGCTGATGTTTTAAATGTCCCTGTATCCGTACTCGAGACTTCTGGAGAAGGTGGAGCTTGGGGAGCTGCAATTTTAGCTGCCTATGCCGAGAGAGGGGAGAAGGAACAAGACTTGGATGAATATTTAAGTACTGAAGTATTTGCTAGTTCCGATTCAAACCTAAGAAACCCCCTTAAAAAAGGTAGGGATCGTTTTAATCGTTACTTAGAACGTTATTACTCTGTCTTACATGTGGAGCGTAAGGCTATTGAAAAACTATGAGAGATTAATAATAGTAAATATAAGGGGTGATTATTTTTGAAAACTAAATATAGTATAGTAAAAGAACATGTATTGTCTAAGATTCTTGACGGGACTTATAGACCTCATGAAAAAATAAGTTCAGAAAGTGAGCTAATGGACCAATTTGGTGTAAGTCGTCATACCATTAGATTAGCTATTGGGGATTTAGTTACAGAGGGATGGCTGTATCGTCAGCAAGGATCTGGAACGTATTGTGCCGATAAAATGACTCAGTCTGACTCTCAGCAATCTAAAAGTATAGCCATTGTTGCTACTTATATTTCTGATTACATTTTTCCCTCAATTATTCATGGTGCTGAAAGCTACTTAAGTAAAAATGGCTATCAGGTGAGTTTGTTTAGCACAAATCATGATATAGAACGAGAAAGAAGTATTTTAGAAAGTATTCTTAAGCAGGATTATGATGGCGTTATTATTGAACCGACTAAAAGTGCAATTTCAAATCCAAATATCAAATATTATATTAACCTTGAATCAAAAGGTATACCTTATGTCATGGTTAATGCTTATTATGAGGAATTAGATCCTTATAGTTTAACGGTAGATGATGAGAGGGGTGGTTATTTACAGACTGAGCATCTCATTAAACAAGATCATAAAGATATTGTAGGATTTTTTAAAGAAGACGACCTTCAGGGTATTCGAAGAATGAAGGGCTTTATAAAAGCTCATCGGGATTATGGTATTACGCTAAATCATAAAAACATTGTCACCTATGATTCCAGCAATAGAAAGGTAAAACCCAAGGAATATTTAGCGGATATTTTATCCAGGGATCAAAAGCCGACAGGATTGGTGAGCTATAATGACCAAATTGCCTTATATTTATTAGATGTGATTAGGGAAAAGAACTTAAAAGTTCCCGAAGATATATCCTTAGTTGGTTTCGATGATTCATTTTTAGCAGAGTTATCAGAAGTTAAATTAACGACGGTTACCCATCCGCAAAACGTCATGGGAATGAAAAGTGCAGAAATGATTCTGCGTTTAGCCAATCAAAAGCTAAATAATACAAAAAGCGAAGATGTTAAATCAATAGTTTATGAACCGAAATTAATTATTCGCGAATCAACAGGCACATGTCCTAATGTCATAAAAAAATAGTGTCGTAGAAAAACCTTCAATGATGTACGTTCAACTTATACTTTTATAAATAACTAGTTATTTAATATTATAAATACTTGAAAACTTATACGTACAAGTATATAATTAAATTGAAAATGAAAGCACTTTCATATATTTGTCGCAATTTGAAGGGTTGTGATCATCTATCAATCAGTATTTCGACCCTATGAATTGTTACAAGTATATAAAAAATGAGAGGGGATAATTATGAAGAAAAAATTTACTTATTTAATGTTACTTATGGTTTTAGTGATTGGACTTGCAGCTTGTGGAGATTCAGACTCTAAGGATGGGGTAAATGATATAGAAAGAGATTCCGAGGATCAACTCGTCTTTGGATATACAAGTATGACAATGAACAACCCGTTCTTCCAAGTGTTAGAAGAGTCGATTAGAGAAAAAGTAGAAGCTAATGGGGATAAACTGATTACAACAGACCCTCAATTAGATGTTTCCTTACAGATTAACCAAATCGAAGATATGATTTCTCAAGGTATCGATGCAATATTCTTAAACCCTGTTGATTGGGAAGGTGTTCGACCTGCATTAGTCATGCTAGAGGAAGCGGATATTCCAATTATCAACTTTGATGCAGAAGTTAAGGATTTTGAATATGTAACTACATTCGTAGGGTCAGATAACAAGAATGCTGGTTTTGTTGCCGGTGAAGACATGAAGGAAAGACTACCAGAAGGTGGAAAGATTGCAGTTTTAGATAGTCCAACAATCAACTCTATCAATGACAGAATTGAAGGATTCATGGAAGCTATTGAAGGACATCCATTTGAAATTGTTTCACAACAAGACGGAGAGCATACATTAGAATTAGCACTTGATATTACAGAAGACGTTTTAATCGCTCATCCAGATATTGTCGCAATCATGGGTGGAAATGACCCAATGGGTCTAGGAGCTTTAGCAGCAGCTAAGGCAGCAAACAATAAAGATGTAATTATATATGGTGTAGACGGATCACCAGAAGCTAAGGCTGAAATTGCAGATGGATCTCAGTTTGTTGGAACAGGTGCGCAATCACCCATTCAAATCGGTGAGATGTCTGTAGAAGCGGCATATAAAATCATGAATGGTGAAGAAGTAGATGAAAGAATACCAGTAGAAACATTCTTAATCAATACAGAAAATATTGACGAATATGATGTAGACGGATGGCAATAATTTTAAAAGCCTAAATGCTAGTGAGCCTTTTTTGAATATAAAAAAGGCTCACTATAATAATGGGGTGAGAAAATGGCAGAGAAATTGTTAGAAATGAAACAAATAACGAAAAGTTTCCCGGGTGTGAAAGCCCTTGAAAATGTTGACCTGGAATTAAGAAGTGGAGAAGTTCATGCCTTGCTAGGTGAGAATGGTGCTGGAAAATCTACTTTAATGAAAATCCTAGGTGGTATCTATGATATTGATGAAGGAGACATATTCATCAATGGAAAAGAAGTAACAATTACAAATGTCAAAGAGGCTCAAGAACATGGTGTCAATATTATTCACCAAGAATTGGCCCTAGTACCTTATTTGTCGATAGCGGAAAACATTTATTTAGGTAGAGAGCCTAGGAACAAGATGGGCATGATTAAATTTAATGAAATTTTCCGTGAATCACAAAAATTAATTGAAAGCTTTGGACTTAAAGTGGACGCAAGAACAAATGTTAGACATTTAACAGTTGCACAACAGCAAATGGTAGAAATCATTAAAGCTGTTTCTTTCAATGCTAAAATTATTGTAATGGATGAACCAACATCATCTCTGACAGATAGGGAAGTAGAGTCTTTATTTGAAACAATAGAGAGCTTACGGAAAAAGGGTGTAGGTATTATCTACATATCACACAGAATGGAAGAATTATTTACCATTAGTGACCGTATTACAGTTCTTAGAGACGGTGAGTATGTAGGAACAGTAGAAACTAAAACTACTGAACATGATGAATTGATTGAAATGATGGTGGGTAGAAATTTAGAAAACTTCTATGTAAGAGATTATATTGAACCAGGAGAAAAAGTATTTGAAGTTAAAGGCTTATCGAAAAAGGATGTTTTAGAAGATATCAACTTTGACTTGAAAGAAGGAGAGATACTAGGTTTCTCTGGCTTGGTTGGTGCAGGTCGTTCTGAGTTAATGAAATGTATTTTTGGTCTAGATACTTTTGAAGAAGGAAAAATAATTGTTGATGGGAAAGAAGTAAGTATAAAAGACCCGCAAGAAGCAATTAAGAATGGTATTGCTTATGTTCCAGAAGATAGAAGGGTTGAAGGACTGTTTCTAGATCAAGCTGTCCGTTACAATGTTTCCATAACAATATTAGATAGATTTATTAATAAGCTAAGAGTGAAACGGGATATTGAAAATGAAGAAGTTGATAATTATCTTGAATCCTTATCCGTCAGAACTCCAAATAGAGAACAGCATGTCGGAAAGCTAAGTGGAGGAAATCAGCAAAAGGTATTAATTGCTAAGTGGTTAGCAACAGGACCAAGAGTTTTAATTGTTGATGAGCCTACAAGGGGTGTCGATGTCGGTGCGAAAGCAGAGATATATGAAATAATGAATGAGTTAATTAAAACCGGAGTGTCTATTATCATGATTTCTTCAGATTTACCAGAGGTTATTAATATGAGTGATCGTGTTGCAGTTATGGAATACGGAGAAATTAATGCAATATTAGATAGAAACGAATTTAGCCAAGAAAAAATTATGCACTATGCAACTGGAGGTCGATAGTATGGGACAAAAATCAAATACTACCAACAAAGCGAACCCTTTTTCTAATATGGGTTATGGTATTTCAAAGTTTTTTAGAGAAAACTTAGGAATTCTAATAGGTCTTATCGTTTTAATCATCGTAATTACGATTATGAATAAAGACTTTTTATCCGTACAAAACTTATTAAACGTTTTACGACAAACTTCTACAAATATGTTTATTGCGATTGGTATGACCTTAGTCATCATCTTGGCAGGGATTGATTTATCTGTAGGTTCTGTGATGGCAGTATCCGGAGTAGTTACAGGTGGATTAATCGCCTTTAGTGGTGTGCCAATGTGGATTGCGGTGTTGGCAGGATTACTCGTCGGAGTCTTATTTGGATTAATTAATGGTTATTTCACAGCTTATAAATTCCTTCCATCTTTTATTGTAACTCTTGCTACAATGAATATCGCAAGAGGAGCAGCTTATGTATATACGGATGGTAAACCTATTCGAGTGATGTCAGATAGCTTTAACTTTATTGGTTCAGGTTACTTGTTTGATGTAATTCCAATGCCAGTTGTATATATGGTGGTTATTGTTACAGTTACATCTTTAATCATGAACAAAACAAGATTAGGAAGACATATGTATGCTGTCGGTGGAAACATAGAAGCCGCTCGATTTTCAGGTATTAATATTAAGCGAGTCCAACTATTCGCCTTTACTTATAGTGGTTTTTTAGCCGCCTTTAGTGGTATTGTTTTAGCTTCTAGAATGTTTTCTGGACAGCCAACTGCTGGTACCGGGGCTGAATTAGATGCTATTGCTGCTGTTGTTCTTGGTGGAACAAGTATGACCGGTGGAGTAGGTCGAGTTGGTGGAACTGTTATTGGTGCTTTAATCATTGGAGTTTTAAGTAACGGATTAAACTTAATGGGCGTAAACTCATTCTGGCAATATATAGTAAAGGGTATCGTTATTTTAATTGCAGTATATGTTGACGTATCTAGAAAGAGAAAAGAAAAAACAGCATAAGTTAAAATGTAAAACAAAGGTGTGACTTTATGAATAGGTCTATTACAATCGCTGGTACAATGACAGTAGATGAAATTTGTTTTATGGAGAAATTTCCAAGTGAATCGGAATTAGTCACAATTGAAAGTAAGCACCGTACTTTAGGAGGGCTTGTTCCTAATTGCGCTTTGGCTTTAGCTCAAATAGATCGAGAACTACCTATAAATGTAGTAGGTGTAATCGGAAACGACGAAAAGGGTAGTTTTATAGAAGATAGATTTTCACAGTATAAAAATATTAATACCAAACATATAAAAAAACTTGGTGAAACCCCCTTTACTTATGCAATGGAAAGCAGACAAAATAACACAAGAACATTTTTTAATTTTAAGGGAAGCTCAGTTAACTTCGATGAATTTACTATTGATTTTTCTGTATTAGAAACTGAGCTTCTTCATATAGGTTATTTATTATTATTAGACGCTCTAGATTCACCAGACTTAAGCTATGGTACGAAAATGGCTAGAGTCTTAAAGGAAGCTAAAAGTAAAGGGATTGAAACTTCGATTGATGTGATAACGGAAGATAGTAAACGCTATAAAGAAATCATTCCACCAAGTTTGCCCTATACAGACTATTGCATAATAAATGAATTAGAAGCAGGTAAAATTACGGGAATAAACTTACGTGAGCAAAATAATGTTTTAAGAATTAATCAAATCAGCAAAGTTCTGTATAAATTGAAAGAAATGGGTGTAAACAAATGGGTTATTATCCATTCTCCAGAAGGAGGCTTTGGCTATGATGGCCAAGACTATTATAGTGTTCCCTCACTTTCTTTAACAGGCGAGCAAATTAAAGCGACTGTTGGCGCAGGTGATGCTTTTGCTTCAGGTGTTTTATATGGAATTTATAAAAAGAAGACAATTCTTGAAGCATTGAAGTTAGGTATATCTAGCGCAACATCTTCATTGATGAATGACCAAAGTATATTAGGAATAGCACCCTTTGAACAGCTCATTCAGTTATATGAAGAAATGCCTAAAAATGAGAGATTGAACATTATTTAATCGTAAAGGAGGAAGTTAATTGGATCAGAAAACATATGAACTATATAAGAAAAAAACTTTAGAAGTATTTAATCAAGCTAATGTCGTTTTGTCTGAGGAAGAAAGACAGAACATAGAAATTGCAGATTTTGGCTTAAATAAACTTGAATCGACTGGTTTACAACTCGTTACTTATATTAATACAGATAAAGTATGTGCTAAAGATTTAGTCTTATTACCAAATCAAACCTGTCCTGAACATCGTCATCCACCAAGAAGTTTTGACGACGGGAAAGAAGAAACCTTTCGATGTATATATGGAAAGGTATACCTTTATGTAGAAGGGGAAGAAACAAAGAACCCCCAAGTTTCACCTCCTGCTAAGGATGAAGAGTATTATACGGTTAAAAAGGAAATCGTATTACATCCAGGTGATCAGTACACAATTTATCCGAATACTTTACATTGGTTTAAGGCTGGGAGTGAAGGTGCAGTAGTTTCTGAATTCTCAACAAAGAGTACAGATGAAGATGATATATTTACAGATCCACGAATAAATAGAATCCCAACGATTGACTCATAACAATAATCCTCATATTTAAAGGGTGATTAGATTGGAAAAATACGTAATTGGTGTTGATTTAGGAACGAGTGCTGTCAAGCTCATTCTTGTGAATAAACAAGGTGAGGTGCTTCATTCTGTCTCTAAAGAATTTACTCTTACTCAAGATCGAACCGGTTATAGTGAACAAAATCCAGAAGACTGGTATAGACAAACTGTTCTAGGTCTGAAGGAACTAGTTGAAAAATATGATGGCAGTCCAAGTAAGGTTGAAGGTATAAGCTTTTCTGGTCAAATGCATGGCCTGGTTTTACTTGATGCTGACTACGAAGTGCTGAGACCTGCAATCTTGTGGAATGATACACGCACAACGAAGCAATGTGAAGAGATCAATGAAAGGCTAGGTAGGGATACACTTTTAAAGATTACTAAAAATCCAGCCCTAGAAGGCTTTACTTTGCCAAAAATCCTTTGGGTAAAGGAAAATGAACCAGAAATATTCGATCGTGTACATAAGTTTTTATTACCCAAAGATTATGTGAGGTATCGTTTAACAAAGAAGATTAATGCTGAATACTCAGATGCAGCAGGGACATTACTGTTAGACACTAAAAATAAAGAGTGGAGTAAAGAGGTGTTAAGTACTTTTCATTTGTCAGAGTCAATATGCCCAACTTTAATTAGTTCTGATGAATATGTGGGGAATCTTACAAAAGAGATCGCATTTGAAACTGGTTTGACTGAAAATGTTAAAGTGTTTGCTGGTGGAGCTGATAATGCTTGTGGTGCAATTGGTGCCGGGATTTTAGAAGAAGGAAAGACACTTTGCAGTATAGGTACCTCAGGGGTAATCTTATCCTTTGAAAGTGAAGCGGATAAAGATTTTAAAGGAAAGGTTCATTATTTCAATCATGCAGCGCCAGAAGCCTATTATACAATGGGCGTAACCCTTGCAGCGGGTTATAGTCTATCCTGGTTTCGTAATACCTTTTCTCCAGAAGAATCTTATGATGAACTGTTAAAGGGAATAGACAAGATCCCGATTGGATCCCATGGATTACTCTTTACTCCTTATTTAGTAGGTGAAAGAACACCGCATGCTGATTCACAAATAAGATCAAGCTTTATAGGGATAGATGGTAACCACACGAAAAAGCACTTTGCTAGGGCTGTTTTAGAGGGAATTACTTTCTCTTTAAATGAATCGATTGAGATTTTTAGGGAGAATGGTAAAGTAGTTGATTCTATTGTCGCCATTGGTGGTGGAGCTAAGAACAGCGATTGGTTACAAATGCAAGCGGATATCTTTAACGCAAAGGTTATTAGACTTCGTTCTGAAGAAGGCCCTGGAATGGGTGCAGCTATGCTAGCTGCATATGGATGTAAATGGTTTGATTCTTTAAAGGAATGTGCTGATGTATTCTTAAGTGAAGATGAAGAATATCAACCTATTGAAGAGAATGTTGATAGCTATAAGAAGTTATATAATCTTTATAAGGAAGTTTATTATAAAACTTTCGAGATAAGTACAAAACTAGCTGAATTCAAGTAATAAGAAGGATATTTTAAAACTGAACGTCATAACACCTTTAAAATGGGAGTTATGGCGTTTTAAAATACTTATAATTAAAGATAAAAAAAGAATTGAAACTATATTCATCCCAACATTTATTGCCTCATCTTAAACTAACTCGATTTAAGATAATTCGGAACTTGAAACATCTCTGATTTTCGGTTATAATAACAGAATAATAGTTGAATTGACGAAATTAGACATAATTCGACTATTTCAGACAATCTTTACTCATTTATTGTAAGCGGTTTCAATTTATTTGAAGTAACCGTGAGCGCTTACTTAAGTGTACAAAATCATAAAGGGAGGTTTTATGTGTGGCAGATGATAAGAAGAAGGAGAATGTCGATCAGGAAGCGGAAGATGTTTCGAGAAGAAAATTTATTAAGAACACAGGTATCGCAACAGGAGGTTTGGTTGGGGGTGCCATCCTCGGAGGTCTCGTCGGTAATCCTTTCCGTTCCGATGAATCAGGATCGAACAATAAGGACAAACCTAAGTCCGAAGATGTAACGGAAGCCCTTCAGTTCTTCAAGCGTAAGGAGGATTTTGATGCGCTGGCAGCAGCTACGGAAGTAATTTTTCCAGAGGACGATAATGGTCCTGGAGCGATTGGCTTAGGAGCACCTTATTATATTGATAAGCAGTTAGCCAGTGGCTACGGAAAGAATACGGAAGAATATCGGAAGAAACCTTTTCAATCCGGTGAATCACCACTTAATCGTGGAGATGTGATGATTGCGGGGATCAGGAAGTTAAACCAAGTCAGTGAAACTGATCACGATGAGGTATTTAAGGATTTAGAAGAAGATATACAAATTGAGATTTTAGAAAGCTTTGAGGCGGGAGAAGTGGATTTAAAATATACATCCTCAGCAACATTCTTCGCCTTGCTCAGGCAATTGACCTTAGAAGGATGTTTCGGAGACCCAATGTACGGTGGAAACAAAAATATGGAAGGCTGGAAGATGAAGCAGTTCCCAGGAGCGCAAATGTCGAATTTAGATGTGCTTGAATCCGATGAGTTTGTTGAGAAGGAACCACTCAGCCTAAGTGATCACATATCATTATAAGAGAGAAAAGAGGGATGAAGATTGGTTACTAAATTAGATAAAGTAGACGTAGTTACGGTCGGAGTTGGCTGGATGGGCGGTATTGTAGCGGCGGAATTGACAAAAGCTGGCTATAATGTTGTCGGTCTGGATAAAGGGAAAGAAAAGGACTTAACGGATTATTTATATACATTAGATGAAGTGCGCTACGGTGCAAGGGGAGAAGGTCTAATTCCTTTAGATAATGAAACCTTTACGGTTAGAAATACGCTAGATGAGACAGCTGTCCCTATTCGTGAAAAATCCTCAGTTATTATTGGAGATGGAATTGGTGGAGGTGGAAGTCACTGGGCGGCTCAAACCCATAGATATTATCCCTTTGACTTTGAAATTCGTTCAAAAATCATTGAGAAATATGGTGAAGATCGAATCCCAGAAAATATGTCCATCCAAGATTGGGGAATTACCTATGAAGAGTTAGAACCTTATTATGATCAATTCGAGAAGATGGCGGGAATATCAGGAGAGCCTGACCCAAACTATCCAGAGCGATCAGATGATTACCCGACACCGCCCTTACCGAAAAATAAACAAATGAAAATGTTTGAAGAAGCAACGGAGAATTTAGGGTATAATCCTTTCGTTATTCCAAGTGGTACACTGTCTGAGAATTACACCAACCCAGATGGAGAGAATCTCTATGCTTGCCAGTTTTGTGGATATTGTTCCCAAAACTACTGTGAATATGGGGCCAAGGCTGATCCGGTCATGACAGTTATACCAACAGCTCAAAAGACGGGTAATTTCGAACTCAGAACCAACTCAAGAGTAATTCGGGTCCTTCATGAGAATGGGAAAGCAACGGGTGTCCTCTATGAAGATACACAAACGGGAGAACAATTTGAGCAACCAGCAGACCTTGTTGCCTTAACAAGTTTTGTCTTTAATAATGTTCGATTGCTACTTCTCTCGGAAATTGGTGAACCTTATGATCCGAAAACAGGCGAAGGTGTCATTGGAAAGAACTTTACAGACCACCACGGAGTGACAACTTCCCATGGACTCTTTGATGATGAGAAGTTTAATAATTATGCGGCTTCAGGGGCTTATGGCATGGCCATAACAGACTTTACAGGAGATTACTTAGATTATGATGAACTAGATTTCTTACATGGAGGCCAGATTGAACTTCGTGTCCTTCATAATGCTCCTGCAGGTAACAATATTGTGCCTCAAGGAACAAAAATGTGGGGCAAGGAATTTAAGGAAAAGTCCTTGTTTTATCATAACCGCTTTGTGATGATGTTTAGTCAAAAGGCGACATTACCTTATAAGGATTTCTATTTAGACTTAGATCCGACCTATACGGATGAAAATGGAGATCCACTTATCAGAATGACCTGGGATTATGAAGAAAATGACCGTAAGATTCATGAGTTTATCCAAGAAAAACAAGTCGAAATCTTAGAAGAAATGGGTGCTACACATATTAACGAAAATCCATTGCTAGAGAATTTCACAGGTTCCTTAGACTTCCAGCATAACTCTGGTGGAGCCATTATGGGAGATGATCCTGAAACTTCTGCGGTCAATAACTATCTACAAATGTGGGATGTAGACAATCTATTCGTCTGTGGAGCAAGTGCCTTCCCGCACTTTGGTGTTACTAACCCAACAACGACAGCGTCAGCTCTAACCTATCGTGCGGCAGAAGGTATGATTGATTACTTAGAGAATGGTGGACAGTTAGCTGAGGCTAAGAAGAAGACCCAAAAGTCTTAAGCGACATGAAAAGCTTAGAAACGTGAGGCGATAAAAATGGGGATATTGAACATTGGAATTCCAGGTTTAATCTTAATTGTTATTTTAGCTTTAATTATATTTGGTCCTAACAAGCTTCCACAAATCGGTCGAAGTGCGGGAGAAACCATCCGTGAATTTAAATCTTCGACTAAGGATTTAATGGGTGATGATGAGCCTGAAGAAAAGGAAGAAAAATAAGATACTTGGATTATGACTCACTGTTGAATGAAGAGAAGATTGGATTGATTACATGAGAAAATGGCTAATGCTTAGTTTACTCCTAGTTCTCTTTCTCGCTAGTTGTAGTGGTATTAAAACCAATATGTCGGAAACTATGGTCGACTTTGAGTTTACGACAGAGGATCACGGCACCCTTAGTTTAGATAATTTAGAAGGGGAATGGTGGATTGCGAGTTTTATTTATACGAATTGCCGGGCAATTTGTCCGCGGACAACGACTAACTTAGTCATCGTCCAAAATGATTTAAAGGAACTAGATCTACATCCAGAAATTGTATCCTTCAGTATTGATCCGGAAAGAGACACTCCTGAAGTCTTGACCGATTATGCAGAGGAATACCAGGTGGATTTAGAGAACTGGACCTTTTTAACAGGATATGACTTTGATAAGATTAAAGAGATTTCTGAAGGCCCATTTAAGACTCCCTTAAGTGCAGGTGGCCTTGATCAGAGGGCTCATGGTTATCATATCTTTCTCGTGAACCCTGAGGGAGATATCATAAAGAAGTATAACGCCATGGATTTAGAGGATCTCGATAATTTAGTCGAAGATCTAGAAGTTGTCTTATAAAACAAAAGGAAAACATGCCAAACATACTACCCCCCACCCTGATTCACAGGACAGTATGTTAGGCATGTTTCTTTTATGGTTTTTGAAAAGTCATAGGTAGCTCATGCTTTTTAGCTTTCAGATTAGTAAAAGCTTGGAAATCTTGTTGTCAGCTGTCTTTAACTGTCGTATAATTTAGACAATGCTACATATAGAGAGGGGAATTTTAGTGAAAAAGCGGATAGTGCTTTTTGTTACAATTCTTTTATTAGGGGCTGCGCTCATTGCTTGTTCAAACAAAGATAAGGAAGACAGTGAGCGCCTAGGTGATTTAGAAGCGATGATTGAAGATGTATTTAATGATGATGAGACGGATTTAGTCCAGGGTGTCACGGAAAAGGAAATAAATAAGCTGACAGATCGTATTTTAAAAGAAGGAGATTCAGATTTTAACGAAGAAAATGAGGCTAGATATGAAGCGTTAAAAGATGAAGGTATGTCAGCTGTCAATATGTTTATCATGGAAGAAGAGGTTAATAGTCTCTTAGTCGATGGTGTGCTGCATGATGAACTCGATAAATCCGACGTGAGTCATTTTGCTGAAATGCTTGAAGAATATGAAGAAAAGCGATCTGTTTATTATGAGCGCTTGATGGCCAAGGTGGATGAGGCCTTGGACCAAGCAGAGACGATTGAGGAAGCAAGAGAACTAGTCGATGCCTTATTTGATGATGAGGAGGTTTCTGATGAAGTAACGCGGGAGCGTGAAGAGGAAGCCCTTGCTAAGGTTAAGGAAATTTTAAATGACCAGGTAAATAATGAATTGCTCGATCGTCTAGAGGATGTCGATATTTATTTAACGCAGCTTGAAGAGGAAACAGAAGAAGAGGCTAAAAAAGAAGAAGAGAGAAAAAGAAGTATCGGGGATTTTGCGGGATATTATAAGACGGATGAGGAATTTCCCTTCCTTTGCGAGATTACTCAGGAAAGATTCGATTGCTTCGTCCCAGCTTCAGATATCTTTTCCTATTTGAAAATTCAAGAGGTTAAAGATAATACAGGTCGAGAGGTAACCATTACTACTGAGGATGAGGAAACTGGGGAAGTTCACGAATCTACCTTAACCATGAGTGAGGATGGACAAACGGTTCAGGCAAACCTCAAATTACTTCGATTAACGGAAGAAGAATATAAAGAATTAGGTGGAGATATTTAAGAAGGATATGTAGATATAAGGTGTTCCTTAAATTGATTAGGGAACACTTTTTTTCATGTCTAAAGGAGACATAAACTCTTATCTGCTTTTATTTTAGCTTGTTTGTCAGTTACCTATAAGTGGTGTATAATTCAGGAAATCTTAGATATAGAGAGGAGAATTTTAGTGAGAAGGCGATTAATGCTTTTGGTTATCATTCTTTTACTAGGGGTTTTGTTTATGGCCTGTTCGAACAAAGATGAGGAAGATGGCCAGCGTCTCGATGATTTAGAGTCTATGATTGAGGATGTTTTTAATGATGATCAAACGGACTTAGTCGATGGGATCACTGAAGGAGAAATTAGTAAGCTGAAAGAAGTAATTGAAGATGAATTAGATACGGAATTTAATGAAGAAAATCAAGAAAGATATGAAAAATTGAGAGGTCTTGGTCTAACAGCTTCGGATATGTTTACCATGGAGGAAAGGGTGAATGACCTTTTCGAAGATGGTGTACTGAAATATGAGTCCGACACTGATGAAGTAAGGACCATACTTAATGTTCTAACAGCTTTTAAAGGAAATCGCGGAGTTTTCTACGAGCGTATGAAGATCCAGCTTGATGAGGCACTAGATCAAGCGGAGACTGTTGCTGAAGCAAGAGAACTTGTAGGAGCTTTATTCGAGGAGGGAGGGCTTTCAGATGAAGCCAGTCGAGAACTTGAGGAAGAGGCTTTAGAAAAGGTTAATGAGATTTTAAATGATCAAAGAAAGGATAAGTTACTAGAGCGTCTCGAAGATGTTGATGCTTACTTAACAAAGCTTGAAAAGGAGGACGAGGAAAAGAAGAAAAGTATTGGAGATTTCGCTGAGTATTATAAGACGGATGAAGAATATCCCTTTCTCTGTAAGATTACCCAGGAAAGATTTGATTGTTTTGTGCCAGAATCAGATATCTTCTCCTTCGCAAAAATTATAGAAGTGAAGGATAATACGGGAAGAGAAGTGACCATTACAACAGAAAGTGAAGAAACTGGTGAAGTTCGTGAATCAACTTTTACCATGAGTGAAGATGGAAAGACCGTTGACACAGACCCTGAACTGCATCGTTTAACAAAGGATGAATATGAGGAGTTAGGTGGAGACATTATTTTAGGAGATGAGGAGTAAGGGTTGAATATTGTTCATTATTTTATTCTATAATAAGCGCTATTTACTCTACAGGGTTGATTTGCAGAGTAAATAGTGCTAATTCATTTATGTGGCGTATGTATATTATATTTGCTTTAAAAATCCTGTCATAATCCGATTGTTTTAATGTTCCACTAAACCTCATAGTTAGAAGATCTGTTTCAAAGGAACTATACACATGGCATTGAACATAAGATTGATAATTTAATCTTCTATCTAGAAATTATAGTTAGGATGGCTACTGTCTAATTGTATTACTCCATTTTTACACTTGGGTATTGTTTTATCTTTTATAAGTTTGTCAGCTAGGTTAGCAGAAAATTTTATATTACTGTAAGAGCTTTTATGAAGTTTTACATGAGTGAGGTTGAGCTTATTTTGACGCTTCAATATAAAGTTCATATGCTTATCCCCCTTGTTAACATTGTCTATGGTTACACACTCTAATCTCATTCTTTTAGGCTAGTCTATCTTCAGTGTCCTTACTTATTATTAACACAATAGCAAAGAATAACTTTTTTAGTAAGACAATTAGATTTACTTGTTTGACCTACTTTTAACGATAAAAATCTTATTTCACACTTAATACTTGGTTAAAGTTAGGTTGTATCTTATGTGATTCAATAAAACGGGAATTAATTAGATAAGAGATTTTCATCCTCTACAAGAGAGGGAGAGTACTCAACACTAATCCCAGTTAACTGGGTAAGCAAAAAGGCGATAAGGGTGTCTCCCTATCGCCTTTGCAACTTTAAAAAAACTTTTGGATTTATATTTACTCCTTATACGACAACAGTTTCACGAATACTCCTCCCATTGCACGAAGGGTTCTTCAAGCAGGAGCATTTGCTTACCTTCTCCTTCAGCACGAATGTAGAAGGGATCGACGTTTGTTACGTCTACTTCAATCTCAATATCGCTATCATCGTTACTAATATCCACGGAATAAAGTTCTTTTTCTTCTCCGCCCTCCTTGGTAAAGAAGCTAAGGGTCACGCCGTCTGACGAACCTAATTCGTGAATGTGGGCTGTTGTTGTAAATGTGTCATAGGAAGAATTTAAGTCATAGCTCCTATCGATCTGATGCTGTGAATGGATTAGGATTGACTTCAAGGCTAGGACCTCACCAGATTTTGTGATTAATTCCTCCTGTTCTCCGTCCAGGAAACCAATCAAGGTGAAGATGACCCATATAAAACAACTTTCCCTGCATAGTCGGAAGGGATCTGCAAGTTGCTGGAAGGCTACTGTCTAATTTTAAAGAGACGCAGAATATGGCTTCTTACTTTGATATCAATGGATGCATCTTTATCCACTAGATATAGTTTTGGTCCATTATCGTAAAGCTTGAGGGTTACTTTAAGTTCTTCGTCTTTTGTGGTGTTTATATTGACCTTAATCCTTCTGTAGCCGGCGTAAATGTGATCTAAATCTTGGTGGATATCTTCTTGATTTGTGTCCGGGAATATGGGGAATCCTAGATCGAATAAGTAGGCATGAATGTTAATTTTAATCTTCTTTTTTCCTTTATAGAATCCATCCAGAAGATAGGGCTATGCCGACTATAATAATTTTTTTCCTTAAGTTTATACTTGAAGTTGACCTAAGGTCATTTTGTATACTTAGTCATAGATCATCACTTACTGTGGGGAACTTTAGCTGAACAGGGGATTTTATTATATTGGGA
>Ga0079226_10001172_pt1 | contig 19934 bp, 21 predicted proteins | sample Poulit2014_FD_76345 | JGI IMG/M metagenome (GOLD analysis project Ga0079226, IMG submission 76345) | Agricultural soil microbial communities from Georgia to study Nitrogen management - Poultry litter 2014 | ecosystem: Environmental > Terrestrial > Soil > Agricultural land | place: USA: Georgia... | reverse complement strand
ATCGAGGTGGCCCCGCTGGCGTACATGCGCGGACGGACCCTGAACGACGCCTTCGTGGTGCTCGACGAGGCGCAGAACACCACACCCGCGCAGATGAAGATGTTCCTCACCCGCTTGGGCTTCGGCTCGACGATGGTGGTCACCGGCGACACCTCCCAGATCGATCTGCCCGGCGCCTCCCGGTCCGGACTGGTGGAGGCCCAGCGGGTGCTCGGTGGGATCGACGGCATCTACTTCGCCGAACTGACCAGCCGTGACGTGGTGCGTCACGCGTTGGTCACCGCGATCGTCGACGCCTACGATCGGCACGGCGCACCCCCGGCGCCCGGGGTGGACTTCACCGGCGACAGGGCCGGCCGGCGCGGCCGCGGCGAGCGCCGGGCCAAGCAGTGACCGGACGGGCCCGCGCGGCGACGACGACGAAGGACGACAGGTGAGCATCGAGGTATCCAACGAGTCCGGCCTCGAGGTCGACGAGACCGAACTGGTCGACGTCGCCCGGTATGCGCTGGGCCGGATGGACGTGCACCCGGCCGCCGAACTGGCGATGACCCTGGTGGACATGCCGACCATGGCCGATCTGCACGTGCGCTGGATGAACCTGCCCGGGCCCACCGACGTGATGTCGTTTCCGATGGACGAGATCGCCCCGGGCGGACGCCCCGATGCGGCCGCCCCCGGCCCGACCATGCTCGGCGACATCGTGCTGTGCCCGCAGTTCGCGGCCGGCCAGGCCGAGGAGGCCGGGCACTCGCTGCGCGCCGAGCTCGCGCTGCTGACCGTGCACGGGGTGCTGCACCTGCTCGGATACGACCATGCCGAACCGGCCGAGGAGAAGGAGATGTTCGGCCTGCAGGCCGAACTGCTCGAGGGCTGGTATTCGGCGCAGGACCGTCGTGGCCGCATCCCCCGTGACGATTGACCGGGCCGATCGCCGTGCAGCGGCGGGCGCGGGCGTGAACCGATGACCGGCGCACAGATCGGACTGCTGCTGGCCGTGGTGGTGCTCGTCCCGCTCGGTGGGGTGTTCGCCGCCCTGGACTCGGCGCTCAACGCCGTCTCGCCCGCCCGGATCGGCGAACTGGTCAAGGAACAGCGCCCCGGCGCGCTGCGCCTGGCCGAGATCGTCACCGACCGGCCCCGCTATGTGAACCTGCTGGTGCTGCTGCGCATCGGCTGCGAACTGGCGGCCACGGTCTGCCTGACCGGGCTGCTGCTGGCGGTGCTGCCCCAGGCCACCGCACTGGCGGTGGCGGCCGCGACGATGGTGGTGCTCAGTTACGTGGTCATCGGCGTCGGCCCGCGCACGCTCGGCCGGGTGCACGCCTATCCGATCGCGCTCGGCGCGGTGGTGCCGCTGCAGATCCTCGGCGCGGTGCTCGGCCCGCTGGGCCGGCTGCTGATCCGGGTCGGCAACGCGATCGTGCCCGGCGGCGGCTTCCGCCAGGGCCCGTTCGCCTCGGAGACCGAACTGCGCGAACTGGTCGACCTGGCCCAGGAACGCGGGGTGGTCGCCGACGACGAGCGGCGGATGATCCAGTCGGTGTTCGAACTCGGCGACACCTCGGCGCGCGAGGTGATGGTCCCGCGCACCGAGATGGTGTGGATCGAGGCCGACAAGAACGCCGGCCAGGCGACCTCGCTGGCCGTGCGTTCGGGGCATTCGCGCATCCCGGTGATCGGCGAGAACGTCGACGACATCGTCGGGGTGCTCTACCTCAAAGACGTGGTCACCCGCACCTACTACTCGGTCGACGGCGGGGCCGGGGTCACGGTCGGCTCCCTGATGCGCCCGGCGGTGTTCGTGCCGGACTCCAAGCGACTCGACGATCTGCTCGACGAGATGCAGCGCGACCGCAACCACCTGGCGATCCTGGTCGACGAGTACGGCGGCATCGCCGGGCTGGTCACCATCGAGGACATCCTCGAGGAGATCGTCGGCGAGATCGCCGACGAATACGACCGGGCCGAGATCGCGCCGGTGGTGGACCTGGGCGACGGCACCTGGCGGCTGTCCACCCGGCTGCCGATCGACGATCTGGCCGAGCTGTTCGACCTCGAGCTCGGCGATGCCGAGGACGAGGTGGAGACGGTCGGCGGACTGGTCGCGCTCGAACTGGGCCGGGTCCCGCTGCCCGGGGCCACGGTGACCGTGGACGGGGTCGAGCTCACCGCCGAGGGCGGGCCCGATGCGCGCGGACGGGTGCGCATCACCACCGTTCTGGCCCGGCCGCCCGTACCGGCCGCCGAGCCCGACACCGTCGACACCACCGGCGACGACCGGACCGGTCCGGCGGTGCCGAGGCCGGAGACCGACCGGGCGGCCGGCGAGGCCGGGCGCGAGACAGACCACGGGGCCGCAGCGCCCGGAGACCAAGGAGCATGAGCATGGGAGTCGACACCGACCACGACGGCGGCGCCGCAGGGTTCCGCTCCGGATTCGTGTGCTTCGTGGGCCGGCCGAACACCGGCAAGTCCACGCTGACCAACGCGCTGGTCGGCCAGAAGATCGCGATCACCTCCAACCGGCCGCAGACCACCCGGCACGTGGTGCGCGGCATCGTGCACCGCCCCGACGCCCAACTGGTGGTCGTGGACACCCCGGGCCTGCACCGCCCGCGCACCCTGCTCGGCGAACGGCTCAACGACCTGGTGCACGAGACCTACGCCGAAGTCGACCTGATCGGCTTCTGCGTGCCGGCCGGGGACAAGATCGGTCCCGGGGACCGATGGATCCTCGAGCAGGTGCGCCGCTCGGCCCCGCGCACCGAGATCCTCGGGATCGTCACCAAGATCGACGCGGTGGGCAAAGCGAAGGTCGCCGAGCAGCTGCTCGCGCTGTCCGAGCTGCTCGGCCCCGAATCCGACGTGGTGCCGGTGTCCGCGCAGTCCGGCGAACAGATCGAGGTGCTGGCCGACGTGCTGACCGGGAAGATGGAACCCGGCCCGGCCTTCTATCCGGACGGGGAGATCACCGACGAGCCCGAGACCACGCTGATGGCCGAGCTGATCCGCGAGGCCGCCCTGGAGGGGGTGCGCGAGGAGCTGCCGCACTCGCTCGCGGTGGTGATCGAGGAGATCGTCGAACCCGGTGAGACGGCCGGGGCCTCGGGGGCCGGATCGGAAGACCTGCTCGAGGTCTACGCGGTGATGTACGTCGAGCGCGAGAGCCAGAAGGGCATCGTCATCGGCCGCGGCGGCACCCGGCTGCGCAACGTGCGCCGCAACGCGCGCAAACAGATCGAGGCCCTGCTGGGCACCCCGATCCGGCTGCACCTGCACGTCAAGGTCGCCAAGGACTGGCAGCGCGACCCGAAGAAGCTCTCCCGGCTCGGCTTTTGACCCGCCGCCTAGGATCGAGGGCATGAGGCTGTATCGAGACCGGGGGATCGTGCTGCGCGATCACCGGCTCGGCGAGGCCGACCGCATCATCACCCTGCTCACCCGCGACAACGGGCTGGTGCGCGCGGTGGCCAAGGGGGTGCGGCGCACCCGGTCGCGCTTCGGCGGGCGGCTCGAGCCGTTCACCCACATCGACGTGCAGCTGTATCCGGGCCGCAACCTCGACGTGGTCACCCAGGCACAGATCCTGCACGCCTACGGCGATGCGATCGTCACCGACTACGGGCTGTACACCACCGCCAGCGCCGTGCTCGAGACCGCGGAACGGCTCGCCGGCGAGGAGCGGGTGCCCGACCGCGAGCTCTATCAACTCACCTTCGGCGCCCTGCATTCGATGGCCACCGGCCGGCACCCGGCCGCACTGACCCTGGACGCCTATCTGCTGCGTGCGATGGGCGGGGCGGGCTGGGCCCCGGCGCTGACCGAATGCGCCCGCTGCACCGCGCCCGGGCCGCACCGGGCCTTCCACGTCGCCGCCGGCGGTGCGGTGTGCGTGCACTGCCGGCCCCCCGGGTCGGCCACCCCCGACCGGTCCGTGATCGAGCTGATGGACGCGCTGCTGCACGGGCGGTGGGACGAGGCGCTCGCCGCCGACCGGGCGACGGCCGTGCAGGCCTCCGGCCTGATCGCCGCCCACCTGCAGTGGCACCTGGAACGGCGGCTGCGCACCCTGCCGCTGATCGAACGGGTCGGCGGGCTGTCGGCGGCCGGGGCCCCGGTCGCCGACGCGCCGGAGGCGCCGGCAGGGCAGGATGGGACCTGTGATCCAGCGACGACGACTCCGGCGACCGGCGGCTGAACCCGCCCGCGTCGTCCGGCCTCCCGACCCGCACCCGTCCGGCGCCCGCCCGCCGCAGCTGCCCGCCGAACTGATCCCACGCCACGTGGCCCTGGTGATGGACGGCAACGGCCGCTGGGCCCAGGAACGCGGCCTGCCGCGCACCGCCGGACACGAACGCGGCGAGGCGGTGCTGATGGACACCATCTGCGGCTGCATCGAACTCGGGGTGCAGAACCTGTCGGCCTACGCCTTCTCCACCGAGAACTGGAAGCGCAGCCCCGACGAGGTGCGCTTTCTGATGGGCTTCAACCGGGACGTCATCCGGCGCCGGCGCGACGAGATGCACGAGATGGGGGTGCGGGTGCGCTGGGCCGGGCGCCGGCCGCGGCTGTGGGCGTCGGTGATCAAAGAACTCGAGATCGCCGAGGAGCTCACCGCCGATAACGACGTGATGACCCTGACGATGTGCGTCAACTACGGCGGGCGCGCCGAGATCGCCGATGCGGCGCGCGCGATCGCCGAGGACGTGGCGGCCGGCCGGCTCGACCCGTCGGCGATCGACGAGGCGCGCTTCGCCCGCTACCTGGACGAACCCGACATGCCGGATGTGGACCTGTTCCTGCGCCCGTCGGGCGAGCAGCGCACCTCGAACTTCCTGCCGTGGCAGTCGGCCTATGCGGAACTGGTCTTCCAGGACACCCTGTTCCCCGACTTCGACCGGCGCGACCTGTGGGCGGCGTGCGTGGAGTACGCCCGGCGCGACCGACGGTTCGGCGGGGTCAAGTGAGCCCGGCCGAGACCGGCGACCTGGCCGCGGCACTGGCCGCGGTGCCGGGGATCGGTGCGGTCGCCCGGGAAGAAGACGGGGCGCTGGCCTTCCGATTCGGGCCGCTGACCGGGGCGGTGCACGCGGTGACACTCGCGCCCGGCCTGGACCTGGCGACGGTCTCGTGTGTGCTGGCCTGGGATCTGCCGGCCGGTCCGGTGCGCGCCCGGGCGGAGCAGATCCAGCAGCAGATCATGTTCGGCACGCTGCGGCTGGTCGAGCGCGGCACGGACTGTGATGTCCTGCTCGCCTACACCTTCCCGTGGAGCGGACTGACCCCGGATGCGCTGACCGTGCTGCTGACCCTGATGCTCGGCGGCGCCGGCGACGCACGCACCGCACTGACCGACGGGCCGGACCGGTGACCGCGCCGACGCCCGGCGGCCGCGTACCCGACGCCCGGATCAGTGCCGAACAGGCCATCGTCCACGGCTTCGACCATCTGGCCCCGCATTACGACCGGATGATCGGTGTGATCGAACGACTGGCCTTCGGCCGGCACCGCGGTTGGGTGGGCGCCCGGGCCCGCGGGCGGGTGCTCGAACTCGGGGTCGGGACGGGGCTGAACCTGCCGCACTACGGACCGGCCGTGGCCGAGGTGATCGGCCTGGACCTGTCGGGGCAGATGATCGCCCGGGCCCGGGCGCGTGCCCGGGACCTGGGGACGGCGGGCCGGACCGATCTACAGGTCGGCGACGTCCAACGTCTCGACCTGCCCGGCTCTCACGTCGACACCGTGGTCTCCACGCTGACCTTCTGCACCATCCCCGATCCGCAGGCCGCCGCCGACGAGTCGGCCCGGGTGCTGCGTCCGGGCGGGCGGATGGTGCTGGTCGAACACGGCCCGTCCACGCGCCGGTGGCTGACCGGGGCGATGGCCCGGGTCGATCCGGCCTTCCAGCGCTGGGCGCACGACCATCTGCTGCGCGACCCGGTGCCGTATGTGCGCCGGGCCGGACTGGTGGTCGACAAGGTCGAACGCCGCGGGGTGGGCGGCGTGGTCTTCCGGGTGCTGGCCCACCGGCCGCACTGACCGTCTGCGGGCGCAGGTGATCACGGGGCCGCGGCGGAAGCGGTGGCCGGCGGAGCCGGGGAGCGGTCAGCGCGGGCCGTACATGATCACCGCGACCCCGACCAGACACAGCACCGCGCCGGTCACGTCCCACCGGTCGGGCCGGAAACCGTCGACGACCATCGCCCAGGCCAGCGAACCGGCGACGAACACCCCGCCGTAGGCGGCCAGCACCCGGCCGAAATCGGAGGCCGGCTGCGCGGCGGCGACGAAACCGTAGGCGCCCAGGGCGAGCACGCCCGCCCCGGCGAGCAGCAGTCCGCGGTGTTCGCGCACCCCCTGCCAGATCAGCCAGGCCCCGCCGATCTCGAGCAGGGCGGCCAGCACGAACAGCAGGATCGAGCGGGTGACGGTCATGCCGAGCACTCCGCGCACAGACCGAAGACCTCCACCGAGTGGCTGGTGTCGGTGAACCCGTTCTCGGCCGCGGTGGTGCGCGCCCAGCGCTCGACCTCGGGCCCGTCGACCTCGACGGTGTAGCCGCAGCGGCGGCACACCAGGTGGTGGTGATGGTCGGTCGAGCAGCGCCGGTAGATCGCCTCGCCGGTGTCGGTGCGCAGCACGTCGACCGCGCCGGCGTCGGTGAGCGTCTGCAGGGTGCGGTAGACGGTGGTCAGCCCGATCGTCTCGCCCTCGCGGCGCAGCTCGTCGTGCAGATCCTGCGCGGTGCGGAACTCCGGGGTGCGGTCGAGCAGCGCGATCAGTGCGCTGCGCTGGCGGGTCGAGCGCACGCCGACCTTGCCGCTCCGGGCGTTCACGGTCGGCCCGCTTCGTCCGTGGCGGCGCCGTGCAGGGTGGCCGCGGTGACGATCTCGCACACCTGCGGGTCGACCAGCCGGTAGCGCACCTCGCGGCCGACCCGGGTGCCGTCGACCACCCCGCAGGATTTGAGCACCCGCAGATGCTGACTGATCAGCGGCTGCGGGGCGTCGAGCCATTCGACGAGTTCGTGTACGCAGCAGTCGTGGTCGCGCAGCATCAGCACGATGCCCATGCGCACCGGCGCCGAGAGCGCCCGCAGCAGTTCGCCGGCGCGGTCGAGCACCTGCCGTTCCGGGATCGGAGGGTGCGGGAACTCGGGGCAGTGTCCGTCGCCGAGTACCGGCGAAGCGGTGGGAGCGCCGTGGTCGGCGGACATGGCGGACCTTCCTGGCGCGGGCGGCGCCGACGCGAATCGAGGGGGCGGAGAGCGCGGGTCGACCGCCCACCGCTAGATAGGAATCATTTTCATATGCGCAGTTCTGCATGTCAACCGTTCGTGGCCGGTGGGCACGGACCGGGGCGGACCGGATAGGCTGGCACGGTCCTTTGCGGCGGCACTCGTCCGCCGCGCCCCGCAGCTCGGAAGTGGAGTGACTCCCGTGGCAGGAAAATCGAACCGCATCGATACCGTCGTCAACCTCGCCAAGCGGCGAGGTCTGGTGTTCCCGTGCGGTGAGATCTACGGCGGTACCCGCTCGGCGTGGGACTACGGCCCGCTGGGTGTGGAACTGAAGGAGAACATCAAGCGGCAGTGGTGGCGCTCGATGATCACCGGTCGCGACGACACCGTCGGGCTGGACTCTTCGGTGATCCTGCCGCGCGAGGTGTGGGTGGCCTCGGGGCACCTGGCGGTGTTCAACGACCCGCTGGTCGAGTGCCTGAACTGCCACAAGCGCCACCGTCAGGACCACCTGCAGGAGGCCTACGCGGACAAGAACGGCATCGAGGATCCGGACACGGTCGCCATGGACGTGCTCGGCTGCCCGGACTGCGGCACCAAGGGCCGCTGGACCGAGCCGCGCGACTTCAACATGATGCTCAAGACCTACCTCGGCCCGATCGAGACTGAGGAGGGCCTGCACTACCTGCGCCCGGAGACCGCGCAGGGCATCTTCTTGAACTTCGACAACGTGGTCAAGACCGCGCGCAAGAAGCCGCCGTTCGGCATCGGCCAGATCGGCAAGAGCTTCCGCAACGAGATCACCCCGGGCAACTTCATCTTCCGCACCCGTGAGTTCGAGCAGATGGAGATGGAGTTCTTCGTCAAGCCGGGCGAGGACGAGGAGTGGCACCAGTACTGGATCGACGAGCGGCTGGCCTGGTACACCGACCTGGGCATTGACCGCGACAACCTGCGGCTGTTCGAGCACCCGGCGGAGAAGCGCTCGCACTACTCGAAGTCGACCATCGACATCGAGTACCGCTACCAGTTCGCCGGCAACGAGTGGGGTGAGCTCGAGGGCATCGCCAACCGCACCGACTACGACCTGAAGACCCACACCGAGCACTCGGGGGTGGACCTGTCGTACTACGACCAGGCCACCGATGAGCGGTACGTCCCGTACGTCATCGAACCGGCGGCGGGCCTGGGCCGTTCGGTGATGGCCTTCCTGGTCGAGGCCTACACCGAGGACGAGGCGCCCAACGCCAAGGGCGGGGTGGACAAGCGCACCGTGCTGCGCCTGGACCGCCGCCTGGCCCCGGTCAAGGCCGCGGTGCTGCCGCTGAGTCGCAACGCCGACCTGTCGCCGAAGGCCAAGGATCTGGCCGCGCAGCTGCGCAAGAACTGGAACGTCGAGTTCGACGACGCCGGCGCGATCGGGCGGCGCTACCGTCGCCAGGACGAGATCGGCACCCCGTTCTGCATCACCGTGGACTTCGACACCCTCGAGGACCAGGCCGTGACCGTGCGCGAGCGCGACACCATGGCCCAGGAGCGCGTGGCCATCGACCAGGTCGAGGCCTACCTGGCCCAGCGCCTGATCGGCAGCTAGACCGGATCTGCCGGCCCCGCGCGGGCCCGGCCCTGCACGTCCTACCGCCCCGTCTTCCCGGTATTCGACCGGCAAGGCGGGGCGGTGTGCTGTGCGGGTGCGGGGTCGGTCGACCGGGTCAGATGGAAGATGGGGAAGTCGCCGCCCCGGCCGGGCTCCGACACCATCCGATGCCCGGGCCGGTAGGAGAGCACCTGCGTCCAGTGGTGCGCGGCATTGCGCGGCGCCGACCCGGCACGGTGATCCGCACCGAGCGCAGCCGCGCCGACCCCGGCAGCGTCAGCCGCCGGAGGGCACCGATCCGCCGGGCGGACACGGCCGGCGGGTCGCGGGGGACGGCGGACGGGCGGTGCGCGCATGTGCGGCCCTTGCGCCCCGGGGTCGACACAGCCACCTGCGGACCGGAGTGGGCCTGTCAGGCGAGCACGGTCAGCAGCACCGAATACAGCACGGTGCCGCCGATGATCGACAGCAGCGGCTGGGACCGCCACAGGTGCACCCCGATCGTGGCCGCCAGCGCGATCCCTGCCGCGGCGATCGCCCCGGCCCCTGATTCCAGACCGGTGAGCGCGTAGACGGTCAGGATCACCATCAGCCCGGCCGGCATATGCGCGCCGAGGTATTTGAGCAGCTCCGAACCGCGCAGCGGGGCCAGGAAGGCGAACGGCAGGGCACGCAGGGCGAAGGTGACCGCGAAGATCACCGCGAGCGCGGCCAGCAGATAGCCGGTGGACGGCGCGGCGGTCACTGCGCAGCCCCGGTGGCCGGTGTCGCGCCGCCGAGGCGCCGGCGGCGCAGCAGATACCGCACGATCAGCGCCGCGACGAGTGCCGGCATGGCCACCATGAGCATCTGGTCGGGCACCACCAGCAGACCGATGAGCGCACACACCAGGGCCAGCACCGGGGTGGGCACGTCGCGGCGCTGCCGGATCGCGTCGATCGCCAGCACCGCGAACAGGGCGGTGAGCGCGAACTCCACCCCGGGCAGCCGGCCCGGCAGGGCCGCCCCGGCCAGGGCGCCGACCACACCGCCGCCGACCCAGTACAGCTGGCACAGCACCTGGATCCACAGGATGCGCCGCCCGGTCAGCTCCTCCGGGGCCTTGGCCGCGGTCACCGCGTACACCTCGTCGGTCAGCGCGTACATCGCATAGGTCTTCGCCCACGGCCCGCGCACCCGGTGCAGCGGGAACGACAGGGCGTAGAACACGTGCCGGGAGTTGACCATCAGCGTGGTCACCGCCAACTGGGCCAGCGGGGTGAGCGCCAGCAGCAGGCCGATGGCCAAGAACTCCAGGGAACCGGCGTAGATCAGCAGGGAGAACAGCGGCGCCCACCACCAGGCGAAGCCCGACTGGGTCAGCAGCAGCCCGAAGGCCAGGCCCAGGGGGAACAGGCCGAAGCCGACCACGAGGGTGTCGCGCAGCGCGGCGCCGGGCCCGTCGTCGGGGCGTGCAGGATCGGTCACCGGGTTTAGAAACGCCGCCCGCCGCCGCGGCCGCCCCCGCCGAAGCCGCCACCACCGCGTGGCCCGCCGAATCCGCCGCCGAAGCCGCCGGAGCGGTAGCGGCCGCCCCCGCCGCCGCGCAGGATCGAATCGAGGAGGATGCCGCCGAGCACCGCACCGGCGATCTGGCCGCCGCCGGCCGGGCGGCGCCCGTAGCCGTAGCCGTAGCCGCCGTAGTGACTGCGAGACTGCCACTGGTACACGTCCGACTGGGCGAGCTGCAGGGCCTGATCGGCCAGCGCCCCGGCCGTGCGCGCGGCGTCCAGGGCCGCAGAGTGATCGGTGCCGGACTGCTCGCGCGCCTGCGCCAGGTGCCGCTCGGCCTCCGACAGCCGCACCCGGGCCTGCGAGCCGATCCCGCCGCGCCGGGTGGCGATGAAGTCGGCGGCCGCCGACACCCGGGCCTCGGCGGCGGTGAGCGACTGGGCGAGCAGGTCGCGCTTGCGTTTGCGTTCGGCCACCCGCTCGGAGATCTGCGCGCGCAGTTCGTCGAGCCGGGCGTCGGCGTCGAACACCGCCAGATAGCTGCCGAGCGGATCGGTCTCGCCCTCGCGCTCGGCGAGCTTGAGCGCATCTGAGACCGCCGTGCGGGCCGAGTCCAGCGCGGAACGCCGGGCCGGGTCGACGACCTGACCGGAGGCCGCCCACCGGTCGGCGTCGGCCAGCCCTTCCTCGGCGTCGGCGACGGTGTCGGGCAGATCGGCGATCGCCCGGCGGATGTCCGAGCGCACCCGATCGACCGCGTCGAGCAGCTGCGCGGCCTGCTCCAGTGCCGCCTCGGCGGTGCGGATCGGATCGACCACCGCGGACTGATCGCCGCCGCCGGGGGCGAGGACCGCGCGCGCGGCGTCGAGCGCCTCGTCGGCCAGCTCGATACGCTGCTCGGCCATGTCCACGTTGTCGGCCACCGAACCGAGCGCCTGGGCGGCGTACTGACGGCCGAGCTCCTCGAGTCGGGCGCGCCCGTCGGGCAGGCGTGCGCTGATCTCGACCATCTGCCGGGTCAGCGCGGTGATGTGTTCGGGAGCCTGGACCACCAGGTCGCGCAGGGCCGAGAACTCCTCGGCCCGGGTCTCCAGCTGTGCGCGCGCCGCCCCGATCCTGGCGATCAGCGTGGTGAGCGTCTCGCGGCGGTTGTGCACCCCCGGCGCCCCGCTGTCGAGTTCGCGGCGGGTGCGGAAGGCCTGCGCCACCGCGGTCTGCGCGGCCGACAGCGCGGTGCGGAACGAGGCGAGCGAATCGGGGTCGAACTCGGCCTCGGCGGCGGTGAGCTCCTGGTCGCTGGCGCGCACCAGGTTGTCGGCCTCGACCAGCAGGTCCTCCGACCAGCTCTCGAGCACCGGGGTGCTCAGCCGAGCGACCGCGGCCGCATCGGTCGGGTCGACCTGGGCGGCCCCGGCGAGTTCGGCGGCGCGGCGGCGTCGCGAGCGCACCGTGGTGATCACGATCGCCCCGCCGATCCCGGCCAGCAGCAGGCCGAGCACGATCCAGATCCCGGTCCGGTCCCCGTCGAGTTCGGAGTTGATGGTCTCGGCGGCGGTCTCGACCGCGGCGTCGAACCGGCCGGCGGCCAGCAGCGGCTGGATCCGGTCGAGCACCGTCTCGACCTGTTTGTCGGTCAGCTCGGAGGTGTTGTCGACGTAGAGGTAGACGTTGCGGTCCGCGGTGGCCACGGCCAGCAGCATCTGCTTCGGGCCCAGGTCGCTCAGCTGTGCGGTGCGGGCGGCCCAGTCGCGGCCCGACAGCCCGTCGAAGTCGTCCACGGCCGCGACCCACAGATCGATCCCGTGCTCGTCATCCAGTTCGGCGATCGCCTCGGTCATCGCCGGGGCGGCGCCTGCGAGCGTGCCGTTGAGATCGGCGACCTGCTCGGGCAGGAACAGCGGTGCCTGCGCGTCGACGGAGCTCGGCGCGACCACGGACAACGCGGCGGCCGCCGCCACGGCGCACAGGCCGCGGCCGATCCGCCGAGGTGCAGAGACGGTCATGGCCGTGAATCTACTGCGCCGAGGCGCGCCGGTGCACGCCGGTGACCGAAGCGCTCCTGGCAGACTGGCGGTGATGGATACGCGAGCGGGCCTGGCCGCGGGAGTGCGTCGGTGGGTCGTGCGCACGGTGATCGGCACCGTGGTGCTGGCGATCGTGCTGGTCATCGGTGCTGCCGTGCGGGTGTGGCAGGTCGCCCGGATCGACGACTTCTCCCCGGCCGGTGCGGTGCTGGTGCTCGGCGCCGCCCAATACAACGGGGTGCCATCGGAGGTGTTCCGCGCCCGCCTGGACCGCGGCGCCGACCTGTACGAGCAGGGCGTGGCCCCCTATGTGGTCACCGTCGGCGGCAAACAGGTCGGGGACGTGTTCACCGAGGCCGAGGCGGGCCGGGACTATCTGATCGAACGCGGCGTGCCGGCCGATGCGATCATCGCGGTCTCCGCCGGGGCGAACACCCTGCAGTCGGTCGACCAGGTCGCCGGCGAACTCGAGCGGCGCGGCATGTACTCGGTGGTCATCGCCTCGGATCCGTGGCATTCGCTGCGCACGCGCACCATGGCCCGCGACGCCGGACTGCAGGCCTGGACCGCGCCGACGCGCACCGGTCCGGCCGTCTACACCCGTGAATCCCAGCTGACCGGCATCGTCCGCGAGACCGGGGCGCTGCTGTGGTATCAGATCAGTCATCACTCGGCGGACTTTCCGGAGGTGGTGCACCAGTGAGTGCCCAGCAGTTCGGTCATCTCGCGCAGTACACGGAAGACGATCTGGCGCGGATCGGCGCCGAGGGTGCCAAGAGTTCCGGGCTGGTGGTCCCGGCACCGGGCATCACCCATCGCAGCGCTTTCGATCGGGACCGCGCCCGGGTGCTGCACTGTGCGGCGCTGCGACGGCTGGCCGACAAGACCCAGGTGGTCGGCCCGCGTGATGCGGACACCCCGCGCACCCGGCTGACCCACTCGATCGAGGTCGCCCAGATCGGCCGCGGCATCGCCTCGGGGCTGGGCTGCGATCCGGACCTGGTGGATCTGGCCGGGCTCGCGCACGACATCGGACACCCGCCCTACGGGCACAACGGCGAACGCGCCCTCGACGAGGTCGCGGCCGACTGCGGCGGCTTCGAAGGCAACGCCCAGACCCTGCGCATCCTGACCCGGCTCGAGCCGAAGGTCGTGGGCGACGACGGGCGCAGCCTGGGACTGAACCTGACCCGCGCATCTCTGGATGCGGCGACGAAGTATCCGTGGACCCGGCCGGCGCCGGGCGCGAAGTTCGGTGCCTACGACGACGACGCGCACGTGCTCGCGTGGGTGCGCGAGGGTGCACCGGAGCGGCGCCGGGCACTGGAGGCCCAGGTGATGGACTGGTCCGACGACGTCGCCTATTCGGTGCACGACGTCGAGGACGGGGTGGTCTCGGGCCGGATCGAGCTGGCCGCGCTGGCCGCGCCGGGAGAGCAGCGCGCCCTGGCCGAGATGGGGGCCGCGCGGTTCGGGGCGCAGGAGAACGCGCTGATCGAGGCCGCCGGCCGCCTGGCCGATCTGCCGGTGGTGCGCGCGGTGGGCGACTACGACGGCACGCTCACCGCGGCGGTGGCGCTCAAACGGCTGACCAGTGAACTGGTGGGCCGGTTCGTCGACGCCGCGATCGTCGGCACCCGGGATGCGGTCGGGCCGGAGCCGCTGCGCCGCTACGACGCCGACCTGACCGTGCCCGAGCTCGCGGCCGCCGAGGTGGTGCTGCTCAAGACCGTGGCGCTGCGTTACGTGATGTCCGACCCCGGACACCGGGCCCGGCAGGAACGACAGCGTCAGCGCATCCACCGGTTGGCCGAATGGATGGGGGCGACCGCACCGGACTCGCTCGACCCGCTGCTGCACCGGGACTGGCAGGGCGCGGCCGACGACGCCGCACGCACCCGGGTGGTGGTCGATCAGATCGCCTCGCTGACCGAAAGCCAGCTCGAGCGGCTCGAACGTCGCAGTCACGACGATCACGCCGCCTGGGGGTAGCCCGGCTCGGCCCCGCCGGGACGCGCCGGCGGGCAGGATCGGGGGCACAGGCAGAAGGAAGGGGACCGGCATGGACCGCACACAGATCTTCATCGACGGGCAGTGGACGGACTCGGCGTCGACCGAGACGATCGAGGTGATCGACCCGACCCGGGAGGAACGCATCGGTGCGGTCACGGCCGGCACCCCGGCCGATGTCGACCGTGCGGTCGCGGCCGCGCGGGCCGCGCTGCCCGGATGGGCGGCGACCGCGCCGGCCCGCCGCGCCGACCTGCTGCAGGCCGCCGGGGAGAGGTTCGGGGCGCGGATCGACGAGCTCGGCGCGCTCATCGCGCGCGATGTCGGGATGCCGGTCAAGCTCGCCGGGCCGATCCAGATCGGCATGCCGGCCAAGAACCTGACGGCCTTCGCCGAACTGGCGCGCACCTATCCGTTCACCGGGCAGACGATCGGCAACTCGCAGATCGAACGCGAACCGGTGGGGGTGGTCGGTGCGATCACCCCGTGGAACCATCCGGTGCACCAGGTGGTGCTCAAGATCGGTGCGGCGCTCGCGGCCGGCTGCACGGCGGTGATCAAACCGACCGAGGTCACCCCGCTGGCGGTCTACGAGCTGATCGACGTGCTCGCCGAGGTCGGCATCCCGCCGGGTGTGGTCAACCTGGTCAGCGGCTACGGACCGGTCGTCGGGCAGGCGCTGGCCGAACATCCCGGCATCGACATGATCAGTTTCACCGGTTCGACCCGGGCCGGAAAACAGGTCGCGGCGGCTGCGGCGGCCAACATCACCCGGGTCGCGCTGGAACTGGGCGGCAAATCGGCCAACCTGATCCTTGGCGATGCGGACTTCGACACGGCGGTGGTCGACGGGGTGCGCAAGTGCTTCTTGAACGCCGGGCAGACCTGCTCGGCGCTGACTCGGATGATCGTGCCCAAAGACCGGATCGACGAGGTGACCGAGCTCGCGGTGGAGGCGGCGCGGGGCTTCGTCCCCGGCGACCCGCTCGACCCGGCCACGATGCTCGGGCCGCTGGTCTCCGACACCCAGCGGCGCCGGGTGATCGACTACATCGCCGGCGCCGAGGTCGAGGGCGCGAAGATCGCCCTCGACGGGCGCAAGACCGAGCACGACCGCGGCTACTTCGTCGGCCCCACCGTGCTGACCGGGGTGCGCCCGGAGATGACCGTGGCCCGCGAGGAGGTCTTCGGCCCCGTGCTGTCGATCCTCGGCGCGGACGACGAGGAGGAGGCGATCGCGATCGCCAACGACTCGGACTACGGCCTCTCCGGCGCCGTGTGGTCGGCGGACCAGGACCGTGCGGTGGCGGTGGCGCGCCGACTGCGCACCGGCCAGGTGGACGTCAACGGCGGGAGGTTCAACGCCGCGGCCCCCTTCGGCGGCTACAAGCATTCCGGCATCGGCCGCGAGGGCGGGATCTTCGGGCTCGAGGAGTTCACCGAGATCAAGTCGATGCAGCTGTGAACCGGCTCGGCCTCGCGCGGCCCGCACGCGAGGCCGGTCGGCGCGCGGCGACGGCCACCGTAGACTGCTGACGTGTCCGGCAGAATCCCTGAACGCGATATCGCGGCGATCCGAGAGCGTGTGCGCATCGAGGAGATCGTCGGCGACTACGTCGCGCTGCGCCGGGCCGGCTCGGACTCGATGAAGGGCCTGTGTCCCTTCCACGACGAGAAGACCCCCTCGTTCCATGTGCGCCCCAACCACGGGCACTTCCACTGCTTCGGCTGCGGCGAGGGCGGGGACGTCTACACCTTCCTGCAGAAGATGGAGCACATCGGCTTCGTCGAGGCGGTCGAGCAGATGGCCGAGAAGGTCGGCTATCAGATCAACTACGAGGGCGGCGGGGCCGCGATCCGGCGCGACCGGGGCACCCGGGCCCGACTGGTCGCCGCCAACGCCGCGGCCCAGGAGTTCTACGCCGCGCAGCTGGGCAGCGAGGAGGCCCAGGCCGCGCGCGACTACCTGACCGAGCGCGACTTCGATGCGGAGGCCGCGCGGATGTTCGGCTGCGGCTACGCCCCGGCAGGCTGGGACAAGCTGACCAAGCACCTTCTGACCCAGGGGTTCGAGTTCTCCGAACTCGAGGCCGCGGGACTGTCCCGGCAGGGCCGGCGCGGACCGATGGACCGCTTCCACCGCCGACTGCTGTGGCCGATCCGCAATCTGGCCGGAGACGTCATCGGTTTCGGGGCCCGCCGGCTCTACGACGACGACCCGATGCAGGCCAAGTACGTCAACACCCCCGAGACGCTGCTGTACAAGAAGTCGCAGGTGCTCTTCGGGCTCGATCTGGCCAAACGCGCGATCGCCAAGCAGCACCAGGCGGTGGTAGTCGAGGGCTACACCGACGTGATGGCCATGCACCTGGCCGGGGTGCCCACCGCGATCGCCTCCTGCGGCACCGCCTTCGGCGACGAACACCTGTCGACCATCCGGCGACTGCTGATCGACGACAGCCACTTCCGCGGCGAGATCGTCTACACCTTCGACGGCGACGCCGCCGGTCAGGCGGCCGCGCTCAAGGCCTTCGACGGCGACCAGCGGGTGACCGCGCAGACCTTCGTGGCCGTGGCACCCGAGGGGATGGACCCGTGCGATCTGCGCCTGGCGCAGGGCGACGGCGCGGTGCGCGACCTGGTTGCCCGCCGGGTGCCGATGTTCGAGTTCGCGATCCTGTCGATCCTCGCCGACATCGATCTGGACACCGAGGAGGGCCGGGTCGAGGCGCTGCGCCGCGCGGTGCCGATCGTGGCCCGGATCAAAGACCGCGCCCTACGCGACGCCTACGCCACCCGGCTGGCCGACCACTGGGTCGGCTGGGCCGACATCGCCCAGGTGGTCAACCGGGTCCGCCAGGAGGCCCGCCGCGGGCGCAACGCTGCCCCGCGGGTGACCACCACCCGGCTGGCCCCGCCGCAGAACGGCGGTGACGAGCCCGCCGAGGCCGGACCGCGGTTCCCGCGCCCGCACCCGCGCGATCCGGCCCTGTGGCCCCAGCGCGAGGCGCTCAAGGCGGTGCTGCAGTATCCGGGGATCTCCGGCACCGTGTTCGACTCGCTGCCCGAGGAGTCGTTCACCCACCCGGCCTACGGCGCCGTGCGCGCGGCGGTCGAGGCCGCCGGGGGCACCGCTGCCGGGCTCGAGGGGGCCGAGTGGCTCGATGCGGTGACCGTGGCGGCCACCGAACGCGCGACCGTCTTCCACGACGGCGACGACGCCTCCGGCACGGCCGGGCGGGCCACCGCCGAGTTGCTGCGCTCCCTGATCAGTGCGCTGGCGGTGGAGACGATGTCGGTGGCCGAAGCGGATCTGCCGCGCTACATCGGCGGCGTGCTCGCCCGCCTGCAGGAGGTGTGGGTGGGCCGGCAGATCGCCGACCTGAAATCGAAACTGCAGCGGATGTCCCCGGCCGAGGACGCGGAGGGGTATCGGGCGCTGTTCGGCGACCTGGTGGCGCTCGAGGAGTATCGGCGCGGCCTGCTCACCCAGGCGATCGGGGAGCGGGAGGCGTTCTGACGGCGCGCCTGAAGCGCCCGGCTCAGCGGCCGCGGCCTTCGGATTCGTCGGGGACGTAGATCGTGGTGGTGTCGTCGATCGGCTCGGCCCGCAGATACTTGTGCTGATCCGGTGTCAGCGCCTGGGCGAGCCGGCGCCGACCGGTGTCCAGTGCGGCCTTGGTCGCCGGGTTGGTCGCCACGGCCTGCGCGGCCGAGCGGATCTGGTCGTAGCGTCGACGCCCCGCCTTGGTACCCATCACGTATCCCGCGCCGGCAGCGATCACGATCCCGATCATCTGTTCTGCTCGACCTCCCACATCGTCCGTCCGGAGCCCAGCGTAGAGGAACGTGCGGGGACAGGGGACGGTCCGACCACCGGATTGGCATCCCGGCCCCGGGATGGGCTAGAGTTTGTTACCGGATCGGGAAGCCGGTCCGCAGGACAGTCCCCTGTAGCTCAATGGCAGAGCATTCGGCTGTTAACCGAAAGGTTGCTGGTTCGAGCCCAGCCGGGGGAGCAACAACAGCAGATCAGACGGTCCTTCCGGTGTATCCGGGAGGACCGTTCTGCTGTGCGGCCACCCGAAGTGGCCCAGGCTCTGGGCCGCAACCGTCCCGCCGATCATGTGCGGACCGGCGGGACGCCACGGAACCGCTCAGCAGGTGGTCTTGGCGACCTGCCAGATCTCCTCGGCCTGCTCGGCGGTCAGCTCGACCTGGCCTTCGAGGTCGGTGACCATGTGGCCGGCGGCCTCGCTGTCGCTGACACCCTGTGATTCGGCCATCTGGCAGGCGGTGGGTGTCCACATGTTGATCGTCACCTGCCCGGAGGCCGGCACCCCGACCCGGTCCATGACCTCGGTCAGATCCTCGGACACCGCGGTGTCGGCGGCGAACTGCTCGTCCGAGGCGTCCAGGTCGATGTCACCGTCGTCATCGGTGGGCAGATCCGGTGCGCCGACCTCAGACTCCTCGAGGATCTCGACGTCCTCGACGTCGGCGGTCTGGTCGCTGCCGGTATCGCTGGACCCGCACGCGGCGGCCAGCACGAGCCCGGCCGCGCCGAAGACGACGATGATGGTCTTCTTCACGTAAGACTCCTTGGTCATATGCCGTGGACCCCGGGGCGGGGCCTCGTAGGTGCGTGCCGCACTCACCTGGCCCGGACCGGAGAATCGGGGCGCTGGAATCCTCCGTCACCTGCTGTTCGATGGTGTGAACATCACTGGCAAGGGTAGACCTTCAGGTGTCCGCACGAGACTTCGAGGTCGGCGGCACTGTCGAGTGCGCTGCATCGGCACTGGTCGGATCGGTCCAGGTCGGGGGGTATGCCTGCGCAGGGGTGCTGTCGGTTCCGGGCGCGGGGGAGCCCGGTGACGGCTGTGCCGGAAACGGGCCCGTCGCCGCATTGTGAGTCGCTGCCGGACTACGCGTCAGGCACGTGGTGCGCAGCATCCACCTCAGCCACGTCGGTGCCACCACTCGGGGTGGGGGTCGCAAGACGTGGGCCGGGCGCACAGCGCCCGGCCCACGATGCGTCGTTAAAGCGGCTCGGAAGCAGGAATTGCTTCTTCGCCTCCTGTCAGCTTCCGAAGCTGCTGCCCAGTCCGGTCAGGAAGTTGATGTCCCCGAAGTCGATGCCGTTCCCGCCCGCAGCGATGCTGCCGAAGATGCCGTCGTCGAAGGCATCGGCGAAGCTGCCGAAATTGTTGGTGCCCGTATCGAGGAACACCTTGAGAAGATCAGTCGATCCCATGAGTCTTTCCCGTTTCTCGACCGTGATCGGTCGGTTTGGTGAGGTCCCCCGGCCCCGACCCGGGGAGGGTCGTGTCCGCCGTCTCCGACGAATCTCATCGTCATGTGACGCGGACCACTGAAGTGAACCAGGGAGTACGCCGTGATGCAAGATACAAGTGTCCAGATGATGAGATGTGCAGCATGTCCGGCTGAGGGGTTCGCCCGGGGCGGTGGATCGACGACCTTGTACGATCTGTCGCGCGGGGTAGTAGCTCAGATGGTCAGAGCAGCGGACTCATAATCCGTCAGGTCGCGGGTTCAAGTCCCGCCT
>Ga0079226_10001171_pt1 | contig 19939 bp, 23 predicted proteins | sample Poulit2014_FD_76345 | JGI IMG/M metagenome (GOLD analysis project Ga0079226, IMG submission 76345) | Agricultural soil microbial communities from Georgia to study Nitrogen management - Poultry litter 2014 | ecosystem: Environmental > Terrestrial > Soil > Agricultural land | place: USA: Georgia... | reverse complement strand
TATATACTTTTTTAATGTTAACTTATCAGTAATTCTTTTTTTGTTTTGTTAATTACATACATAAATTATCACTTGCTGTAACCGATGTAAACATTATTTATAAGCTTTTTATCAAAAACAACTTTACAGTTAATCAACTTTGCGTTATAATTTAAATTAATATTTATACATAAACTAATAAGTTAACAGGAGGTTAGAAAAATGGAACTTGATTTAAGTAAAGATTCTGGGTTTGTCTTTCAAGCTTTAGCTAGCGAAACCCGCTTAAAGATTATTCGTTTCATCGGAAATCAAGAAAAAAGCATCAGTGAAATTGCGGAACATTTACAAATCAGCAAAGCTATCACCACTCGGCATGTCCAACAAATGGAAGATTGTGGCTTGTTAGGCTCAGAGCGGGGAAGTGGGAACAATCGTAATAAAAAAATGGTCTTTCTCAAAGTGGATGATATTCACATCACTTTTCCAGAAAAAGTTTATCCAGAGTTTCAATTACACAAAACAGATTTGAAAATCGGTCATTTTACAGATTTTTCGGTAAAACCAACTTGTGGATTAGCTACAGAAAAAGAAATCGTTGGGAAATCAGATGATCCAAAATTCTTTTTAGACACAAACCGAGTAGATGCCGCCTTATTGTGGTTTAGTGAAGGATTTGTAGAATATAAAATTCCAAATTTGTTACGTGACGATGAGCTCCCTGAGATGTTGGAGATTAGTTTTGAGATTGCCTCAGAGTTTCCGATTTCAAATAATATCTGGCCTAGTGATATTTCTATTTTTGTCAATGATATCAAAGTAGCCACTTATACTGTTCCTGGTAATTTTTCTGACACCAGAGGCCGATATACCCCTGGATGGTGGAACGATCGTTTTAGTCAATATGGATTATTAAAACATGTCCGCATCAATAAATTAGATACCGGTATTGATGGTGAAAATTATTCACCAGTGACAATTGATGACTTACATTTGCAAGATCATCCATTACTAAAGTTACGTTTTGAAGTAGAGGAAGACGCTAAAAATAAAGGTGGACTCACTTTATTTGGACAAGGCTTTGGAAATCATGATCAAAACATTTTAATCAATACCTATTATTTAACAAAATAGAAAAAGCTTCTGATAAATAAAAATTTATCAGAAGCTTTTTAATTTTTCCGCCAACGAAACAGATAGTGTGTGATTAAATCGATGGTTAGAAATAATAGAAAACCACAAATAGCCAACACCAAAATACCGCCATACATAGATGGATAATCCATGCGTGTCCAACTATCCATAATAAAATAACCCAAACCGTATTCTGTACCATAATTTTCAGTAAAAAACAAGATTGACAAAGCCGTCCCTAAAGAAACTCGAACGGAACTAAAGATGGCTGGTAAAGTGGTTGGAAGCGTGATGGCCCAGAAACATTGCAGTTTACTAGCTTTAAGCGTACGATAAACATCGTAATAATTTTTAGGAATATCCCGTATGGCATCACGCACCGCAATGGTTACTTGGGGTAAAACAATTAAAACAATCATGATTATTTTCGACTGATCCCCCAGTCCTCCCAATAACATCACGATTGGCAACAAGGCCATTTTAGGAATGGGATAAGTAAAATAAACCAGTGCATCAGAAAAAGTTGCAATTTTTTTAAACGTCCCCATCCCAAGCCCTAAAAGAAAGCCACCAACAACCGAAAAGAATAAGCCGAGAAACACCCGATAAAAACTAGCTTCTAGGTGTAACCAGCTTTCTTTTTCATGAAATAAAACTGGAAATTGGCGAAAGACTAAGATTGGCGAGGGCAACAGTGTCTTTTGCAAGAAGCGACTAGCAATTTCCCAGACCATAAAAAAGGTAATAATCGCCAATAAACTCTGAACCACTCGTGACATTTTGCTCTTCATGCATCAATCTCCTTTCGCAAGTACGAAACAGCATGAAACAGCTGTTCAGAACGCTGTCGATCTGCTAATTTTTGCGATTTGGTAAATGGGGAACGAATTTTTTTCTTAATTGTGCCATTGACACCCATCACGAGAATTTCATCAGCCAACAACAAAGCTTCTTCTATGTCATGTGTGACAAATACTGTCAAACGTGGTGTTTCTTGCCAAGCTGAAAAAAACAATTGTTGAGCTTTTTCACGGGTCAAGGCATCGAGTGCTGAAAAAGGTTCATCCATTAATAATACATCACTTTGACTGGCTAAAGCTCGCGTGATAGCAACACGTTGCCTTTGACCACCACTCAATTGGCCGGGATAGGAATTAGCCACTTCGGTTAGCTTCATTTGTTCAAATAACTTTTTAATCATCCGCTTTTCAGCTTCTGTAAGTTTGCGTTTGCGACTGATTTCAGCCGCTTTTTGTATAGCTTGTTTGGTTGTTTGCCACGGCAATAAACCATAATCTTGTGGAACCAAAGCAATAGTGCTTGTCTTTATTGGTTGATCTTTTAATAAGATTGTTCCTTTTGTTGGCTGCTCAAGTCCAGCCAATAAGCGTAACAAAGTTGTCTTCCCCGCACCAGAAGTGCCAATCACTGCCACGATTTCTTTTTCTTGTAAGTTCAACGAGACATCGCTAAGGACTTCTTTTTCATTAATACTAAAAAAAACATGTTCTAATCGATAAGTTTTACTTGAAATAGACATCGCTCAAAACCTCATCTGGAGTAATATCATCTGTTAGTAACTTGTGTTCTTTGGCCCAATCAAAAGCTAAAGTGACATCCTCAATGCTAGCCTGTTCAATGTGTGGATAATCAGGTACTTCGATCTTATCTTTCAATTCTTCTGGGAAACCAACTTCTTCAACAAATAAATCAATATATTCTGATTGGTCCTGCTCTTTCATCCAATCGACAGCTTCATTATAGGCTTCATACATTCCTCTAAGTGCCTCCGCCTTCTTGTCGATGGTATCTGTAGTAAAACAGAGGACAAAAGGATTGATCCCAAAATCACGTGTCGAACCTAAAGAAACCAATCCTTTTTCTTCGCTCATGGTTACAAAAGGTTCAGGAACAATAGCCCCTTGCGCTTGTTCATTTTCTAATAATTCCACTCGACTTGGAACAGCAGGCACATCAACTAAACTTACATCAGCTTCTGTTAATCCCGCTTTTTGTAATATCTGATCAATCGAAAATTCTGGTCCTTGATTTTTCATAATAGCAATTTGTTTTCCTTTTAAATCGTCCACAGATTTATTTTCAGCTGTTGCAATCAAATCAAATTGACCGTAAGTTGCACTGGTAACTTTGATATCCATTCCACCTTGCAAATAAGTCGCTACGCCAACAAGGTCAGCATTGATACCATCTAATTCTCCCGCTTGAAAAGCCGCATCTCGATCTTTGGCGGCTTTAAAGGTTTGCAGTTGTATATCGACACCATGATCTTTATCAAAACCTTGTTCATGACTAATCACAAAAGGCATGTTATCCATAGAAGGCATCACACCCACTTTTATTGTTTCTACTTCAGATACTTCACTACTAGCCTTGTGACTTTCTTGTGATTTAGTTTCATCGCTAGCACTTCCACAACCTGCTAATAAAAAAATCAGTGCCATTGTGAATAGAATATGTTTTTTCTTCATTTTTTTCTTCCTTTCAAATTGTTTTCAGCAACTTATTATAGCATATAATCTTTTTTATGATTGTTTTTTCACAAAAATATTTTACTGGTTCAATTGATAAAAATCATTCCCATCAACAGTTTAAACAACACGGGAAAAGCAAACAGTAGAACTCTCCTATTACCAAAAAGGATGGGAACCCTTACGAAGTGTGTTTTCTAATACGCACTTTGCTAATGTTGTATTTGGACAAAATCTGACTCTTAAAGACTAACCGAAACAAAATTGATATGCCACTTTTTACACATCGCTCAAATACTATACTTCCTTAAGAATTCAAAAAAAGAGTACCGCTAAGACTCAGCCGGTACTCTCATTATTTAATTTTATGAACGTAAACTTTCTACATCACGTGCAATCATTAATTCTTCATCTGTAGGAATTAATAATACTTTTACTTTAGATTCCGGAGTAGAAATTACTTGTTCAACACCGTTTTGTAAGTTCTTTTCTGGGTCAATTTCACAACCAAACCAAGACATGCCATTGATGACATATTCACGCGTGTATTGATCATTTTCACCAATACCTGCTGTAAAGACGATGGCATCTACGCCATTCATAACAGTGACATAACTACCAACATATTTACGAATGCGGTCATAGAAAATATTTAAAATGGTATCAATTTCTTCTTCTCCACGACGTGCTTTAATATCACGCATATCACTTGAAAAGCCATCAGACAAACCCAATAGTCCAGATTTTTTGTTTAAAATATTTAGCATTTCATCGATATCAATATCTAATTTGTGCATCAAGAATTGTAAAACAGCAGGATCAATATCGCCAGAACGAGTTCCCATGGTAAGACCGGCAAGTGGTGTGAATCCCATTGACGTATCAACGGCTTTGCCACCATCAACAGCAGAAATCGAAGCCCCATTTCCAATATGACAAGTAATAATTTTTAAGTCTTCAATTGGTTTTCCTAAAACTTCAGCAGCACGTTGCGCTACATAACGGTGACTTGTTCCATGGGCTCCATATTTACGAACATCATACTTTTCACGGTATTCTTTAGGGATGCTGTAATATTTTGCTACTTTCGGCATATTTGCAAAAAAGGCTGTGTCAAAAACAGCAACATTCAATACACCAGGTAATAATTCACGAAAAGCATTGATTCCCATCAAATGGGCAGGATTATGCAAAGGAGCAAACGCAGCTAATTCTTCAATTTTTTCAACAACATCATCATCGATCACAACTGATTTATCGAAGTATTTCCCACCTTGAACGACCCGGTGTCCCACGCCTGTGATTTCATCATAAGAACCTAAAATTTCTAATTCGATTAGTTGGTCAAGTAATTTTTTAACTGCAATCGCATGATCTTCTATGTCAAGGATTTCTTCAAATTTTTGGCCATCTCCATATTTGATTGTAAAAATGGAGTCTTTTAAACCGATTCTTTCCGTGATTCCTTTTGCAATCACTTTTTCTTCGGGCATTTGGTATAATTGCCACTTTAAACTAGAACTTCCAGCATTAATTGAGATTGTTTTTGACATGTTTTTTCCTCATTCCTTTTTATTGAACCTATTATTTTTCTAAATTTTTAACTAAATTAATCCACTTTCTTTTTGCCATTGTTTGAATTCATTGAAAAAAGCGACTACTGCTTTCGGATCTTTTAAAGTCTCCAATTTGGCAAGTAAAACTTGTGGCACTTGCTTGGCTTTTTCTCCTTGGCGTTGGAGTAACAAAATACTTTTTTGTGTCGCTTCATTTTTGAATAGTTCGGTCGGAAGTTGGATAATTCCTTGCAAAAAGATTTCTTCTCCTGAAAGCCATTTTTTCAATTGGTCGCTTTGATCAGTCTCTAAGAAGTTACTTGGCACTAAAAATAAACCAAAACTATTCTTTTTTACATAAGCCATGCTTTGTTCTAATAGTAAATGGTGCGCAAAGCTGTGTCCTGAATCTACACCAGTTATAAACTGTTTGGCGTTGTCATCCATTGGATAATATCCAATTGGCAAATCGCCAAAAACGACATCGCAAGGGTCAACCAAAAGATCTTGAAGACTATCTTGATGGTACAACGTTACTTCTTCACCAATCCATTGACTATTTGCCGCACAGATGGCAAGAAGCGTCTCATCATTATCGACGCCAATTCCTTTTAGCTGGTAATCATTTAGTCTCAGATTTGTCAAAATCGTCAACAATAGATTTCCCATTCCCGCTGTCAAATCAAGTATGGTATATGTTTCTGACTTGTTTGGATACAATTGTTCAATCAAAAATACAAAAAGAAAGCCAATACTGTCGGGGGTCAATTGATGATTAGGTTGGATTGGTTCACTTTGCATCCCTTTTAACAATAACAATTGCGATAATTTTCGTTTTTCCTCTGCGTTCAATGAAATTTGTTTAATCTTTTGGTAATTGTCATTCAGATTATCAACCGACTGTTCATTAGGTACTCCATCTACGACACGTACTTGATACCCATCAATAATATTTTCAATAGTCTCAATATACGCATCTAAAAAAGATGTCTTTAGTGCTCCTTGTAACAGTTGAATTCCTTCAAGGTAAAGATAAAAAGCTTCTTCTATTTTATCCAATGACACGATTCACCTCTTTCCAAGTGACTATAACAACTAATATACCTGTACAATTTTAGCTGATTTTATCAAAATAAGCAACCATCCTTTTTCATGAAAAGAGTTTTTCAACTGTTTTTCATTTTCTTTTCATTTCTTAAGGTTTTTTATCCTTATTTTCCATTAAAAATAAACAGGAGTAGACGACTTCTCCTGTTTTGCAAGTCGTCTACTCTGTATTAGTTGGTTCTGAAAAAAATTAGTTTTTTTCATCTGTTTCAGAAGTCTCATTTGTCTCATTTTTCAATTGCGAATCAGATTCGGTGATCTCATCTGTGGCAATCGGCAGCTTTTCATTAAAGACCCGCTGATAATCATCTACTATCGTCGTTATTTTGAGTTGTTTCTCTTGGCATTCATACATAAGTGATCCTGTGGTATAGGTCACTTCACCAGACGCAGGTCTCTTTTCTTCCGGTATGGCAAAATAATCAGTCAAAAAAAGCTCTTTCATGATTTTCATTTTATAGATACATTGCGTTTGATAAGAAAAATTAGCCGTTATTTTAAGATCATCTGTAAAAAAAAGCAGAAGAGCACTCATGACAACAACCGTAACAGCAGTTATCAGTAAAATTCCACCTTTATAATGGCGGGATGGTCCATTGGGCATATTTTTTCTCTCCATTCATAAAGGTAACAGTAAGAAGTATTTTTTGTTCCTGTTTTTTAAATTTCACGTCATAAACTTGTGTCAAAATTGGCTCAAATCCTCCCTTTTCACTGATTGCCATTTGATGTACATTGGAACTCCATTTTATTTCGCAATCATAGGTCATTTGGTTGTCTTCATTTATTTTTGTAATGATTAATTTATTTTTAGAAACCGATCGATAGGTTCCTTCCGCAAGTTTATCTTCCATTTGAGTCAAACAAATCTGCCACTCTTGCTCTTTTCTATCATAAATAAGAGAACGAAATTGCTTGCTTTGAGCAAATATTCCGGTTGTACCAATTAAAATCAGACTCATGACCATAAGTGCTACTAAACATTCCATCAAGGTAAATCCTTTATGGGACACGGGCAATCACCTGTTTTTGGCCATTTTCTGAAGAAATCGTCAGTTTACTAGTGGGAGCCCCCGAATAATCGATAGAAAACTTGCCATTACGATCAATGGTTGTCGTTATTTTTTCTATTGGGTAATAACGATAATGACGAACTTCTTCATAAGCAACTCGTAGCATTTGCGTTTGTTCGACTCGTTTACGACTTTCTTTTAACACTTGTATTTGCGTGGATTGATAGATAAACACACAAATCGAGAACACCGACAAGGAAACTAGCGCCTCCATCAGGAGAAATCCTTGCCATTTAGTTGAGCGGTACGATTTCTTTATCATAATGTCCCTTTCCAAATAAAAATTTATATCTGATTTTTTGTTTCTTTTCCGGCCATTCAAAGGCAATAATTTGCAAGCTACTATTTGTTCCAGTTTCTGCTTTAAAAACAATTTCAAGTTTTGTCGTGCGTGTCATGGTTAGCTTTTCCGGAACAGTCAAGCGAGGTAAAATCTTCTTTCCATTAGCAAATTGAAAATCAACAGCCGCCTCATCATAGTAAAGCTGATGTATTTTCGTTGGTTCTTTGGTTAAAATTGCTTCTTGTTGCGTGACAAGTAAACTTTTCTCAAAACGATCAAGAAAACGAGCAATTTCTATCGTTTCAACACTCTTTCCTACTACCAGAGTGGGGACGGCAAAAAAGATAGAAACAATCAATAAAACCAGTAAGGATTCAATTAATGTGAATGCCTGATAGGTCGTCTTCATTTGTCTTTCATTTCATTATAAATTTTGTATTGCTCTTCACTAACTAGCTCTTTAAGCTTAGCATCGGTTATCGTTTCATTATGTTCCATTTCATACATTTCAATTTGAGTTTCCACAACTTTGACAACTGCCAAATCGCCTTGTTTACTGACTTTTTCCCGTTGTGTTGCTAAATTAGGGATAAACAAGAGCATCAAAATACTAATAATTAACAAAACTACCATCATTTCAATTAATGTGAAGCCTTGATACAACTTCTTTTTCATTCAATCATTCCTCCTAAATTTCCATACATGGGTAAAAACATCGCCACATAAATGGCTACAATCAAAACAGCAACAAACAAGAAAATCACTGGTTGTAGCCATTGAATCAATTGTTCGACCTTTGTCACCATTCGTTCAGTCAACAATTGACTATACAACAATAATTCATCACCTAGTTTCCCTTTTATTTCTCCTTGAAAAATGATTAAGGAAAATTCTGGCAATAAAAAAGGGTACTGTTCCAGTTGCTTGGTTAAATTGTCACCAGATAGAAGTGTTTCATGCAATTCGTTTGCCACAGCTGTTAGTAAAGAAGTAGTTTTTAACCTCGCCATCTGGGTCAAAATTTGATAGGTTTCTAACCCTTGTTGGTAAGATTTTCCCCATTCCAAGGCAAAATTACTTGTTTGATATATTTTATAAAGATGACCAACGACTGGTAGTTTAGATATAAAACAAGCTTTTCGTATGACCGATTGTCTTTTCAAATACAGTCCCGCAGTTTCTAACAAAATGACACTTCCTAAAAGGAATCCAACCAATAGAATTGGCCCGTAATCCAAAAAAACAATGCTCCAATGACTTTCATCGACCATTCCTGAATCAAGTAAGGAAGGTAATAAATAAAGTTTCATACCCCAGAGTAGCGCCAGGGTAAACACCATTAGTAACAAGGGATAAGCGCCCACCTTTTGTAATTCTTCTTTTTGTTTACGTAAAATTTTACGATTTTGTAGGATTGTTTTCAAAGTAACCACTAAATCTCCGTGTAATTCAGCTAACTGAAGTTGGGCCTTTTCTTGAGCTGAAAAACCGATCTGACAAAAACTTTCGGCAATCGTTTGCCCTTTTTGCAAGCTTTGCCCAAAAAGTTTCAATAATGGCGCTGAAATCTGATGATTCCTTTTCATAACCGCCAAGCTTTCTTGCATAGAAAAACCATTTTCCAATAAAATGAGCAACGTTTCTAATAATTTCATTTGCTCTCTGTCATTCTTGTGCTTCACCTGTTTCACTTGAAATCTCCTCTTTTATTTGTAAATAACGCTGTTGCCAGCTCACTTGTTCTCGTTTTTTAGTTTCAAAGGCATAAGCTAGAAGCGCTTTTTCTTTTTCTTTTGTGGTTAAAAAAAGCTCCTGATAGATGACACCATTCAAACAACTTTCAAGTTCAGAATCTCTGCCTACTAAATCAACAAAACGATTTTTTGTTTCTTTCACTCCTTTAGCATGGACTGTAGCTAAGACGGTATGGCCTGTTAATGCAGCCCGAACAGCTGCTTGTGCCGTTTTTTGATCGCGAATCTCTCCAATAATCAAGAGATCTGGTCGATGGCGCAATGATAATTTGATGAGTTGATCATAAGTTTGCCCGATTTTTTCATTCGTCTGTAGTTGCAAAAAGTCAGGTTCTTCGATTTCCACCGGATCTTCTATAGTGATTACCCGACCTTTGATATGACGAGCTAAATGATACATAAACGTTGTCTTACCAGACCCTGTGGGACCACTAAACAAAAACAACCCCCGTTCTGTTTGTATTTTTTCAAAAATTATCTGAACATCTTCCGGAAAAAAATACGCTGGTTCCTCGTCTCTTAAAGCATATAAAAAGCGAATAACCATGCTCTCTTTCCCTTGATAATCGCCTACTGTTGATAAACGTAATCTTTGTTGACCTTGCTTTAAAGAATAGGTGATCGCGCCGAGTTGTGCTTTTCGTTTTTCTCCGACGTCCATTTCACCTAAATATTTAAAGCGTGAAATCAACTGTGAAGCGACATTTTTTGTGAACGTTCGATACGAAAATAATTGAGTATTCTTTCGAAACATCACACAGGCATTTTCTTGTTGAATATAGATATAGAGATCTTGCATTTGATTTTTTCGGCCGTATGCCACCAGTTCATCGGAAAGTTCTTCTATGACCATTTTTATTTTTCTCCTTTCATCCTATAAAGTATGCATTTTTTGCTAAATCTCTTTTTTAAAAATCTTTTTTGTAAATCTATTTCTAAATTTTTAAATTAAACACAAAAAGACAGACTTCTATAAAAAGTCTGTCTTTTTGAAATTTATTTTAAAATATGATCGGCCAACAACTTAGTATAAGCAATTCTTCCAGTAGACGTTGGATGAACCTGGTCTTCTCGGAACCAATCTTCATGGTCTTTACATTTTTCATACCAGTCAATCAACTCTACATTCTCATATTTTGTGGCCATTTTGTCCAGTAGGGAATTGACATCATTTTGCCAACGTTGGGTCGGAACATAAACATTCACTAGATACACTTGTCGATCTCCAATGACTTGCATCAATTCGTCAAATTGAGCTTCGTTAGCTGTCCCATTGGTTCCTAAGGCTAAAATCACCTTATCTTTTAATAGATCGTCTTCTTTCAACTCTTTTAATAAATCTGTACTATTATAAAGTTGACGTCCCACGTCGGCATCAACAACAGCCTTCGGAAATATTTCTTGGATATTTCTAGTGGATCCTAATAATACCGAGTCACCAAAAGCAGTAATTTCCATTTGTTGCCCTATTTCAACTTGCTTTTCTGACAAGTTATATTTTTCTTGAATATCTTTTGGATTATTGCTAAAGGTTTCTACAACTTCACCCGTTTCAGTCGTTGAGTTTGTCGTCGTTTCAGTATCACTTGACTGAGTGTCCTCGGCATTTTCCTGAGAATTCTGTACTTTTTTCGTTTGCTCGGCTACTTTTTTATTTGCTGCTACTTCTTCTTGAAATTTTTCTTGCTGAGCACCGATTGCATTGGTTGGTGCACTAATAATTCCTATAGTAGCAACTATAAAAACCAACAGCCCCACAACAGGTTTCACTTTGCTCGCCTTTAAAAGAGGTGTTTTGAAGAATTTCCTTATCTTTAGTTTTAGTTGTTTCCAAGTAAAATGTTGAAAAGGTTTTTCAATCAACTGATAAGACAACTCACTAAACAATAAGATCAAAATTAATTCAATCAAGGTGTGCAACCATAAATGTTCAGCAATTTTTGGCACTTTGGCTTCATAAAAGATCATGACAGGGAACTGATACAGATAAATGCCGTAACTTCTTTTCCCAATGTAAGAAAACACAGGATTAGTCAACCAACGATCCAAACTCGCACCAGGGTGGACAGTAACTGCTAATAACAGCACAGAGACAAAACTGACAAGATACATGCCCCCATAATAAACAAAGGTATAATGATCATCTAGTAAGAAAAAAGCGCTAATCAAAAGAAGTAATGACAAGATTCCAACAGTGTTCAAAACCTTTTTAGCCGAAACAGGGATTTGTTCTTTCAAACGATTCGTGGGCCAAATAAAAGCGAGCATGGCTCCGAGTAAAATTGAAAATAACCGTGTATCCGTTCCGTAGTAAACGCGAGTAGGGTCAGCCCCTGGAGTGTATCCTATTGCCATCGCTAGTGCAGAACCAATTGAGGCACCAAGTAATAAATAAAAAATTCCATCTTTTTTCTTAACGATTTTTACTAAAAGGACAAATACAATGGGCCAGATTAGATAGTTTTGCCCTTCAACTGCTAAGAACCATAAATGCGTAAAGGGCGATTCATTGGAAAAACGATCAAAGTAGGAAAAACCATGTCGAATTTGCCACCAATTATTTATGTATAATAAACTACTCCCAACAATTCCTCGTAGATTGTTTAATAAATTTCGTTGAAATAAAGTAATGTAAGCAGCCGATGTAAGCAATACACCCAATAGTGATGGATAGATTCTAGAAAGACGTCTCTTATAAAAATTCCCAATCGCAATTTTTCCATTTTGTTGCCGCTCTTGACGAAAATGATCGGTTATCAAATAACCGGAAATCGCAAAAAAGACCGTTACTCCTAAGTAGCCACCGCGCATATGTGACGGGAGTAGATGATAAAAAATGACGCCAATAACTGCCAAGCTTCGAATACCATCAATTCCATGAATATAGCGATTTTTTGTTTTTTTTGTTTCCTTCATGACGCCCACCGTTCTTTTTTCTTAGATAGTTCTTATAATGCCATAAAAACTTCAATAATACAGCTTTTATCTTTTTTCAAAAGAAATTTTTAAAAAATCATGTCTATTTATTTTCTCGAACAAATAGACATGATTTCATTTCAGTATTTTTGATTAACCTCTAGAACTCTTCTTCATGAAAACGACCCAATATTTGCACATTATCCGCAATACTGACAAAAGCTCCCGGGTCAGACTCTTTCATCGCTTTCCTTAAATCTGGCACTTCATAACGTGTGACTACTGTTAAAAGGACTGTTTGAGGTTCATGAGAATACGCTCCTTTGGCTTGATTAATGATCGTAATCCCCCGACGTAAGCGGTGCTGAACAGAAGAAATCACCTCATCAGGATACATAGTAATAATCGTTACTTGCACTTTCTTTTGTTTGGTAAAGACAGCATCTGTCACTTTGGCGCTGACAAAAATTCCCAGTGCACTATATAAGGCGTATTTCCACCCAAATAAAATTCCTGAGGCTATTAAAATCATGCTATTAAAAATCATGGATATCGAGCCAACATTTTGTCCCGTTTTTTTGCGAATTGTAATACTGACAAAATCTAACCCGCCTGAAGAAATACCATTTTTTAGCGCATAGCCAATTCCGCCACCATTAACCGCTCCTCCAAAGATTGCACAAATGATAGGATCTGGCGTCAATATTTCAGTAGGAATGAGTTGCATGAACAAAGAGGTTAATACGACGGTAATCCCGGTAAAAATGGTGAACTTATGACCGATTTTAAACCAACCTAAAAAAAACAGTGGAATATTTAAACAAATCAATATGTATCCCACAGAAAAGTTGGTGGCCCCTATGTTCTTAGCCAGTGTAGAAATAATTTGCGCTAGACCCGTAATCCCACTTGAATAAATATGTCCAGGCTCGTAAAAAAAATTAAGTGCAATCGAAGCGAGTAAAGCATAGATTAATGAGTTTGAAAATTTTGTTGCATATTCAGAAAAAGGTAGTTTGGCAAATAGCCGTTCCATAAAATTAAACCCTCACTTAAGTTATATTCTATCTTTATTATACTGATTTCTTTGATAAAAAGAAGAGCAATCTGCATTATTTTCTTTTAAATAGAAGGTTCTTTCTCCACGTAAAAAGAACCCTGAGCGTCATTTTCAGAGTTCTTTTTCAATAAACGTAAAATCAGTTATCTTCTTCAACAGACGTTACATCGATATTTAATTCAAACAGTTGTAATGGAGAAACCTTACTTGGCGCTTGTGTCATTGGATCAACTGCTTTTCCGTTTTTCGGAAAGGCAATGACTTCTCGAATATTTTCTTCTCCGGTCAACAACATTACTAATCGATCCAGACCTAAAGCAATACCGCCATGTGGAGGGAACCCATAGTCTAAGGCTTCTAATAAGAAACCAAATTGTTCATTCATTTGTTGGCGAGAAAAGCCAAGTGCTTCAAACATTTTTTCTTGTAAGTCACGGGTATGAATCCGTAATGAGCCGCCACCTAGTTCATAGCCATTTAGTACAATGTCATAAGCTTTTGCATGTACTTTGGCAGGGTCTGTTGTTAAATAAGGAATCGATTCTTCGTTAGGCATGGTGAATGGATGATGGGCGGAAACATAGCGGTTTTCTTCAGCACTATATTCAAATTGTGGCCAATCCACAACCCATAAAAAGTTGAATTTCGATTCATCAATTAATCCTAGTTCTTTTCCTAAACGTGTCCGAATGGCACCTAATGTAGCTGATACAACTTCAAAACTATCCGCTCCAAACATCAATAAATCGCCTGGTTGGGCATGAGTAGCTGCTATCAATTCATCAGTAACATCAGTCAAAAATTTAGCAATTGGTCCTTTTAACCCATCTTCTTCGACTTTTAACCAAGCCAATCCTTTAGCACCAAATTGGCTGGCATAATGACCAAGGTTATCCATATCTTTACGCGAATAATTTGCTGCTGCTCCTTTGGCATTTAAGGCTTTTACAACCCCTCCGTTTTCTAAAGCCATACGGAAAACTTTGAAATCAACGTCTTTTAAAACGTCTGATAAATTAATCAATTCCATATCAAAGCGAGTATCAGGTTTATCACTGCCGTAACGATTCATGGCTTCTTCCCAAGTCAGACTTGGAAATGGTAAGGTAACATCGATTCCTTTGACTTCTTTCATGACTTTTGCCAACATTTCTTCTGTAAATTGTTGGATTTCTTCAATTGATAAAAAAGAAGTTTCAATGTCAACTTGTGTAAATTCAGGTTGACGGTCACCGCGCAAGTCTTCATCGCGGAAACAACGAACGATTTGATAATAGCGGTCGAATCCTGCTGTCATCAATAATTGTTTCGACAATTGTGGAGATTGTGGCAAAGCATAAAAATGTCCTGGATGAACACGTGATGGCACTAGGTAATCACGAGCCCCTTCTGGTGTTGATTTTGATAAATAAGGGGTTTCGATATCCAAGAAGTCGTGGTCATCTAAATAATGACGAATCGATTGCGTGGTTTTTGTACGTGTCATGATATTTTGTGCCATTTTAGGACGACGCAAATCCAAATAACGATATTTCATACGAATTTCATCGCCGGCTTTGATATCATCTTCCACTGAAAATGGCGGAGTTTTTGCTGCGTTTAAAATAGTAATATCACTTGCCATAACTTCTACTTCACCAGTGACCATTTTAGGGTTAATTGCTTCTGGTGCCCGACCAATGACTTCACCGGTCACTTCGATTACAAATTCACTACGGCATTTATCAGCGATTTCCCATGCCTTCTGAGCTACTTTCGGATTGAAAACGACTTGTACGATTCCTTCACGATCACGTAAATCGATAAAGATAACGCCACCTAAGTCTCTTCTTTTTTGAACCCAGCCTTTTAAAGTTACCTGTTGTCCTAACCATTTTGTGGATATCTTTCCACAATATGTTGATCTTTTTCCCATTTTATCTTACTCCTTCACCATTTTGTCATAAACTGTAGCGAAATCTTCATACACATCGGCTAATAAAAATTCTACCTCTTGGCGAGTCGCCATGTGTTTCACTCGAACTGTTCCTGCCTCTAATTCTTCTTTGCCAATAGTTAACACAAGTTCCGCTTTTTGACGATCCGCTGATTTAAATTGTGCTTTGGCCTTGCGGTTCATCACATCACGATCAGCTGAAAAGCCAGCATTGCGGATAGCTTGCACTATTTTTAAAGCTTCCACATTTGTTTCTTGTCCTAAATTGACTACATAGGCATCCAAATGATCAAAGTCAGGCAACACCGCCTCTTCGGCTTCCATAATCATTAAGACGCGTTCAATTCCCATTGCAAATCCAAATCCAGGTGTTTGTGGACCTCCTAATTCTTCGACTAATTGATCATAGCGTCCGCCCGCACAAATCGTTGATTGAGCCCCCATTTTAGGCGCATCACTCATGATTTCAAAAATTGTATGGGTATAATAATCCAATCCTCGAACCATATTCGAATCAATTTCATAGGAAACCTCTAAGGCATCCAACATTTTCGTTACTTCTGAGAAATGGTTTTGTGCTGCTTCACTAAGATAGTCTAAAATCGAAGGCGCTCCTTTAACTACTTCTTTGTCACGTTTGTCTTTACTATCAAGCACACGAAGCGGATTTTCATGTAGTCGCCGTTTGGAGTCATCGCTTAATTGCGCTTCAAAAGGTGTCAGATAATCAATCAAAGCTTGACGATAAGCTTGACGCGTTTCTTTATCTCCTAACGAATTAATGACTAAGCGAATTTGATGTAAACCCAATTGCTTGAAAAATTCCATCGCCATAATCATGGTCTCCACATCCGTTGCAGGGTTTTCTGAACCAAAAGCTTCCACACCGATTTGATGAAATTGGCGCAACCGACCTTTTTGAGGACGCTCATAACGAAACATTGGACCAGAATAATAGACTTTGTAGGGTTTAACATATTCAGGACCATATAATTTATTTTCAATATACGAACGCACGATTGGCGCGGTTCCTTCTGGTCTTAAAGTGACATGTCGCTTCCCTTTGTCATAAAAATCGTACATTTCTTTTGAAACAATATCTGTCGTATCCCCAACACTTCTTGCGACCACTTCGTAATGTTCAAACATCGGCGTGCGAATTTCATGGTACTGATAATCTCCAAACAATAATCGTGCCGTTTCTTCTACAAACTGCCATTTTTCTGATTCGCCAGGCAATATATCATTGGTCCCTTTTGGTCGTTGATAATTCATCATTGTCCTCCTTTGTCTTCTACCGATTTTAAAGCATAAAAAAACACCCTTGTTTTTACAAGGGCGAATCTACGCGGTACCACCTATTTTTAAAAGTTTAAAAACTTTCCTCTTACGATTAACGCTCGCAAACGGAGTGGCTTTGCACGCACTCGCCTCTAGACTGTCTTTAGTTGTAGTATCCTTAAACTACTTTCAGCAAACATAGTTTTCTCTGACATTCTTTTTACAACTTTTTTGATTCTTTCATCGGCATTTCTGTATTAGCTATAAAGTACCGCAACCTTAAAGAAATGTCAAGATTTTAAGAAATATTTTCAGAAAACAAGGTTTGAACGTTACGATTCACGGTCACATCAGCTGTAACTTGTAACGCTTGAAGATTTATTTATTGTATTCTTTTCAAAAGTTCACTAAAATTTCCAGAATAAAAGAAATCTATTTTCCTGTGCTTCTATGCTATACTTTAGAAAAACACAAGGAGGAACACTATGCAAACTTATCCAGGTTATACCCGAAAAGCAAACTATTATGAGACTGATCAAATGGGCATTATTCATCACTCAAATTACATTCGTTGGTTTGAAGAAGCTCGTGTAGCCTTTCTCGACTTTTTAAATTTGTCTTATCAAACCATCGAACAAGCAGGAATAATTGTCCCAGTTCTAGAAGTGACTTCCAAGTATAAAGAGATGGTTCGTTTTGGAGAAACGGTTCGTATCGACCTTTTCATCGAAAAATATACTGGAACAAGACTTGATTTTCGCTATGAAATTTATAATCATGAAAATCAATTAGTGACTCTTGGGGAAAGCAAACATTGTTTTTTAAGTAAAGAAAATAATCGTTTAATCAGCCTCAAAAAAAGTCATCCTGACTTTCACCGTGTTTTCCAAGACTATGCGGACAAAAATAGTAAAAAATAGAAAGTTTTTGTCCATTTTACGAACTTTTTTAATAGTTTTAAGCATTTCATTAAAAATGTAGGCGTTTTTCTTGATTTTTACTTTTTTGCTCGTATAATCAAAGTAGATTGATAAGAAAGGAGTTCAAACGCCTATGTACGTAGTGAAAGTTTTCCATGGCTATATTTCAAAAGACGGTCATCGTACTCGTGAAAAAGCACCAGACAAATTACTGATTTTTACCAATCGTAAAGATTCTGAAGCCTTCGCTGATAAAATCGGTGGTCGCGTCAAAAAAGTCGAAGATCTAAAAGCTTGAGTTCACCCCAAGGGAGGGCACTCAAGCTTTTTATTATTTTATATACATTTTTTCACAAATAAATTCATGTGCATTCTTTGCATCGTTTTTTCTATCTACCATGTTATTCGTTGATTACTTCTTCCACAATGTGACCATCACTTTCTTTGAAATCCTCGATATTTTCGTCATACATATTATGCTAATATTCCACTCAAAATTTATTAGTCATCTTTTCATTAGTATTACATTCAAACGATTTATCCAATCCCATTATCTTTCATTGTTTACGATTAGCTTCTTCAGCAATGTACTTTAAAACTGTTCGAAATTCTTTTCGCGAAGCATTTTCTTGGAAAGATCCGTAATCTCTTCCATATTTTTCGGCAATTTTTAGTGCATCTTCTTTTTTAATCATTAAACTTTCCCTCCAATTCGTTAGGCTTATATTGTTTTGGAATCATCAGTTCTATCATGAATGTTTATAGTCATGTGACAAAGACAGCGAAAATGTTCGCTAAGCATATTTCAATGGAAAACAATTGAAAAATAACTGGAATAAATAAAAAAACCTCACTGAAAGAGTGAGGTAGACATTGATAAATCAACGTTTCTAAGATTATTTTGTAAGAGCTTCTTTTGCTTGGTCCGTTAAAGCAGTAAATGCTGAAGCGTCATTGATAGCTAAATCAGCCAACATTTTGCGGTTGATGTCGATACCAGCAACTTTTAAACCATGCATTAATTTTGAGTAGCTTAAGCCATTCATACGAGCTGCCGCGTTGATACGAGCAATCCATAATTTACGGAAGTCGCGTTTCTTTTGACGACGATCACGATATGCGTAATTGTATGAATTCATTACTTGTTCATTCGCTGTTTTATATAATGTATGTTTGGAACCATAATAACCCTTTGCTAATTTAAGCACTTTTTTACGACGTTTACGAGTTACTGTTCCACCTTTAACACGTGCCATGTTTAATTCCTCCTAATATAGATCAATTTTTAGATATGCAATTGCTTTTTATTTCATTTTTGCTAATTGTTGACGGATCCGTTTGTTATCGCTAGCGTATACCATACTTGCTTTGCGCAATTGACGGCGTTGTTTTTTAGTCTTTCCGTGGAAACGGTGACTAGTGAACGCACGATATCTTTTCAAACCGCCTTTACCAGTACGTTTGACACGTTTTGTTAATCCGCGGTGTGTTTTTTGTTTTGGCATAACTAATTTCCTCCTCAAAATCATTCATTGTCTAACGGTTGCTTTGAAGCAAGTCGTTATTTACTTGTCGTTTTTTGGCGCAAGCATCAAGAACATGCTCCGTCCATCCATCTTCGGTCTTTGTTCGATTGTTGCAAGGTCTGCTGTTTCATCGGCAAGACGCGTTAGGACTTTCTGACCAATTTCTTTGTGGGTAATGGCACGACCCTTGAAGCGAATAGAAGCTTTCACTTTATCCCCTTTTTCAAGAAACTTCCGTGCATTACGTAATTTTGTATTAAAATCATTTTCATCGATCGTTGGACTTAAGCGGACTTCTTTCACATTAATCACTTTTTGTTTCTTGCGAGCTTCACGTTCTTTTTTCTGTTGTTCAAAACGATACTTTCCATAGTCCATGATTCGCGCAACTGGTGGTTTTGCATTTGGAGCCACTAGAACAACATCTAAGTTTGCTCTTTCTGCGATACTAAGTGCTTCAGCTTTGCTTTTTACTCCAAGTTGGTTTCCATCTTGATCGATCAAACGCAATTCACGTGCACGAATGCCGTCGTTAACCATCATATCCTTTGCTATGGTCATTCACCTCCAAGTTATTTGCGAGAAAGGAAAAAGACAATAAAAAACGAGTTCTTTTTAAGAACCCGCGCAAAAATTCAGACTGATTATCCATCAGTACAAACTCTATTCTGCCCAGCAAAACGTATCACTTAGGCGAGAAGCGCGTGCCTCTACTTTCTTTTCTCAACTATATCATTTTACCAAATATCAAAGTTACTGTCAAGACGATTGCTCCCACTTTTTTAAATTTCATTTGACCATTTGTTACAATTCACGGCCGATTTTTTTGTTCCCCTTTTTATTACCTATAAATACACGAATTTTAGTAGCGACAAAAGTTGTCCACAGTGGATAACTTTTGTCGCTTTTTCTCTATCCACAGATT
>Ga0079226_10001170_pt1 | contig 19944 bp, 24 predicted proteins | sample Poulit2014_FD_76345 | JGI IMG/M metagenome (GOLD analysis project Ga0079226, IMG submission 76345) | Agricultural soil microbial communities from Georgia to study Nitrogen management - Poultry litter 2014 | ecosystem: Environmental > Terrestrial > Soil > Agricultural land | place: USA: Georgia... | reverse complement strand
TTTGCGTCATCTTCATCGCAACAATACGAAATCCAGAAGCGGTAATTTGATCTAAAATTGCACCGATGTGTCCTTTTTCTACCGCGTCAGGCTTGAGCATTGTAAAGGTTTTATTTCCTGCCATGCTTAATAATTTTATATTTTTGGCAAATGTAAACATTTATATATACAATCCTAACTTTTATTTACCTTGCTTAATTTTAAGTTATATATTTTTACATTTTGCAAACTAAAAAATATTAATTGTATCTTCGCACTCCATGGAAAAACGACAACTAAATACATTAAAATCACTTTTAGAAAATCCTAAAAAAATAGTCATCATCCCACACAGAAATCCAGATGGAGATGCAATGGGATCTACTTTAGCTTTACAAGGTTTTCTAAATAAAATGGGACATCAAGCAAAAGTTATTGCTCCCAATCATTTTCCGCATTTTTTAAATTGGTTGCCAAACAGTGAAAAAGTAATTTTCTTTGATCAAGAAAATGAAAAAGCTAATCAGCTTCTTCAGCAAGCAGAAATCGTTTTTACTTTAGATTTTAATTCTTTTTCAAGAACAGGAAAAGAAATGCAAAAAACTTTAGAAGAAATAAATCCTACTTTTATTATGATTGATCATCATCAACAACCTGATGATTATGCTCAATTTATGATTAGCAAAACAGATACTTCTTCTACTTGTGAATTGGTTTATGATTTTATTCATCTTTTAGACAAACCTGATTTAATAGATCAAAATATTGCCACTTGTTTATATACTGGCGCGATGACAGACACAGGAAGTTTTAGATTTCCTTCCACCTCAAGTGACACCCACAGAATGATTGCACATTTGATAGATGAAGGCGCAAATAACGCTGAAATCCATCAAAATATATTTGATACAAAATCTCCTGAACAACTTAAATTATTAGGCGTTGCTTTAAATAATTTAAATATTTTAGAAGAATATAAAACTGCTTACATCAGTCTTTCTCAAAAAGAATTAGATGATCATCATTACAAAAAAGGAGATACAGAAGGAATTGTAAATTATGGTTTATCCTTAGAAGGAATTATTTTTGCTGTAATTTTCATAGAAAATAAAGAAGAAAATATCATTAAAATTTCTTTCAGATCAAAAGGAGATTTTGATGTAAACACTTTTGCCAGAGAAAACTTTAATGGTGGAGGACATAAAAATGCTGCTGGCGGCAGAAGTTTTAAAAGTTTGGAAGGAACAATTTCAGACTTTGAAAATTTATTGAAAAATTATAGCGAACAACTGAAAAAAGAATCATGAAAAAACTGATTATTTTATTATTATTAGGAGTAGGAATTTCCTGTCAAAAACCAGAACCAAGAGGTCCTGTTGTGAAAAGATCTGGACAATTCTTAAAAAAATCAAGTGTTCGCAATAAAGCTATTCAAGAAAAACAAGAAGAAAAAATATTAGCAATCATTGAAAAAGATTCTTTAAGAGAATATCATACTTCTTCAAATGGATTTTGGTACACTTATGAAGAAAAAAACGAAAAAGATACTTTAAAACCTGATTTTGGAGATGTTGTTTATTTTAAATATGACATTTCAACTTTAGAAGGAAAACCCATTTATACCAAAAAAGAAATAGGATATCAAGAGTATAAAATGGATAAAGAAGATCTTTTAAGCGGATTAAGATTAGGTTTAAAATTGATGACAAAAGGAGAAACTGTTACGTTCTATTTTCCTTCTTCTGTAGCTTATGATTATTATGGAGATGAAAATAAAATTGGACACTACATTCCTATTCGCTCTACAGTAACGGTAGATTCTATTAAGTTTAATTCTAATAAAAAAAATAATAAACAACTATTTAAACAATAATAAAAAATGAAAAAACAAAATTTATTTATTGCTTTTGTCGTGGTCTTAACCACAATTGCTTGCAAAAAAAATGACACTCCAGATTTACCAGAAGGTATTTATGCTGAATTCAACACAAATTATGGAAATTTTATCGCTGAATTAAATTATAAAGAAGCCCCTATCACAGTGAGCAGTTTTGTTTCTCTTGCAGAAGGAGACAACACAAAAGTTTCTGAAGAATATAAAGGAAAAAAATATTTTGATGGTTTAAAATTTCACCGAGTAGTTAAAGATTTCGTCATCCAAGGTGGTGATCCTCAAGGAACTGGACAAGGTGGACCTGGATATCAATTTCCAAATGAAACTGACACAGGATTAAAACATGATTCCGCAGGAGTTTTATCTATGGCAAATGCTGGTCCTGACACCAACGGAAGTCAGTTTTTTATTACTTTAAATCAAACGCCAATGCTCGATGGCGGATATTCTGTTTTCGGAAGAGTTATCGAAGGACAAGAAGTTGTTGACTCTATTGGGAAAGTAGATGTTCAACCAAATGATATGCCTATTGAAGATGTAATAATGAATACTGTAAAGATCATCAGAATTGGAAATGATGCTAAAAACTTTGATGCTCCAAAAACTTTTGAAGAAAGCTTAGCAGCAATAGAAGAAAAAGAAAAAGAAGAAATCGCTAAAATGGAAGAAGAGCTAAATAAATTAGCAGAAGGTTTTGAAGAAACTGAAAGCGGTTTACGTTATAAAATAACAGATAAAGTTGAAGATGGTAAAAAACCAAATCCTGAAGATATTGTTCATGTTTATTATGAAGGAAAATTAACCAATGGAAAAGTTTTTGATAAACGTTTAGAAAAAGATGGTCAAACTCCTATCAGTTTTCCTCTTGCTGTTGGAAGAGTAATTCCAGGTTGGGATGAAGGAATTCAATTATTAAAAGAAGGAGAATCAGCTCGTTTTATTATTCCTCCACATTTAGCTTATGGTGAAAGAGGAGCTGGTGGCGGAGAAATCCCTCCTCACGCTATTTTAATTTTTGATGTTACTTTAGCTGAAATTGGAGAATAATAAAATTCTCAAATATTCAAACATAAAAAAGCTGCTCAATTTTTTGAGCAGCTTTATTTTTTTAAAGAAAAATATATTTATTATTTAAAAATATTTCCGATTTCTTTCTTAAGTTCATCTTTAGTTTTTCCAGTTTTTTCCTGAATTTTTCCTAACATCTCATCAAATTTTCCTTTTGTGAATTGCAAATCATCATCGGTAAGCTCACCGTATTTTTGTTTCAATTCTCCTTTGATTTGATTCCATTTTCCTTTTAAAATATTTAAATCCATAGTTTATGTTTTTTTGATTATGGATAAATATAATAATTAAATATGAACTTTTCTTTTTGTTTATCATTATATTAACGTTAAAAATCCAAAGAAAAACTATTTTTCCTCTTCAGTTTTCTGATTTTTTAAATTCTTTATTTTTTCAATATTTTCTACATTTAAAATTGAAACCCCTTTCTGTAAAAGCAAACTATTAGGATAAGTAATAATTTCATCTTCCAAAGTTTTAATCACCACATGAAAAGCTCTTATTTCTTCTATTTCACCACATAAAGAATGATCGCCTTCATGGATTTTTACCACATCTCCTATTTTATAAGGAAAAGTAAAAAACATAATTATTCCACTGGTGATGTTACTCAATATTGACCATTGTGCAAAAAAAGCAATTCCGATTACAGCAAAAATTGAAGAAAGAAATAATCCTAAATCTTGAAAATTTATACTCCAAATAAAAAGTAAACAAAGCAAGATTAAAAAAAATGATAAAATATTTACATATTGAATTATTAAAGAAGTTCGCACTTGAAATATTTCAAGTTTTTTAGCAAATTTCCGAATTAGTTTTATCGTTGTTTTTCTTAATATAAAAATAATACCAAAAGCAATTAAAGTATAAATCAGCTTTTCAAAATCAATATTAAAATTCTCTAAATTCATAATACTTAAAAGAATGTTTTTTATAAAAATATCAAAGATTTCAAGATTTAATACCTAAAAACAATTATTTTCCCTTATTCTTAATTTTCTTTTATTTGAAAAATGATTTTTAAAATCCTCAGATTTTTTATTGCTTTAATTGCTCTTCTTTTTCTTTTCAGCTGTAGATCAGCAAAAATTAAAGAAAACACCAATTGGGAAGTCAAGTTTTTAGATGAATATATTATTCCTGCAGATGAAGAATTTAAAAACACAAAAATCGGTGGACTTTCTGATTTAGATTTTGATGGTGAATATTTTTATGCTGTTTGTGATTTACCCTCCTCTCCAAGAATTTATAAATTCCACGTTCTTTTTAATCAGCAAAAAATAGATAGTATAATTTTTGATGAGGTCATAAAAATTGATAAAAATGCGCTATTTTGGGATTCTGAAGGATTGATTTATGATAAGAAAAAAAATATTTTCACAGTAAGCAGTGAAGGTTCTATAAAAACTGATAAAAATCCTTTTATTGCAGAAGTAGATCAAAAAGGAAAACTTTTAAAAACTTATGAAATCCCAACATATTTTGAAGCAAAAACTGATAAAGGATTAAGAAATAATGGGGTTTTTGAAGGTTTAAGCAAAAGTTTTGACGACAAAGGAATCTGGGTTTCTACAGAACTTCCTATGGAAAGAGATGGAGGAAAATCTAAAATATATAAAACTAAATCTCCGGTAAGAGTAACTTTTTTTAATGAAAATCATCAACCTGAAAAACAGTTTGCTTATACTTTAGATAGATTGAGAAAAATTCCGCTGCTCCCTTTTGGCTGGAATGGTGTTAGTGCAATTTTAGCTTATGATAAAAATAAATTTTTCTTTTTAGAAAGATCTTTTTCCGCTGGATATGGAAGTCGTGGAATGCGCGTCAGACTTTTTGATGTCGATGCTGAAAAAGCTACCAATACTTTAGAAATTGAAAAACTTAAAAACAAAATTGATAAAGAAGTTATTCCTGCTGAAAAACAATTGATTTTTGATTTTAATCAGATAAAACATAAATTAACAGACAGAATTGTAGATAATTTGGAAGGAATTGCTTTTGGTCCTACTTTGCCTAATGGAAATCAAACTTTATGGGTGATTGCTGATAATAATTTCAGCAGTTGGACAAAACAACTCAATCAGATTATAGTTTTAGAATTAATTAAAAAATAAATATGACGACTTATTATTTCATAAGACATGCAGAAAAGAAATTTGATGGAACTTTCAATCCAAATTTAACTGCAAAAGGATATAAACGCGCCAAATTCTGGGCAGAGTATTTTAAAGATAAAAACATTGATTTGGTTTATTGTACTACTTTAAGAAGAACACATCAAACTGCAGAACCACTTTTAGAAAAACTAAATATTGATTTTAAATATTATGATTCTGCTGCATTATATGATTCTATTTTTCAAGAAGAAACCAAAGGAAAAACAGTTTTAATTGTGGGTCATCAAGACAGCACACCTGCTTTTGTTAATCGAATTATCAAAGAAAGAAGATATACTTATATCAAATCAAATAATTTTTCAAATGTATATAAAGTTGAAATTGATAATTCTAAAAATTTAACGCATGAATTGAAAACTGTTGATTTTTAATCACAATTTTTATCTTTTAAAATGACTTCTATGTTTTTATAAACTTGATTTTCTTTTTTATCTAATTTGTTTTCTTCAAAGAGTTTTGCCATTTCTTCTATTGCAAAATCTTTATTTTTTTGCGGAGTATAAACTTCATAATCAAAAAATGAAATTCCTTCTATTTCTCTTTGATTTATAGGTTTTAAAAACTGATAATTAAAAGTGTTTTCTCCAAATTTTACCGCTATAAAATCCAGTTTTTCAGTTTTATCATCAATCCAGAAAACAGTTTCAACTAAGTAATCTTGATCATTATTATCTTCAATAAATTCAACTTTTAGTTTTGCATAATCTTTTTCATTAATCTTTTCGTTTTCAAGATATTTTTTTCGCGCAGTAGGAGAATTTAATCCGAAAATCAATTCAGCAAAAAACAATTCTGTTTTCATTTCCTTGCCTAATCTTGTTTTAGTAGAATCTGCTAAATCATCAACTTTTTCACCTTTTAAGTATTGAACAATTTCCATATTATCTAATACTAAAGAATCTCTATCTGTTGAATTTGAAAAAATCCTTGAAAATTCATACCATCCACAATCTCGTTCTATTTGGTATTTATCTTGCTGAAATTCATAAGAAATCAAAGAAGCTTCTCTGAGTTTTGCTTGAGTTGAATTTTCTAAATCTGCAATTATTTTTTCTCCTTTAGCGTTGTTTTTTATAGTAAATTCTGGAGTTTTATGAATTGTATTTTCTGAAGAAGTAGTTTTTTTATTTTGACATGAAAAAAACATAAACATGATAAAAACTAAATAAAAATATCTCATAATTTATCTATAAATAATTACAGCTAATTTACAAGATATTTTGTAAAATCTATCTATTTATCAAAGTTGATTTTTTAAACTATTTTTATTAAAAAACAAAGTGTAAAAGAGCATTGAACTCAATTTTTTAAAGAAAAAATTAAGTAAATAGTTTAATTTTAAAATCTAAATCAAGCTTTTCAGCTCTTCTTTAAAAGCTTCTATATTTTGCTAATTCTTGATTTAGTCTGTCAGCTTCATCTTTATGTCTTTTAGCACCAATCAACTGATTATCAATCCAATGATAATTTCCTCCTCTTGGTTTTCCAAACAAAATAGTATGGTATTTGATTCCATGTTTCTCTAACCAATTCACAGTTATTTCTCTAAGATCTTCTGTTCGGGAAGTAAAAAAACAAATTTGATGTCCAGATTCATACCAACGATTAATAGTATCAACAACTCCTGGATATGGTTTGCTGGTTTTCATTCTTTCTGGTTCTTCATTAGGAATATCTTCAGTAATTGTTCCGTCGATATCTATCAAATAATTTTTGATTCCTTTTTCAAGAACAGGAGGGGTTAATTTCTCCTTGACTTCAAGTTCCATAAAAGTATGTTTTGGCTTTTGTGTTTCACAAACAAACAAATAAATTTTCTTTTTCCATCTTCTTTTTTCATAAAAAAATGTAAATAAAAATACTTTTCTATATAAAACTTTTATTCATAATGAATTTAAAATCCGTTTATAAAAGAAATAATTAAATAGATATAATTTATAAAGCTGTTAAATTTATTACCTTCGTAGCGTTTTTAAAACTTAATAGTTTAAAGAGTTTTCATTATTTTGAAAGAAATGGAAAAAGAGATTAGCGAACAATTCTTTGAGTCAATCTTTGATCACGCCACAATTGGAATTTTAGTTACAAACTCCAAAGGAGAGATTATCTCTGCAAATAAGTTTGCTTTAGATACTTTTAAATATGAAGAAAAAGAATTGTTAGGAAAACGCGTTGAAAAACTCATTCCACAAAGATTTCATAAAGGACATAAAAAAGACAGAAATGCTTATTATCCTCATGCGAAAACTCGCGCAATGGGAGCTGGAAGAGATTTATTTGGCTTAAAAAAAGATGGAAGTGAATTTCCTGTCGAAGTCAGTCTTTCTCCTTTTAAATCTGGTGGAGAAACTTTTGTTTTTGCTTTTGTAATTGACATTACAGTTAGAAAAAAAATTGAAGCTTCTGAAAGAAATTATCAGAAAAAAATATCTGAAATTTTAAGTTCTTTAAGAAAAGAAAAAGAATTGAATGATATGCAATCCAATTTTATTTCTATGGCTTCCCACGAATTTAAAACTCCTTTGGCCACTATTTTATCTTCTGCAACGCTTTTATCAAAATATACGGAAACAGAACAACAACCCAGAAGAGATAAACATATTGATCGCATTCAATCTGCGGTGAGAAATATCAATAGAATTTTAAATAATTTCTTGACTATAAACAAAGTAGAAGGAGAAAACTTTAATGTTCATTACACAGATTTTGATTTAGAAGAATTAATTACCAAAATAAAAGAAGAATTTGTTTTCATGTTGAAATCAAATCAAATTATTGAATATCAACATGAAGGAGAAAAATTGGTTTCTTTAGATGCGGAATTATTAAGAAATATTATTTCCAATTTATTTACAAATGCTTCTAAATTTTCTGAAGAAAACACAGTTATTAAAGTAAAAAGTAAAGTTGATAAAAACCTAATTTCTATAAAAGTAAAGGATCAAGGTCAGGGAATTTCTTTAGAAGATCAAAAAAAGATTTTCAATCGTTTTTTTAGAGGTGAAAATGCTTTAACAACTCCAGGAACTGGTTTAGGATTACATATTGTAAGAAATTATGTAGAATTGATGCGTGGTAAAATTGAAATCAAAAGTGAATTGAACAAAGGCACTGAAATTATTCTTAATTTTGAGCGATGAAAAAAATTTTACTCATAGAAGATAACCTTGAATTACTTGAAAACACCGCAGAGTTATTAGAACTTGCTGGATATGAAGTAATCACTGCAGAAAATGGAAAATCTGGTGTAGAAAAAGCCAGAAAACATTTTCCTGATCTAATCATTTGTGATATTATGATGCCAGAACTTGATGGTTTTGGCGTGCTTCATCTCATTCAAAAAACACCAGATTTAGCAAATACTCCTTTTATATTTTTAACTGCAAAAACTGAACGTTCAGATTTCAGAAAAGGAATGGAAATGGGCGCTGACGATTATTTAATGAAACCTTTCTCTGAAATGGAATTATTAAATGCTATTGAAAGTCGTTTTAAGAAAAAAGATTTAATCCAAGAACAATTTTCTCAACAACAAAATACAGGAAACACTATAAATCATAAAGAAGTTTTAGAGAAATTATTGGAAAACGGAAAAATCAATACTTATAAAAGCAAGCAGGAAATTTTTTCAGAAGGAAATTATCCACAATACTTATTTTATATAAAATCTGGAAAAATAAAAGCTTTTAAAAGAAGTGAATCTGGCAAAGAACTCACCGTAGGATTATATGCGGAAGGAGATTTTTTAGGATATATTGCTCTTTTAGAAGAAAGTGTTTACAAAATTTCTGCTGAAGCTTTAACCGATGCAGAACTAATTTTAATTTCAAGAAGTGAGTTTAATGAAATGACAACAAAAAGCACTTCTTTTATTTTACAATTTACCAAAGCTTTAGTGCATAACAACAATTATAAAGCTGAACAAATGGTTCAATTGGCTTATAATTCTTTAAGAAAAAGAGTAGCTAATGCTTTATTATTATTAAAAGAAAAATACACCCCTACTCCTGATTTAACCAATTTTAGAATTAGAATTAGCAGAGAAGAATTGGCTAATATTTCAGGAACTACAACAGAATCTTTAATCAGAACTTTAAGTGATTTTAAATCGGAAAAATTAATCCAAATTCAAGGAAGATCTATTGAAATCATCAATGAGAATAAGCTAAAAAATCTCATCAATTAATTTTTTTTACTACTTTAAAAATATCCTTGATTTTTATCAACTGAGTTTTCTTAAAACTTTTCCCTCTACTCTATTTTATTTTTTAATCATATTCTATTTATAAATCTTTTCAACCCCAATTAAAGACTTTTTTATCTTTAATTAAACCTTCTGATTTTCAAACCATTAAAACCTAAACTATGATGAAGATCATATCTTCATGCCTTTCAAATCATTGTATGCAGAGAACTTCTGCTGTAATTTTACACAAAAATAGAAACTGATATAGTTTTCAATTATAAAAAACAAATAAAAACCCAAAATAAATATTTTAAAAATTATGAGAAAAGTTGTATTAACCTTTGCCCTACTTGGACTTTTAGTAAGCTGTGGAAACAATGAAAATAAAAAATCTGCAGAAAGTTCAAGCACAGAAAAACCAAAAACTGAGCAAAAAAAAGAAGTTACTTATGACAAAGTTGATGGTGTAGCTGTTGATATGGACAACAAAGGAGTTGGCCCTGTAGATTCTGTTGAATTTGCTGATGAAATTGATCAGGAATTAGCAGAAAAAGGGAATGAAATTTATGATGTAAACTGTTTAGCTTGTCATAAAACAGATAAAAAATTCATTGGTCCTGCTCCTAAAGATATTTTTGAGCGTCGTGCTCCAGAGTGGGTAATGAATATGATTTTAAACCCAGAAAGAATGGTAAAAGAAGATCCTATTGCTAAACAGCTTTTAAAAGAATATAACGGATCTCCTATGGCAAATCAAGGATTAACTGAAGACGAAGCCAGAGCTATTTTGGAGTACTTCAGAACTTTATAAACAATTAACCCTTTAAATTTTAATTAACATGAAACGGATTTTTCGATTATTCGGTGTTGCATTAGCTGCTTCTGCCATAATTTCTTGTACTCCTGGAGGTGCAAATGGCAAGTCAAGCAGTAGTTCAAGCAAAAAAAGTGCTGCAGAAAAAGCTTATGTTGCTCCAGGAGAATACGACGACTACTACGGATTTTTATCTGGTGGTTTTAGTGGACAAGTTTATGCTTATGGATTTCCATCTGCAAGATTATTAAAAATTCTTCCTGTTTTCTCTCAAGATCCACAATCAGGATATGGATATAGTGAAGAAACAAAACCAATGCTTGAAACCTCTTATGGTTTTATTCCTTGGGATGATTTACACCACCCAGATATCTCTCAAACTAATGGAGAATTAGATGGAAGATGGATTTTTGCTAACGCAAATAATACGCCACGTATTGCAAGAATTAGCTTAACAGATTTTGAAACTCAAGAAATTATTGAGATTCCAAACTCTGCTGGAAACCACAACTCTGCTTTTGTTACTGAAAACACAGAATATGTAGTAGCAGGTACGCGTTTTGGAGTTCCAATTCCACAAAGAGATATGCCGATTAAAGATTACAAAGGAAATTTTGAAGCTACAGTTTCTTTTATTAGTGTTGATCAAGATGAAGGAGATATGGATTTAGCCTTCCAAATTAGATTACCTGGATTTAATTATGATTTAGCTCATCCAGGAAGAGATAAATCTCACGGTTGGATGTTCTTTACTACATATAACACAGAAGAAGCACATACTTTATTAGAAGTAAACTCTGCTGAACGTGATAAGGATTTCATCACAGCAATAAACTGGAAAAAAGCAGAAGAATACATCAAAGAAGGAAAAGGTGAAATGGTAAAAGCAAAATATGCTCATAACAAATATGATGCTAAAAAACATACTGCAACCAGCACAATGAAAGATGAAGTATTGATGTTAGATCCAACTGAATTACCTGGAATTGTATATTTTATTCCTTCTGCAAAATCCCCTCACGGAGTTGATGTTGACCCAACAGGAGAATATATTGTAAGTAATGGAAAACTTTCTGCTAACGTTGTAGTTCACTCTTTTAGCAAAATTCAAGAAGCAATTGAAAAAGAAAATTTTGTTGATGAAGCTTATGGAATTCCAATTTTAGATTTTGATGAAACTCTTGCTGGTATTGTTGAACAACCAGGAATTGGACCACTACACACAGAATTTGATGAAAGAGGAAATGCTTACACTACTTTCTTTATCTCTTCTGAAATTGTAAAATGGAAAGTAGAAACTCAAGAAGTTCTTGACAGACATGATGTATATTATTCTCCAGGACACTTATCTATACCAGGAGGAAATAGTAGAAAACCTGATGGAAAATATCTATTATCTATGAATAAAATTACGAAAGATAGATATTTACCTGTAGGACCAGAAATGAATCAACCAGGACAGTTATTTGATATTTCTGGAGATAAAATGGAAATGATTCTTGATTTCCCAATGATTGGAGAACCACATTATGCTTCAATGATTCATGCAGATAAAATAAAAGATAAAACCAGAAAAATCTATAGATTATCAAGTGAAAACGATCACGAAAGAGTGGTTAAAAGCTCAAAAGATGTTCGCATAGAACGCGATGGTAAAAATGTTCACGTATATATGGGAATGATTAGAAGCCACTTTAATCCTGATAATATTGAAGGAATTAAAATGGGAGATACTGTTTATTTCCACATTACAAATATGGAGCAAGATTTTGATATTCCACACGGTTTTGCTGTGATGGGAGCTAATAACTCAGAGTTATTAATTGTTCCTGGACAGACAAAAACATTAGTTTGGGAACCACAAGATGTAGGAATTTACCCTTTCTATTGTACAGATTTCTGTTCAGCTCTACACCAAGAAATGCAAGGGTATATCAGAGTTTCTCCTGAAGATTCAGATATAGAATTGTCTTGGTCTTTGGATGATGATGTCCATACTAATTAATTTAGGTTTGTTGTAAGTAAAAAGTTTTTAGAGAGCGAACTTTTTACTTTCATAGAGGTTGGCAGAACGACTTTTAAAATTCTGCCAACCTTCTAAAAAATCATTAATATTAAATTCTATAAAACATTAATAATGAAAAAAGCCGGAATTTTAATGATCATCGGCTCTGCTTTACTACTTGGATTATTTGTCTTTCCTTTATGGCACATTCATTTAGTAGCTCCACAATATCCTGAAGGTTTAGGAATGAATATTCATATTTATGATATTGAAGGAGTCGAAGAATTTGATTTAGCTAATATTGATATGCTCAATCACTATATCGGAATGAAAAAAATACCTAAAGCTGATGAAATGTGGGAATTCTCAGTTTTCCCAATAGTTGTTGGAGGAATGGCAGCAATAGGAATTATCTTAGGAATCTTCGGATTTTTAAAAAAAATAAACCCAAAAGTTTTTTTAGGATGGTTAGTCACCATGAGTGTTTTAGGTTTATTAGGAATGTATGATTTCAATCAGTGGTTATTAGATTACGGAACTGATTTAAATCCTAATGCAAGTATTAAATTATTAGATGCTGATGGAAATCCAATGACTTATAAACCTCCGTTAATCGGTCATGTAAAACTACTGAATTTTGATGTTGATTCTTGGCCACATACCGGAGCATATCTAATGTTTGTAGGATTAATTTTAATTTTATTAGCTTATATAGTTGGAAATAAATCTTTTAAAAAACTTAAAACATGAAAAAATTAGCTTTTCTTTTAATAATTACAACTTTCTTCCTCTCTTGTAGTAAAAACATAGAACCCATTTCTTATGGAGAAGAATCTTGTGAATTTTGTATGATGACTATTGTTGATCAATCTCATGCTGCTCAATTAGTTACGCAAAAAGGAAAAAACTACAAATTTGACGCAACAGAATGTATGATCAATTATTTAAAACAGCATGATAATGAAGAAGATATGTTGCATATTCTTTCAGCAGATTATTCAAACCCTGGAAATATGATTGACGCTACAGAAGCTACATTTCTAATTTCAGAAAATATTCCAAGTCCGATGGGAGAATTCTTATCTGCTATGGAAGAAAAAACCAAAGCTGAAGAAATTCAAAAAGAATATGAAGGAAAACTCTTTGATTGGCATTCAGTAAAACTTCAAATTTCAAGTCACGATAATGTAAAGAATTAAATAAAATTGTATAAAAAAACTCAACTCACATTAATTTTAATTGGCTTTTTAATTCCTTTTTTTTCCATGGCTACCACTATTGAAGTTTGTCCGAATTGTGAAATAAACAGCATTTCTAAAGCAATAGAATTAGCTAAAGAAGGAGACGTAATCAACGTCAGAAAAGGAACTTATCAAGAAACAGAACTCACTATTGATAAAGCTTTAACCTTAAAAACAGAAGAAGGAGCTATTATCGATGGGCAAAACCAAGGAGAAATTATTCTCATCACTGCAGATGGTGTAACCATTGATGGTTTTGAAATCATAAATGTAGGTTCAAGTCATTTAGAAGATTATTCCGCAGTTAGAATCAGAAGAAGTGAAAATTTTATCATTCAGAATCTAACTATTAGAAATCCATTTTTTGCCATTTACTTAGAAAAATCCAAAAATGGAATTGTCAGAGATAATGCTATTTACGGAAATGCAAAAAGTGAATTTAACTCTGGAAATGGAATTCAACTTTGGTATAGTCATGAAAACCTAATTGAAAACAACGAAGTTTTGCAAATGCGAGATGGAATTTATTTTGAATTTTCAAATCATAATACCATCAGCAATAACATTAGTCAAAACAATGTAAGATATGGTTTACATTTTATGTTTTCTCACAATGATTTAATCAAAGGAAATTCTTACATCAACAACGGCGCAGGAATTGCAATTATGTTTTCAAAACATATGAAAATGCACCACAATACTTTTCAAGATAATTGGGGTTCTGCCGCTTATGGAATTCTTTTAAAAGAAGCAGTTGACGCAGAAATAACACATAATATTTTTCAGCGAAATACAACTGCCATAAATGTTGAAGGTTCTAATAGAATTATTTATAAAAACAATGATTTCGTCAGTAATGGATGGGCAATAAACTCAAGAGGAGCAAATTATGACAACGTATTTACGAAAAACAATTTCTTAAACAACTCCTTTGATTTAGCTTATAAAGGTGGATTAAACAGCAATAATTTTAACGGAAATTACTGGAGTGATTACAACGGTTATGACTTAGATAGAGATGGTGTTGGAGACACGCCTTACAGACCGGTAAAACTGTTTTCACATTTAGTGCATAAATCCCCAGAAGCCATTATTCTTTTAAGAAGTATGTTTATTGATATTGTAGATTTTTCAGAAAAAGTTTCTCCGGTTTTCACCCCTGATAAACTCATTGATGAATCGCCAAGTATGAAAATGATAAAGCATGATTAAAATTAAAGATTTACATAAAAATTTCGGTAAAAACGAAGTGCTCAAAGGCATTGACTTAAATATTGACAACAAAGGAGTTTTCGCCATTTTAGGTCCAAACGGATCAGGAAAAACAACTTTGATAAAAAGTATTTTAGGAATGGTTTTGCCCACTTCAGGAGAAATAAAAATCAATGGATCTTCCATTCATAAAAATTGGGAATACAGAAAATCTATTGATTATTTACCACAGATCGCAAATTTCCCAGCAAATTTAAAAGTAAAAGAGCTGTTCAAAATGATCAAAGACTTAAGAAAATGTCCTGATTATGATGAAACTCCTTACGTCAATAGATTAGGCTTAACTCCTCATCTTGACAAAAAACTCAGCAATCTTTCAGGAGGAACAAAACAAAAAGTTAACCTGACTTTGACTTTTCTTTTTGATAGTCCTTTCATCATTTTAGATGAACCCACAACAGGTTTAGATCCTGCTGCTCTTATTATTTTAAGAGAAATGATTGAAGAAGAAAAAGGGAAAGGAAAAATTATTTTAGTCACCTCTCATATTATGAATTTTGTTGAAGAAATCTCTGATGAAATTGTTTTTCTCTTAGAAGGAAAAGTTTATTTCAGAGGTTCAGGAGAAGACTTAAAGAAAGAAACCAATCAGCCAAGTTTAGAAATGGCAATTGCTAATTTATTGAAAGAAACAGAATATGCTTAAAATATTAAAATATAGTTTTTTTGATCTTATACGCAGCAGATGGAGCTATGTATATCTGATCTTTTACTTTTTACTAAGTGTGGTTTTGCTTTTCTTAAACCCAAGTTTATCCAAAGCAATTCTCACTTTGATGAATGTAATTATTTTACTCGTCCCACTGATTGGAACCATCTTTGGCGTGATGTATTATTACAATTCAAAAGAATTTACTGAACTTTTATTAGCACTCCCCATCAAAAGAAGTTCTATCTTTTTAGGACAATTTTTCGGAGTAGCTATTTCCCTATCACTGAGTTTAATTTTAGGCTTGGGAATTCCTTTTATAATCTATGGTTTATTTGATTCTAATGCTATTTGGGAATTTTCTTTATTAATTATATTAGGAACTTTCCTAAGCTTTATTTTCTCTGGAATTTCCTATTATATCGCACTTAGCAATGAAAACAGAATCAAAGGTTTTGTATTTGCCATTTTAGTTTGGCTTTTTATGGCTGTGATTTATGATGGAATCTTCCTCATTGCTTTAAATATGTTTAGCGATTATCCTTTAGATAAATTTGCGTTGATTGCCAGTCTTTCAAACCCGATAGATTTATCTCGAGTAATGATGCTATTAAAATTAGATATTTCAGCTTTATTAGGATATACAGGAGCTTTGTTTAAAAAATTCTTCGGAAGCAACACAGGAAGTATTATCGCTTTCTTCATTCTGATAATTTGGACAATTTTCCCTGTTTTAGCTTTAAAAATAAAATCTGCTAAGAAAGACTTCTAACCAATTCTGCATAAGAGATTTAAATAGTTGTTTTTTGTTTGATCTTAGCAAAAAGGTGTTTTTAACTTGAAGAGTTTATGGAAAACTCAACATTTTAAAAACACCTTATTTTTTTATCAAACAACTCTTTAAAATCTGTAACTATTGTTACTTTTATATCCATAAAAAATGTCCAACTTTGTTTTTAAATGAAAGAAAGATTATTACATAACTGGACAATAACAAGAGTTTTCTATGTTTTAATAGGAAGCTATACAGCGATTTCCGCTTTTATAGAAAAAGAATGGATTTTCGGAATTTTAGGTTTACTTTTCGCCAGCATGGGATTATTTGCTTTAGGCTGTGCAGGAAAAAACTGCTTTTCAAAAAGCTGTGAAATTTCAAACCAAAAGTCTAATCCTTCCATAGAAAAAGAAATTGAATACGAAGAAATAAAATAAATAATTATGGCAAAATTTTCAGAAATAATAAATTCAGATCAACCTGTTTTAGTAGATTTTTATGCAACTTGGTGTGGACCTTGCAAAATGATGACACCAATTCTTGAAGAATTAAAAACCAAAATAGGTGATAAAGCTAAAATCATAAAAATTGATGTAGATAAAAATCCTGCTGCAGCTCAAGCTTATAATGTAATGGGAGTTCCTACTTTAATATTATTTAAAAACAAAGAAATTTTATGGAGAAAATCTGGTGTTGTTCCTGCTGAACAATTAAGTAAAATTATCAACCAGCATTCTTAAAATAGTTGTTGATACTATTATTTTCTACTCTTTTGTTTTTTAGCTTTTTTATTAAAACAGCTAAAATTCAAAAGAGTTGTTTATTTTTGCAGAACTTATAAAATCTACAAAAGATTGAATACTTCTTTCTTTTTCAAAGTTCTGTTATGACTTTTTATTCTTTTCTTCTTTTAATTCATGTTTTTTCAGCTATTCTGGGATTAGGACCTGGTTTTGTGATGATTTATATCGTAACAAAAGCAAAAAATATGACAGAATTAAAACATGCTTACCTCATCAGAAATAGAGTTCATGTTTTTGTAATGGTCGGCGGAACTTTACTTTTGCTCACTGGATTATTAATGGGTTTTCTCAACTCAGGATTATTTCAAGCAGGTTGGTATCTCACCAGTTTAATTTTGTTTTTTATAGCTTTAGCTTTCGGTCCTCTTGTTTTATCACCAAGATCAAAACCTATAAAAAAACTACTCAATAATCATAAAGGAGAAAAAATCCCTGAAGAATATTATCAACTATCAAAAAAGCTTTTCTTTTATGAAAGAATTGAAAATTTGATTTTCTTAATCATTATTGTTTTAATGATTTTAAAACCTTTTTAAAAAAATTATTGGAATTTAAAGCTTAAGAAAACTCCTCTTGACATCATTTTATCTACATTTCCTGTAAATTCACTATTGGGTTTATTATCCCTCACCAATTCATCACTCATCGCAAAAACCGCACGAATAGAAGGCGTAAATTTAAAGTAAAATAAGTATAAATCTACCCCAAAACCTACTTCCCAATAATAAGTATTTGTTTTCATTCTGAATTCTCCTCCGTAATTATCATTAGGATTTTTTTCATTACTTGATAAATTCCAAGAAGTAGAAATTCCTGCTTCCACAAAAGGTTTGAAGTTATTTAATCTTTTTGTAGAAAACTTCAATAATAAAGGCACATGGATATAAGTAGATTTCACATTTCTATCTGCTTTATCCACCCAATTCGGATCGGTAACTTCATTAAATTCTATAGTTCTATCTGCAAATAAAACTCCAGGTTCTAAGCGCAAATCTATATAATCACTGATGCGCATATTTCCTATTAAACCTACATTAAAACCTACTTTTTTATTTACAGTAATATCTTTTCCGTCTTCTATATATTCGAATTTAAAATCATAAGAATTAAATCCTAAATAATATCCCCAAGACCAGCGTTTTTTATCAAAATTTTCAATATTTCTCACCTTTTCTTTTGAAAAAAGCTGTGCATGAGCAGATTGAAAACTGATCAATATAACAATAAGTAATACTAATTTTTTCATAGAATTTTTAAGCTATTTTGAGCTTTTATAAATTGAAGCCACTCCCATAGTTTGTGGTTTGTCTTCCACATTTGTAAACCCTATTTTTCGTAAAATATTGTTGAAATCTTCTCCATTTGGAAAAACCGAAGCACTTTCTGATAAATATCCATAAGCAGATTTATCTTTTGAAAAGATTTTTCCTATAGTTGGTAAAATATATTTTGTATAAAAAACATATCCTTGTTTAAATGGAAATTTTTGTGGAACAGCAGTTTCTAAAACAATAAAAATTCCTCCTGGTTTTAAAACTCTGTAAATTTCTCCTAATCCTTTTTCTAAATTCTCAAAATTCCTCACGCCAAATGCTACAGAAATAGCATCAAAATAATTATCTTCATAAGGTAAATTCTCAGAATCTCCTTGAACCAATTCTATTTGTTTATCAAAGTTTTTAGCTTTTACTTTTTTGCGCGCAACTTCTAACATTCCATTAGAAAGATCTAAGCCCACAATATTATCAAGTCCTTTTTCTGCTAAGCTGATTACCAAATCTCCTGTTCCTGTGGCAATATCTAAAACTTTTTCTGGCTGATGATTTACAATAGTTTTAATCACTTTTTTTCGCCAAGATTTATCCATTCCCAAAGAAATAACCCTGTTCAGATTATCATATCCACCTGATATTTGATCAAACATTTTACTGACTTGTTGTTTTTTTGCCAAGTCAGAATCTTTATATGGAGTTACTTTCTTTTTCATAAAAACTTTTTACAAAGATAGGGTTTATGCTTAAAAAGACTTTCTTCTCAGAAAGAATTAAACTTTTCTGCAAAAGTAAAATTTCTTTGCTATAAAGCTTCTAATAAAACGCTAATTAATTCTTTTCTTTAAGAAATGCTTTAATCATATTCTTGAGCCGTTTAAAGATAATTTTTTATTTTTACGAGATATTAAAACATTACAAAATTATGTCAACTGCAAAAAAAGAATACAAACGCGTAACCGTTCAGAGTTTGATGGAAATGAAAAAAAACGGCGAAAAAATTTCTATGCTGACCGCTTATGATTATTCCATGGCTCGAATTGTTGATAACGCAGGTGTTGATGCTATCTTAATAGGAGATTCTGCAGCTAATGTGATGGCGGGTTTTGAAACTACTTTGCCCATTACTTTAGATCAAATGATTTATCATGCTTCTTCTGTGGTTAGAGCGGTAGATAGAGCTTTAGTAGTTTGCGATTTACCTTTTGGAAGTTACCAAAGTGATCCTAAACAAGCTTTGCGTTCTGCCATCAGAATTATGAAAGAAAGCGGCGCCAGCGCTATTAAATTAGAAGGCGGAAAAGAAATTAAAAATTCTATTATTCGTATTCTAAATGCAGGAATTCCAGTGATGGGACACTTAGGATTAACTCCACAATCCATCAATAAATTCGGAACTTATAAAGTGCGCGCTAAAGAAGAAGAGGAAGCTAATAAATTATTGGAAGACGCTAAATTATTAGAAGAATTAGGTTGTTTTTCTTTAGTACTTGAAAAAATTCCAGCTGATTTAGCAAAACGTGTTGCAGAAAGCGTTTCCATTCCTGTGATTGGTATTGGTGCTGGTGGCGGCGTTGACGGACAAGTATTGGTAATCCACGATGTAATTGGAATGACACACGAATTTAATCCAAGATTTTTAAGAAGGTATATGGATTTACATACTGAAATGACTGCTGCTTTTGAAAAATATCACGAAGATGTAAAGTCTGGAGATTTTCCTAACGAAAAGGAACAGTATTAAAATCTATTATTGTTGAAATAAAACCAAAAACTTTAAATGGTTTTTGGTTTTATTTTTTCTCTATTT
>Ga0079226_10001169_pt1 | contig 19954 bp, 15 predicted proteins | sample Poulit2014_FD_76345 | JGI IMG/M metagenome (GOLD analysis project Ga0079226, IMG submission 76345) | Agricultural soil microbial communities from Georgia to study Nitrogen management - Poultry litter 2014 | ecosystem: Environmental > Terrestrial > Soil > Agricultural land | place: USA: Georgia... | reverse complement strand
TGCTTCACTTGACCAGGATATTTTAAATCCGGTGCATGATCATAATTCAGGGCAACAACAGACACTTCATTATCTGCTGCGATATGTGTAGCAAATTCCCTTAAGGCTTCTTTATCCCCGCTTACAAAAGCTCCACCATGAACCCAAAATAAAATAGGATGTCCCTTCCTTTCCGAATCCTTTGGATAATAAATGTCTAATTCATTTTCACTGAATTCGGAGGTGTAAGTAATATCTTCTTGAAGTTCTACCTTAGCATTGACCCGCTCAAATGATTCCTCTTCTAAGATGGTAACCGGCTGTTCAAACATCTTTCCGATTACATAGACACCTGGCTTAACCGATACCGTAAAGGCAATCACAACTGTCGCAACAAGAAGTACAAGGACTCCTACTAAAGCTAATAATATCTTCCAAACTAGTCTCATCCTAAGCTGCCTCCTGTCTCTTTCTTTCAGTATGCATGTTCAGTATAACATAAGCAAAATAGTCATCTACTTGTTTTTTGGAGGTTTTTTCATAGATGAACTAAATTCCGTATAAAGGTCAAAGTTTGCTAAATTCGAGGATTTTTTCTCTCTCGCCTTTATATGATGATCAATATCACATTGGCATACCTTAGAGCTAAAATAAATGTAAAAGGAGGTCGGGTTGATTTGCGGTCAACTCGGCCTCCTCTTCTTTTAAATCGATCATTTATCTTATTTTTTCAGATGAAGAATCCATCTCAAACACTCTATATTACTAGAAGGAAATTACTTTTTTAAAGCGATAACGTCCATCTCTACCAGACCATCATTAGGTAAACGACTTACTTCAATGGCCACCCTTGCTGGATAAGGCTCTTCCATATAACTTGCATATACTTCATTCACTGTAGAAAAGTCATCCATGGAAGCTAAGTAAATTGTACACTTTACAGCGTCAGCTAGGGTGAGACCCGCCTCTGCTAAAATCACTTTAGCATTCTCCATCATTTGCTTTGCTTGGGCTTCAATACCCTCTTCTAAAGATCTTGTCTCTGGATTTAAACCAAGCTGTCCAGAAACATAAACGAAATCTCCAGCCTCCATTGCCTGGGAATATGGTCCGATAGCTGCTGGTGCCTTGTCTGTATGAATATGCCTTTTCATGTCATCGTCTCCTTTATTATTGTTTTCATTTTATTGATTAAGATCTGCTCCGGATGATTGATCGCCATGTCAACTGACACTTGATCGTCCACCAGGGAGTAAACCTTAGTAAAATAATTCATCAATTGCTCTTTTTCTTCAACACTTCCTGACACTAGTATACATGGTAGCTGATATTTTTTCGCCAAATTTGCAACCTGCATTGGCGCTTTTCCAGAAATCGTCGTCGAGTCACTCTTACCTTCCCCGGTAAAAACATAGTCACTCCGCTTAATGGCCTCTTCCAACTTGGTCTCCCTAGCGATAAATTCTGCACCATCAACGATTTCACCACCAAGCCATAAAAAGGCAAAACCAAGCCCACCAGCAGCTCCTGCCCCTTCTTGCTCCATTAGACTTTCAGGAAGTCTCTGGCTGTCTAGCATCCTTTGTCCATAACGATTCATGACCTTATCAATTGCTTGGATTTCCTCTTTTTTAATGCCCTTCTGTGGACCGAAAATTGCCGTTGCACCCTGTGCCCCACAAAGGGGGTTAGACACGTCACTCATAATGATAAAATGACTCTCTGATAATCTCGAATCTATTTCGGAAAGGTCAATAGTAGCAAGTCTAGCTAAATCCCTAGTATATTTACCTAAAAGCTGGCCCCGGTCATCTAGAAATTTCACTCCCAGAGCCTGCAACATACCAAATCCACCATCATTACTTGCACTTCCACCTAGGCCGACTAAAAACTTCCGAGCACCAGCATCTAAAGCTGCCTGAATGAGTTGGCCCAAACCAAAACTTGTTAAATCCTGATGAGAGATTGACTTCTTTTCCACAAGAGGTAAGCCAATCACTTCCGCAACTTCAATAAGGGCCGTTTGATCCTCTAGAAGAACAAGTTTAGTCTCTAACCCTTCCCCGCTCGGACCCGTGACAAGAAGCGAACTCTCCCTAATCGAAGACTCCCCCTGCATGAGAACAGCCAAAGAACCCTCACCACCATCAGCCATAGGCTTAGAAATCAACTCCACATCCGGGAGGACCACAGAAATTGCCTGCTCCATGGCCCTGCACACCTCCAGCTGAGACATTGTACCCTTATAAGAATCCGGCGCAATAACAATTCGCATAAAAGATGACCTCACTTTATAAGTTCAATAATTCGCGGATGTCTTCTTCGCTCAAGCTAGACAGCATGGTCTCTCCTGGACGAATGACTTGATCAATTAATTCCCGCTTCCTTTGTTGTAAATCATAAATCTTCTCCTCAATGGTACCCTCTGTAATTAGACGCATCACTTGAACAACATTCTTCTGCCCGAAACGATGAGCCCTTCCCGTTGCTTGGTCTTCAACCGCAGGATTCCACCATAGGTCATAGAGAATGACTGTGTCTGCCCCTGTTAGGTTTAAGCCTGTTCCACCTGCCCTAAGGGAAATAAGGAAAACATCCTTTTCCCCTTCGTTAAAGGCGTTACTCATCTTGATTCTATCTTCTGCCGGAGTTTGGCCATGTAAATAATGATAATCAATTCCCCGCTCTTTCAGCCTTTCGATAATGATTTCATGCATGCTGGTGAACTGGGAGAAAATCAACATTCTTCTTCCGTTCGCTAAGGATGTATCAATGGTTTCAAGTAGTTGTTCTAACTTACCAGATCCACCCTCATAATTTTCGACAAACATGGAGGGGTGACAGCAAATTTGCCTGAGCCTTGTAAGGCCAGCTAAAATTTCCATTCGATGTTCATGGAAGGAACCCGCTTTTAACTGAGATGATGTCTGCTCTTGTAATTGATGTAAATAAGCTAGGTATAACTCCTTCTGTTCCTTCGTTAATTCCGAAACAAAAACAGATTCTATTTTCTCAGGAAGTTCCGTTAAGACCTCTTCCTTAATTCGCCTTAAAATAAAGGGTTTTGTTAATGTAGCAACCTTCTCATAATCAAGTTGCTTAAACTCGGCTAAACTTGGCATAAGTCCTGGTAAAACGACTTGGAAAATCGCCCACAATTCGTCGATAGAGTTTTCTATCGGTGTCCCACTCAAAGCAAAGACTCGACTGGCCTTGACTCGGCGAATGGTTTGAGAAGTTTTGGTTGCGTAATTCTTTATATATTGGGCCTCATCTAGAATCAGGGTTTGAAAATTAAGTGGCAAGTATTGATCGATATCCTGCCGTAACATGGCGTAGGAAGTAATCCAAACATCCTTATCTTTAGCCTCAGCAATCGCCTGTAAACGCTCTTCCTTGTTACCATGAATAACAGCTACTTCCAAGCTTGGAGCAAACTTTTTACATTCATTTTTCCAGTTATAGACAACGGAAGAAGGGACGACGACTAAATGAGGCAGCTTACCTTTTTCTGAAAGAAGGTAAGCGATTGTTTGCAGGGTCTTACCCAAGCCCATATCATCAGCCAGAATACCGCCTAAATGATAACTACTTAAGGACTTAAACCATTGATAGCCCGTCTTCTGATAGTTACGTAAAGAGGCTTGTAAATCCTCTGGTAAAGGATAGATTTGTTGCTCTGGATTCTTTAAATGATTTAGTAACTTGGTAAAGGAAGGCGCATAGCTCTTACGACCCGGAAGGATTTCATCAATTTGTAGGGCTCTGTATGCCGGCAAGGAAATAACCCCATCCTCAACATTTTCCTCCGTAACACGTAAACTGGCTAACAATTTTTCCATCTTGGAGAAATCATCATTTTCTAAGGATAAAAAAGCCCCGCTATTAGTGCGATAATATTTACGCTTTTCAATAACAGCCTGTAATAAACTAGGAATTTCCTCTTCATTTATTCCTGATACGTCAAAGCCGATTTCTAACAAGTTAGTATCAGATTCTAGATGAACATTTGTCTCCGGACTTTCTTGATCTTCCATTAAAATGTTTCGAACTTCATCGGTTAAATAAAGACTGACATTTTCTTCAAACATAGGTAAATAAGTATAAAGGAATTCATATAAATGTTCCTCATCCGACAAATCAATATATAAATCTTCACCGTTATAGCGAAAATCTGCATATTCGATTGTATTCATGATGACTTGTTCTTTTTCCGTTTCTCGTAGAATGACGACATCCGTCGCTTCCCGAGCTTCAAAGGGGTTTATTCTATATCCCCCATATTTATAAATTAAGTCCCCTACCAGCCACTCACCTTTAATATCCAAATAGAGCTCTGCTTGTAAAGGGAATTGAATAATATTTTGTTGAACCGTTTCGGCAATTTCAACCCTTCCTAGCCGCTTTAAGGAGGGTAGGACTTCAGAAATAAATGTTTCCGTCTGCTCCTTAGATATGGGTAAATGGAAATTTCCCATTCCCATTTCATCAATTTGTTGCAGGAGTGGTGTTTGCTCCTTTGACAAAAAATAAAACACACCATCTACAAAAAGCAAATGATAAGCAGGTAAAAAGGAGCCATTGCTAATTCCTTTTAGTTTTACTTCTAAGTTACCTTGAGGATCCTTTGCCAAAGCAAACTGAAAAGGGAGTGTCTCTTCATCGATGGACACCTTTTCATAAATACTTCCTTGAGCATCAATATATAAAGGACGGTCCATAAGCAACTTAAGAAAATCCTTCCCATAAAAATAAGGGAGGATTAGATTTCGTTTGGATGATCTCATGCGTTCATAATCAAGCATATGATGGTCATAGTACATTTTTTCATTTTCTAACATGGAAAAGATCATTTCTAAAATCTTTAGATCCTGATTGAATATATAATGTCGGTCAGGATCATAGGTGAAAGTTTTAGTAAAGTAATGTTCCTGTTCTTGTAAGACATTTTCGATAAAGTCATAAAGGTTCCGTACAATGAAGGTTCGCTCTTCGCCAACCCTCAGCTCGACGTAAATGTCTCGTTCATAATCCCAGGATAAGTAATATTCGACTGTAAGAGGTATTTTTTCCGCAAAGGGATCTGCTTCTGGATAATCACTCATCATCACCTGTTGGATAAATTCCTCAGTCTTTTCAAAACTCACTTCCTCCCTCGGTAAAGAACGATTTTGTACGACTAATAAGACAGCAACAATATGCTCACAGGAGTCATAGGCAGCAAAGGCTGGACAATCACAGTAAGCAATTAGTGACCCTTCCTTTAATTTACCAATATTTAACTCCACAAAATGTACATTATCAGCATACACATTTGCCGTCCATAATTGATTATTCATGTCGTAGAGTAAGTCACTGACTTGATCTTGATCAACAAAGGATTTTCCCTTTTTATACATTTCCTCAGGGAACATTTTCGATACTTTAAGTTTATGAATCGTATCCATTACTAAATCCTCCATTCCCTTTCTTAGGTATACTGTCTATTGTAAAGAAGTATGAAATATTTTCAATCTATTTATAAGCATTGGTTCATCCATTGCTTGTTATACAAGAAAAAAATAAGCCCTTATCTAGAGCTTATTTCTTCTTCATTATTTTATCCCAGACTTTCTTCCCTCTTCTTAGCTCTTAACAACAAAATACTATAGATGACTAGGGAGAAAAAGACAGAAATGGATGATGCGATGTAAATATAACTATAACCCAGATGCTGAGCAATTAAGCCAAAGGTAATTGCCCCAATTCCGACTCCTAAATCAAAGAAGGAGAAGAAGGTTGCATTTGCCATTCCCTTTCGATTATCTGCTGCTTGGTTAACTGCCCATGCTTGCAGGGCTGGCTGAACGCTACCGAAACCGAGTCCGTATATAGCAGCGGCAATCAATAATACCGTTGTATTGGGAAGCCAAGCCAATAAGAGCATAGCCGTAAAGACCATAATCACTCCTGGTGGAAACACGTATGTATGACCCTTTAAGTCATAAATTCGACCCGCAAAGGTTCTCGAAATCATTAAAAAGATTGCATACATGAAAAAGTACATCTCAATTCCACCAACACCTCGTTCTGCCGCATATAAGGGCAGGAAGGAAGCAATTCCTCCAAAGGTAAAGGTTAAGAAGAACAATAAAATTGCTGGCTGGATCGCCGTCTTCTCAAATATATCAAACTTAACTGTTAATGCCTTTTCTTCTTCTGGTAGGGCTTCTACTTTCTTATATTTAACAAAGGACGAAATAATAATAGCGACAAGCACGATCCCAGAACAAACTAAAAACAGCTGGGTAAAACTAATGATATCAACTAAAGTTAAGCCGAGTACTGGACCTAGAGCTAAAGCTAAATTACCCGATAAACCAAAATAACCCATACCTTCGCCCCGACGATTTGGCGGGATTAAATCTGTAGCAATTGTTCCTGTTGCTGTTGAAGAAAAACCAAAACCAACACCTTGAAAAAGTCTAATCACTAATAAGGCAACTATAGACGTAACTACTGCAAAGGCTCCAACAGTAATAGCAAAAACAATTAATCCGGACATATAAACGAACTTCCTACCTTTTGTTTCCAAAAGTTTACCTGCATATGGACGAAAAATAAGAGCAGAAAAAGTAAATATACCTACAATCCAACCGATAACTTGATCCGTACCGCCTAAATCCTTAACGAATAAAGGTAAGGTTGGAAGTGTCATTTGAAAACCTAAAAAGATAAAAAAGTTCGCAATACAAATAATTGTAAAGTCCCGGGTCCAAATTTTCTCCCGATACTCTTTTTCCTGGATTTTACTTTGCAAAACAAGCTCCCCCTTCCTTCGACTATCGAAGTATATTATACCCTAGAAAACCTTAACTTTACATAAAAGCAGCTTAGAAAAATAAAAATAAAATTGACAAATAGAGCCTGGGCAATTATGCTTTGCATACGTCTTTTTAAAATTTAGGAAACTTTTTTAATTTCTAACCGTAGTACTGTATAAGAAGTTTATTTAAGGAGAAGGAGTGATTGTATGACGAAGATTTTATCCGTTGTTGATCTAGGTAAATCTTTCAAAAATAATCGCGTTGTGGACCAGGTTAGTTTTGATGTACACCGCGGAAAGATTATGGCAATTCTTGGCCCCAATGGGGCTGGTAAATCAACAACGATTCGAAGCATTATGGGAATTATTTATCCCGATGAGGGAGAAGTCACCTTCCACGACAGTGGGAATGGGGAGATTCCTAGACATAAGATTGGTTATTTACCCGAGGAACGTGGCCTCTATAAAAACGTAAAAGTAATGGATATCTTATTATACTTAGCTGAATTAAAGGATTATCCCTTAGACAAGGCCAAAGAAAGAGCCCTAATGTACCTAAAAAAGTTTGATTTAGAAGGAAAGGAAAACACAGCTATTGAAGAGTTATCTAAAGGAATGGGACAGAAGGTTCAGTTCATCTCTAGCATTTTACATGAACCTGAATTATTAATATTAGATGAACCCTTCTCAGGACTTGACCCTGTCAGTCAGGATTTATTCCGGGATGAAATTCGAGCCTTAGCTGACGCTGGAACGGCTATTTTGCTTTCTTCCCACCAAATGAATTTAGTTGAGGAAATGTGTGACCGCTTATTTATGATGCATAAAGGGGAGCGGGTCATCTATGGTGATCTAGATGATGTCAAAACAGAATATGCTAACTTCAAATGTACAATTCGGGGCGAAAATGAATTAAGTGTTCTCGAAACCATCCCCTTTGTTGAAGAAATTGAAATAGACGAAGGTGTATCTGTACTTTATTTAGAGAAGGACATTCATGTAACTAATTGGTTAAAGAGTTTACCTGATGAACTTCACATTCAAGAATTATCCATAGACCGAATTTCCTTACATGAAATCTTTGTGCAAATTGCCACAGGAGAAAGACTTATGAAAGCAGGTGAAGTTCATGCGGAACAGCTTTAAAGTTGGAAAATGGGAGATTAAAAGAAATTTAAAAAATAAATCCTTTATTATTGGACTGTTTTTAACCCCCTTAATATTTATAGCCTTTGCTTTTCTAGGTACCCTGTTTTCAGACGGGGAAGAAGAAAGCGATGCTCTTCATGTTTATGTTAAGGATGAACTTAATATTTACGATACGCTGGAAGATATTGTCGATTCCGATGACTATCTAGAATGGGAATTAGAAGAGACGACCTTATCCCTTGAAGAAATTGAAGAGGAAGCAGGTGGCAGTGAAAATAGTGCCTTTATCGTCCTAACAGAAGAAGCTATTGAAGATGGACTTGTACCTATTTATATTCACGAAGACGTCGGAAGCTCCTTCATGAGCGAGGTATATGTCTTAGAAGGAATACTCTTTGAGCTACAATTGGCAAATCTTGATTTGTCCGAACAAGAACTTGAGGTGATCTCCCAGGGAATCGCCTTCGATTTCCACCAAGAGGAAGAGGATTTTGAAGAAGGTAATGATGAGAACGATGATTCCGCCTTTCCTTTTCCATCCAATGAAGATGACCTCTTAAAGAGAGTGGTACCCGGAATTTTCTCTGGAATTGTTTTGTTCTCGATCGTAATTTCAGGAATGATGATTTTCCAAAGTGCTTCTCAGGAAAAAAAGGAAAAAATCTCAGAAATCATTTTATCCTCCATCACTCCTAATGAACTAATGCAAGGAAAAATCATTGGATATTTCGTACTTGGTCTCATTCAAGTAACCGTTTGGCTTGGAATTGGACTTCCAATTGCCCTATGGAAAATTGACTTACCTTTACTAGAATACTTGCTCGTACCAGAATTACTCGTGCTCTTATTTATTGCCATGTTAGGGTATTTATTATTTGCTTCCCTTTTCGTTGGACTTGGTGCAACCATGGAGGATGCTTCATCAGCTGGAAACTTCCAAGGTATGGTTCTCATGTTACCTTTCATACCCTTTGCCTTAATTGGGCCGCTCATTTCAGACCCAAATGGCATGGTTGCTAAAGTAACTTCCTTCATACCATTCACATCACCAAGTGTGCTTATTTTGCGCCTATCCATGCTTGAAGACTGGCCTTGGATTGATATCGCTATTGGTATTGTTATTTTAATCGTAAGCGTCTGGCTCTTCATGAAACTAGCCGGAAAGATTTTCCGCACTGGAATATTAATGTATGGAAAAAATGCGACACCGAAGGAAATTTGGAAGTGGCTTTGGGCCTAATATAACTAGGACGATAGAAAGTTATCTCAAAAAAAAGACAGTGGACTCCCTTTAGATTGGAGCTTCCCTGTCTTTTTTATGTACCCTTCTTTTTAATCTTTAAAAACACCCTTAAAATCCTTAGAAAGTGATCTTAGAAAACCTAAGATATCCTTATAAAAAACCATGACAAATATTCCTCCGAACATGAGTAAGGTGGAAATAGATTCAAAATCAGTGAAGATCCCTATAAGAAACAAAATCATTCCTAAATAAAATCCTGGATCTGAAACTTGATCAAAGGATTCCTCTGAACTTCCCATTTCTTTCTGTAATTTCTTATCCTCTTTAATTAACTCATCAATGGTCACATCAAAAATTTCACTAATTTCGATTAGATTTGTTATATCTGGATATCCCTTGTTTGCTTCCCACTTGTATACAGCTTGCCTAGAAACATTTAACTTCTCTGCTAAGTGTTCTTGGGACCATCCCTTTTCCTTTCGCAATTGCTTTAACTTTTCTCCAAATTTACTGTCGTTCATATGATCGACCTCCTACTTGCAACTTTATAAGAATAGCGCTTATTCTAACAGCAATTCTTCGTTGCAATGGTGTAAAGCAAAAGTTTACATCTGGTATTTAATCTTATAAATAGCCATTTTTCGCCTTATTTCCCAGGAAATAAAAACGGCTATGCTATTTGTTAAAGTATAGCATAACCATCTTCATTTATCCTTTTCACTTTTTATAAATCGTCAAAGCCATTTAAATCACTTGTCTTCGTATATTGTCTGGAGGTCTGTTCGAAGAAGTCCGTTTTAGTTCCGTCGAAATTGTCCACGTAAGCACGGATCCACTTCATTGGATTCTCAATATAATCTGGAAAAATTTCGCTTAGGCCTAACATACGGAGCATCTTATTTCCGCGGTATTTAATATAGCCTGCCATTTCTTCTAAATCAATACCATCAATATCCGATAGGACATAAGTAGACCATTTGATTTCGTTTTCCACGGAGGTCTTAAAAGCGTCATATACCCAATCAATCAGCTCTTCTGTATTGTGCTCTGGATTTTCAGCCAAGGTCGCTCTAAAGAGTTCACAAATAAAACGACCATGCTCTAGTTCGTCCCGGTTAATATAACTGACCATGGTTGAGGTTCCAACCATTTTATTATGACGAGCTAGATTATAGAAAAAGGCAAAACCCGAGTAAAAGAACATCCCTTCTAAGAGAGCTGTATAAACCATAACCTTTAATATATTCTCGATTGACGGTTCTTCAACGAACAAGTTATATTGATCTGTTACATATTTATTGCGATCTAAGAGAACCGGATCCTTTCTTCCAAGTTCAAAGGAGTGATTTTGCTCGCTTAAGGAAACGACAGAGGACAAAACATAGGAATAACTTTCATTATGTACCGCTTCTTGCTGGGCAATAACGGCCATAATAGATTGAACGGATGGATCCGTTGCATATAAAGATAAAAGTAGTGCTGTCCTTGTTTGTGGCGCATCTAAGGTTGACAAGAGACCGATGATTTTCAAGTAAGCATCCTGCTCAGCTTCCGTTAAGATTAAAAACTGTTTCACATCTGCTGACATATCCACCTCATCCGCCTGCCAATAGTTTCCGATTAACTGCTTATAAATACGATACCAATGTGGATAGGCGATATCATTCCAATTTAAAATTCCACTTGATTTTCCGCCAAATAGTCCCGTTGATTTATTTGGGTTTTTTGGGTCTAAAGTTTTCGCTCGACTAAGCATAACTTGTGACATAATTCACAACTCCTTCTAACCATTTTTTCACTCTTTTTTCCTGAGAACCTCGCGGAGACTGTTCAATCTTTAATCCCGGCCATGGGCTATGATAAAACTTAACTAATTTATCCACCGCTTGGCAATATTGCTCTTCACCGCCGAATTGCGTATCTCCCGTGCCAAAAATAGCCATGTTACTTGGTTTATAACCGACATCTAATATGAAGTCCTTGACCTCATGAGGTACCTTCCCATAATCCCAGGTGAAAGTCCCTAAAAACACATAATCATAGGCAGAGACATCCCGAGGCGGGCTAACTTCCAACTCATAGTAATCAACCCTAGCTCCATTTCGCTTTAACTCCGATCCGATCAGCTCCGCGACTTCTTCCGTGTTGCCACTATAAGAAATATAGACGATGAGGGCCCTCAACTTTCACACCACTCACACTCTTCAATATTGCTGGCGGTTGACCTAACATAGTAGGTTGTTTTCAAGCCACTTCTCCAGGCCTGTAGATGTAAATCTAATAAGACGGAAGCGCGAATCGAGTTTGGTACATACATATTAAAGGAGATACTTTGATCAATATGCTTTTGTCTGACCGCATTCTGTCTCACTGACCAACGCTGGTCAACAATATAGGCAGATCTACGATAAATATTATAGCTTTTATGGTCTAAGTCTGGTGGCGTTGTTGGAATTCGGAAGTCTTGTTTTTCCTCACTATAAAAGGGAGCAAAAACAGGATCGATACTAGCAGTCGTTCCAGCAATCATTGCGGTTGTCGAATTGGGGGCAACAGCCATTAAGTAGCCATTCCTTACCCCGTACTCAGCTACAGCTTCGGCTAGCTCCTGCCAGCGCTCACTGTCGTAACCGCGTTCTTTAAAGTATTCTCCTGATTCCCACTTACTTCCCCTAAAGATGGGATAGAAGCCTTTTTCCTTACTTAGTTCCATGCTGGCTTTAATGGTGTAAAAAGCAATGTCTTCATAAAGTTTGTCCGTATACTCGACAGCTTCCTCGGACTCCCACTCTATTCCTTCCACGGCTAGTAGATGGTGCCAGCCGAAGGTTCCTAATCCTACTGCACGATATTTTTCATTGGTAATCTGTGCTTGCTTAATCGGTAAATCATTCATATCAATAACGTTGTCTAACATCCGGACCTGGATGGTAATTAGCCGTTCCAATACTCCTGAAGGGACTGCCTTCCCAAGATGAATAGAACTTAAATTGCAGACCACATAATCCCCTGAACGATACTTTTTAACAACGGTATTTTCGTCTTCGATATATTCTTCTAAAAATTGGGTTGGTGTCTGATTCTGTGTAATTTCTGTACAAAGGTTTGAGCAGTAAATAATTCCTTCATGGCTGTTTGTGTTTCTTCTATTCACTTCATCCCGGTAGAACATGAAGGGCGTTCCCGACTCGAGTTGGGAGATTAATATTCTCCGGATAATGTCAATGGCGGGCACTTTTCGTTTGGTCAGTTCTTCCGACTGGACACATTCTATATATTTCTCTCGCCAGCTTCCACTTCCCTTTTCCTCATCATAAAAGTCCTCTAAAGAGTAACCCATCACTTCACGTACTTCATGAGGATCAAAGACATACCAGTCTCCTCTTTCTTCTACAACTTCCATGAAATAATCTGGAATACATACGCCTGTAAATATATCATGGGCTCTCATTCGTTGGTCACCGTTGTTTAATTTCAAGTCTAAAAAGGCTTCAATATCTTTATGCCAGACATCTAAATAAATGGCGATGGCACCTTTTCTCGTTCCTAATTGATCAACGCTTACGGCCGTATTATTCAATTGCTTAATCCAAGGGACAACTCCACTAGACATCCCTTTAAAGCCTTTAATGGAGCTTCCGCGCCCCCTTACCTTCCCCATGTAAACACCGATTCCACCGCCGTTCTTTGAAAGGGTGGCGATATCTGTATTACTGTCATAAATAGACTGTAGGCTATCGTCTACCGTATCAATAAAGCAACTTGATAGTTGACCATGGGTTTTACCTGCATTGGATAAAGTTGGAGTCGCTACTGTCATGTATAAATTACTTAAAGCCCAGTAAGCTTCTTCAATCCATGACAATCGTTGACCGGATTCTTCTTGCATCATTAAGTACATGGCGATAATTAGAAATCGCTCCTGAGGTAATTCGAATACTTTTTTATCATGATCCCTTGCCAAATATCGGGTGGCTAAGGTATATAAACCTAAGTAATCGAAAAGAAGGTCCCTTGAAGGGTCAATTACTTTGGCTAACTGTTCAATTTCTTGTTTTGAATAGGATTCTAACAACCTTTTCGTGTATATGCCTTTTTCAGTAAGTTCTTCAATTAAGTGATAAAAATTTGTGTAAGGAGTTTTCCTAGCCTGGCCTGATCTATTTTCCATGGCCTGCTCATAAAGGTCCTGCAAATAAAATTCACTAGCAACGAAGGTCCAATCTGGTGCTGATTCATCAACGTTTTCTAAGGCTAACTTAATCATTCGATCGTATTTTTGCTCCCTTGTTTCAGACCTCTCTAATGCTCTCTCTACTTTACTTATAAAGTCCTCTCTAAATAGCTTGTGTTTTTTTGTGACTTCTTTACTCAAGTCTAAAAAATGCTCCTGAGTTATTGTTGCTGTTGTCATATTTATCCCTCCCGAATATTTCTGTGGGCATTAAAAAAGCTACCCACCCTTCGGATGAATAGCTAGTAAACGATAAGTACACAAAAATATTCCATGTCGATTATCGCTTCCATCTCCTTCACCCCGAAGAAATGAAACTTTGGTTTATGGCAGGTCTCCTGACTCGTGTGTTATAACCTACAGACACCTTCCCGTATGTTTACATACAGTGGATTCTGTCCTTCGTTACACTTACAGTTGCGGGGGCAGTTCTAGCATCTCACTAGATTCCCTATTAAGATTTGGACAACAATGCGCACAAATCACCAATCACCAAATGATACTACATATAGTATTTATTATTTAGTTTTCTTATTTTGTTTACTATATATTGTACATAGACTCTAGCACAGGATTTTTCCAAAGGCAAACAAAAGCTGTTCATTTCACTTGCTAAAGGAAGAAAAGGACAGGGTAAAACTTGCCTCATTGAAGAGTAAATATCTTCTTTTTTTGAAGGAAACCAAAGTAATTTACTTCTTTCCCTTAATTTTGAAAGCCTTCTAAACGCATAAAGTATTGCTTCAAAAACTGATAAAAAAGCTTCTCCGTTGGCAGTAATTCTCTTTCCGCTGAAATAATCATTCCTACTGTTCGAGTAACTGTTGGCTTGGCAATCGGAATGGCAATTGCCGAACGATGGGTCTGATCGATTACTGTAATTTCCGGAACAAGGGAGATGCCGAGGCCAGCAGAAACTAAGCCTTTAATTGCATCAATGTCCTTCGCTTCAAAAGCAATATTAGGTGTGAATCCATGTTGCTTACAATGATTAATGACGATATCCCTTAACATTGATTGACCTTGAAACATCACAAAGGCTTCATCCTTTAAATCATTTAAATAAATATAATCCCGTCTGGCTAGAGGGTGATTAATCGGAAGAAGGGCTACGATATTTTCCGTGAATAAAATCGTGCTTTTTAGTTTGTCCTTAGACTGGGGTACTGGAGCAATGAGAGCAATATTGACATCTCCCTTAAGGACAGAATCACTTAAGTTCACGTAAGAACGTTGGTGTAAGTCAAAATTCACCTCAGGGTATTCCTTACGAAAGGCAGAAATCGCTGTAGGCATCATGTAAGTAGCTAAGGTACTGGGAAAACTAATATGAATGGTCCCTTTTTCTGGATCCGTGTACTCTTCTATGACCTGTTTGGCATCCTCAATAACGTTCATGGCTCGCTCCATATGTTCTAAAAATACTCGTCCTATGGCTGTAAGTCGAATGCTTCTTCCTTCTCTAATAAACAAATCAACCCCTAGGGTCTTCTCTAAATTTACAATTTGACGACTGATAGCAGACTGGGCAACATGAAGAGAATCCGCAGCTTCTGTCATATGTTCTCTTTTAGCTACTTCTATGAAATATCTTATTTGTCTTAACTCCATTTTTTATGCTCCCCTTTCATTCATCTCATTTCGGCATTGATTATATCTAAATTACATATTGTTAAGATTAATTGTATCATGTACACTATAATAAGGTATTTATATGTGTTTTTTAAAAGTGAGACTTTTAGAAAACGATAAGGGAAGGTGTTTAAAGAATATGACGACAAAGAATGCACAGGTACGTGAATATGTGAACAATGTCTATGAAACTGTCGTTACACGTAATCCTTCACAGGTTGAATTTCACCAGGCTGTGAAGATTTTATTTGACTCTATTGAAAATGTACTTATTAAAGAACCTCACTATATAGATGCAGGCATAATTGAGCGGATTGTAGAACCGGAAAGGTATATTAGTTTTCAAGTACCTTGGGTGGATGATCAAGGAAAGGTTCGAGTGAATCGTGGACACCGCGTGCAATTTAATAGTGCGATTGGACCCTATAAGGGTGGAATCCGTTTCCACCCCACAGTGAACGCTAGTGTAGTTAACTTTTTAGGTTTTCAACAAACCATTAAAAATGCCTTAACAGGTCTATCCATCGGCGGCGGAAAAGGTGGAGCTGATTTTGATCCTAAAGGGAAAAGTGACGGAGAAATTATGCGCTTTTGTCAAAGCTTCATGACTGAACTCTCACGCTATATTGGACCAGATATCGACGTTCCCGCTGGTGACATCGGAGTTGGAGCCCGAGAAGTAGGCTATATGTTCGGCCAGTATAAACGGATTCGTGGAGCCTTTGAAGCCGGAGTTATTACTGGAAAAGGTCTTGACTATGGAGGCTGTGTCGGACGGACAGAAGCTACAGGTTCTGGAGCGATTTATTTCGTTGAGGAACTCTTAAAAAACCGGGGTGAATCGATGAAAGGAAGTAGAGTTATTATTTCTGGATCTGGTAATGTGTCGATCTACGCTATGGAAAAAGCCATTAAACTTGGGGCAAAAGTGATCGCTTGTAGTGATTCCAGCGGATACGTTTATGACGCGGATGGACTAAGTTTAAAGACGGTCAAACAAATAAAACTATCTGAAGCGAGGAGAATAAAGGAGTATATTAAGGTCCATCCAGAAGCGAGATACAACAATAACTCCTCTGGAATTTGGTCTGTACCCTGCGATATTGCCATGCCCTGTGCCACGCAAAACGAACTGGACCTTGATGGAGCCAAGCGCCTCATTCGAAATGGCGTAAAAATAGTTGCTGAAGGTGCTAACATGCCTTCTACTATTGAAGCAATTGATTTGTTTCATGAACACGATGTTCTTTTCGCTCCTGCCCAAGCAGTGAACGCAGGTGGAGTAGCTGTATCTGCCTTAGAAATGGCTCAAAATAGTTCTAGAGTTGCCTGGACTTTTGAAGAAGTGGATGATCAACTTCAAGAAATTATGGAAAATATTTATCGCCAACTTGATCAAGTTGCAAGAGAATATGGTCATAAGGGAGACCTAGTCAAAGCAGCTAATATCGCTGGTTTCAAACGTATTGCCGATGCTATGATCGTCCAAGGCGTTGTCTAAGATGCTCTTGCTTAAACAAATAAAAGGAAAATGAAAGTGCCGCCCCAATGAATTTATCATGAAGGTGAAGGCACTTCTTTTATGTCTATAAACGGTCACAATTCTTTAGCAAAGTTTTGCTATACTAAAAGAAGAGGAGGTTTATACAGATGAAATCTTTAGCTAATAAGATAGAAAAATCAAAGCACACCATTATCTTCACGGGAGCTGGCATGTCGACTGAGAGTGGTCTACCTGACTTTCGGTCTAAATCCCGAGGACTGTGGAAGAAATTCAATCCTGAAGAATTAGCAAATGTTCATGCTCTTCTCAGTAACGAGGAAGAATTCACTAACTTTTACCGATACCGACTGACGGAAATTACCAAGTATGCACCCCACCGTGGTCATGAAATTCTTGGAGAATGGGAGGGTCGTGGCTATATAAATGGTATCATCACTCAAAATGTCGATGGATTTCATTCCATTGCAGGAAGTGAAAATGTTATGGAACTTCATGGAAGCTTTAATGATCTTCATTGTCATGAATGCCACAAGTCGCACCCAAGAGAGCTATATTTAGATGGCCAATCAAAGTGTTTACATTGTGCTGGCACAGTCAGACCCGGCATCGTACTATTTGGTGAAAGCTTGCCCGAAGATGTATTCCATAAGGCAGAGGAAGAATCTATCGGAGCGGATTTATTTATCGTGCTTGGCTCATCCCTATCGGTAACCCCCGCAAATATGTTCCCACTCATCTCCAAGGAAAAAGGAGCGGAATTAGTGATTATTAACTGGGAAGCTACTGACTTAGACCTATATGCTGATCAAACTATACACAAGAGAAACATCAAAGAAGTTTTAATTGAATTGGACAATCTTCTCTCTTCTAAATAAATTTCGGAAGAGTTAAAAGATGCTAGTACTTTTTCTTTCCGTTTCGACCAATAAGCATATATAGTATAATCAACAAGATTGATAGTTTTACGGAACGATAATGGAATCGAAAGGATGTATAGGATGGAATTTAGACAACTACGATACTTTTTAACGATTGCAAATACAGGGAGTTTCTCCAAAGCAGCTAAATCAATTTTTGTCACCCAGCCTACCTTAAGCTGGAATATCCAAAGTTTAGAAGACGAATTAGGTGCTCAGCTATTTTATCAATCAGAAAATGGATTAAAGCTGACAGAGGCCGGTGACCTTCTTTACGAAAGAGCCAATACAATTATGGATATTGTTGCTGAAACAGAAAACAATTTACGAGACTTACAAAATAAAAACCACCAAAGTCTCAAGGTAGGATTGACCATTTTAATTGCCATCCAATATATGGAACAGATTTTTAAATTTAGTACGAAAAATCCAAATGTCGATTTGGTATTTCTTCAGCGGGGATCCATTGAACTGCAGAAAAAATTAGCTAATAAAGAAATTGACCTCGGTTTGCTGTCCTTTCCGATTTATGAACCTAATATTGATATTGAATCCTTAAATACGTCCAATGCGAGTTATTTTGTCTCAGCGGTTATGCCCTTTGATCATCCTTTAGCAAAAAATAAAACCATTACTATTTCCGATTTGAAGGAACATAATTTAAGCTTACTCACAAATAATTATGTACTTGGCAGAGTGATTCCCGAAAGATGCCATGAAAGTAATTTCACACCTAATATTGTTTTTGAAAACGATAATTGGGAAGTCCTCCTGCAAAATGTCTTACTATCTAATGGGATGACCTTCTTACCTTCATCTTTGGAAAGATATAGTACTTTTAATAATCTTATCTGGATTCCCTTTGATGACAAGGTAAACAAGATTGAAATTGGTGTGGGAAGTCGAAAGGGTGAAAAACTAAGCAACATTGCCCTTGAATTTATTGATTTTATTAAAGAAAATTAAAATGCAAAAAAGGGCAGAAAGGAATGGGGTAGAATTCCTAACTGACCTTTTTTTCTTATCTGGCTTGGATAAGTTCTTCTTTAGCATGCACTAATTGAGCGATTAATGCATTTACGGGGGCTACTTTATTCTGTTCGATAGCCATTCTTGCAATGGCTCCGTTTAAGAAGTCAACTTCTGTAAGCCTTTGGTTTTGTACTAAATCTTGATGCATGGATGGGTAGTGGTGTCCAACTGCTTTAGATGAATTGATTATATATTCAACCATACCATCTTCATCTAAAATTGTTCCTCGATCCTTTGCCACATCGACAAACTCTTTTACAATCGAGCGAATAATAGCTTTAGATGGTTGGGTAGATTCTAATTCCGCTAAATTACAATCGAGTAATGCACAAGTTGCATTCATAGCACCATTCACACATGCTTTTCTCCAAATTGAATACATGACATCATCACTATAATTCACTTCAAGCTTGGCCCGGTTTAGCACTTCGACAATCCGAAGTGTCTCTGCTTTGGCTTCATCGTTTTCAACGAAGTTTTGAATCTCTGTTAATCCTCCACCAGCAAAGGAAATCTTCCCTGGTCCAATCAATTTAGAGGTAAGAATGGTTACACCCATAATAATATTTTCTAAAGGGACGTATTTTTGTAAAATACTTTCATGACCAACACCATTTAATAAACATAAAATTCTTGTGTGAGGTCCAATCATAGCTTCAACGTTTGTTAACATGTACTCTAAGTGCATGGATTTTGTAAACATAATAATTAAATCTTGTTCCTCTGTCACTTCTGCAGGATAGAAGATAGGGATTTCTGCATTATGTTGCTCACCATCCATCTCGACTTGTAAACCGTTCTTTCGAATTGCTTCGATATGATCTGCCCATTCGTCGATTAAAATGACTTCTTCTTGAGCTTCCTGCAGCATGTATCCAAATCTACTACCCATGGCACCTGCTCCGGCGATTGCTATTTTCATGTTTTTCACCTTTTTCCGTTCATTAGATTAGTTTTCCTGAAATACTTGAGCCTCTTCTTCTTTTCTTAGTACTCTTCGGGCACCTTTAGCTAGGGCTAATAACTCCGCTTCTCCTGGCACTATATAGAAAGGAGCAATAAAGGAAGTTCTTTCCTTTACCCAGTCCGTAATTAAATCAGAATAAGCAATTCCACCTGTTAGAATGATTCCGTCCACATCACCATTCACAACGGTTGCTAATTCTCCTACGGTTTTAGCGATTTGGTAAGCCATTGCTTCTAAAACAAGCTTTGCTTCTTCATCGCCATTGTTTGCTTTCTCTTCTACAATTCGAGCGTCATTTGTTCCAAAGTAAGAAACGAGTCCACCACGGCGACGGGTAATATCTTTCATTTCTTTTTCTGTATATTGATAGCACATTGGAATAACTTCTTTGACAGGGAGTCCACCAGATCTCTCTGCAGAGAATAGGCTTTCGTCATCCGAAATTAAATCAACAATGCGACCTTTTTTATGAATACTTGCTGAGGTTCCACC
>Ga0079226_10001168_pt1 | contig 19956 bp, 23 predicted proteins | sample Poulit2014_FD_76345 | JGI IMG/M metagenome (GOLD analysis project Ga0079226, IMG submission 76345) | Agricultural soil microbial communities from Georgia to study Nitrogen management - Poultry litter 2014 | ecosystem: Environmental > Terrestrial > Soil > Agricultural land | place: USA: Georgia... | reverse complement strand
GTGCTAGGTTTCTTATTCCCTATTTCCTTAGCTAATTTCTTAGAGCCATCTAAAGTCTTCTTAGCTTGTTTTTCTCCTCCTCGACCTATTTCTTCAACAATAATAGGGGGATGGGGAAAAAGATATCCGCCTAATATTTTACCCATTATTTTCACTCCCTTTTATTTAATGTTTTATTTGTTAAACTTCTTTATTTAGCCTTGCATTTATCAAGTTTACCATTTCCTTACTAGGCTTAAATAAAAAATGGTGGTAGGTACCATTACTTATAAACTTTCCCACATATGCATTTTCATATTCTTTGGGAAATATAAATTTATACATTGGCTTTTCAAATCCTTTTTCTTTATTATAGGGTTCTATATGTACAAGATCTTCTAAATTAAACCTCAGTAATTCAAGGTTCCTTTTACCTATTACTCTGTAAAAAATGAATTCTTGTTCAGTTAATATATAAGAATATTTCGAAAACAGCTTTAATACTATTAAACTGCAAATAAACATGGTCAATAATATGACTATTAAATTAGTTAAATAAGGCCATTTATTAAAATAATTATTACATATAAAAATAAAGAAATCTATTAAAATTACAGAAATTATAATAACTAAAAAAGTTTTTAATACAGATTTGTTTTCTTTTTCTATTGTTTCGGTAAGTTTCTCCATAATAGTCATCCTTTCTTAAAGTATATTTTAACAAAAATTTTATGAAAAATAAATAAGCAGCCTTGTGCTTTTAAGCTGCTTATTTTACTCTGTAATATACTTTATTTTTTTGAGCACCAGGTCTAGATCTGGCTTTAGATTTTCTTGCATTTTTTTTTGCTTTATAATCTAATATTATTTCATTAAAAATAAAAGATTGGAAAATAACAACAGGCACTAACAGCAGTAGTAATAATACTATCTTCATAGTATCAACTCCATTAGTAGAATATTTTTATTTTATACTTTAGACATATTATACTAAAAGCTAATACCCTTTTCCACCTCTAGATATTTTATTCTTCATCTTCGTTAATTTCTTCATCTTTTTCTTCTTCATCTTCTCCAATTACTTCTACTTCCATATCCTCTTCTACTTCTTCATCTAATGCTTCTAATTCTTCTTCACTAATTGGTTCTGTAAGTGTTGCTACTACATCATCTGCATCTCTTAATACAGTAATATTTTCATTGTTAAAGATATCTAAATCACTTACAAATAATGCAGTATTAAAGTCAAGATGTGATACATCAGCTTCTAATTTTTCAGGTATATCTCCAGGTAGACATTCTATTTCAATTTCATCAAGTTGTTGAATTAAAATAGAAGGTTGGATTTCTATGTTTTCTCTTCCTACTAAAGTAATAGGTAGTGTCATTCTTACTGTTTCATCCATACGAAGTTGTTGAAAATCTACATGTAAATATTCATCTTTATATGGATGCTTTTGTACCTCTTTAACAATTGCTGGAACATTTTTGCCATCTATTACTAAATGCAATAATCCAGATGAACCAAAGTCCCTAAGGAACTTTTGAAATTGCTGTTTGTTTACTTTTATATGACGTGTTTCTTCTCCTTTGCCATATACTACAGCTGGAATGAAGTCTTCTTTCCTGATTTTATTAAGCTGATTTTTACCGACTTCATTTCGTATTTCTGCATTCAATTTTGCTTCCGCCATATCCGTTGCCCCCTTCCTATTTTACTCCTTTAAATATACCAAAATTTTAAAGCCTTTGCAAATTTAAAAACTTTTTTATAAAAATTTTTCTATCAAAAATAGTAGTATTACTCCTGGTATACCTAAGAAACCTGCTGTTAATGCTGTAAATGGATTAATTACTATTGAAAATCCTATGAATCTACCTAATAAATTTACTATAAATAATAATATCCCACCTAGTACTCCATTTATTATTAACTTTAGAATAATTTTTATTGGAATTACTAGAAGCATACCTATAAGATATAAGAGGATAAGTCCAATAGCATAGGCCAATATTATACTAAAATTAATTCCCATGTTATCACCATCCCTTTATTATATAATATCATTATACTATATATCATTATACTATATAATAAGGGACAAGTTACGGAAATATACCATTTTATTTTTTAGAAATATCCTTTTCTTTAATCTTTTTTAAAAAATAAGTGTATTTTTTTCTGGATGCTTCCATGTCATATATGGCATAATCTATTAAGTCCGGTTCTGTCACTGTATTGAAAAATTCTTCTTTTTCTTTCCATTCCTCTTCTGCCTGTTTTAAACATTCTAATAGTTCCTCATCTTCGCATTTCTCTTTATTACTCATTTCTTTTAGCTTCTTAGAAAGAACCAAAGCAGATTCAATAATCTTTTTTCCCCTTTCTTTATAATCTACCTTTGTAATCCCCATAATATACCTCCATTTCCTTTAACTTAGCTCTATTTTTGCCAAATAAATGGAGGTTTATACATTAGTGCCAAAAATAAAGGAGCCAGTAGGACAATCCTTACTGACTTATTAGAAAAGTTAATCTTTTATGTTAGAATATTCTACTATATGATATATATATATATATATACTGTATTAATGAATTTGAAAGTATGATATAATTTTATTAATTAGCCATTCTAACTTCAGTATAAGATATCCTGTTTTTCTATTTTTATTAATTTCGACATTTTCTTATTTAAAGGAGGTATTAATATGGGAATTTTATCAAGATTTTCAGATATTATGTCAAGTAACATTAATGCATTGCTAGATAAAGCTGAGAATCCAGAAAAAATGATTGACCAGTATTTAAGAAATCTCAATCGAGATTTAGGTAAAGTAAAAGCTGAAACTGCTTCTATTATGGCAGAGAAAAAAAGATCTAAAAGACGATTAGATGAATGCAGATCTGAAATTGACAAAATGCAAAATTATGCAATAAAGGCTTTAGAAGCCGGAAATGAGGACGATGCTAGAAAATTCTTGGAAAAAAAATCCACTCTATCAGCTGATGAAACTGAATTACAAAAAGCCTATGACTTAGCTGCCTCTAACGCCAAACAAATGCGACAAATGCATGATAAACTTATTTCGGATATAGGTGAGTTAGAAAGTCGTAGGGCTATGATTAAGGGTAAAATGTCAGTAGCTAAAACTCAAGATCGAATCAATAAAATAGGTTCATCTGTAAATAGTGCTAATAAATCCATGTCAAACTTTGATAGAATGGAAGAAAAAGCTAATAGACTATTAGATGAAGCCAATGCAATGGCAGAATTAAATGCAGCCCCTAAAGATGATATAGAGGATTTAGTGAATAAATATGATATTAATCCAAGTGTAGAGGATGAATTAGCAGCTCTTAAAGAAAAATTAAATAATAAGGAATAGTGCTTATTAATGAAGGCTGTAGCCAAAGCTACAGCTTTCATAATAATAAAGTGTTTTCTCATTAATAATGAGAGGTGAATAAGTTATGATAATACATTATAAATGTCCTAACTGTGGTTCTGATATGGCCTTTGATAGTGAATCAGGTAAACTATCTTGCCATAGCTGTGGAAGAAAAGATAATATAGAGGATTTTTCAGATAAGTTTATTACCACTTCTTTTTCTGATGATGAAGCTAAGGAATATCATTGTGAAAACTGTGGTGCAACTATTATTACAGAAGCAGAAACTACTGCTACTACTTGTAGTTTCTGTGGTGCAGGGGTAGTATTAGCTGATAGGTTGTCTGGGGCAATGGCACCAGCAAAAGTCATCCCTTTTACAATTAGCAAAAAAGAAGCTATGGAAGCCTTTAAGACTTGGTGTAAAAACGGTCGTCTTACGCCGAATGGCTTTATAACTGCCGATAGAATAAAAAACATAACTGGTATATATGTCCCATTTTGGTTATACGATTTAAATAGTAAGGTTCAGGTTAATGCTCTTTGCACAAAAGTTAGAACCTATACTAGAGGAGATTATATATATACAGAAACTAGATACTATAATGTATACCGAGATATTAACCTAGATTATGTAAAGGTCCCTATTGATGCATCTGAAAAAATGGATGATGAACTTATGGATAAACTAGAGCCTTACCATTATGATAAGTTAAAAGATTTTAAAACTCCTTACTTAGCAGGCTATATTGCAGAAAAATATGATTATGACGAAAAAAATCTTCTACCTCGAGCTAAAGGAAAGATACAAAGTTATATAGAATCCTATATTCGTTCTACTATTACTGGCTATTCTTCAGTTAAATATAGAAATAAACAAATTGATACAAGAAAAAAACATGCTTATTATACTTTACTTCCTGTTTGGATGGTCTATTATGATTTTGATAAATCAGAGCATACTTTTGCCATGAATGGCCAAACAGGAAAAGTTGTTGGAAAACCTCCTATTAGCTATGCTAAAGTTGCTAAATGGTTTGGTGGAATTGCTGGTGCAACATTTATAACATTAAAAGTTCTTTCGTTCATTATAGGAGGTGAGCTATGGTGAAAAACAAAATAAGTTTAATAATAATACTTTTAATTATTTTATCTTTCTTTAATCCACTTTTAACTAATAAATCCCTAGCTGATTCCAATACAAAACAAAGAATTTATGATTTCGCAAATCTTTTAACTGAAGAGGAAATAGAAGAATTAGAAAATTTATCTAATAAGTACAGTACTAAAAGAGAGACAGATTTTATTATTCTAACAACTAATGACACTAATGATAAAGATGTCGTAAAATATATGCAAGATTTCTATGATGAGAAAGCTTTAGGATATGATAAGCCTCATGGCAATACTGCTATATTAACAATAGATATGGAAAATAGGGAAGTATATTTATCTGGTTTTTATTTAGCAAAAGAATATTTAGATGATTCTAGACTGGATCTTATACGTGAAAAAATCACACCTAGTTTATCAGATGGAGATTACTACAAAGCTTTTAAATATTTTATTAAAACTTCCTATAAATATATGGGAATAAGACCAAAGGTAAATCCAAACAATATATTATTTAATCTATGGTTTCAAATTATCACCTCCCTTACATTAGCTGGAATTGTAGTTGGCACCATGGCTTATAATTCAGGAGGTAAAATAACTACTAGTGATGGTACTTATAGAAATTTGGATACTTCTAAAGTCCTTGCAAGAAGGGATAACTATATTAGAACATCAGTTACAAAGCGTAGAAAACCGTCAAAAAACACAAGTAGTGGGAGCAGTGGTGGCGGCGGTGGGGGCGGAGTTACTAGCGGTGGTCACTCCCATAGCGGTAGTAGAGGTAGTTTTTAGAAAGGAATGATAATCTATGGCATTTTTTAAAAAGCAATTTGCAAATGTAGTTGAATGGGAAGAATTTAGGGATGATATGATCTTCTGGAAATGGAGTAGCAAAGAAATCAAAAAAGGAAGTAAATTAATTATTCGTCCTGGCCAAGATGCTATATTTTTAAATAATGGTAAAATCGAAGGGATATTTGAAGATGAGGGAGATTATGATATAGAGTCTCAAATAATACCTTTCTTATCTACACTAAAGGGCTTTAAATTTGGTTTCAATACGGGTATGAGAGTAGAAGTATTATTTGTTAATACTAAGGAGTTCACCGTTAAATGGGGAACAAAAAACGCTATTAACATACCAACCCCTCAGCTTCCTGGAGGGATGCCTATTCGTGCTAATGGTACTTTTAATTTTAAGGTTAATGATTATATTGCTTTAATTGATAAAATTGCTGGAGTAAAAAATTCTTATCTTGTAGAAGATGTTAAACTAAGAATAACCTCCATTTTAGATCAACTTTTAATGAAATGGATAGTCAAAGAAGGAGAAGATATGTTTAACCTTCAAGCAAATTCCTTTGAAATTGGCAAAGGGATTAAGGAAGACCTAGACATGGAAATTATGGACGATGGAATTACTATTACCGGCTTTAATATTATGAGCTTTAATTATCCAAAAGAAATACAAGATATGATTAATAAAACAGCTTCTCATAATATGGTGGGGGATCCCAACAAATATCGACAAGTCTCTATGATTGATGGCATGTCTTCTGGTAAAGTAAAAGGTGGTGGCGCTGCTTCTGATATGGCTGGTATGATGATGGGTATGAATGTAGCCAAGGAAATGATGGAAGATATGAATCAAGATAAGGGCAGAACCCAAAATCCCAACGACATTTCTGAAAGTAAACAAAGACCTAATTTTTGCCCTAATTGTGGACATAAAACAGGTGAAGCAAACTTCTGCTCTAATTGCGGTCACAAGCTTGTCTAAATTTAAAAGTGAGAAAAAGGGACGGTCTCTTTTTCTCACCTTTTTTTAATTCTTAATCTATTTACATTAATCACATCTTATGCTATTATATTTTCAACAAAGATTGCATATTACAAACCTTTAAACAGCATATTTTGTTGAACTTTTTTTATTTTTGTCTTATTTTGTCGTATACTGGGCCTTTTTTCTTTAAGCTGCAAAAATTACATACTATGAATATAGTCCTATTTTATAAGATCTTTTATACAAGGAGGAAATTATATGTCAAGGAAAGAAAAACCTAAAAGACCAATAAAGCGATCCCATAATATGAATATTCACAAGAAAATGGTCCTATCTGTTTCGCTGACTATTTTTATTATTACTTCATTATTCGCTATCATTACCTACTTTACAGCTCGAAAGAATATACAGTCTATTTCAAATAATTTGCAAGAAAGTAGTGGCAAATATATTGCAAGTTTAGCAGAAGAAAAAATCCATAATTATATTTCTGGTATAGAAAGTATTAGTAATCTTAATACTATAACCAATCCAGAGGTTGGCTGGAAAACCAAGGTGGACGTACTTCTTCACGAAAAAGATAGACTAGATTATATAGACTTTGGTATCGCAGATACACATGGTAATTTAACTTTATTAAATGGTGAAGTAATCAACGTCTCTAGCAACGAATACTTCCAAAAAGCAATAAAGGGTGAAACATATTTATCAAAGCCTTTTACAAAACTGGAGGATAATGCTATGGAGTTAATCGCTATCTCTACTCCTTTAGTACATTTAGATGAAACAGTTGGTGTGTTAGTTGGATTCCAATCTAGTGATAATTTTAAAAAGAATATTCAAAATGTTGGCCTAGAACATAATAGGGAAGTTCGTATAGTTAGTCTGGATGAAAACATACCTGATGTTTCTCCACTAAAATATGAAAATTGGGCTGTTCAAATTATACCTGAAAAAGTCTCTGTTAAAAATTTGCGGGGACTTGGCTTAAAACTATTTGGACTAGCTCTTCTATCTTTAATAGCAGGATTTATATTAGCTATTTTTATGATGGATTGGACCACTAAGCCTTTAATAGACATGTTATGCACTATGACTACCATTGCTAGATTGGACTTTTCTAAAAATATTAATAGAAAATATTTAAGACGCAGTGATCAGATAGGACAAATAGGAAGAGCCTGTCAAGATACTTTAAATAATTTAAGAAACTTTATAACAAAAATTTCAAAATCAGCAAATCGAGTTGCTAATGCCTCTAATGAATTAGCCTTTGTATCTAATTTAACTGCTGTTTCTACTACCAGCTTTGCTCAATCGGCAGCAGGAATTGTTGACCATAGGAAGACGCAGATACAAAAAATACTTAGTTCAATAGCTTCTATTAAAGAAATATCCTCAAAGATGGAGCATATTTCTAAACATTCAATTGAAATCAATGAATTAAGTCAAGACATTTGCAATAAAACCCATTTTACTGAAAAAGAATTTGAAAAGTATATGGATCAAATTGAAAATGTTGCTTCCTATATAATGCATTTAGAAAAAATCCTCACAAGCTTTAATGATAATTCTACAGAAATGGAAACCTTAGCAAAATCTATGGAAGATATTGTTAATCAAGCTAATTCTGTAACTCTTAATGTTGCAATAGAAGCTGCCAAAGTTGATGAACATGGTAAAGGACTTGCATCAGTTACTGAAGAATTTTCAAAATTAGGAGAGCAAACTGACGTTTCAATTGAAGAACTGTATAATTTAATAAATAAAAATAAAGAATTAATTAATAATGCATATGAAGTAATTGAATATCATAAAAATTTTGTAGCTAATGGCCACGCTCAAATAAATAATACTAAAAATACGTCATATGAAGTGATAAACTTAATAGATAAAGTTTCTACTGAAATACACAATATGACCATAGCAGTAACCTATATAGCCGAAGAAACCTTAGATATAGTAAATTCAGCTACTAGTGTTCAGGATATGCATGTAGAAATTGTAGATAAAGCTGAAGATGTATCAACAGTTTCTTCCGAGCAAACTATATCCATCGAAGAAATATCTATGGCCAGCAAAACTTTAGCAAAATCAGCAGATAATCTACAAAAATTAATATCCTGTGTTAAGCTGTAAAAATAAAAGTGAGAAAAAAGGTTCATACCTTTTTTCTCACTTTTTACACTTTTCACAATAACAATGGGAAAAAGGTACATACCTTTTTCCTCTTTAGTGGTCACATACTTCTTCTGTAGATTTTAAACTTCCTTCCATGTAAGATTTTATTACATCTTCACAATTACCTTCTGCACCTACTATTACTTGAATATTATTTTCTATAAAAAGATCCTGAGCAGACCTTCCCATTCCTCCTGAAATAATAACATCAGCATCTTTTTCTTTTAAGAATACTGGAAGAAATCCTGGCCTATGCCCTGGATTTTCTATGAATTCATGATTCAAAATTTTTCCTTCCTCAATTTCATACATAGTAAAACCTTCACAATGACCAAAGTGTCCACTTACCTTTTTACTATCAGTTGCTATTGCTATTTTCAATTCTATTCAACTCCTTTATTTTTAGTATTCTCTTCACTTTTTTCCACATTTCCCTTATAGCATTATTCGCCTTACTATTTTTATAATAAATTATAGGTTTTAAATCGTTAATCGACTCTACAATTATTTCGTCATAAGGAATTTTTCCAACTACTGATACTCCTTCTTTTCTACAGTATTCTTCTATTTCCAAAGTAATTTCTTTATTTATATTATATTTATTTATACATACAAAGGCTAAAATATTAAAATGTTTAGTCAATTCATATACTCTAACTAAATCCTCTAACCCGGACTTTGTTGGTTCTGTAACAATAATAACAGCATCATTTCCAGTAATAGACGATATCACTGAGCAACCTATACCTGGGGAGCTATCGATTATTATATACTCTGAATTTTTTTTATACTCATTAGCATTTTTTCGAAGCTCAGATATTAATAAACCTGAACCGTCACCACCTACTTCCATTTCTGCTCTAGATATAATTCCATTAGATTTTTTAGTAATATACATTTCAGCTGTTTTATCATCTTCTAGACTTATTGCCTCTACAGGACATACTAATGTACAAGCTCCACAACCTTCACACGTCATTTTATTTACTTTTCCATTCTTTATTGCATCAAATTTACATGTTTTATCACATTTACCACATTTAATGCAAATACTAGAATCTACTACTGCCAATTTGCTACCAAAGAAATCTTCCAAATATGTATCTTTTCCTTCATAATAAAGATGCATATTAGAGGCACCTACATCTCCATCAATTTTAATAGCTCCTTTTTCTAGCTCTCCAATAGAAATAGCAATAGTAGTTTTACCTGTTCCACCTTTCCCACTAACTATTGCAATTCTCATAAAATTACCTCCCTAATATTTCCTGCTATGTCTTGAAAAATTTCCTTGTATTCAAAGATATCTATAAGCATATTACCTTTTGAATAAACTTTTGCAGCCTTTTTATTATAGGGAATATAACCTAGCACATCAATACTTTCTTTTTCTATAAAATTTTCTAGAAGAACATTACCATCATCATATTTGTTAATAATTAACCCAAAAGGTATTTTAAACATTTTTACTAATTCTATAGCCATTTTTAGATCATGAAGCCCAAATACTGTAGGTTCAGTTACTAATATAGCTTTATCAGCATATTCCAAAGTGTTTACCACATTGCAAGAAGTTCCAGGAGGACTATCTAAAATATTTATCCCAGAAGGAAGCTCTTGCAATAGTTCTCTCAAAATAGGTACTGCCATAGGTTCACTAATATTTAAAACTCCTCTTTTACAAACTATATTTCCTTTTATTCCTTCCTCTATTATACCTATAGTCTTTTTATCATATTTTAAGGCACCTTTTTGGCAAGCGAGCCTACAAGTTCCACACCCATGACATAATTTATCAAATACTATTATTTTTGATTTACTTTTCCCCAATGCATTAAAATTACATACCTTAACACAATCACCACATAAAGTACATTTATCTTTACTAATTACAGGTATGTCTACTTCTACACCTCTTACATTAATTTCTTCTGGCCTTAAAAATATAAATCCATTTGGCTCTTCCACATCACAGTCAATATAGTTTGAATCTAATATAATGGAAAGATTAGTAGAAACAGTAGTCTTACCTGTTCCCCCCTTTCCGCTTAATACAGCTATATTCATTTATTAACCACCTCTATGACCTTTTCCCATTTTCTTATGAGATTGGCCTGCCTCTTTTATTTCACTTAACTCACCATTTTTATATTTTTTTATCAAAATATTGGAAGAAATGTTCTCTCCTTTATAAGCTTTTATTCCCGAATCTTTAATCATATCATAAGCATTAGGCCCTAAATGGCCTGTAATAAGTACATCAGTAGATTCATCAATTATTTGCTGAGCTGCGACAATTCCTGCTCCCCCACCGGCATTTTTAGCAGCATTTTCTAATACTGTTACTTTATCTTTCTCTGTATCATAAATCAAAAAATATTTACATCTTCCAAATCTTGAATCTAAGAAATCTTTCAATGTCTTTCCGCTTGATGATAATGCTATTTTCATTCTATTCACCCCTTCCATTATTGGCATATGCTAATTATATCTTATACCTATAGATGATTTTTGTCAATTGCTCATTATTTTCCCTAAAGTTTTACTGAACTCCTATATAACTAAAAGTTTTTATATATAACAAAATATATAAATACATATAAAAAATAGCACTAATATTTGCAAACATTAGTACTATTTTTATGATATTTTATTGTTATACACTTAAAACAAAATCCCCGAGAAAATTAGAAAAAGAAGCATCTCTCATACTCATTCTTGATCATTAGGAACGTAATGTTGCTTTTAATCTATGTGGTTTCAGTATCAAATCAATGGCATCTACAATATTGGTAGTAACTATATCAGCTTCTAACAATGATTTTAAATAGCTACCTTCTTTTCCTATTATTCCTATAGATAAAATACTAACTTTAAACATTTCAATATCATTTCTTCCATTACCTATGGATACTGTATTATCAGCTCCAATTCTCTCAATAGCCTTTTTCTTATATTCTGTAGCATTTTCCTCTTCAAACACTTCAATTTTCACTGGTAAATGTCCACATTGTTGTCTTACAGAACCGTTTGTATCGGCAGTAAGTATATATATCCTTATTTCTTCTTTTACTAGGTCATAAATGAACTTTTCTACTTCTTTAATTAGTATCCCATCATCTGCTATAGTTCCATTATAATCAAAGACAACATTTTCTATTTCTAAATTTTTATATCCTGGTATATTAATCTTAATCATTTTTTATCTCACTAGATTCTTTATTTGCTTCATACTCCCCAGCACCTATATCTTTTTCATATTCTTGATTATATATATATCCTTTCTCTTTGCCACTATCTTCTTTTCTTTTTAGCAATAAGCTTGCAACCAAAGCTGTTAAAGGAATGGTCAATACCAATCCTATACTTCCTGCTAAAGAACGAATGATTTCTGTAGCAACAACATCTAAATTTATTATTTCCTGAATAGAAGTTTTATAAGCCATAAATACAAGTAATAATGGAATAGAACTTCCAGTATAAGCTAGTATTAAAGTATTAGTCATTGTTCCCATAACATCTTTCCCTACATTCATTCCTGCTGAAAATAATTCTTCTCTTGTTAAATCTTTATTAGCATTATAAACTTCATCTATAGAAGAGGAGATAGACATGCCTACATCCATAACCGCTCCTAACGCTCCCATAATTATGCCAGAGAATAATATACCCTTCATGTCAAACTCAATCCCTTGAGGTGTATACATTAACATTACTGCTTCTTCACTAGAAAATCCCGTTAAATTAGCCTTATTTCCTATAATATAGGCTATAATTCCTGCTACAAGAACACCACCACTTGTCCCAATTATAGTCGCAATACTTTTATTATTTATACCACTTACAATAAAGACAGTAAAAATTGTAATTCCTACAGATACTAAAATAGTTATTAAAATAGGGTTCATTCCCTTTAACATTAAAGGTAGTAATATTTTTAATATAGCGATCATTGTAAGAGAAAGAGTGATTATTGACTTTAAGCCTTTCATTCTTCCTATTACTATAAGTAATAAAATAAATAAAATAACTAAATAAAGTATATAATTTTGACGGAAATGTTGCATTATATATACTTTCAAGTTACCTTCCTCATGCTCTTCAATTCCTATAATAACCTTGTCTCCATTTTTTACAATAACATCAAAAGAAGGATTTCCTGATATACCATGTTCAATCTCAAAAATCTTACCTTTATATTCTCCACTAATTACTTCTAACTTTATTTTCTGATTTTCTCCAAATATATCCCTATTATCCTCTGCTGCTTCTATTTCCCCAGCTTCCAATATTATTGCTCTTTCCACTATAGGATTTACTATATCTTCTTCCATTTCTTCAATATTTTCAATCTCATCTGTACTTTCTCCATAAACACATACAGAGAATGTAAGTATTATCGAAATTATTAATAATAACGTCTTTTTTCCCATATTATGCCCCCATCATTATTCTTTTACATATTAATAATTATTATAGCATCTTTACTTTACTTTTTAAACTTCTGAGTAAAATAAAAAAGCCTATAGATTAAAATTCTAAAAATTATAGGCTTATTTTTCCAATCATTAAATAATTTTATATTGTATTATGTTCAAATGTTATTAAATTCACTTTACACTATACATCTTTATTCCTTCCATTATAGCTATTGCAATTTTCTTCTTATACTTGTTGTCTTGCAATAATTTATTATCCTCCAGATTAGTTATAAAACCAATCTCTACTAATACTCCAGAAGCTTCCGTCTCCCTTAGTATGAAAAAATTTTCTGCCATGGGTTGAGCTTCTAAATCATAATCACCTAGATAGTCCCTATAAACTATTTCATTTATAGATTCACAAATATTTTCTGCTAGCCTTCTACTTTCATCAGATGTTGGATAATAATATACTTGAACTCCCCTTGCACTACTCCTCTTGTTTGAATTTACATGTATACTTATAAAAGCTTTTGGTTTATTTTCATTTACAATTGTTTTTCTTGCATTCAAATCTCTTTTATATCTAGAAGCATTAACATTACTATATTCTTCTAAGGACTCATCCTTATTCCTAGTCATAATTACATTAAATCCTTCTTTATTCAATTCTTTTTTTAATTTTAAACTTACGTCTAAATTTATATCCTTTTCAAGGAGTCCACTACTATCACTTGTACCCCCATCTATTCCCCCATGACCTGGATCCACTACTATTACTTCTCCAGACTTTCTACCTAAAGTTTGAAATATTCTTGTATTTGATAAAAAGGCTATAATGACAAACATCACTAAAAGAACTAATACCAAAAACAATATCCTTTTATTAAGTTTACCTATAAACACTTTAGGCTTTCTCTTTTTTTTCATTTTTTCACCCTGCCTCATAAATTGTAAAATCTCTCTATATGTTTATTTCATATCTTAATCATATATGCTAAATAAACATATGAACCTAAATAAGTGAGAAAAAACCATCCCTCTTTCTTATTCGTCACAACTTAATAATTTTTTCTTCTTGCAAAGTCTACAAATCGAAATTTATCAGGGCGATGTCTAGATTCTGTATATTGGAATAGGCTAGCATCATCTAAATAGGTATAACTTTTTACTACTACTATCATATCATAGTCTTCTAAGTCTAAATACTCCTTATCCTCATTGGATACTCTTTGAACTGTTATTTCTTTTTTCGCAAAACTTATATTTAACCCTAACTCTTTTTCAATATATTCATATATAGAGTTTTGGCATATTTCTTCGGTCAATGTTGGAATGTATTTACTGTTGAAATAATCCTTATCCAAAATAATTTTTTTATTATCAATTTCTCTTGATCTAATGACTCTCCATATTAAATCATCTTCAGATAGCTCTAGTTTTTTTACCAAAAATTTATCTGGATTAATTAAATCCAGTTCATGAAGCAGAGTACTAGAGCCTACTCCCATCCTTTTAGAAAGCTCTTTAAATGTAACTATACCTGTTATAGGAAAATCTAACTTGTCTACATCTAAAACAAAGGAGCCCTTTCCCTTTATTTTATGAATATAACCGTTACCCTCTAATAAATCTAAAGATTTTCTAATAGTGTCCCTAGATACATTGTATTTTTCCATAAGTTCGTTTTCAGAAGGTAATTTCTCTCCTGGCTTAATATTTTTGTTTTCTATACTATCCATTATGTCATTATATATATTTAAATACTTTATTTCCATACTACATCACCTTTATTTATAGTACCATCATCGATTTATTTTTTCAAGATGATATACTATAGATTCATAAGGCCTCAATTTTATATTGTCAATATTCTTGCTTACTTCCTCATAATTAGAGATTAATACCTCTACATTCCATTCTTCATAATCTATAGATTTAGGTAATTTAAATACTGTATCCTTGTCAAAGAAATTATTTATTACAAGAAGTTTTTCATTTTCATAATTCCTGATATAGGCGAATATTTCCTCATGTTTTTCAAGAATAGGTTTAAAATCCCCATGAGAAATAATATTATAGTCTTTTCTAAGTTGTATTAACTTTTTATAATAGTAAAAAACAGATCTTTTATCTTTTAGGGCTTTTTCCACATTTATATCTTTATAATTTTCACTTATAGGAATCCAAGGTTCCCCTAAGGTAAAACCTCCATTTTCACCAGTATTCCATTGCATAGGTGTTCTAGAATTATCTCTAGATTTAGATTGTAATATTTTAATTATATCTTCTTTACTTCTACCTTCTTCCTTCAGTATCTTATAATACTGGATAGTTTCAACATCCCTATAGTCTTGAATTTTATCAAAATAAGGATTTGTCATACCAATTTCTTCTCCCTGATAAATATAAGGAGTTCCTCGTAACATATGAATGGCAGTTCCAAGCATCTTAGCAGACTCTTTTAAATATCTTTCATCATTTCCAAAACGTGATACCACTCGGGGCTGATCATGATTAGACCAAAATAGGGCATTCCATCCTCCACCTTCAGCCATCCCAATCTGCCATTCAAATAGAATTTTTTTAAGTTCAATAAAATCAAAATCCATTAACGACCATTTTTCTCCATCTTTATAATCTACTTTTAAATGATGGAAATTAAATATCATAGATAATTCTTTTTCTCTAGGGTTACTATATTTAATACAATTTTCAATATCCGTTGAGGACATCTCTCCTACAGTAATTATATCTTTTTTATTACCAAAAGTATTTTTATTTAACTCTTTTAAATATTGGTGAATTTTTGGACCATCAGTATAATATTTTCTGCCATCTCCTGTTAAATCGTCCTTAAATTCTTCAGGTTTGGATATTAAATTAATAACATCTAGTCTAAAACCCTTTACACCTTTATCTATCCAAAAGTTAACTATATCATATAATTCCTTTCTAACTTCAGGGTTTTCCCAATTTAAGTCCCCTTGGGTCTTATGAAATAAGTGTAGATAATACTCGTCAAATTCCTCTACATATTCCCAAGCAGAACCACCAAATTTAGATATCCAATTAGTTGGTTCCTTACCTTCTTTAGGTTTTTTAAATATATAATAGTCTTTATATTTTCTATCTCCTGTTAAGGCCTTTTTAAACCACTTATGTTCTGTAGATGTATGGTTTAGTACCATATCTAATATAATATCTATACCGTATTTGTTAGCCTCTTTAACCATTTCTTCAAAATCCTCCATGGTTCCAAATCGAGGATCTATATTTTTATAATCTTCTACATCATAGCCATTATCATTTAAAGGAGAAACATAAAAAGGCGTTAGCCAAATATAGTCAACTCCTAATTCTTTAAGATACCAGATTTTCTCTTTTACTCCTTTTAAATCTCCTATTCCATCTCCATTAAAGTCATAAAAAGATTTCGGATATATTTGATATATTGTGCTTTTTTTAAAGTCCTTCATAAGCTAAATTCACTCCCTTGTCTATTATGATAAATAAAAAAGAAGGAGACGTATAGCTCCCTCTTTTTTGTTTTAATATATTATATACGCTCTTTCTTTGCTAATTTCTTATTTTTAGAAAATGTTATTGTCAGTCCAAAGGGAACTACTATTGCCATTACCATGGCTATAAGAAATTTCCCCATATATTGTGGCTGTATAGAAAGTATTCCTGGTAGTCCACCTACCCCTATGGAATTTGCCATAATTCCTGAACCTACGGAGAATATAGCTGCCAATGCTGAACCTATCATAGCCGCTAGGAATGGATAACCATATTTTAAATTAATTCCAAACATAGCTGGTTCTGTTACTCCTAAATAAGCTGATATTGTTGCTGGTATTGATACTTGTTTTTCTTCTTCATTTTTTCTATTAAGGAATATAATTGCTAAAACTGCAGAACCCTGAGCTATATTAGATAGAGCTATCATTGGCCATAAGTTAGTTCCATGAAATTCATTCATTAACTCTAGATCAATAGCATTAGTCATATGGTGTAATCCTGTTATTACTAAAGGAGCATATAAAAATCCAAATACTGCTGCAAATAACCACTTAACGGTAGAGGTTAAACCAGCGTATACACCATTTGATATAGCAGTACCTATTTTCCAACCAATTGGTCCTAATATTGTATGAGCTACTAATACTGTTGGTACTAAAGCCAAGAAAGGTACTACTATCATTGAAATATATTCAGGAACAACCTTACGTAACTTCTTTTCTAATACAGCTAGTAAATATCCCGCTAACATAGCCGGTATAACTTGAGCTTGATATCCAATCATTTGTATTTGGGCAAATCCAAAGTCCCAAAATGGTATTTCTTCTGCTCCAGCTACTCCATAGGCATTTAATAATTGAGGGGATACTAAGGTAATACCTAGTACTATTCCTAATATTTGAGTTGTACCCATTTTCCTAGTTATTGACCATGTAATACCTACTGGTAAGAAGTGAAATATAGCTTCACCTATTAACCATAAAAAATCATATACTCCCGACCAAAATGGATAAACCTCTACAATAGTTTTTGTTCCATTATCTAATAATTCTATGTCTCCAATAATATTTCTAAATCCAAGAATAAGTCCACCAACAATAATCGCTGGAATTAAAGGTGCAAATATTTCCGCCAAATGAGAAGCCGTCTTTTGTAAAGGATTTAAGTTTTGTCTTCCTGCTACTTTAGTTTCCTCTTTTGTAGCTATTTTTATATTAGCTATTTTAGTTAATTCATTGTAAAAATCTGATACTTCATTACCAATAATTACTTGAAACTGACCTGCTTGAGTAAATGTACCTTTAACAGATTTTAAGTTTTCAATTTTTTCTGTATCCGCTTTTTTAGGATCTCTTAGTACGAAACGTAATCTTGTAACACAGTGGGATACACTGTCAATATTTTCTTCTCCACCAATATAATTTAATAATTTTAAAGCATCTTCCTTAAACTTCGCCATTCCCCTAAACCTCCTTATATTATACTTTTTTGTGAAAACCTTATCTTAACCTGTACGTACAGATTATAAATAAATTATAACCTGTACGTACAGGTTTGTCAAGATTTAAAAAGTGAGAAGGAGGATCGCCCCCCTTTCTCACTTTACCTAAACTACTATATACTTGTTTTAAAGACCTTTAACCATATGAACCGATTCTTGGTGGTAATTTATTCTGACTAACATATATCCATTAAACATTTTATTCACTTCTTCATCTCCAGTATCTACTAAAAGAGGCCGTTCTCCCAGGGACATAAGCTTTTTCTTTGTTGCAATTATTTGGATATTTTCCTTCCCTATTTTTTGTATAACCTCTGCACTAAGCTGTTGATTACCTCTTCCTAAAATATAACCTTGGCCCCCAATTACAGTAACTATTAGTTTAGCCTTTTTACCTTTTATATGTTCTAAAATTTCTTTTTCATTAACATCCGATACTACAAGTTTTTTATTTTGCACTATATCTATTCCCAATAAGGTATTAGGCAATCCAAGTTTCTCCATAATAGGCCTAGTAGAAGTTCCTGAGCCTATTATATATAAAACGTCTGGCTTCATTTGTTCTATAATTTTATCAGATATTCCATCTAATGATGCTTCTTCCCCTTCTATTCCACCAGATTTTTGGTTTTGCACTAACTCAGGTTCAAAAGGAACTTTCATATATCCGTATAACTTTGCCGTTACTTGTCCATCTCTGAAGGCTTCTTCATCAATATCCATAACTTCAAATTCTTTTGTTTCCATACCTTTATCTTGTAAATATTTTAACGCTACCTCCCCAGCGGACCTGGGATGGTTAGCATAAACTCCAGAATGAATTTTAACTCCTGCTGGTATCCCAATGACTGGTACTTTAGTATTAACAGAATTATAAATATTCCTAGCAGTTCCATCACCACCAGCAAAAAGTAATAAATCTATTCCAAAATCTAGCATATCATTTGCAGCCTTTTCCGTATCAATTGGACCTGTATTGTCTTTATCTTCTCCTAAAACTATTGGCTTAAAACCTACTGAGGTAGTTATTTCTTCCCCCATACTACCCGGATATGTAACTATTTGTATGTCTTCTTTAAGAGGAAATAAAACTTCCAAAGCTTTTTTTGCCTTTTTCGGTGCCTCAGGATATGCTCCTAATTCTTTTGCTTTTTCTAAAACCTTAACTCCATCAGTACCTTTCAATCCTACTTTACCACCCATCCCCGCAATTGGATTTACTATAAAACCTAATTTCAAAATAAACACCCCCTACGGTTAATATTAAGTATTTTATACATTCATTGCAAGACCTATAAATATATAATTAATAAACGTTTTGTATATCTGTTTATCTTAGATATTCTTAATTTCTGTTCATCATAGATTTACCCTTTTAATTATTATTTACTCATTCCCTTCCTTAGAGAAAAGCCTCCACTATATCCCCCCTTAATTTACTTACTATTTCTTATGTAAATAACCTACTCCATATAGCAATATTCTTTTCCATACTCTTAATGATTTTAGGCTGGATATTTTCTCCTATAGTAATTAAAGTATTAGCTAAAGGTTTTGAAGGAAAATTAGTTAAGCTATTTTTTGAAAGAGGAGCTTTTGACCAAAAAGCCACATATATAACATATCAAGCTTTAGTCTTTTACTAATAAAAAGCCTAAATAATAAAACTAAGGCAATAAATAAAAGGAAAAGTGTTATAGGAATAGTGAAATTTCTATTAGCTATAGTAGTTATGGCAATAGTGACATTAATAACATTTAAGACCTTAACAAAACTATTGGGAAATAATCCAAGGGAAAATGCCATAAAATTATTAGGCTCTATAATAGTGGGTCTCGGATTTTACATAAGTTTGTGCAAGAAATCAAGTTTATGTGAGCCTTTAAAAAAATAGAATATATAAACCTGGGTCAAAGACCCAGGTTTCAATTATGGCCTAGACTTTTTACTCAATTACTTTTCCTAAATAATCATTTATTGCGCTTCTCAATGCTTGCACACCAAGATTAGAACAATGAAGTTTGTTTTCAGGCAATCCATCTAAGGCATCCACTATATCT
>Ga0079226_10001167_pt1 | contig 19957 bp, 17 predicted proteins | sample Poulit2014_FD_76345 | JGI IMG/M metagenome (GOLD analysis project Ga0079226, IMG submission 76345) | Agricultural soil microbial communities from Georgia to study Nitrogen management - Poultry litter 2014 | ecosystem: Environmental > Terrestrial > Soil > Agricultural land | place: USA: Georgia... | reverse complement strand
TATGGAAGAACAAGAAGCAGACAAACGTGCTTTAGAGGAAAAGAGAATTTCAGTAGAAGCTAAAAAAGAAGAAGTAGAGGAAAGAAAAGTTGCGTTAGAAGCTCAAAAAGATGAGCTAGTAGCATTAAAAGATCAATTAGATGAACAATTAGCCGAGAGAGAAACGTTAATGGCTCAACTTGAAGAGGAATACGAAGAATTAGAAGATTACAATCTTACGCTTGAGGAAGAAGAGGCAATCCTTAATGCAGAAGCAGACTCTATTCAAAAAGCGAAAGAAATAGCAGAAAAAGAGAAAAACAAATTAGAAAAATTGGCCAAAGAAAGGGCTGCAAAGGAAAAAGCTGCGAAGAATAAGCCCAGCACGAACTCTAGTAGTAATAGTTCAGCAGATGTAACAACAGCATCAAATTCTACATCAAGTGGTGATTTTATTAGACCAGTTCCAAATGGGGTTACTTCTGGATTTGGTCAAAGATGGGGTAAATTACATGCGGGATTAGATTTTGGTTCACCAATCGGTACCCCAGTTAAAGTCGCAGCTTCTGGAAATGTGCGCTTGGCGGGTTCAATGAGCGGTTATGGAACAACAATTATGGTTGATCATTATATTAATGGTAAAACATATACTACTTTATATGGTCACTTAAGTTCAATTTCTGTTTCCCAGGGACAAACTGTTTCCCAAGGACAAATTATCGGACATACAGGTAATACTGGACGTTCCACAGGTCCACACTTACATTTTGAAATTCATCCAGGTGGTTGGAGAAATCCTGCTAACCCATCACAATTTATAAATTAAGTTATACATTTTTACTAATGTAGGCACATAAACTAAGTATAATCAAAGGCATCCACATTATTGTGTGATGCCTTTTCTAAATTGACATTTTTTATTAAAATAGAATAAATCCTTAGTCATTCGTTCGATATCATGATATGATTTTCAATACTGGTAATCGTTTTTAAACAAATAGAGGTGAGAGAATGAAGTTTAATAAAAAGCAATTAGTGATTCTGCTGGTAGCAGTATTACTATTAGGATTTGCTGGTGGTTATTTTGGAGTTACGTTAGCCGGAGGAAATCAATCTACACCAGAAGGGATGTTAACAAATAATCAGTTATCTTCCGAAAAAGAGGATATGCAAAGTCCAAAAATGGAAAAAATATCACAAGCTTATAATTTAATTAATGAACATTTCATAGAAGATGTAGAAGATCAAGCATTAATTGAAGGTGCAATTCAAGGTATGTTAGCAACCCTTGAAGATCCTTATAGTTCTTATATGAATGTGGAAGCTATGGAAGAGTTTGATGAACAAATAGAATCCTCTTTTGAAGGAATTGGAGCGGAAGTAAGTATGGTGAACGGAAATGTAACGATTGTCGCTCCTATTAAAGATTCTCCTGCTGAAAAAGTAGGACTTAGACCAAATGATCAAGTTTTAGAGGTTGATGGTGAAAGTTTAGAGGGCCTTGACTTAAATGAAGCGGTTAATCAAATTCGTGGTGAGAAAGGTTCGGAAGTTGTGTTAACTATTTTACGTTCAGGGGCATCAGATCCTTTTGAAGTCACGCTTGTTCGAGATGAAATTCCTGTTGAAACAGTTTATTCAGAACTTCACGAGGAAAACGGACATAAAACGGGAATTATTGAAATCACTAATTTCTCCGAACGTACGGCAGACGAATTTAACGAGCAATTAGAACAGCTGGAAAATGATGGGATGGATGCCCTGGTGATTGATGTTCGAGGAAATCCAGGGGGATTATTAAATTCTGTAGAAGATATTTTAGAAAACTTTATCCCTAAAGATATTCCATATATACAAATTGAAGATAGAGATGGAAACAAAGAAGAATATTATACCAATCTAGATAATAAAAAAGAGTATCCAATCAATGTAGTTATTGACGAAGGAAGCGCATCTGCTTCAGAAATTCTTGCCGTTTCAATGAAAGAAATTGGTTATGACATTGTTGGAACAGAAAGTTTTGGTAAAGGTTCAGTACAGCAAGCCGTTCCTCTAGGTGATGGAAGTACAATTAAACTCACCTTTTATAAATGGTTGTCTCCAAAAGGAAATTGGATCAATGAAGTTGGTGTTGAACCAACAGTAGAAGTAGAGCAACCAGATTATTATTATACAAATCCGGTTCAAGTGGAAGACATATTAAAGCTTGACGATACAGGTGATATTTTAGAGAATATTCAAGTTATGCTGAAAGGATTAGGTTATGATCCAGGTCGAACGGATGGCTATTTTAGTAAAGAAACAAAAGATGCCGTCGAAAACTTTCAAAAAGATAATGATCTGAAACAGACTGGTGAAATTGATGAAGAAACTGCAGGTATGATTGAGACAAAAGTAGTTGAAAATATCCGTGAAGGTAAGGATGACATTCAGCTAGAAAAGGCTATTGAAACATTATATGAATAAATAAAAATTGATGGGCCTGACTCCAAGCTATTCCGTAGTGATGAGACAGGTCCATTTTTATTTTTAGGTAATTATTGATCTGTTTTTAACTAACACTTGAAAAAAATTTAGCGTGATGGAAACAAAAAGCTCGTCCTTAAGGTGAGCATTGGATTAGAATTAGTTTAAAACTGCCATGAAGAATTATACCAATTACCGTTTCAGGTGGTCTATTACTTAAAGGGTAGTGTCCCAATTGGCATTTCGCATGGTCTATTGCTTCAAAAAATAACACATAGAAGTGTTCCGAGTGACATCACAATGGTTGTTTCATCCCAACAGGTAACATAAGATAGAAAGGTTAAATCATTTATTAAAAAACCAATTAAAATCATTTTTCTCTATTGAAAGATTTTTTTCTTTATATCAAGTATACTAATAGAAAGGATACATCGGTGGATAAAACATATTAATGAACATAGATAACCGGGTCGGGGGGATAAAATGATTAGTACTTGGCTAATTGAAATTGCTAAAGGGATTGGAAAATTTTTTTTAAATCCATTGTTTTATTGGGGAGTTTTATTAGTTGTAATTGCTGGATATCGGAGAATAAAGAAGGAAAGGTTACTTTTTGGCTCACGGGTGTTTGATATTTTTAGTGAATGGAAAAATACATGGATTCTATCACTACTATCAGGCTTACTTATTTCAGCTGTTTTATTAGGTGTCGGAATTGTTTATTCTTACGAAACTATTATTATATTAATTATTGTTGCCATTATTTTAAGTATAACAATGCGATTTACAATGTTGTCTGTCAGTTATACGATTGGTTTAACCTATTTATTGCTTCTATTTCTTCCATATTTATGGGATGAACAGACTTATTTCAATCATAATTTATTTTCGAATGTAAATTATGTAGGAATTGCTATTTTATTAGGATTGTTTTTATTAGTTGAAGCAATCTTAATTAGTAAAAGCAAGCGAAATGAAACTTATCCGTCCTTAGTTAAAGGAAAACGTGGAAATTGGATTGGGGAACATCATATCAAAAAATTAAGCCTTATACCTGTTTTTTTATTAGTTCCAACTGGAATGTTAACGCCTATTGAACCTTATTGGCCATTCTTTCCACTTGGTGGGGAAACGTATAGTATTGTACTATTTCCATTTTTAATAGGATTTGATTATAAAGTAACCTCAGATCTTCCTGTAGCAGTGTCTAAACGTTTGGGAAGAGGAATTTTTTTATTAGGCATTGTAGTACTTTTATTAGCTATAGGTAGTATATACCTACCGTGGCTTTCCTTTGTAGCAGTATTAGTTGCTTTACTAGGCCGTGAAATTATTAATTATAGGGAACGGATGAAAAATAAAAAGGAACAACCGTATTTCTTCCAGGATGATAACGGTCTTCAAGTACTGGGCATTATCCCTCATACTCCAGCAGCACGACTTGATATTCTCGTAGGGGAAAAGATTTTAAAAGTGAATGGATATCCTGTTCAAACGACTTATGATTTTTATAAAGCGTTGCAAAATAGCGGCTCATTTTTTAAAATGGCTGTGTTAGATGACAATGGTGAAGTTCGTTTTATCCAAAGTGCTTTTTATGAAGGGGACCATCATAAATTAGGACTAATCTTCACATCGAAACCTTATAGAGAAAAATAATAGGATTGATAATGGGGTTGGGACAAAACTTAAATGTTAGATTATGTAGACGAACAATGCATAGTACTGTATTTAATTAAAGAGAGACTGAATTCCATCGCTACGGAAAAATACTACGCACATCCAGAAGCGGCTGATGTGCCTTGCCCTGGAAAAGGGGACATGAGTTGCCCGCCCCGCAAAGGCTGGGTTTAGTCGGCCTGCCTTTGTCCGCATTTCGGGGTCTTATCTAGACCTTAGCTCCCACAGGAGTCTCCGTATTTTTCCCTCGCTAAAACAATACAATGTTCATTTTTAAAGGTGATTGTTTTAGCTATATCTCAGAGCCCCTTTATGAACAGCTGTACTTTCTTATATAATGTGAATGTATTCACGAGTGATAGAGGTTTTATACGAAAGGTGAACTATTAAAAACATACAATAATAACACTGTTGGAAAGGTGTTAAGGTATGTATTTATAGTCATTCATTGTTCATAAATTAACGAAAATAAGTGATTTAAATCACAAGAAGAAAGGTTGTTTCACCTTATACTATAACTAAAGATAAGCTAATCCATTCAATCTAGACACAGATAACAATAGACCAATGAATGATTGGATGGGAGACAAGTAAACTTATCTAACTATTAAAATGAGGTGAAAGATATGTTAAAAAAAGTCGGCTATCAGTTAATTATTGGTCTAAGTATTTTAGTACTTTTGTTATCTGCTTGTGCGGGACCTACAAAGGATTCCGGAGATCAAACATCATTGGATGCTGTGAAAAATGTTGAAACTGTTAATGCGGAAGAAGAAATAGAAATTATTGAACCACATAAAGATTTAAACCAAGAACCAGTCCCTATAGAAATCGAACGAGACGGGAAAGATGTTTTTGTAAAGATGACAGCACAAATTACTGATATTGAAATTGAACCAGGTAACATTTATAAAGCTTGGACATTTAATGGAGAAGCACCAGGTCCACTCATTGTCGTTGAAGAAGGGGATACACTCCATTTTGAAATTGATAATTTGGATCCTGCTATTCCACATAGTATTGATTTACATGCTGTTCATACAAATCCAGTAGAAGGTTTTGCCGACGTAGATCCAAACGATAAAGGAGCCTTTTCATTCCCGACTTCCTCTCCAGGCGTATTCATGTATCATTGTGCAACAGAACCAGTCCTTTCTCATATTGCTAACGGCATGCATGGTGTCATCATTGTTCAGCCGAAAGACGGATTTCCAACTGATGATGAAGTTGACCAAGAATACGTTATTATCCAAAATGAATGGTACAAATACAATGATTTTTATGATATGACAAATGGTGTACCTTCTCAAGTAGTATTTTCTACTAAAGCGTTACATGAGGGACAACCAAACACAAATGGAACGACTACTGCTGTGAAAGATGAACCGCTTGAAGCAAAAGCTGGGGAAAAGGTCAGACTCTATATTAACAACGTTGGACCAAATGAAGTGAGCTCATTTCATGTGATTGGTTCCATCATGGAAGATGTGTATATGGATGGAAACCCAGCAAACCATATGGAAGGCATGCAAACCGTTATGTTGCCAGCGAGTGGAGGTGCAGTTGTAGAATTTACACTTAAAGAACCCGGAGATTACTCATTTGTTACTCACCAATTCAATCATGCTACTAAAGGAGCAGTAGGAGTTATCAAAGTAACGGAATAAGTTCTGTATAAATTTTCAGAGAGACGCTTTCTTCTTAGAAGGAGAGAGCGTCTTTTATAGTTAGTTTAATATTTTTTCCCTATAAATAAATTACGATATAATGAATGTAAAGCTTTGTGCAAAAATATCGAATACTTGTTCGTTAGTATGTTAAAATAACCGTAGATTGTGGTACACTATGTATCAATAGGTAGAACGGAGGCATTAGTGTGGAAAATCAGTTTGAATTGGCGTCACCCTACCAACCTAGTGGTGACCAACCAAGTGCGATTAAAGAAATAACTGAAAAAGTGAAAGCAGGACAGCGCCATCAGACATTGCTTGGTGCAACAGGTACAGGTAAAACATTTACTATATCAAATGTTATTGAAGAAATTAACCGACCAACTCTAGTTATTGCTCATAATAAAACATTGGCGGGGCAGTTATATAGTGAATTTAAAGAACTTTTCCCAAATAATGCAGTTGAATATTTTGTAAGTTTTTATGATTACTATCAACCAGAAGCATACGTACCATCAACAGATACGTTTATTGAAAAGGATGCTAGTATCAACGATGAAATTGATAAATTGAGACACTCTGCGACGTCAGCTCTTTTTGAACGTAATGATGTATTAATTGTCGCATCTGTTTCATGTATATATGGACTCGGTTCTCCGGAAGAATATGGAAGCCATGTTCTCTCTTTACGAACTGGTCAGGAAAAAGATAGAGATGAATTGTTGCGTGATCTAGTGGATGTTCAATATGCAAGGAATGATATTAATTTTCAGCGTGGAACATTTCGGGTCCGTGGTGATTCAGTTGAAATCATCCCAGCCTCTCGTGAGGAACAATGTGTAAGAATTGAGTTTTTTGGAGATGAAATTGACCGGATTAGAGAAGTGGATGCAATAACGGGTGAAATTATTGGCGACCGTGAGCATATCGCTATTTTCCCAGCTTCCCACTATGTTACCCGTGAAGATAAGTTAAAATTAGCCATTAAAAATATTAAAAAAGAGCTTGATGAACGTTTGAAAGAACTCAACGAACAAGGGAAGCTGCTTGAAGCACAGCGCATCGAACAACGGACAATGTATGATATTGAAATGATGGAAGAAATGGGATTCTGTTCAGGCATTGAAAACTATTCCAGACATTTGACCTTGAGAGAGCCTGGAGCGACCCCTTATACACTTTTCGATTACTTTCCAGATGATTTTTTAGTCGTTGTCGATGAATCACATGTTACCTTACCACAAGTTCGTGGAATGTATAATGGAGATCAGGCGAGAAAGCAAGTCCTTGTCGATCATGGATTTCGCTTGCCATCTGCTTTGGATAACCGTCCGTTAAAATTTGAAGAATTTGAAGAAAAAACTAACCAATTAATCTATGTCTCTGCAACCCCGGGGCCTTATGAACAGGAACATGCCCCAAAAGTTACGGAGCAGATTATTCGCCCAACAGGATTGCTTGATCCAAAGGTTGACGTCCGACCAATCGAAGGACAAATTGATGATCTAATAGGTGAAATTAATAAGAGAACGAAGCGAAATGAACGGGTTTTAATCACCACTTTAACGAAAAAAATGTCTGAGGATTTAACAGATTATCTGAAAGAACTTGGTATGAAAGTAGCTTATTTACATTCTGAAATAAAAACATTAGAACGAATTGAAGTGATTCGTGATTTGCGGATTGGGAAATATGACGTATTAGTTGGAATTAATCTCCTGCGTGAGGGACTGGATATTCCTGAAGTATCTTTAGTGGCCATTTTAGATGCTGATAAGGAAGGGTTTTTAAGATCAGAAAGGTCACTCATTCAAACCATGGGTCGTGCGGCACGTAACGAAAATGGTGAGGTTATTATGTACGCAGATAAAATAACCGATTCAATGCGAGTAGCCATCGATGAAACAAATCGTCGCCGTGAGATTCAAATGAAGTATAATGAAGAACATAATATTACACCGACTACGATTAAAAAAGAGGTTCGTGACGTGATTCGTGCAACTGTTGCAGCAGAAGATACTAATGAATATGGAGAAACGAAACCAAAAAGTTTAACCAAGCTTACAAAAAAGGAAAAAGACGAAACTTTGGAAAACATGGAAAAAGAAATGCGAGACGCAGCAAAAGCGCTTGATTTTGAAAAAGCTGCAGAACTTCGTGATATCATTTTTGAACTTAAAGCGGAAGGATGACAAGCCTATGTCTAGCAAATCAATTAAAATACAAGGGGCTAGAGCTCATAATTTAAAGAATATTGATCTTAAGATACCAAAAAATAAATTTGTTGTTGTAACAGGTCTGTCAGGATCAGGAAAATCATCGCTTGCTTTTGATACGGTTTATGCAGAGGGACAACGGAGGTATGTAGAATCTCTATCAGCTTATGCCCGTCAATTTTTAGGGCAAATGGATAAACCAGATGTCGATCTAATCGAAGGGCTTTCCCCCGCCATATCCATTGATCAAAAAACGACTAGTAAAAACCCGCGTTCAACGGTAGGAACAGTTACAGAAATCTATGATTATTTAAGACTTTTATTTGCCCGTGTAGGCAGACCGACTTGTCCAAGACATGGGATTGAAATCAGTTCTCAAACTGTGGAGCAAATGGTGGATCGTATTTTAGAATATCCTGAACGAACTCGCTTGCAGATACTTGCTCCGGTTATTTCAGGACGTAAAGGCGAACATGTGAAAGTACTTGAGAATCTGAAGCAAGAAGGATATGTAAGAATCCGTGTCGATAATGAAATGCGAGAGGTAACAGAAGATATAAAGCTGGATAAAAATAAAAAACACTCTATTGAAGTTGTTGTGGATCGTATTATTGTAAAAGAGGGTGTGACAAGTCGATTAAGCGACTCCATCGAAACTGCACTTAAACTTGGTGGAGGAAATATTATAGTAGATGTGATGGAGCATGAAGAACTACTATTTAGTGAAAATCATGCTTGTCCGATTTGTGGATTCTCTATAGGTGAATTAGAGCCAAGGTTATTCTCTTTTAATAGTCCTTTTGGTGCGTGCCCTACATGTGATGGATTAGGTACTAGTTTGGAGGTAGACCTTGATTTAGTGATTCCTGATTGGAGTCTAAGCTTAAATGAACATGCGATCGAGGCATGGAAACCGATTAGTTCACAGTATTATCCTCAACTCCTTAAGAGTGTTTGCGAACATTATGACATTGATATGGATAAACCCGTGAAAGATATCCCCAAAAAGAAAATGGACAAAATTTTATATGGAAGTGGAAAAGAGAAAATACGTTTCCACTTTGTTAATGACTTTGGAAAAGTCCGGGATAATATGATTTATTTCGAAGGTGTAATCAATAATATTGATCGCCGTTATAGAGAAACAACATCCGATTTCACCCGTGAAAAGCTTGAAAAATTTATGGTTGAAAAAAATTGTTCAACTTGTAAAGGATACCGGCTAAAAGAGGAAGCATTAGCCGTTCTTATTAACGGTTATCATATTAGCCAAGTAACAGATTACTCGATTAATGAAGCAGGGGACTTTTTCAAATCCCTTGAGTTAACCGAGAAGGAAGAACAAATCGCTCGCCTGATCTTAAAAGAAATTAGTGATCGTTTAGAGTTTTTAAAAAATGTTGGTCTAAATTATCTAACCTTATCCAGATCTTCTGGTACATTGTCTGGAGGAGAAGCACAGCGTATACGTTTGGCCACGCAGATTGGCTCAGCTTTAACGGGGGTCTTGTATGTTCTTGATGAGCCTTCGATTGGTCTGCATCAGCGTGATAATGATCGTCTCATTCAAACATTAAAAAAGATGCGTGACTTAGATAATACGTTGATTGTCGTTGAACATGATGAAGATACAATGCTTGCTGCAGATTGGCTAATTGATATTGGTCCTGGTGCTGGGGCTCATGGTGGAGAAATAGTTGCAAGTGGTAGCCCAACAAAAGTAATGAAATTGAAGAAATCATTAACTGGACAATATTTATCTGGTAAAAAGTTTATACCAGTCCCAAATGAAAGACGAAAAGTAGGAGACCGTTATGTTGAGGTAGTAGGTGCGAGAGAAAATAACTTAAAAAATGTCACTGCTAAATTCCCTATCGGTTTACTTACTGTTGTGACAGGCGTTTCTGGATCTGGGAAAAGTTCATTAATTAATGAAGTTTTATATAAAGGACTTGCTCAAAAGCTATATAAAGGGAAGCAACGACCAGGCTTGCATAAAGAAATTAAAGGTATTGAACAAATTGACAAAGTAATTGATATTAATCAGGCTCCCATTGGCCGTACTCCGCGATCAAATCCAGCAACATATACTGGCGTTTTTGATGATATACGTGATGTATTTGCACAGACTAATGAAGCGAAAGTCCGCGGTTACAAAAAAGGACGTTTTAGTTTTAACGTAAAAGGTGGACGCTGTGAAGCATGTCGTGGGGATGGGATTATTAAAATTGAAATGCACTTCCTTCCCGATGTTTATGTCCCGTGTGAAGTGTGCCATGGTAAACGTTATAATCGAGAAACGTTGGAAGTCTTATATAAAGGAAAAAGCATTGCAGATGTGTTAGATATGACAGTGGAGGAAGCGCTCGACTTTTTTGCAAATATACCTAAGATCAAACGAAAAATCCAAACAATTTATGATGTTGGTCTTGGTTATATTACACTTGGTCAACCAGCTACAACGTTATCTGGCGGGGAAGCCCAACGTGTAAAACTTGCTAGTGAATTGCATCGACGCTCAAATGGTAAATCAATTTATATATTGGACGAACCAACCACAGGTTTGCATACAGATGATATTAAACGATTGATGGATGTTCTTCAGCGGCTTGTCGATAATGGAGATACGGTATTGATTATTGAACATAATTTAGATGTTATTAAAACTGCAGACCATATAATCGATCTTGGACCTGAAGGAGGAGACGGTGGGGGACAAATTATTGCAACGGGAACACCGGAAGAAATAGTGGAAAATAATGCCTCCTATACTGGACATTATTTAAAACCGATTCTGGAAAGAGATAAGGCCAGGATGGAAAAAAGATTGCAAGAAAAAGAGAAAGCCCCTGCTAAATAATGTTTTATTAAAAAGGCCACAAACCTCTATTTATTAGAGATTAGTGGTCTTTTTAATAATCGATATAAGGATTCACATGGACAAGTACATCAGCAATTTCTTGATATTCATCCATTAAGTTTTGCTTAACATTTTTAGCAATATCATGCCCTTGTTTCACGGTGATTTCAGGGTCAACACTAACTTTAATATCAATGACTACATAACTTCCATGTGTACGTGCAAGGATTTCATCAATCCTTAAAATACCCTGTATAGCATTTACTGTTTGTTCGTATTGTTTCGTTTCTTCATTGTCTAAAACTTTCTCCATTATAACAATAGAGGATTCCTTTGCTAAATCATAACCGACCTTGATAACGATAAGGGAGACTAAAATACCTGCGATGGCATCCCCATACAAGAGATAGGATAGTTGAAATGCTTCGCCAATCATCGCTGCCCCAATTCCAATTAAAGCGGCAAGAGATGATAAAGAATCAGATCTGTGATGCCATGCCTCAGCGATAAGTGCTGTGCTGTGGTATTTTTTTCCTAGATAATTTTTATAATGAAATAGTAACTCCTTAATGATGATAGAAAAAACTATTACATACAGAGCAAGCGTACCTGGAGCTTGTGGCGTTTCACCAAAGAAAACCTTTGCGGAAGAAATACTTAGTTCAACACCTACCATAATAAGTAATAGGGCAACGATAATGGATGCAATGTTTTCGGCTTTTCCATGACCATAAGGATGCTCCTTGTCTGGTGGTTTAGAGGCGATTTTCACACCAAATAAAACAACGACAGAACCAACAATATCAGAAGTTGAGTGGAGCGCATCAGCAAGCAATGCTCGACTTCCTGATATAAAACCAGCAATACCTTTCATTATTGCGAGTATTGTATTGATAATAATTCCAACCCAAGTGGCAATCATCACGGGTCTTATATTTTCTTTCATTATCTCACCCACCTTGATCATCATGACATATCGAAGTTTGACCGACTATAAATCCCTCAATATTGAAGTTTCACTTTATCTTACCAGACAAAAACACATTAGGTCTATAGCAACGTTCTTAGCTTTGGTGAAATTCCGTAAATCATGTGAAGTTTTTTGCTTTAGTCAAGTTGTTAAGTTTAAAATTTTGACGGTACCCGTTCATTTAGGTAATGTTAAAAGAGAGTAGTTGTAGGGAGGAATAAATATGAAACCGATTGATATAGAAAACGTGCAAAAAACATTAGACTCTCTTCTTAATAAACAAGTATATATTCATTTAGAAACAACAAATGGTGCTTATGCAAGTCATGTAAATGAAAAAGCATATAATGTAGGAGTTTATGCTAGAAATGTCAGCACATCATTTGAACAAGCGAAAATCGTAGGAGAAGGAAAGGCATATCGCGTTGGTCTAAAGCTTAATAAAGGCTGGATTTATGCTGAAGGTTTAACTGATTGGGAAATATATGAAAAAGACAAGCTCTTACTTGCAGGACATGATGCTGAAGGTAGACTCATGGTCGCGCTGCAAATTAGTGAAGAACCGTGTAGTTACTAAATTACGTTTCAAGGATTGGTGATAGATATGGAAAAACATGTTGTAGTAGTATACCCACATCCCGATGATGAATCCTTCGGGGCGGCAGGAACAATTACCAAGTTTCGAAAAGAGGGAGTTCCAGTTACTTATTTATGTGGTACATTAGGTGAAATGGGTAGAAATATGGGGAAACCACCGTTTGCGAACCGGGAAACATTGCCACTTATCCGTGAAAAAGAATTGGCTGAGGCGTGCCGTGTTCTTGATATAGATTATAAATTACTAGGTTACCGTGATAAAACAATGGAATATGAGGATGTAAGTGAAGTAGCAAATCATATTAAAGGAATTTTAGAAGAGATTGAACCAAGTCTTGTTATCACACATTATCCAAACTATGCTGTGCATCCTGATCATAATGCGATTGGGGCAGCAACGATTGAAGCTGTCCGGTTAATGGAACCAAGTCAACGTCCAAAGGTATGGGCACAAGCAATTTCAAGATCATTTGAAACATATTTGGGAGAGCCAGATATTACACATGATATAACGGAACATTTTGATGAAAAAGTAGAAGCAATATTTTCCCATCAATCACAAGCGGGAGGAATTATTGAAAGTTTCAGCGGTGAAACACCAGAAGCGCTTGAAGCCAAAACCGCTTTTAAAAAACGCATGAGCAAAGAACAATTCTACATTTGGGATTTTGAGAAATCAACTTCAACAAGGTGAAATGGCAAAATGTCCTTGATATAGACAATATTGTACAATTAACAACTGAGCAACTAGAACCCATTTAAAAGGTTCTTTTTGTTCATTTTGTTATGTCTTATCACAATATTATATACTGTGTAGCAAGCGGTAGGTTGTTTTCCGCAGCGATAGTTACCGCTCGGACAATTACTTCTTTTATGTAAAGGGCAAGATTTAGTCTTTAAAATATAAAGATGGATAAAAATGAAACTTTGGCGTGTCTTCTTGCGTATATTAACAATGTAGCTAATAAAATTTGTAATAAAATAAATGATAGCGGGAATAGTTAAAAAAACACATGTATAAAAAGTGTGTTTCCGAAAGGAGGCGGACGATGAAACGATTATATCGCTCTTATGAAAATAGAATGGTTGCAGGTGTTTTAGGGGGCCTTGGTGAATATGTTAATATAGATCCAACGCTTATAAGACTTTTATTTGTAATAATCCTTTTTGCAAGTTTCTTTACAGCAAGTATTATTTATTTTATAGCTATTTTTATTATTCCAGATGAAGGTGAGGTGCGCTAATGATTTTGCGTTGGTTTTTATCCATCTTACTAAACGCCATAGCATTAATAGCCGTTGCGCAAATCTTTGATTCGTTTCACCTTGAAAGTTTTGGAACAGCCATCTTAGCTAGTTTTATATTATCTATATTAAATACATTTTTAAAACCACTTCTTGTTTTATTAACATTACCAATTACCGTTTTATCACTTGGATTTTTTTTATTTGTGATCAATGCGATAACTTTAATGATCACCCAAAGTATTATTGGTTCAGCTTTTGATATCGATGGATTTGGCGTTGCTATTATTGCAGCAATTGTTATCTCTGTTCTAAACTTATTACTAAATCAACTGGTCAGAGATACATTAAGAACGTAGGCACCCTGCCTGCGTTTTTTCTATAACTAAATGAATCTACATAAACCACTAACTTTAATACGTCGTTATGTGCTACAATGAATAACAGTTAGTTTCAGTTTCTCAGGTTGGAGGTAAAAAGATGACTGCTGTTGTGAAAACAAAAGATTTACTTGATAACTTCACATTGAAATTAATTGCAGGTGAAGATGGTTTACATAGAGAAATATTAACGAGTGATATTTCAAGACCTGGTATTGAAATGACAGGCTACTTTAAGTTTTATCCTAAAGAACGGCTACAATTAATTGGAAGAACAGAAATGGCATATTTTCTCGATCTAAGTGAGGAAGAACAAAAGGATAGGGCATACCGTCTATGTACAGATGTCACCCCGGGGATTGTTGTAACAAGAAAGATGGAAGTCCCTCAAATTATGATTGATGCTGCCAACGAAGCTGGGGTTCCGATTTTACAATCGCCAAGAAAAACAACAAGGGTAATCAGTCGACTGACGAATTACTTAGAAATAAAATTTGCTCCATTTACAGCCATTCACGGTGTACTTGTTGATATTTATGGCGTAGGCGTTCTAATCACTGGCCAAAGTGGTGTCGGAAAAAGTGAGACTGCTCTAGAGCTTGTGAAACGCGGACATCGGCTAATTGCAGATGATAGTGTAGAAATACGACAAGAAGATTACGATACTTTAATAGGTAGTCCACCACCCCTTATTGAGCATTTATTAGAAATCAGGGGATTGGGAATCATTAATGTAATGACTTTATTTGGCGCAGGAGCGGTAAGAAATCATAAAAAGATTTCCATGATCATTAACTTAGAGCTGTGGGATCAGAAAAAACAATATGATCGTTTAGGACTTGAAGACGAAACGTTAAAAATCATGGATGTTGAACTTCCGAAGGCAACGGTTCCTGTTAGACCGGGAAGAAATTTAGCTGTAATCGTTGAAGTAGCTGCTATGAACTTTCGACTGAAACGTATGGGAGTGAATACAGCGGAGGAATTTTCCGAACGATTAACGAACATGATTGAACATGGAACAGATGGACTTTGATAGGAGTGTTTTGATTGAGTTGTGATGCACCTTCATTAAATCGTGTTTTTATTGAAATAGGTTCATGGCCAATTTATTGGTATGGTGTTATTATCGCTACTGGTGCTTTTTTAGGCTTGTACATAGCAACAAAAGAGTCCAATCGCCTTGGATTAAAAAAGGACACGATGGTCGATTTAGTTGTTTTTGCAATACCGATAGCGATTCTGTTTGCGCGGCTATATTATGTTATTTTTGAATGGGAGCAATATGCTGGTGGTCCATGGTGGAAGGTTTTCGCCGTATGGGAAGGTGGTCTTGCCATTCACGGTGCGTTAATTGGTGCAGTGCTTACCGCCATTGTTTTTGCAAAAGTTAGAAAGGTTCCTTTTTGGAAGCTTGCTGATATTGCAGCACCAAGTTTAATTTTGGGTCAAGCAATAGGCAGATGGGGAAATTTTATGAACCAGGAAGCCCATGGTGGCCCGATGTCAGAAGCAGCTTATGAAAATTTCCATCAATATTTACCAGACTTTATTATGAATCAAATGTGTATTGATGGAGTGATGTATTACCCAACATTTTTATATGAATCGTTTTGGAACATACTTGTCTTCGTTCTATTATTGTATCTAAGAAGAAAAAATCCATTGCGTGGAGAAGTATTTTTAACTTATGTGATGACTTATTCAATTGGTAGGTTCTTTATTGAAGGTATGAGGACAGATAGTTTATATGTGATAGGTGAACTGCGAACAGCCCAATTATTTTCTGTTATTTTAATTATCTCTGCACTCGCATTAATGATTTATCGCAGGAAAGTAGTTAAAACACATTATAATGGTAAAAAGGTAAAAGAAAAAAAGAAAAAGTAATCATAAAATAATGGGGGAGGAAGAAGGTTGTCGGGAACTGCATATCGTGGTCTGCAACAAGGTTTAAAAACCGTTTGGATATTAGGAAAGGTTATTTTTCCAATTACATTGATCGTAACCATTCTCCAATATACTCCTATACTACCTTGGATTATTGAAAAAGTGAGTCCAGTTATGAAGTTGATCGGACTTTCGGGGGAAGCGGCAGTTCCCTTAGTTTTAGGAAATGCTTTAAATTTATATGCTGGAATTGCTGCAATTATTTCATTTGACTTTACGGTAAAAGAAGTCTTTATTATGGCGATCATGCTTTCGTTTTCGCATAATTTATTTATTGAATCAGCGGTAGCTTCAAGAGTTGGAGTTAGTTGGTGGTTTATTTCAGGCATTCGAATAGGCCTAGCTTTCATTGCTGCCATTATTATTAATTTGTTTTGGTCAGGTGGTACAGAATTGGCAAAATACGGATTCATTTCTGGCCAAGATGTAAATTTAAGTGGCTGGGGAGAAATTAGCTTTCAAGCCTTGGAAACAGCCTTTATAGGAGTGATTCAACTTGCAGCAATTGTTATACCGTTAATGATTGCGGTACAATTCTTAAGAGAGTCGGGATGGCTGACAAAGTTATCCAATGGATTCGCTCCTTTTACAAAATTACTTGGAATGGAAAAGAATACATCCATGACCCTTGTCGCTGGATTAACCATTGGTCTTGCTTATGGAGCGGGTTTAATGATCCAGGCAGTTGAAGAAGATGGTGTTTCAAAACGAGATATGTATTTAGCTTTAATTTTTCTGGTTTCTTGTCATGCTGTCGTTGAGGATACAGTAGTGTTTATTCCATTAGGTATTCCTGTCTGGCCACTTTTACTTATCCGACTTTTTACTGCAATTATTTTAACAATGACCATTTCGTTTTTCTGGAAACCTAGTAATGTATCAAGGAAGGGACTAGCACATGAATAAAAATATAAAGACAATACTTTTTGATTTAGATGGGACATTAATTAATACGAATCAATTAATTATAGAATCGTTTATGCATACCTTTAAGAAATATGGTTTACATTTTACACATGATGAAATAGTAACATTTAATGGTCCACCTTTAATGGAAACTTTTCAAAAAATTGATAAAGAACGTGCGGAAGATATGATTAAAACGTATCGTGAACATAATTTCAGCCATCATGATGAATATGTTACTGCTTTCCCAAATGTATTGGAAACAATTAAACAGCTGCATGAAAATAACATTTCTATGGGAATAGTAACGACGAAAAGGAAAAAAGGAGTTAAAATGGGATTGGAACTGACAGGATTAGCAGATTATTTTAATACTGTCATTACGTTTGATGATGTAACTCATGCAAAACCTCATCCAGAGCCTGTTCTAAAAGCAATGGAGGAACTTGGCGGCGAGCGTGAAACGACATTAATGATTGGGGACAACTCGTATGATATTGAAGCAGGACAAAATGCAGGTGTAGAGACAGCAGGAGTTGCTTGGGCACAGCGTGGGGAAGCATATCTTAAGAAGTACAATCCAACATATATATTAGACGATATGAAAGATTTATTAAATATCATTTATGCTCATAAATAGGTCTGTTGTCCACATGTAAAGAGGAGTGTATCAGATGAGGAAAACAGAGCGTTATAAAGTGGAGAAGACAAATTCATTATGGCAAATTTATAAAACAGTTCCATTTTGGAAAGTAGTGAAGAATTTCATAGTCATTCAAATAGGAAGATACACTCCTTTTTTACCTTTGAAAAATTGGTTGTATCGAACTTTTCTCCGTATGAACGTTGGGGATCATACGGCATTTGCTCTAATGGTCATGCCTGATATCATGTTTCCCGAAAAAATAACTGTAGGACGCAATAGTGTTATTGGCTATCATACAACAATATTAGCGCATGAATATTTAATTGAAGAATACCGAATTGGTAAAGTTATTATTGGTGATAATGTCTTAATCGGGGCAAATACAACAATTTTACCTGGTGTTTCCATAGGTGATCGAGCGGTTGTATCAGCAGGAACATTAGTTAATAAAGATGTCCCGGCTGGTGCTTTTGTAGGCGGAAATCCGATGCAAGTTATTTATACGGAAGAAGAGATGCAAAGGCGTAAAAGATCTTTTTCCAATTAAAAAAAGTGATGAAAGAAACATACCACAATTCTTTGAGCCGTCGAAAGATATAAGGACAAAATTGTGGTTTTTTCTTTGAACAAAATTCTGCTTAAATTTAATTTCGCATTTAGAAATACAATTTTATAACTTAAAAATAAAGTTGTATAATTCCTGGTATAAATATGATATACTTTAGCAAGAAATTTGATTATTGGGGGATATTATGCAACATGTAAAATCAAAACTAAAAAAACAAACTTCAAATGTTATCCCTTTTATTCCTAATGGCGATTTTTATTTTACAAAAGGTGTCCAAGCCTTTAAACAAAGAAAATTTGAATTAGCTTTAAAATGGATGAAAAAAGCAGTCGAGGCGGCACCAGATAATCCTTTATTTCAATGTCAGCTATCGGTTGTTTATACAGAAATTGGTCTATATCAAGAAGCGAATCAGTTATTAACGAACGTTGTGGAAACAATGGGCGATGATTATATAGATTGTTATTATTTAATAGCAAATAATTATGCCCATCTTGGGCTTATGAATGATGCAAAAAAATATGCACGCCATTATCTAGATAAAGAACCTGATGGAGATTTTAGTGAAGAAGCATTTGCTTTATTGGAATTGCTTAAAATGGATGAAGATGAGTGGGATTTAATAGAAGATGATTTACTTATCTATCAGGAGACCATTTTTAATTATATGGAAAATCTTGAATGGGAAAAAGCTTTACCATTACTAGAAGAATTAACAATGCTTTTTCCGGAGCATAAAATATCAAAACACGATATTGCTCAATGTTTGTTTCGCTTAGGGAAAAAAGAAGAAGCAATTCAAATGGAATTGGACTTGTTAAATGAGGAATCTCATGCATTATTTAGTTCAATGAATTTAGCGGTATTTTATTATGAAGAAGGAATAGAGCACGAATATGAAAGCTTTATTAGCGCATTACTAAATATATATCCAATTCATGAGCATCAAAAGTTACGGCTGGCAACAACCTTAGCGCAAACTGGACAATATCATGAAGCTTATAAACGTTACAAATCCCTTGTTAAAGGAATGGTAACTAGTCATCTGTCCTATTATCGATGGTTTAGTCTAGCTTCTTACCAAATAGGGAATAAGCAAAAAGCGCATCAAATTTGGGAAGAAGGTTGCTTAAAACATCCAAATTTACAGAAAGAATCCGCGCCATGGTTAATATGAGCAGATTGTTAGACGAAATTCGTTTAATTTTATACGCTTAGAATGGTTATAAAATGAAAGGTATTTTGGTTAGAAGACACATTATAAAAAAGGGGCGAATGTATATGTCCGAAGAAAGACTTTATGATGTTATTATTGCTGGTGCGGGTCCAGCAGGAATGACAGCAGCTGTATATGCATCCCGAGCAAACTTAGACACATTAATGATTGAACGTGGCATGCCAGGAGGACAAGTAGCAAATACAGAAGATGTTGAAAACTATCCGGGATTTGATCATATTCTTGGACCAGAGTTATCGAATAAAATGTTTGAACATGCGAAGAAATTCGGCGCTGAATATGCATATGGTGATATTCAAGATGTCGAAGATCATGGTGATTATAAACTTGTTATCGCAGGCGATAAAAAGTATAAGACAAAAGCACTTATTATTACAACAGGTGCTGAATATAAAAAATTAGGCATTGACGGAGAAGAAGAACTTACTGGTCGTGGAGTTTCATACTGTGCAGTTTGTGATGGGGCATTCTTTAGAGACAAAGAGTTATTTGTTATCGGTGGTGGAGATTCTGCCGTTGAAGAAGGAATGTACCTCACTCGTTTTGCAAGTAAAGTAACGATTGTTCACCGTCGTGATGAATTACGTG